>NNBV01000079.1_pt1 | contig 39987 bp, 30 predicted proteins | sample 1173771 | NCBI WGS metagenome assembly NNBV01 (sample SAMN07173938, study PRJNA388173) | plant metagenome | isolation source: symbiotic tissue sample KVS11 | place: Norway: Troms, Kvaloya island | reverse complement strand
GGATATCAGTTGTCCCGTTGCGATCGATGACATATATAAACTTGACGACTAAAATTTTACGTGGCTGTAAAACACTCGTTTTACATTCTCAGCCGCAGTCACGTAGAACAACACGATCGCTCCCAGAACCAGAACAAAACTCAACGGCAACGGTTGAAATCCGAGCAGGGTTGCCAACGGTGTCCAGGGAATGATTATTGTCACTCCGATGGTCGCCAGCGTTGCTGCCAACAAGTATTTTCCTGGCTTACTGCTGAGAATGGATTGGCGGGTACGAACGACTAGCACAACCAGCGATGCAGAGATTACAGACTCCAAAAACCAGCCTGTTCTAAACTGTTCTGGTTGAGCGTGCAGCAGCAACAGCAGCGCCCCAAAGGTGAGATAATCAAATATTGAACTCAACAAACCAAACACAATCATGAAGTTGCGGATAAATTTGATATCCATCCGGCGAGGTTTGTTGACTAATTCTTTGTCTACCCGGTCAGTAGCGATCGTCAATTCCGGGAAATCGGTGAGTAGGTTCGTCAGCAAAATCTGACTGGGTAGAAGTGGCAAAAAGGGTAGAACCAGAGAAATTCCCGCCATACTAAACATATTGCCAAAATTGGCGCTAGTTGCCATAAATATATATTTTAAAGTGTTAGCAAATGTCACCCGTCCTTCCTTTACGCCTTCGACCAGGACATTCAAATCCTTAGCCATCAACACAATATCAGCAGCTTCCTTAGCGACATCAACTGCACTCTCGACTGAAATGCCGACATCGGCAGCATGAAGCGCAGAGGCATCGTTAATGCCGTCTCCCAGATATCCAACTACATTCCCCGCTTTTTTGAGGGCGATAATGATCCGCTCTTTTTGGTTTGGCTCTACCTCAGCAAAGACATTTGTATCTTGTACTCGATGCATCAAGGCTTCATCACTAAGCCTTTCTATTTCCGAGCCTGTCAACGCCTTTGCTTGGGGCAGTCCTACCTGCTGAATGATACTCATTGCCACCGCCTTGCTGTCTCCGGTAATCATCTTCGGGGTGATTCCCAGCAGTTGCAACTCTTTGAGGGTGTCAGCGATGCCAGCTTTTGGCGGATCGAAGAGAGCGAGGTAGCCGAGAAATGTCATGTTCGTTTCATCATCTTTGCTGAAAGAATCTTGATTAAAATCACGATAAGCCACACCCAAGGCTCTAAAGCCCTTACTACCCAAGTCTTCAGCCTGTTGGTGAAGTTTTTGTCGTTGATTTGCAATGGGAATTGTTTTTCCCTCAGCAGTCTCAACAGTTGAGCAAACATCCAGAATATTTTTCAGTGCGCCTTTAGTGATAATCAGATGCGTACTTTCTGTCTTGGAAAATTGCTTTACTTGGGGAGACCCCAGACGCTCCTCCGTCGCTATCGCTTTTAGCGTCTCCCCTTCTCTAAGAGACGCTACGCGAAGGGAGAAGATCGCATTTTCCGCTTTCTTGAACAGAATGCTTAGACGTTTGCGGTTAAAGTCATAGGGCACTTCATCTAGCTTTTGATAGCCAGAAATGTCGAAAGTTTTGTATTCACGAATCGCTACATCGATGGGATTGACATAACCAGACTCAGATGCAGCATTCAAATAAGCGTAAAGTAGAACGCGATTCGCCTGCGGGGAGTCTACGCGATCGCTTTCTTTACCTTCCACATCAACCGCAGAATGAATTTTCACCTCTCCTTCCGTCAGCGTACCCGTCTTATCGGTACAAAACACATTCATACTGCCAAAGTTTTCGATCGCGGGTAAGCGCTTCACGATCACCTGTTTTTTCGCCATTTTCTTGGCACCACGAGCCAGGTTAACGCTGACGATCGCCGGTAGCAGTTGGGGAGTCAAACCGACCGCCAGCGCCAGAGAAAATAGAAAGGATTCCAGTACTGGGCGATGGAGATAGACGTTAGCGACAAAAATTAGAACTACCAAAATTAGCGTTACTTCCATAAGAAAGTAGCCAAACTTGCCCAGTCCCCTTTCAAATTCCGTTTCGCTCGGTCTGAGTTTCAGGCGTTCCGATACTTTGCCGAATTCAGTTTCTTTTCCGGTATGAACGACTATAGATGAAGCCGTTCCACTAATAACATTAGTTCCCATATAGAGGGAATTGGTGCGTTGGGCTAGTCCAGTTTCAGCCGACAATACGCCACTAAACTTGTCAACTCCATAGGTTTCTCCTGTCAGTGCTGCTTCATCCACCGATAGGTCTTTCGACTCTAAAACTAGACAGTCGCCCGGAATATTTTTACCTGCACTTAGCAACACAATGTCACCCCTAACCACTTCCTCATTGGGGATTTCTTGAGATTGACCATCTCTCAAAACAGTTGCTTTAACTTGCACTAATGCCAATAATTTTTCAACAGCATTCGAGGCTCCTCGCTCTTGCCAAAATCCTAATAGCCCACTGATGAAGACGATCGTCAAAATGATTATGGCATCTGCCGCATCTTTCAGAAAAATCGATAGCACCGCCGCAAAAATCAGAATCAAGATAATCGGACTCTTGAACTGATTGAGCAACAGCATCCATGCGCTCGATTTGTGTTTTTGTTTGAGGCTATTTGCGCCGAACTCACTCAGGCGTTGTTTCGCATCTTGACGGCTTAACCCGGAAGTTTTAGAGCGCGTTTGTTGAAGTACTTGATCGCTAGATAAGCTCCAAAACGTGGAGAGTTGGGGATTCATCGGTTTGGTCTTTTGGGGTTAGTCAAGCAACAATGGTTATAAAAGAATGGCACTAAGATAACGGCAAATCCGTTGTTTATAAGGCTTTTGAGTGTGGGGAGTGTAGGGGGAAAGAGAATTTATGCTTTTCCCTCTTCCCACACCTCCCACACCTCCCACACCCACTCTAGGTAAGGGTTAAAGGTTTTTAATTTCCCTTTCCCCCTTCCCCTTTCCCCCTTAACCGACAAGTATTGAAGGTGGTTGTGCCTTAGTTCTATTACCTAACGCTACTCGGCAAAGTGCTGTCTAATCTTCGCTGCAATCTGACGCTCTGTCATCTTGTCAACTGTTTCAATACCTACAATGCGGCCACCAAGGTTATTTTCTTCAAGACGTTCTTTCAGTTCATCCTTTGCCTCACCCGGCCCAAATATCAGAATAGACTCTGCATCACGAATAGATGCAATGACCGCATCATAATAAATATTGAGATGTCCCGTAAAATTTCTCTGGCGGCTATCATCTGCGGGTACTTGATGTGATTCGTAAGCACCCTTAAGAGGTGAATCCCCAGAACGCCGAGGCTGTTTTTCTACCTCCGATATTATCTCTCTTATCTCTTCCGCTTTCTCCGTAACAGCTACGACAACAGCTTTCCTATGGTCAATCCACAACCCTAGTTTTTTTCTCATGGATATCTCCTTTTTCACTAGTTTCACCTAACTAAGCATCTCTGCCAAATTAATTTTGAATACAGAGACAAATTAAATGTGCAAATAATTTTGCCTTACTACTTATTAATAGGTCTAAGTAAATACATTTCAACCTTTAACTTCAATTATTGAGCAAGGCTTAATTAATATGAAATATGGCACTCGTTCTGCCACTGTAACCTAGTTTATTGTTAGCTTACCCTTTAAAATTGGCGAAGGTATTGTTATCATCATTGGCATGATCTAGTCGTGTGTAAGTTACCGTAAAGCGCGTTGCTGTCGTGAATGCAGAGTCAGCATCCAAACTCCATCGAACAAGAGATTGATTCCAATGAAAGTGCCAATCAGCCAAACTGCGCTAAACGGAAAGCGAGACCAAATGAAAATACCGAAAATAATGCCGATGATTCCACTTACAAGCATTAATCCCCAGTTAGGTGAAATCCGGCGCATTTGAAATGCGATCGCCACTTGAATGATGCCTTGCACAAAAATAGTAATGCCCAACACTAACGTGAAGGCCAGCACCCCTTTGAGCGGATTTGCCAGTACGAGAATTCCAGCCAGGAGATACAAAAGACCTAGAATCAGCTTCCCAATAACTTGACCTGCACCCCTTGATTGAAAGGCATAAACAATTTGAGTAATTCCAGCAAAGATGAATATCCAGCCAAACAGTAAGGTTGAAGCAACGCTGGCAAAGAAAGGAAATGCGATCGCAATGATGCCCAACACGATCATGAGAATAGCGATCGCGGTTGTCCTTGCAGAACTAACAACTTGCTCATCAGTTTCAGGCCTAATAGCTCTCATGATGATCTCCTTTTAAATTTATATAAAGAATTTGATGGATCAATTTTGTACAAATTGTGGTAATAACTTGCGATTTGTGATATCAATCGAGCCTTGGCTTGACCCAAGCAGTTGAGCGACTCGAAAGGCAGAAGCGATCGCTCCTTCATGCAAGCCATCACCAAGGTAGGCTCCCGCATGGTAGGTGTTGTTCTCGCCATTAGTGGCAACTACTTCATCTCGATATTGAAAAGATTCAGTGGTATATAACGGAGTGTGATGTTTTTGAATGTGAATGAGGCGATCGCTAGCAATTAACTCCTCTAGTTGGAACGATAAAAAATAATTTGGTGGCGATGAGATGTCACAAATCTGATTCAGGCAACAGTTATAACCCCATCGGCTTTCTGTCTGAAAAAAATCAAATTCTGAGGGTTGTTTAATGCCATAGCGGGTGTACATGGAACTATCTGTATGCAGTAAGGTCGTCGCATAATTGGCTTTCCAGGCAGAAAACCGTTTGATTTCGGCATCGGTTGGATCTGCTAACAGCGCCATTACTTGGTCGGGTGGCGTAGCAAACACAACTTTATCAAACTCCTGAATTTCACCTGTCGTTCGCACAATTTTCACAGCATCCGAGGTTCTGGAAATCCGGTCAATATCTGCATTCAGCAAAACCTCACCCTTGAATCGGGACAGAATTTTTTCAATGTAAGAATACACACCGCCTTTAATCCTGACCCAATTGACTGCGACATCGTTGCGTAAGACAGGCATCGCCAATTCTGCCGGAAAATCATCAATCAGTTCCAACGGCATTGAATAGCTATACATAACTAGCAATTTTAGCCAAGTATTGCCAGTACAGGCGCGTTTCAAATATTGCGACAAAGGCTGATTGTAGAAATCTTCCAGGTGAGCAGATTGCATTCTTAGCCATAAGCCAGCAGAACGGGCATAAAGGGTATCGAGGCGTAAATGTTCGAGCAGACGTTGAATACCTGTAAAGTTCTTCTGGATCGTGACTGCCGATAGAAAGTGGCTGCCATTTTTGAGAAACATCGCTGAACCCATCTTGACGGGTTCTAGTTCCACCCCTAACTCTTCCATGAGGGCGATGAAGTTGTGAAACACAGTCGGAAATTCCAGTACTCCATTTTCCAAAATTTCCTGACAATCGGATTGGTTCGGCTGAACATTCTTGTTCAGTGTCCGAATATGTCCACCTAAAATAGGTTGCTGTTCAAAGACAGTGACATGATGCCCCTGTTTATCGAGTAGGTAAGCTGTCACCATGCCACTGGCTCCCCCCCCAACGATAGCGATTCTCATGATTAACCTCTCAGTTAATGAAATAGATAATTTGCGTAGGCGTAGCCCGTCGTAGACATCGCCTGTTTAGCTGTTGCCTAAAATCATGTCACCCGATAACCGTTGATACAGCAGTGCGCCTGTCCAAAATGTTGCAGCAAAGCCCGGATAGCCAGATGAGGCATTGCAGAAATAGAAATGGTTGAGTGAAGTTTCGTGATTCAGTCGTCCCATACCCATATTGCGCGGTGTCAAACTAGAGCCGTAGGAATTCCCATTAGGACACCAGCAAAAACGCTCATTGGTAGTAGGGCTACCTGTGATATGGAAGACTATATGTTTTCTAAAGTTCGGTACATAGTTTTTTTCCACAACATCGAGGATGGAATCTAAGATTTCTTGTTTTTTCTGGTTGTAAGCTTTGCGATCGCTCTCCCGTAATTCCTGGAAGTAGTCGTAATTGGCAACGGTGAGGAATTCCACAATCTGGCAGTCTTCTGGGCAATCCCGACTCGCTTTAGTCAATAAAGTAGGCGTTGTAATGGCAAAACTAGGATTAGAAAAGTCATTGCGATCGTACATCTGCGTGAAGGCTTCATTTAAATCGTGATGCCCTGTATGAAAGAGATTCCACTTGCCAAATCCATACTCTCGGAGGTCGATATCTTTGACGACGCAATAAGCCATGTAGTTAGATGCCGAATATTCATAGTTGAGTTTTCGACGCACACTTTTGGAAAACTGCGATTCCCCGATCATCTTGGCAGCTTTTTTGGGGTCAATATTGCAAATTACGGTGTTACCTGTAAATTCATGGGTTTGATGGGTGGTAAAATCCATCGCCTGAACTCCCGTAACTGTTCTGTCTGTGACTCTAAAATTCGTAACTTCATGGTTGAGAAGCACCTCTCCGCCATGTGATTCGATGACATTGACCAACGAATTAATCACATGCTCAAAATGCTGGGTTGGGTAAAATGCGCCTGCTTGATAGCCTCGAAACAATATAACCCAGGCATAGAAGGAGAGTTGATTTGGAGGCAGCAAAAAATCAGGCCATTGCAGGGCTAATAGGGTTTGAGCGGCTTGGGGTAGCTGGAACTTGTCAAAGACATCCTGAAGTGTGCTGTTGAGATACTGGAGAGTACAAAATACCTCATTTGGATGTTTTAGCAGTTCAATTGGCTTGATCGGTGGAGAGAGTCTTTTCAAACCTGCACCAGTCTTTTCTACTTCGTTGACGAATTGGCAAATGCGATCGCCATGAGCAGGAAATAGATTAGACAATCGCTGGATCAGTTCTTCTGGCTCCGAGGGAATATCCAAACTATACTCTGGCATTCGCATGTGATCAAAGCCGTCCGAGTCATAATGTTCAAAAGTTACTTCTTGCTCTAACCCTAGTTTTTTGAGTACCCGATTGACGGTTTGCCCTTCCCCACAGTCCCAGACATAGTGAAATTGAGCGTTAAACGTATACTTTTTAGCCATCGTAAACGTATGCCCAAAGCCTCCGGGATGCTCATGGGCTTCGAGAATTTGCACAGTCTTGCCAGAGTTGGACATCAATGCGCCAAAGACTAATGCTGATAAACCACTACCGACAATCAGGTAATCCGGTTTCATAAGAGAGTTCCTCGAACAATAAAAATCTGAGTTATGTCCCGTTGAAACGTCCGTTGTTGAATTGATCGCTAATTTGTTTGTAGAAGATTTAATTTATATTAAAATAAATGTTAAGTTATGCATTTGATTAGTTCCTCGTCATTTGATTTGCTAATTACATTATGGTCACGTAAACAGTCAAGACAATTATGAATGTAAGTTTCAAGCTGACACTGCTAGTTGTAGTAATTATTCAAATCCTAAAACAGTAAGTTTGGTTTATTACAGCATTTTTGCTAACTAACTAGACGCAATTAAATATAAGATGTCATTGCGAGCGGAACGAAGTGAAGCGTGGCAATCTCAGTCTTTGCGATTGCTTAACTTTGTTCGCAATGACGAACTATCTTATATTTATTTAGCTCCACCTACTTACCTTGTTACACCTTAAGATGTTGGAAATACGATTACATCTATCTAATGATATGGAAAGCATTTGTTCGCGAATGATGACAATAATTTTATCCTCATTTCATTTCTGTATGCATAGCTTTTTTTTAGGGTTATGCTGTTTAGGCAAGACTCATTTAAATGCTTTGACTAAAGCCTTAAACTCGACTTGCAGTGATTTGTTATGAGGCGAGATAGGTAGCATCTGGCGAGCAATACTTAGGAATTCGTAGACTGACATCTGAGCAGCTCGAACTTAGTACTCAACTGTGAAAACGACATCATCAGGAATTTCAACAAACTAGCTGATGAAAGCGAGGTTCTTTGAGCTATGAGGGATCGGCAATGGTCGCTCGGTGCGTAAACGAGGCATAAAAATACTTGTATTGTAAATAGTACGTTTAACCCCTGCCAGGGTTTCAATCTGAGAGAATTCCAGCATGAAGCAATGCAGTAACGCTTGAATTCAACAGGGGTTTTGCTTTTATGATAAAAACAATCCCAAATCATTCGTGAGAAACAAAATCCCCGACTTCTTAAAGAAGTCGGGGATTTGCGGTTTGCAATTTACCACTCTTAACTGACTACCGCTTCAGCTTTTTCCTCAGCTTTTTCCTTCACTAACACATAAGGCGTTTCTGCACCTTGTGCCAAATATTCAGCTAGCTGACTTTCAATTTGATCGCGCACTATTTGGCGATATTCCAGAAAATGCTCGTTGTGGGCGCAAGCAGAGATGTAATGCTCAATAACTCCAGGGTTACGCTTAAGAATACTGAACAAATGATGCCAGAATTTCCAACGGGTTTCCCGTTTGATTCCTTGTCGCCAAATCACAATCAACAACGCTTTGACAACTATCCACTCTGGCATTTTTGCTGGTGCTTTCCAACTTGGCAAACCCATCATCAAGAAGCAGCGATAGGTGCGATCCAAGTATTGTACTGGGTCGTATAAAGTACAGAATGCCTCAATATATTCTCTAGCAAGTTCTTCCAGGGGACGGGTGGGCAGGAAGTTCATCAATGTTGTTTGATTGATGTTGCCATCTTGATTTTCCCGTAGTCGTCCTTCCTTTTTCAGGCGATGCCAAAGCGCGGTGTTAGGTAACGCTTGTAACATGGCAAAGGTAGTTGAGGGAATTGCTGCTTGTTCAGCAAAGCGGACAATGCGATCGCCTGCGCCTGCTTTTTCGCCATCAAAGCCGATAATAAACCCAGCCATTGGGCGCAATCCCGCTTTGATGATGGTTTCCACTGCCTCAGTTAGAGAACTGCGAGTATTTTGAAACTTCTTGGTCATTTGCAAACTATCCTCATCCGGCGTTTCAATTCCCAAAAACACCGCCGAGAAACCGCACTCAACCATCAACTCCAACATTTCTGCATCTTGTGCTAAGTCAATTGAAGCTTCAGTGTCAAATCGGAAAGGATATTTGTGTTCTGCCATCCAGACTTTTAACTCTTTCAGCAACAATTTCACATTTCGCTTGTTGCCAATAAAGTTGTCATCCACCATGAACACACCCCGCCGCCAACCCAATTCATAGAGGCAATCTAACTCTGCTAACAGTTGGGCTGGGGTTTTGGTGCGTGGTTTGCGCCCGTAGAGAACAATAATGTCGCAAAATTCGCACTGGAAGGGACACCCACGCGAAAACTGCACCGACATCATGTCATAAGCATTCAGTTCTAATAAATCAAAGCGGGGTATTGGTGTGCTGGTGACATCAGGTTTTTCTGTGGCGCGGAAAGTGCCAGATGTGTCTCCCCTTTTTATTGCCTCAATAAACATGGGCAGCGTGATTTCCCCTTCATCCAGAATTAGAAAATCTGCGCCAACATTTTCAACTTCATGAGGTACAGAGGTAGGGTAGGGGCCGCCAACTGCGACTAGCTTGCCACGTTTTTTTGCTTCCTGAATTTGGTCAAGTAAATCTTGTTTCTGGACAATCATCGCAGAGAGAATTACTACATCTGCCCATGCCCATTCTGCTTCTGTTGCGGGGCGGATGTTGCGATCGACCAGCTTGAATTCCCATTCTTGGGGGAGAATTGCGGCTACTGTTACTAAACCCAGAGGTGGTAATAAAACCTTGCGATCAACTAACTCTAGGATTTTTTCATAAGACCAAAAGGTTTTGGGAAATATTGGATACACTAACAAGATTCGCATGTAGTATCAATCCTCACACTTTGATTGTTATCCCACTCTAACGAAAATAAAGAGTTATTGACTTTTTATTAAAGTTGTTTTATTTTACCATTGATATTTTTACCTCAAATGGGCGGCTAGTACAGCACTGCGTAAATCCAGCTACCATCTCAATTAACCAGACAAGTTGCTCAGAGAAACTGGTTAAAGATAGGTAAAATTTCGCCACAGTGTACTAGGCTTTCTTTAAAAAGACTCCCACATATATAAGAATAATTGTCATTTAGCTGTATCGTGAAAAAAGAAGCAAATTAGAAAACAAGTGTAGCGCTTCAGAATAAATCAATCAGATGATCGCACAATGGCTCTCAAAAGCTTTTGCACAAAGTTTCAGGGTTCTCCTTGCCGTTACATTTGTCAGTACTACATTTCCTGTAGTTGCATCCGAAGATAAGTCTAGTTCTAGTAATCAACCTAACCTCCCAGGACTTACGCAAAAATTCCTAAAAAGCTTAATTTATCGAACCGCCAAGACGCCAAGAGCGCCGAGAATTCGTAGAGTGTGCGTAAGTCCTACCTCCTTCAAACTGAGATTACACACCAGGATCTCAAAATTATTGAGCAATTAGTAGCTATTGCTGAACGTAATTCAGCCCAAGTGCTGGAAACAAAAGCTGCAATGGGATTAAATGCTTTTAGAGATGTTGTCACTATCGAATTATCTCCGGCTCTAAGTACGATTTCAACATCACCAGATTCCCCATCTGAGCGCTCAAACAGCTTTTCCTTAACTGTCACAGTTGACCCGATTAAATTCATCAGTACTTTTCAACAGCTTCCTGTTTTGCAAGCTCGTTGGAAGGAAGCTAGACAGCAAAAAAGGTTAGCTATAATCCAATACTATGTTGGTTATCTCCAAGCACGTCAAGCTGCTGTCATTGCCACCTATCAAATACAAAAAGTTACTAGAGGTTCCAGTATTGCCAGCCTTTATTCCCAAGCAACTTATCCCAAGAATGTCAATCATCTTGCTAATCCTGATTATGTTGTGGCTGCAACGTCTATGTTAGAAGCCAACACACGTGAGCGATTGACATTGGAAGAATTGGCAGCTTGTGTCGGCTTATCTTGGCAAGAAATGACCGCTATCATTAGCAAAGAATAGATATTTGATCATGCACGTTTAACGCCACTAATTTTCAAAACATCACTCATGGTTGCACAATAATTTGGCAAGCTGAAACTATCGGGATTGATGAATTTTTCATAAGTAAAATGCCGATAGTTCATGCAAAACCGATCCCAAGCGGCCATCCGAATGCGGAACAGAACAATAATCAAATTAGCTAATGCTATAGATATGGGAATGCGAAAGTAAATCTTTTTGCCCAGATAAGCACAAACTTGTTTCACTGCTTGATTAGCAGTTAACGGTGCTTGACCTAAAACAAGCCGACGTGGTTGATCATTTTTACCAGGATGATCAATTAAATATTGCACTACAGTGGCAATGTCTCGTGCGTGGATAAAGTGAAAACTGCCATCTGCTTCTAGAAAGCGAATTATATTAATATATTTTGTAACTTCTGGAATGCCAGAGGTGAGATGAGAATAGGGTTTATTGGCATCACCACCCAATACTAAAGTCGGAAATACTGTGGTAATTTTGGGTGCGATCGCTAATTTTTCTTTTTTCTCTAAGCACTCATATTTAGAACGGATGTAATCTGTCCCAATTTCTCCGGCTTCTTTTAATGGTTGATTGTACCGATCTAAAACGCTGGCTGTCGAAAAATAAATCACCTGCTGGCAACGTTCTGGATCTAGCAGTTCCAGCAACTCTATTGTCTTGACGACGTTAATATCAAATGTCTCATCACCACCCCAAGCTGTGGCTGTGAGTACCGCCGTATCAATTGTGGATAGCAAATCGGCAAATTGGCGAATATTTTGCATATCACCTTGTAAAACGTTGATGCCTGAGCGTGCCTTGGTATCAACTTGCAGTTTGCTTGGGTTCCTAACTAGTAGATACAGTTCGTGATCTGTTTCTTTAATTAAGGCTTCTGTTAAATAATGACCTACACAACCACTTGCACCAGTCACTAAAATCCGCTTCTGGCTCATAAATAATTTATCAAACGTTAGGAGTTAAAACTAAAGAGTTAAGAATAAAGTTAAAAGTTCCGAATCAGGAGTTATTAATAAAATTAGGAGTTGGAAGTGAGGAGTTAAAAATAAAAGATAACTTTGCACCTCGCAACTGATAACTTTATAGTTTATAACTCCTGACTCATAACTCATAACTCATAAATCCTAATTCTTAACTCCTGCAAGATTAAGTTCCTTAGCCGTTTCAAAGAAGAAAGCGACATTTTCTTCGGGAGTTTCTGGTAATACACCGTGACCAAGATTGAGAATATGACCCCAATTACCAGCTTTACGAACGGTATCGAGGATGCGATCGCGGATAAACTGTTTAGAGCCGAATAGCACGCCTGGGTCAAGATTTCCTTGAACTTTCATTTGCTTACCCAATCTGGCTCGTGCATCTGCCATATCTACTGCCCAGTCTACACTGACAATATCAGCGCCAGATTGTCCCATTCTTTCCAACACACCCGCACTACCGCTAACTAGCAAAATCAAAGGTGTATCGGGGTGGGTTTGCTTGACTTGCTGGAAAACTCGCTGCTGATAGGGGAGAGCAAAGGTATCATAATCTTGAGGACTCAATTGACCCGCCCAAGAATCGAACATTTGGACAACTTGAGCGCCACAGTCAATTTGGTAGCGGGCATAGATGGCGATCGCATCTGCTAATTTAGTTAACAGTTGATGCAATATAGCCGGATCTGAGAATGCCATGTTTTTGATGATGGAATAGGTTTTAGAACCTTTTCCTTCTACCGCATAAGCTGCTAACGTCCACGGCGCACCCACAAAGCCCAACACCGTTGATTTATCGCCTACTTCCGAGCGCAGCGATTGTAAAATTGTCTTGATAAATGGTAGAGCTGCTTCTGGTTCTAAGGGACGCAGAAGATCAATTTGTTCTTGAGTGCGGAGGGGCGAGTGAATGATTGGCCCTTTACCTTCCGCAATATCCATGTCAATGCCCAAACCAGGTAATGGGGTGACAATATCAGAAAATAAAATTACTCCGTCTGGTTGGAAGGCTTTCCACGGTTGCAAGGAAACTTCAATTGCTACATCTGGAATTTCCGAGCGATCGCGAAATGAAGGATACCTATCTCTTAAATCTCGATATGCTTTCATATATCGTCCTGCTTGTCGCATCATCCATACAGGGGGACGATCTACTACTTCACCACGAGCAGCCCGTAAGAGATGAGGAGTTGTTAAAGAAACACCCATTTATTATTTCATCCTACTTTATGCCACTGTTTAGCTTATCATTCTGGGATTACGTTTTTCCATTAGGTTATCAGGAAAAAGTGAGTGACTCCGCGCAGTGGTTTGATTCGCTCTTTATCAATTTTGAGTAAGTTAGTAAATTAATAAAGCATTATTCGCAATCTTTCTTTACAAAGTGTCCCCAATTGCAGGGATATCAGAGGATACCGATAAACAGTAATTACCGCCAGAATTGAAGCGGAAAAATTAAAGAGTTTACAAAAAAGCTGTGTTCAACCAAATTTTTTGGTACGAAACATTTAGATAACTAGTACAAAAGGCAAAAGTAAAAATTAAAGAAATTTGTACAGCAAACTTTTTACCCATTTCAGATGGTCAGTTCATTTCTGTCATAACGTACTATAGCAATCCTAAATAGACATCTTGCAAAAGTAACTTTTGCAAGATGTCGGGGAAAGGTCAAAGGTTAAAGGGTAAGGGGAAATTCCATCCCTTTCCCCTACTTCTGCAAGAAGTCTAATGAGTTATGAACAAAAATATCCCCGACTTCTCGAAGAAGTGGGGGATCTGAGCCTCTTGGTAGAGAGACAATCAATGAGTGGGGGATTCAGACCCACCACTGATTGTTCGCGCTTGCGTCTCGTAGAGAAGACCACTAAATTTTCGATTTAGTGGGGGTATTAAACCCTTTGATTCAGACGCAACTCGAAAATACTCGCTAACGCTGGAAAAATTTATCCTTTCACTGTCACTTTATGTTGTGAGCGTTTGAAGAGTGAAGTCATACCACAAGCACCTATTGCTAACACACCTAAGATCGCATTAGGTTCGGGAACACTTTGGGCTAGTCTATAGGCGTGATTATCTGTTTCAAAGGCAATACCATTTGAGCGCATCACAACCCGGTCAAATGTTTCTCCTGTATCAGCTACAAGATTGATAAACATATTAGCTTGAGAGCTAGTCCAACTACCATTAGCTATAGCAGTTGGCACATCTGCACCACTAAAAGTCTTTAACAACTGATTACCTTTGTAAATGTCAACAAAGTTGTAATCATCTAATGAACCTGCATAAAAACCGAAGTAATTAACAGATTCTTTGAAGTTAATATTGACAAAACCACTGTCGCCGGCAACATTACTACCTACTGGAGCAATTGTTAAAAATTTGGTGTTATCTCCATAAGGTGAGGCGTATTGACTAGATACGCTACCTTGAACAATGTTACTAGTAATATTAGAGTAAGTAACAAATCCATTAGGATCATTTGCTGTGCCATCGTCAAAAGTAACAGTTTTGGCATCAGTATAGCTAGAAAACGGGCCACTGTTGACTTGTAGAGTTACGGCACTAGCTGGATTTGCACTCATGATCACAGCAGTTGTTCCCAGTAGAGCCAAGGATAATTTTTGCAGCATTATAGTTATAAACCTCAAAGAACACAAAGAGAATTAAGACTGAACTTTTCTTGAAACCTAGCCATAAAAACTTGGTTTCCTGACTCCAACAACCTAGAAGAAAATCACAAAGATTATTAGGTCTTTAAATATGACTTTTGTTAGGTACAACAAGCTCGAAGATGTAAGTTTATCTTGATGCTTTGTAATCCTATTTTGATTTTTATAACTCGCAAAAGATACGGTGTATATACTAAAATATCTTTAAAGATTAAGTGAAGGCTCTGGTGCAATTTTAGTAAGCAGCACAAACGCATATAAACTACTCTTGATCGGAACCAAGGTTAAGAAGCAACAAAAAAATCACTATTTCTCGTTTGGTTTAGTTTCCCAGACTCAAAACGATGTCTACGACGGGCTAACCCTAAACCTTTAGCAATCGGTATAAGTTAATGAGATTAATTTGGACTCTATTGATAATAGACTGCTGTTATTGACATAAAATGTCCACCTTCGGGAGTGGGGGATGCAAAATAGGGACTGGCGAGTGAGAAATAGGGTAAAACAAGAATCAATATTTAATTGAGGATTGGGCATTGGGCATTAGTTATTCTCCCCCTGCTCCCCTATCTCCCTGATATCCCTATTCCCTCACTCCCCTAACTTCCTATGCAAACTGACTCTAACAGTCCCGATCATGTTGCATCTGCTAATAACAAGCCTAATCCAGGAAAATTTTTGATTCCGCGATCGCAGCGACAGAGGTTCTTTATTCAGTTTACCTTAATGACCCTCATTGGATGGGTTGTGGGTGGCGTTGCCAGTATCGCCTTAGAGAAAATTATTCTCCAAAGTCTTTCATCTAGCGTTGCTATCCAACCACAAACGTGGGGCCTTTTGGTCAGAAGTCTCAGTAACGTTGTATTTGCCGTAATTTTTGCTGCTGACCAGAGCCTTGTTATTTACCGATATTTACCAGGTTTGCAGTGGTTATTTGCTACTACCGTCGGTTGGCTGATTGCCAACGGTGTTTCTACAGCCTGGATTAACTACATTTCAACTATTGCCTCATCATCACCTGAAGATACTTTGATTTTAGGATTTTTGTCTGCGATCGCATATATAATTTCTGGAATTTGGCTAGGTATTTGCCAATGGCTGGTATTGAGGCGATATACAGCCGGCATTTGGTGGTGGAATTTTTTACCCTCAATCTCTTTTTTATTAATTACTATTTTGGTTTGGTTACTTTTTCTTATACAAAATTTGATTCCAGAAACCTACCGTACTCCCCTATTATATTGGAGTGGACAAGGACTTACAGCTATAATTTTGGGAGCCATCCCAGCAATTGGTTTGTGTACATTGAAAAGAAATGTACATCGTAAAACTGAAGTTTCTGCATGACCAAATAATTCGTAATTTCTAATTAATTCTGTTTTCAGAACAACAAACTTTAGTTTTGGAAAACAAAAAACATTACGAATTACGAATTACGAATTACGAATTATTAATTGCTATCCCAAATAGTTTCTAAACGCTCTTGTGCTACTTTGAGTGCTTTTTCAGGAGACTCACCTAGCAATGTCGCCTCGATAGCTCGACCAAGACTGTCAGAAAGACGACTATATCCAGCAATAATCGGTCGAGCGCCAGCCAGAGGAATTTGTTCCATAAACACTTTTAACCAAGGTTTTTGGTTGATGAATTGCTGATAAGCCTCACTTTGAGCAGCTTTAAGATTAACTGGTAAAAAACCGGTGCCGATACTCCATTCTTTTTGGAATTCTTCACTCAAAACATACGCTAAAAACTTGAGTGCGGCTTGTTCTCTGGCTGGTGTAGTCTTCATTACATACATATTTCCACCACCTGTCACCGTAGCTTGAGCAACATTTTCAGGTATGGGAAACGCGTCATAATCAACTGTAGATTTAGTGATATAAGTCCAAGGGCCCGTAATTTGCATAGCAACGCGACCCGCTATAAAAGCATCCTCTTCATAACCCCGCTCTGGAGAAGAAAGCATTGCTGAACCATCTGTTAATAGCTGTTGCCAGAATTGTAAGGCTTTCAGCGCTCCAGGGTTCGTTAAATCCGGCTGCTTATTTTTTAATACTTCTCCCCCACCGCTCAATAAAAAAGGGAACCAGCTAAAAACAGTCCATTCTCCCTTCCCTAAAGGCAGTACAATTCCGTACTGTTCTGGTCGATTATCGCCATTGCGGTCTATAGTCAGTTTTTTGGCAACTTCCCTCAATTCTTCCCAAGTTTTAGGTGTTTGTGTAATTCCCGCAGCTTCAAAAAGCTTAGGTCTGTAAAAAATGCCTATATTGCTGGTGTATAACGGGGCTGACCAAAGATGACCATCTAATTTCAATTCTTCAAGTAAGTTAGGGCTGATTTCTGACTTTATGGGCAATTTTTCCAACCAATCTTCTAAAGGTATAATTGCCCTTAAATCTGCCAACTGACCTGTAATTTGCGGATAAAATGCCAGGATATCTGGAGGTGCATTACCCACAACTGCTGTTAATATTTTTGGCAATTGGGGTTGAGCTAAAAAGACAGATTCTACCTTGATATCAGGATGAGTCTGATTAAATTTGTCTACTAATTTTTCAAACACATCTCGATTAGCAGGGGGATTGATAGCTTGCCATAGGGTTAAATGAATTACTCCATCATCTTTCTGTCCTATTCCCTGACAACCAGATAAAAATATAAGAAACGAACTTAGGACAATCCCTAGAAGTAACATCTGCCAAACAGAAGTAATAACCCGGCGAAAATAATGGCTTATTTGGGATAGAAAAAGGATAATTTTCATGCCAGGTAGTTAATTAAATTAAGAAATATTCTCTAAAACACTTTTAGTAATGCTAGTTTCTGCTCTTGTGTAAATATAGGTTTCAGGTTCGGTTATTTTTTCGGTTCTAAATATTTTTGCAGCCCGATACCAAAAGTCTGTATCCTCTCCATAAGCAATATGATTAAACCCTTTCACCTCAAAAAATACCTGTCTCTTCCCAAAAAATGTTGGGCCTAAAACACATTCTCGGAGATTAATTTTTTCACCGGGTTGAAAATAATCTGCAACCAAAATCTCTTCTTCAGTTGCAAATCCACCTTCAATCAAATCAATTTCTGGATTAGCTTTCATATATTCAATTCGCGCATCCAGATGATTGACTTTATAAGCATCATCACTATCCAGAAATGTTATGTATTTGCCGAAAGATGCTTGAATACCAGCATTTTTAGCATACCATAGCTTCCTATTTTGATGTTTCAAATACCGGATATTTTGAAATTGTTGAAGATAAGGATTGACAATTTCAAAAGTATTATCTTGGCTGCCATCATCAACTATAATCAGTTCCCAATCTTTAAAAGTTTGAGCAATAACACTATCAATGCAATTGTTTAGATATTTTGCCCGATTGTAGGTACAGAGGATAATTGATACTTCGCAATTGAAATCAAAAACTACAGTTTCCATTGTTAAATCATCATCGTATTGTTCACACAAAAATCCCACTAACAAAAGAGAGATTTTTAATTATTGAGGAGTAAAGTATTAAGCTGTGTTTAACATAATAAAGTTATTAACATTAGCTGTGTAAGTTTATAAATTCATGCATGATATCATTATAGTTATAAATTATCCGGCTATAATCAAAGTTTTCTCGGACATATTCTAAAATTTCTTGGCGATAATATTGGTTTTTATCAATCATCTCGCTAATTGTATCGGTAACAATTTTTTGAGCTTCTGGTGTGGTATCAGTTAAGATATTATCTGGCAAAATTTTAATGAATTCTTTGTGATGTAAATTGGCGCTAGCAGATTCGGAAACAACGATACATAAACCTGCTGCCATTGCTTCTAATACTACGAGTGGTGCAACTTCTCCTTCACTAATTAAAACTAAACAGCTATAATCTGTGAGCCGAGAATAAACTTGTTCTAAACTCCATACACCTAAATGTTTTGTCGTTGTTCCTTCAACAAAATCAGGATCATCTAAAGGTCCAACAAAATCTATTCCAATCTTTCCATCTATGATTTTTGCCAATAATTTCTGCTGCTTTCTTGGTTGAATCCAACCTAAACAAATAGCTTTATTATTCCCTTTATCTTGAAAATTTACTTTCTGAGTATCAATACCGTTTACTTGCACTGATATGTATCCAGAGTAGCCCGCTTTCAGTAAACAATCTTTTGTTAAGTGAGAAAGGGCAATTATCCCAGGTGCATTGAAATAATGTTGATATGCTTCTCTAAATTCTTGATTCCATTTATCTGTTTTAAACAAATAACCATCATGGCAGGTAAAACAATACTTCTGTTTAAGGTTCCGATTAAATTCGCTCACAAAACTATAGGCGTGTAAATGCACAAAATCATAATTATTATTATTAATATATTCTATGACTTCGTTAACATCTTTCTCGTTTAAGATATCGGCTTGATGTCCAATTTTCTCTAAAAAATTTTTGTATTCATTTATCACAGTTAAAACAGAATGTGATAGGGGAGGTTTAGGGACATAACCCCAAGCAACAAGAGCAATTTTCATAAATAATTGAATTTTTCCTCACACTTTTAAATTTACTTTTCAGCCCAAATACAAGTTGCGACTGGATAATCGGGATGATAAGCGTCTAGTTCTTCAGATGTTAGTTCTTCTACGGCTATTCCGTGATAACTAGCGATTACAGTGGTAGGATTGCCATAGACATACAACTTTTGTTGTGAGAAGTTTCTAAACATCCAGGCGAAAGCATCAGGTAAAGGACGCCAATAATCAACGGGAGTAGCATGAACTCTAATCGCACTTGGTACCATTGCAAAACATTTACCACCAGGTTTTAGCCAAGTGTAAATGTTTTCCACTACTACCCAGGGAGCATAACAGTGTTCTAAGACGTTAAAAATTATGACTGAATCAAGCGATTCTGGTTTGATAACGGATACATCGTGAGCATCCCCAACTATATCTACTCCTGGGCCTGCTTCTAAGTTGAGAATCTGATATGATGCGCCTGGATTAATTTTATAAAAATCTTTATCTTTTGGTGTTCCTCCTATTTCCAGGATATTACCCCCGATTTGGGTTTGAATTTCTTCAATAAATTTGCTGAGATAGTATCTATCGACGGGTTTTCCTCTTGTCAATCCAAATGCTTGACAAATGGGAACTGCTTTTTTCAAATCACCCCAATCTATTGAACCTGTCGCAGGAGATAGGAAACCAAGATTTTCTAGATGTTCTACTAATTTCCGAAAGTCTTCTATATTTTCAATAGATTCTAGGTCATCTTCTAATTTATATTGAGAAAATAATTGTGGCAGAACTTGGTAAGTTTCTCTACTTAATGAACCAAGTTCAAATTGCATTTCTTTTTCGATAAAACTCCGAAAGCCTTTACCAAAAATTGTCAGGCTGCCATCGGCTAAAAAAACGATCGCATCTTGAAGAAGTTTTTCATATTCTTCTAATTCCTGAATAACCTTGTCTGCTATGGAAGCGTATTTAACTTTTTGAAATATTTGGTAAGCATTTTCTAGTGAATGTTCGTGAACGAATATTTCTAGGATTGTCAGCCACGATTTTGATGTAACAATTTCTGCTGTTCGCTGACTCCAAGCAAAAATTGCATATAACTGTGAATCTTCAATTTTTAAGAATACGTTAGGTACATATTGTTTGGGCATACAAGTAAATCACTCAAAAAATTTTAATAAGGAGGATGACTTAGGCATTATAAGCTATTTTGGAATCTATCTATACTGACAGTTCATAGATTATGCAAAGAAGATTTTCTGTTTCTCTACACTAAATCTAGTACAGCTTGGTGGGGTAGATTCACATTTAGTAAAAGCCCTGCGTTGCTTGCCGCCATAGACATTACCTTACTTTCTCCCGCGCCTAGATGTCTCTAGTTACCGCAGGGCAGTATTATGGACGATTACCTTTTGCTGGCATTGGACTTGATCTCAGTATTAACTATTGAACCATAGTGTGTTACTGTTAATCCTGCAATTACGTAATTTAATTGGTAAAGCTAACAAAACTAGTACATAATGAATCTTTGGAGAAAAAGAAATAATGACAAAAACTAATGAAGTTGTTCCAAATATCTCATTGTCTAGTTGGGACTATATTTCACCCGATCTTGAGGTAGTTCATCCTGATTCATCTTTCCCCAATATGATTATTGGAGACATAAATAATTGCTATTGGTCTTATTTACGTCGAGAGATTCCCCATAACTGGTATGTGGATAAAGATGAGCCATTTATAGGGTTCCTGAATCGAGATGAGACGCATATTTTATATAACACAGCACTCAAATTTGCTGGGAAAAAAGCTTTAGAAATTGGTTGTTTGCGGGGTTGGTCTGCGTGTCATCTGGCATTAGGCGGAGTGGAATTAGATGTAATTGATCCGGCTTTAGCCAGAGAAGATGTTTATGAAAATGTAAGTACTTCTTTACGACTTGCTGGTGTTATCGACTCAGTTAATTTAGTAGCTGGTTATAGTCCACAAAAGGTAGAGGAGTTAGCTAAACAATTACAACGCAAGTGGTCATTGATTTTCATTGATGGCGATCATGAAGCACAGGCTCCACTCAATGATACGATTGTTTGTGAACCATTGGCAGAAGACGATGCTTTAATTTTGTTCCATGATTTAACTTCCCCTGATGTAGCACAAGGTTTAGACTACTTAAAGGAAAAAGGTTGGAATACAATCATTTACCAAACTATGCAAATTATGGGCGCTGCTTGGCGTGGGAATGTTGAGCCAGTAAAACATCAACCAGATCCGAAAGTTAATTGGAATTTACCAAAGCATTTAGAAGATTATTCTGTGAGTGGATTATGACTGTTTAACTAGTAGTCTGTCAAATTCATTTTTACGGTTAGAGAGACGCGATAAACGGTTAGAGAGACGCGATAAATCGCCGTCTCTACAAGGAATTTATCCATCAATTATTTAATTATGTGGATGCGCGATCGCTAATATTCCCGCATCCCCATCTAAAGTTACCTCTACACCCACTGGTAATGCTGCATTGGGACTATCGTGGCCAAAAGGCAAATCAGAGACAATCGGAATACCCAAATCACCCAAGCGATCGCGCAATACTTCTTCTACACTAAAACTAGGCACTGTTGGTGGCGCTTCACAGCGAGTAAAACCCCCCAAAGCAATACCGCAGACTTTAGACAAAGCACCACTCAAACGCCACTGCGTCAGCATCCTGTCGATGCGATAAGGTGCTTCTGTAACATCCTCCAACGCCAGAATTACACCATCCAGATGTGGCAGGATTGGTGTACCTAAAAGGTGAGTAGCCACGGTGAGATTACCTGGTAATAAAGTACCATTAACCACACCACCACCCCAGCCACAACCTTTGAGAGGGGTGAAAGAACTACCTTCTACCCAATCTAATAATCGCTGAATTGACCAATCTGGCTCATCTACCAAGGTCGTCAGCACGGGGCCGTGAACGCCTGAAATTCCTGCTGTATAAAGGCTCCATAATAAAGCTGTGATATCAGAAAAGCCTATTAGCCACTTGGGAAGCGCTGAATTTGGCCAATTCCAATCTTCTAAGATACGGGTGCTGCCAAAACCGCCTCTGGCACAAAGGATACCACTACAATCAGGATCTTGCCATGCTGCCGCTAATTGCTGACGACGGTTTTCGTCTGTTCCAGCTAGATAACCCCATTTGTCATCTATCTTGGGGATGATTTCTAGTTTATAGCCGCGCGATCGCCAAATTTCTATACTCCGTTCAAATGCCTCAAATTCTCGCAAAGCACCACTAGGGGCAATTACTCGCAGTAAGTCTCCAGGTTTCAGGGGCGGTGGTAGGATTTTAGCTGGCATGAAAAAAGTTAGGAGTGGTAAAGGATAATATTAACAACGTTGCAACTGCGTTAACAACACAACAACTTCATCAATTGCCTGTCGCACAACACTTGCAGGTTGCTCTGATTGATTCACGATAATACTAAAAACTAACGGCTCATACTTCGGCGCATTCATATATCCAGATAGAGAAATTGCACCCGTTAACGTACCTGTTTTTGCTTGCACAATGCCCTCAGCAGATGTACCTTGAAAGCGGCCCTTCAGAGTTCCACTTTTACCCGCCACTGGTAAAGAGGCGCGATATAAATATGCTGTTGGTGTTCTTGCTATTCCCCGTAAAGTTTGTACAAAAGCTTCTGGTGTCACTAAGTTACGACGCGATAAACCCGAACCATCCACTAAAATGTAATTTGCTGGATCAACTCCCAATTTAGTTAAACTCGCTTTGACAACTTCTAAACCTACATCAGCGCTAGTTTGATTTTTCACTCTGAGTTTTTTCACAGATAATGCTCTCAGCAGCGCCTCAGCATAAAGATTATTACTATTTAGATTTGTCTCTGCTAATAACTCAGCTAAAGGTGGCGACTCTACAAATGCTATTTCCTCTTGATTAACACCACCATTTACTACTAATGTTTGTCCCAAGGTAATTTTTTCTGTTGCCAAAGCAGTACGGAACCGTCGTAAGAAGTAATAATTAGGATCAACTACAGGTAAATCTATTAAAGACGGTTCTGAATTTGTTGTTAGTTGTCCTTGAATTCGTAATATTGTTCCTGATAATTCGCGGGTAACATTGATGTAGCTTGGTTGATTTTGGGCAACGGTTACTGACTGATTAATTATCCGCCACTGTCTCGCTTCGCCAGCGTCAGTCCATACCACTTGTAAAGATTTACCTACAGCCTGCGGTATAAGTTTTAAGCTAAAAATATTTTGATTCAGAATAAAGCTGTTAACTGGTGCGCCATAGTCTGACTGCACATCTTCCCATTGCCAGGTGGGGTTAACAATATCACCTTGAATATAACTATCATCAGCTATCAATTGCTGAATTTGAGTAATACCTTTCTGTTTTAGCTGCTGTGCCAATTTTTGCAGTTCAGCATCACTTAAACTAGGATCTCCCCTACCGACAACACGTAAAACACCATTGCCATTCTGATAAACAGAGGTGCGAATCCGGAAATTAGCACCCAATTCCTGCAATGCTGCTGCTGTTGTCAGCAATTTGAGGTTAGACGCGGGAGTAAAATATTTCTGAGCATCTCGACTGTAAAGAGTTTGCCCGGTTGAGAGGGGTTGTACCAAAATTCCCCAGCGCACCCGACTGAATAAGGGGCGATTGATTACAGCATCTATAGCTGTTCCCAATTGGGTAGAGCAAATTGATTTTGTGGTAATTGTTGGTGCAACTGGTGTTTGTGCTTTCGCAATAGAACTAAATCCTATCTGGCTAGTCAAAAATATTAACAAAACACCTAGTGGTTGATTTAAAGTCTTAAGTCTCACCAATTTTCCTTATCCCAAAGATAGATATTTTGACTTTGCCAAAGACTTCTTTCCGGAGAGAGAAGTAATTGCTCAGTAAAGTTACTTAACTAGTATAAGGAAGATGTTCACATGTTTCATACGTGGGCGCTCGCACAAACATAATTTATGGGATTACGAAATAGAAACCTAAATCAACCTGCATATACAGAAATACGAAATCGAGGCAACGGTGTGAGTACATTTTTATCTGGTGTAGCTGTATTACTCTCTACTTTGGCTTTAGGATGTAGCGGCTATGTAGCTTATGAAGTTTTTACGTTGCGGCAGACACTAAATGCTACTAATACAGTCAGTAGTACCATTCCCACTCAAGTGCCAAGTCCTACAGCTACAGCTACAACTTCTCCACAAGCAACAGTCTCACCATCCCCAGCTAGTGCTACAACTTCAGCAATTAGCCCTGGTCAATTTGTGCAGCCTGCTTTTGGCAAAAAGGCAGAAGTTGAATTACTTTCAGCAAAACGAATTAAAGATCCAGAAACTGGAAACCGTGATGTGGTAAATCTGCAAATGCGAATTCGTCGCCTTGCCACAGACGGAGTTGTTGGTGGTGATATTATATCGGTTGCTAGTACAACAGCCCGCAATCCTGAGACTAGCGTAACTTACAAAGGAGTTGCTCTTAATCGCTCAACAGGTAGCGTTTCTTTGTTCCAAGTACGCCCACAAGCTTCCGCAGATGCTTATATCTGGTTAAGAGTTCCCGATGGTATCAATAATTTGGACATTTTTGTGCCAGATACAGCTGCATTTAAAAATGTACCAATTTCTAATTAGTCCTCTATCGGACAATACGGTTAAGAAGACGTGATAAATCGAGACGCGGTAAATTCAGTAGATTCAGACGCGATAAATCGCGTCTCTACAATAAGGGTTTTGTCGCTCATTCTGAACTGTATTGCTCTATCAGATTAATTTTGATAATGTGCAAGATTCCCAACTTCTTCATGAAGTCGGGAATCTGAACAACTTAACTCAAACAAAATTATTTCATCCTCTAAATTAGCAACCCCAAATTAATGATGGTAGATGACTGAGGTTGCAATTCAATAAAGATTACTCCTCTTCCTCTTCTTCGTCTTCTCCGAACACTGCGTCTATAAGTTCTTGTGCGCGTTCGTCTGAAATTTTTAAGGCTTCCTGAAGCTCAGAGATATAATCTTGTTCAGCTTCGGGTACTTCTTCGTCAATTCCCACAACTAAGATAGCTGTGATGTATGCAGCTTCACGATAACCTCTATTGGGTAAGGATTCGATGGATTGAGCGATTAAATCTTCTGGTTCTTCTTCTTCAATCAAGCTGACGACTTTTTCGGTCAATTCTTCAAAGTCTTCTTCAGAGTAATCTTCAAATAAGTCAACCCGACCGAGAAATTCACTTAAAGCATATTCTTCTGTGGAAGAAATACCTTCACCATCAGCCGCAGCGGAAAAAAGTCCAAGAATTGCGATCGCAACTTCTGGTTCTAGAGCAACTGAACTAACACTACGGCCTTTGGGCAACTTGCGTTTAGACATAATTATCCTCTAAAAGTTACGTGATATTTCAGGAAGTCATATTTTGCGGTTTATTATGCTTCCTCGATTTATGATTCCCAAAATAATGCGGAAATATACATTGGAATGGATCTTTTTTTCATAAAAAATACGCAGAGAATATCTTCACCTGCGTATAAAAACGGTTAAGTTGCTTTTAGCGATCGAGGTTTTTAGTACTTGTGTCTACACAAGTCTGAAATAGCTGATTAACCAAGGTTTTACCCCACCCTAACCCTCCCCTTGTAAAGGGGAGGGAACTAGATTTTCTTGTTTCCCCCCTTGGCAAGGGCAGGGCTGTTTCATTCGATCTCTTAGAGATTTTGTCAAGAGTAGGAGTCAGAAATTTGCTTAATTTGCTAATCGAAAAGCTACCACCTCAACGAGTAAATTTCAGTGCGATCGCGATTTTCTTGCCCAATCAGATTTTTTAGTCACCTGATTTTTTTGCCTGAAACGCTTGTAAATCAGAGCCTTTTAGGGAATGAAACGGCCCTGCTTGGCAAGGGGGGTAATTCAACTTGTGTATACGATTAAATTTCTTTTTTCCCCTTTCTAATATTAATTTGGAGTTCGCATTTGTTGATTTGGAGTTCGCATTTGTTAATTTGGCGTTCGCATTTGCTGATTTAGCGATCGCATTTGTTGATTTGGAGTTCGCATTTGTTGATTCGGCGATCGCATTTGTTGATTCGGCGATCGCAAATTTAAGTTGGGTTGACGTAAAGAAACCCAACATGGATCGTGATATCAGCTTGTGTACACGAAGATTAAGCGACATCTACGCAAGAGGAAAGGGAGCAGAAGTAGGTAAATTCCTGTATCTTTCTCCCCTTCTCCTTGCTCCCCTACCTCTCTGGTCTGAATTATCAAAAAGCGTTACAACTTCGTCCCACACTCAGCGCAAAAGTTGTGAGTAGGCGCATTTTTAGCATTGCAGTTACTACAATACACTGGCTCTGCTGCCGCTTTCGGTGCTTGCTTCTGCAAACCGACCATTTGAGCATTGCTCTTGCCTGGAGCTACCATTGGATAGCAGTTTTCTTCTCTGGTGACGTAGGCATTTAAGATTACTGGGCCTTTGTGTGCCAGCATTTCGGCGATCGCATCTTTTAATTGACTGCGATCGCTAATTACCATACCTTTAATCCCATAAGCTTTTGCCAATAACTCTACGTCTGGCATCCCTACTTCCATATCTGAGGATGAGTAACGCTCACCATAGAAGGCTTGCTGCCACTGGCGCACCATCCCTAGCCAACCGTTATTGATAATTATTGTCTTGACATTTATTCCATATTGTGCAAGTGTTCCTAGCTCCTGCAAACACATTTGGAAACTAGCATCACCGCTAATACAGATGACTTCTTCATCAGGAAACGCCACTTTCGCGCCCATTGCCGCAGGTAAGCCAAAACCCATCGTTCCCAAACCAGCGCTAGAAATCCAGCGCCTTGGCCCATTCTTCAGGAATTGTGCTGCCCACATTTGATGCTGTCCCACATCTGTGGTGTAGAAAGCATTGGGTGCTTGGCTACTGACTTCAACGATCACTTCTTGGGGTGAAATGCTGTCGGCATGGTGCGGCACGATTAGAGGATACTCTTCGCGCCAACGGTTAACTAGATTTAGCCACTCTTGGTTTTGATTCGGTGTCGCCTTGACGCCTGTTTCTTTACATCGACGCAACAAGTCTACCAACACATTCCGCACATCGCCGACGATGGGCACTTCGGGAACGCGGTTTTTGCCGACTTCTGCGGGATCGATGTCGATGTGAATTACTTTGGCGCGGGAGGCGAATTCGTCTAACTTGCCTGTAACGCGATCGTCAAATCTGGCGCCGACGCAAATCAGCAAGTCACAATCACTAACAGCGAAGTTAGCGTAAGCAGTGCCATGCATTCCCAACATTCCCAAAGCTAGGGGATGATGTTCGTCAAATGCACCGATCCCCATTAAGGTTGTGGTGACAGGGATGTTGAATAATTCAGCCAGTTGTTTGATTTCTTCATGGGCACTAGCTGCGATCGCACCACCACCCACATACAATAGCGGACGGCGACTTTCAGTAATCAACTGGATCGCGGCATGAATTTGCCGGGGATTACCCTTCACAGTGGGACGATAACCGCGTAACTTTACTGAACCTGGTTTTACAGGTACATAGTCAAATTCTTCTAAAGCTACATCTTTTGGGACATCAATCAAAACAGGCCCCGGACGCCCAGTACTAGCGATGTGGAACGCTTCAGCGACAATTCGCGCCATATCTTTGGGATCGCGCACTACATAAGAGTGCTTGACGATTGGTAAAGTAATCCCGTAAATATCAGTTTCCTGAAACGCATCTGTACCAATCGACGGACGTGCTACCTGCCCTGTAACCACAATCATCGGGATCGAATCCATGTAGGCTGTGGCGATGCCTGTCACCAAGTTAGTTGCTCCTGGGCCAGAAGTTCCAAAGCATACTCCTACCTTCCCTGTGGCACGGGCGTAACCATCAGCAGCGTGGGCTGCGCCTTGTTCGTGTCTCACGAGAATGTGCTTCATAGCACCAGTCGCTTCAACTTTATACAGATCGTCGTAAATTGGTAGAATTGCCCCACCAGGATAACCAAAAATATAATCAACGCCGTGGCGATGAAGGCTGTCAAGCAGAGCAAAACCGCCAGATGCACGTTTGGGCACGACTGGCGGGCTAGAAATACGAGACTGTTTGTGATTCTCGGTTTGTGGGAGACTAATTTGGGAAAGCAATTCTCCTGCGGAGACACTTTGTGAAGGCACGGTCAAACCTCAGACTATAGCTAAAGTTAATGCTGAATTCTGTATTTAAGATTTCATTTTAATTGAAAACTTCAATCAAATTTTGAAAATTTTATATATTAAATATAAAGCTAGATTATTAGCCTACATTAATTAAATTACGTCTTGCAATACCTTGCGGGTATTTTTCCAAGCCCAAACACCAACAACCACGACAACAATACTCATTCCTACAAGCACAGTTCGCAAGCCCAGAGCATCCGTTAATGGGCCAGTAATGGCCAGAGGTAAGGCTAGAGCGATGTTGACGGCATGATTTTGAAAGCCAAATACCTTACCATGCATGGTAGGTGGTGTTTGCTGTTGAATTAAAGTTTGCATGGGCACACCAATTAAGGCAGCACCTACACCTAAAAATGTACATAATGCTAGCGCCAGTAACAAGTTGTGCGTAAAAGTAAACACCCCTAAAACTAGCGCCATCATCAAAAATCCAATTAAAGGTAGAGGCTTGTGATGCAATTTATCACCCCAATGACCTAAAATTGCCGCACCAAAGACCATCCCTACCCCTGCTGCTGCCAAGAAAAAGCCAAACTGTTTTTCTTTTAGACCAAACTCCTCAGCTAGTCGAATCGTCAGCACTGTTAAGGCTGCAAACACACAATATAAAGTTGTCAGTTGCAGCATAGCGTTTAAGATCAAAGGGTTTTTCTTGAGATAGCGCAGGCTCTCGGTGAATTCAGCCCAAGGGTGATTTGATGTCCGATGTTCCCTCGATCGTTTGGGTTCTTTAAACTTAATCGGCTGCATGATCGCAGCTGATAATATGTATAATCCACCAACCACAAGCTCTTGACCGTATTCTTCTCCCATCCAGCTTTTCGCCAAACTCAAAATTGGCTCTCCGATCGCAAAGCCAACAATTAAAGCTCCCATCATCGTACTGGTAAACAATGCATTGGCTGCCAACAAATTCTCTCGCTTCACCAACAACGGAATAGCTGCTTGTTCAGCTGGTGCAAAAAACTGTGTCACTGTGGAGATGGCAAAAGTCAGGATTAGCAGAATCAGGAACTCTCGTGGCAATAAGGGAAGACACAGCGTTAATATTCCCCGCACAACATCTGAGCCAACCATAATCAGCTTTTTTGGCAAGCGGTCAACAAAGATACCACCGGCAGAGCCAAACAAAATCGCTGGTATTGTAAACGACAGCATCAAGGTTGAGTACATCGAGTTTTGTGCCAACCCAGGAAGCGGAGAATAGTTCTCCAGCAGAGCAATCATTAAAACGAAAAAGACCTTATCTGCTAATTGGGACACCAGTTGCCCAATCCACAGAAGCATAAAACCACGGTTTTTTAGCAGTGCGCCAAACCCGTTATTAACAGCAGCTGGTTCAGTTGGAAACATTTAGATACTTTGGGTAGATGGGGATAGGGGATAGGGTATAGGGCATAGGGTATAGGGTATAGGGTATAGGGATAGTTTTTCTTCACTGTCCTCTGTCACCTGTAACCTTTTCCCTTCATGGCTCCTCACTCCTAACTCCTGTTTACTTACTCCATTGTCCGGATTAATTTGCTTCATAGCGCTTTAACAGCATAAGCAAAAACTCAGTTGCTGTCAGACGACCTTTGGGTGGAATAATCTCGATGGACGAATCTACCCAGCAGCCTTGTACAGTTTGGGGCGATTCCCAAATCGACAAATGATCAACTGCTGGCTCTGCATAAAAGTTATTTTGCCCACTGCCTAACAAAGATGAACTCCAATGGGTGAAATAATCATGACTCATCCGATGAATAGGAAAATTACCCTGTAGTGGTACTCCCCATCCATCTATAGCAATAAATGCTTTGACACGACCACCCAAGAGTTGCCACAAATGTGCTGCTCCGATTGCCCCGACTACGCCAGCACTAAAACTAATGAATATGATTGGTGATTCTAAAGAGTCGGTCAAGCGATACCTGCGGTGAGCTAGGCTAACGCGCAAAAACTGCAAAATATGAAATGCTGATAAAACTAAAAAATCTTTACCCGGATAAACCAGTATATTTGGGGGATTGGGTGCGTTAGCGTAGCTCACCGCAGGTATCGCGCCATGAGAAACTAAATCTAACAACCCTACTCTAAAGCTTTCAGTTAATTCTGGCTCATGAATTCCAGGGCAAATAATTATACTCGTTTGTCTATTCTGAAAATTTGGCATTGTGTAAGATAAATCTTTGTGCCTGAACGTTGGTGGATATATATCGTGTTAGCAGGTTTTAGTATTGTATTAATAACTTAAATCTGCTTCCGAGGGTCTATTCACTATTACCCAATAATCAATAATAAAGATATAAATCAGAACTTACGTCAGTATGTGATCCAATACGGTTCGGTTAAAGGAGAAAGGGAAAAGGTTTTGAATACATCCTTTACCCAATACCTGCAACCCCATTCCCCAGACCACAAGGAAAGTGAAAAATGCTTATCCGAATCCGTATTGTGATGTGATCCGTTTAAGACTCATCAAACAGCGCATAGCAGATGATGCATTGGTTTGATTCTCCATGCCCCATGCCCAATGCCCCACGTAAGTCTTGTATGTCTTTTGATGTATTATCTTAATTTTCCCACCTATCCTATCCCCCTGGATGGGATAATAAGTTACAAGTAGGGAAAATGTGCAAACTATTCCCTAACTTTATATTTCTCTGCACTCTGGTTATATTGAGGAACTAATTGTGGTTGCCACGCCGGAAAAAGTACAAAACACCCACGAGCATCTATCAGGTAAAGACCGTGTAGCCGTACTGCTTATGGGCTACGGCGAAGTCGAAAGCTACGAAGATTTCGCCAACTATAACGAACAGGCTTTAAATCTACTGACAGCAAAATTCGCACCAGTACCAACCTGGATTTATCCGCCTCTGGCAAAGCTTTTGGCGCTATTTGACCGCCATGAGTGGGGACACACACACCACGATTTTATCTCCCCACACAACGCCATTTTTGAACAGCAGCGTGCTGGGATTGAGAAGAATTTACAAGAAAAATGGGGCGATAAGGTTCAAGTTTTCAAGGCTTTTAACTTCTGTGCCCCTTTCTTGCCCAATCAAGTCTTGGCAGAAATCAAAAACCAAGGCTTCGACAAGCTGCTAATCTATCCGTTGCTAGTTGTTGATTCTATCTTTACTAGTGGGATTGCGATCGAACAAGTTAACAATGCTCTTGTTGAGTTGGCTGATGGTGAGGAACACTGGGTTAAAGCACAGCGTTACATTCCTTCTTTCTTCAACGAACCAGCTTATATCGATTTGATGGCTCATCTGGTTGAAGAGAAAATTGCTGAGTTAGCCGGAGCTTATCTCCCTTCTCAAATCGGTATTGTGTTAATGAATCACGGCTGTCCCCATAAAGCTAAAGGCTTTACTTCTGGGATTGCCGAAAGTGAAGCAATGTACGATTTAGTTCGGGATAAGTTGATTAACCGCTATCCGTTAATCTCGGTGGGTTGGCTGAATCATGACACACCCCTAATTGATTGGACACAGCCAAATGCAGAACAAGCTGCAAATAACCTGATCCAATTGGGTGCGAAAGTAGTGATATTTATGCCAATTGGCTTTGCTACAGAAAACCACGAAACTCTATTGGATGTACACCACATCATCCATGCTTTAGAAAAACAGCATCCTGGTACGAACTACGTGCAAATGGCTTGCGTTAATGACCATCCAGAATTCTTGGCAATGGTAGCCCAATGGGCTGATGCTCATATTGCAGAGTTGTTGTCAGAGCAAACTTTGGCAGTTAATCCCCAACTAGCTGGGCATCATCATCATCACCACCATCATTAAGTTTAGTGCGATGGGCAAAGCTTTAGCTTTACCCATCCCACATTTATGATGTGCTTATTTAACACTCCCATGCTTTCAGGTATGGGATTTTTTATTCTCTTGGCTCTTATTTTATTTATGCCACAATACTGTTCAATTAAGGGCTACTGGCAAAAATTTTGGGTTTTCGAGACGCGATAAATCGCCGTCTCTACAAGTATTTTGGTCTTATCTGAATAGTACTGAATTATACCAGCTTAAAAAATAAATTATCCTAAATTATTTCTAGATTTGTAGGGGCCAAAGCCTTGCGCCCCTACTTCGCGGAGCGTCCCGCAGGGATGGGATATTTTTTTAACTGGAAGTCCCTGAGTTGATTTTGGTTTCCGTGAGTTTTTAAAACCCAACATTTTAAGCCTGTCGGGCTACTACGCATCTATCACTTTATTTTCAGAAATTGGTTTTACGTTTTACATCTTTATGTATCGCACCGTTGCAGTCGTCTCCTCAAGCTGAAATTTCAGTGTGTCCTACAGTACTGACATACATTTTTTTTAATCTATCTTAGGTAAAATTCCGATTAAACCCAGTATTATTACTCAGGATATTTGAACTTGGTAAAGTTATTGTGTAACTAATGATATCGAGTTTACTACGTGTTAAGAGATTGCGAACCCGGAAGTCAGATGAGCATCCACAAGCTCCTAGTAATTAACCAGGTAGAAATTGGTAAGCTTATCCACTAACTCCGCCTCTTGATCGGTCTAAGGCAGAAATAATTTTTAGCGGCTTTAGGCGTTAATTATCTCACACCAGTTCTGTGTAAAGATGCGCCAAATTCTCAGCAATGACATGAATCACTGGTAGTCTGCAATCCAAAACTACAGGTGTAAAGCGACACAATAGCAAAGAAACTGGAAACGTGCCAGAAGTTCACAGTGTATCCAAAAGCATTTGTTGGTGAAGCATTTGCTTAAGTAGTTTTAGGCAAAAAAGTGAGTGTGCTGTTATTTAAAAGCAGCCAACATTCTTGTGGAATCAATGCACTGTTTTTCTGTGAACTTAGCATCATACATAGAAATCAAACCCTGAGTTAAAAGGATTTACATAATATGCCCGAAACATTAATCGGAACTTCTTTGAAGTACTATTTGATCGCTTTTGATGCTAATGGCAAAGAACGCGAAAACAATGGAGAGCTAATTAGTCAAAAGGTAGTAGATATTTTATCTGAATCCAGGCAATCTGGGGAGCCAATTACAGATGTTTTCTTCATAAGCCACGGATGGCTAGGTGACATTCCTGGGGCAAAACTTCAGTATGACGAATGGATTGCAGCTATGGGGAAAAACCAGGCTGATATTGAAAAAATGCAACAGGTGCGACCAGGATTTCGCCCGTTGTTGATTGCCATACATTGGCCTAGTAAGCCTTGGGGAGATGAAGACCTAAGTGCAGTGTCACCAGATAAAACAATTGTGTCTTTTGACACGACAGATAATTCTCAGGAAGAGTTAATCGAGCAGTATGCCCAAGATGTTGCTGATACAGATGCGGCTCGTGAAGCACTCAGAACAATTTTTACAGCAGCAATAGAATATAGTATTCCACCAGAAACTTTACCACCAGAGGTGAGGCAAGCCTACGAGATATTAATCCAAGAGGCTTCTTTAGATAACAATGAAGATGATGGCGAATCATTAGATTTAAAACCTGAAACTATTTATCAAGCTCTCTTGGCTGAAGAAGAAACCCAAGAGATTAGTTTTGGAATAGGAGACGCTCCCAAGAATAAATTTCTAGAGTTATTGGGATACTTATCTTATTGGCAGATGAAAAAACGCGCTCGTGATATTGGTGAAACCAGTGGCTTAAATTTATTAAATAAACTCCAAAAAATTGCTACTGAAACTGCACGATTTCATCTGATTGGACATAGCTTTGGATGTATTGTTGTTTCCGCTATTGTGGCTGGAAAAAAAGATAGTCAGTTAGTCCGTCCAATTGACTCCCTTGTTCTTATCCAAGGAGCTTTATCACTCTGGTCTTACTGCTTTAACATTCCACGCAGAGCAAATTTGGCTGGTTGTTTTTCTTCAATTATCAATGACCGTAAAGTTGTCGGCCCAATTGTTACTACCCGATCCATACATGACAATTCTGTGAAGACACTGTATCCGATCGCAAGTAGGCCAGGAAACTGGTTTATGGGACAAGATATAGACTTTTCTGTTAGTACTGAATCAGAATTTCCTGAGTATGGCAGCATTGGTACTTTTGGCATTCAAGGAATAGATGAAGTTATCAGTCTAAAAATGCATCCTTGTGAAAAACTGTATGATTTCCAACCTGGGAAAATTTACAACTTGGAAAGCAGTGAGTTCATTCGCCATGTAATTAACGAGAAAGATGAAGATGCTCACAACAGCATTGCTAAACCAGAAGTAGCTCATGCTGTATGGTCAGCAGCTTTAGGTAATTAATTCAGTCATAAAAGTATAAGGGTGTACGGAAAATGAGCATAGAACAGCTGACAAAAGAGCTATATTTCAATGGAATTGATGGTGCATCAGGAGAGTATTTGTTGCCTCCGTTGACACCGGAACAGATTTCTAAGATTGCTCAGGGTGAAGATTTTGACCCTATAGAAATCAGTGAACTCAAGAAAAAGGATCTGCATGTTAAAGGTTTAGAACCTGACTTTGCGCCGATAGAAGGAGTAGATCCTAAAGACCTTGCACAGACTGGTTGGGGTGTTATCTTCGCTTACAATGCCGACCCGATAATCAAAGAAGCGCTCAAAGAACTATTAGAACATCGGCAAAAACAAGCGTCGAAAAATCACGAAAACTATTATCAAGAATACATTGGCCCCAAGGGTTATCGTCCGGGGGAGTCGAAGAATCAATTTTTGTCACGTCATGGAGTTGGCCCTGGCCCTGCTGATCCAGATAAGATGCCTTATTATCTGTTGATTGTTGGCGATCCAGAAACTATTCCCTATCGCTTCCAATACCAACTTGATGTGCAGTATGCAGTGGGTCGTATCTACTTTGATACTCCCCAAGAATATGCTCAGTATGCTCGCAGTGTTGTACAGGCTGAAACTGGTAATTTCTCACTACCCCGCCGCGCTAGCTTTTTTGGCGTGCGTACCGATGGTGATGCAGCTACTCAATTGAGTGCTGAAAACTTGATTCAGCCTTTAGCCGATTGGATGGTTGACGAGCAGAAAGATAATAATTGGACAGTACAAACCTTATTAGCAAACGAAGCTACCAAGGCGCAGTTAGGGAAACTGTTAGGGGGCGACGAAACACCTGCTTTATTGTTTACTGCTAGTCATGGTATGGGCTTTCCGAATGGGGATGAGCGCCAACTACGTCATCAGGGTGCTCTACTCTGTCAGGACTGGCCTGGTAAAGCTAAGTGGGGTAATAAAGCAATTCCCGAAGATTTTTACTTCTCTGCGGACGATGTTAGCGATGATGCTCGGTTATTAGGGCTAATTGCCTTTCATTTTGCCTGCTATGGTGCTGGTACGCCCCGATTTGATGAATTTGCCCATACAAAAAACTCAAAGGAAAGGTTAGAGATCGCTCCTAATGCCTTTGTTGCACCTTTACCCCGTCGTTTACTGAGTCATCCTAACGGTGGTGCTTTAGCTGTCATCGGTCATGTAGAGCGAGCTTGGGGTTGCTCTTTCGTATGGGGACGGACTGGTAAACAATTGGCGGTGTTTCAGAGTACCTTGAAGCGGCTGCTAGATGGTCATCCGGTGGGGTCGGCTGTTGAGTATTTCAACGAGCGCTATGCTGAACTCTCCTCTGATTTGAGTACAGAATTAGAGGAAATCAAATATGGTGCGATCGCAGATCCATTAAATTTATCTGGGATGTGGACAGCAAACAATGATGCTCGTAGTTATGCGATTATTGGCGACCCCGCAGTTAGGTTGGTTGTGGGTGACAATTCCGCAAGCGATCGCCCCGTTATCGCAACCGTGAATTTACTCGCTGCACCTACAGCATCTCAGACATCTGATACATCTGCAATTGGGCAAGCCCAGACAAACTTGACTCAAGCACTAGAAGAGTTTCTCAACAAAGTTGAGCAAGCTTCAGATGACCATAAAGAAAAACTTCAGGCAGCGCTTTTAGCTACAGTTAGTCTACTTGAAACTCTGAAGAAATTGAATTGAATTGAATAGGGGATTGGAAGAGGCAGAGGTGCAAAGGGGAAAAACTTACTCCAACTTCTCCTCTGCTCCCAATACTGTTTGGTTAAGGCAAGAGACGCGATGAATCGCCGTCTCTACAATAATCAATCTGTAGTAAAGACGGCGATTTATCGCGTCTTTGCGATCTAGAATTTTCATCAAAAAACCTTAACCGAACCGTATTGCCCCTACTTCCGATCCCCCATTCCCTACTCCTTACTCAAAACTCATGAACACCTTTGAGATTACCATCCAACGCAAATCAGGAGATAGCTGGCCAGTTGTAGTGGAACACACCAAACCAGGCGTTCTTTTCCCGTTGCGATCGGAAGGTAATTTCTCGCTGAATGATGAAGATTTGCAGCATTTGACCAGTCTTTTAGGACAAGCTAAGGATTACGGTACGTTATTGGGTCAAGCCCTGTTAAAAGACAAAGTGCGTGATGGCTTTGTCAGGGCACTGAGTCAAAATGAAGAAACGCTGCGGGTGTTGCTGTTTATTGAAGCCGCAGACAAAGAACTCAGAACCTTACGCTGGGAAAGATTATGCGCTCCCATTGATGGGGACTGGCAGATGTTAGCCATTAACCAACGGGTACCTTTTTCCTTCTACATTCCTGCCATTACAGACAGACTCTTTCCCCCCATTGGGCGGCGGGACTTGCGGGCGTTGGTATTGGTGGCGAGTCCTTCGGATTCCCGCAAGTATAAATTAGATACTTTTGATGTTGAAGATACGGTCAAAAGTGTACGGACAGCCTTGGGCAATATTCCCACTGATGTGCTAGCAACAGTTGATGGTGCTATTGGTTTACCGACCCTAGACGAACTTTGCACTCAACTAACTGACCGGACAAAACAGTATACAATATTGCACTTTGTCAGCCACGGTAGGGTGCTTGATGATGGCGAAACCCTCCTCTACTGGTCAAAAGCTGATAATACAGTCGAGGTAGTGACAGCGACAAGGTTATTGGAAAGAGTCCGCCTCTTACGCGGAGCTAGAGGGCTACCTCACTTTACTTTTCTCTGCACTTGTGAGAGCGCTAGCCCAGAAGCAGAAGCAGGATTGGGAGGATTAGGACAGCGCTTGGTGCGGGATTTGGGTATGCCTGCGGTGGTGGCAATGACCGAGAAAGTTACTATCAAGACGGCTCAGGCGCTAACAGAGAAATTTTATCAGCAACTCAGAGAGTCGGGAGAGGTGGATTCAGCATTACATGAAGCTACAGCTGCTTTGGCAGAACGTGGCGATGTGACTGTAGCAGCGCTGTTTAGCCGTTTGGGGGGACGACCTTTATTCAGCGATCAGCTTGATCGAGAATTGACTAACGCTGAAATAGAGTATGGTCTAGGGCGGATAGTAAAGTTGTTACCAGAGCGATCGCCTATCCTAGAGAAAAGGTTTACAGAACTAGCACAGCAGCTAGGAAACACACTAGGGGCGGATGTCGCAGCCTTAAGCAAAGAAGCCCTCAAAGAACGAGAGCAGGTACTAGCAGAAATTAACAACCTGTGTGAGGAAATACTAGACCTCAACTTTCATGCTTTGGCATTAGATCAGCAACCACCAAATTATGATTCTCGTTGTCCCTTCCGAGGCTTGTATCCTTTCCGCGTGGAAAACCGGGAATTTTTCTTTGGACGGGAAGAACTCATTGTCCAAATGCAACAAAAGCTAGCTGAACACAACTTTTTAGCGGTGTTAGGCGCTTCTGGTAGTGGTAAGTCATCGCTAGTTTTAGCTGGATTGATACCGATGCTACAACAGTTGGAACCTGGTCTAGTTACAGCATACATGACACCAAGCAGTAACCCGATCGAGCAACTGCAAACTACTCTCTCCCCGCTACAAGGCCAATCTTCAATATTAGTAATCGACCAATTTGAGGAACTGTTTACCCTCTGTGCTGATGAAGCGCAGAGGGTGACTTTCATTGAAAAATTATTAAGCCTGATTCCATATCAAAAAGTTGTCATTACCATGCGGGCAGACTTTTGGGGCGAGTGTGCTACCTACCGCAATCTGAAAGATTTGATGGAGGCTAGGCAAAAACTAATTGGGCCAATGGATACTGCCCAATTGCGGAAATCGATGGAAATGCAAGCCGCCCAAGTGGGTTTACGCTTTGAACCAGGTTTGAGCAACTCGATTCTGGATGATGTGCAAGGTGAGCCGGGAGCAATGCCACTGTTGCAACATGCATTGTTGGAGATGTGGAAGCGGCGACATGGTAGATGGTTGCGCTGTGTAGAGTATAAAGCGATCGGTGGTGTGAATATGGCGATCGCACAAACTGCCGATGATGTTTACAATAGTTTGTCACCCTCAGAACAAGACCAAGTTAAGAATATCTTCATCCGTTTAACTCGCTTGGATGAAAGCGCCCTCGAAGGAGAAAAACGCCGGGATACAAGACGGCGAGTTTGGCTAGATGAACTCATACCTGCGGGCGCAACTACAGCACTGATTAAGCAATTAGTCAATCGTTTAGCCGGAGAAGGGGCGCGATTGGTAGTTACCAGTGTAGACTCGTTTACAAATCGAGAAGAGGTAGAAGTAGCCCATGAAGCTTTAATTCGCTACTGGCCCCGATTACTGAATTGGTTAGATGAAAACCGAACTAATTTGCAGCTACGGGAAACTATTCGTCAGGCGGCTTTGGAATGGGAAAATCAACAAAGAGATGATAATTATTTAGTGCATCGCGGCGGGAGATTAGAAGATGCTCAGGTGTTAGCCAAACAAGCCGGATTTCTCAACCAACTTGAGGCTGACTACGTAAATGCTTGTTTAGAATTGCGCCGGCGTTTAGAACAAGAAAAAGAAGCGCGTCGCCGTCGGGAAATTAGAACAGCTTGGGGAGTAGCTGGGGGAGCGGTAGTTGCTTTGATTGTTAGTACTGGCTTTGCATGGATGGCTTGGAATCAAAAGCAACAAGCGGAATTAACTAAAGCTGAAGCATTAGGTCGTTATTCTTTATCGCTCCTTGATGATAATCAAGATTTAGATGGACTTGTCCAAGCAATTAAGGCAGGAAATATCTTAAAAGAACAAAACACACCCCAGCCCTTAGTTATGGAAGCGTTGCAGAAATTAGTTTACGGGGTAAGAGAGCTAAACATCTTGACTGGACACGAGGAAAAGGTGACAAGTGCCGTCTTCAGCCGCGATAGTAAAACTCTTGCTTCTGCTAGTAATGACAATACCGTTAAACTTTGGAATGTCGAATCCGGCAAAGTACTGCATACCTTAAAAGGGCATAACAAATCAGTTAATAGCGTTGTCTTCAGCCGCGATGGTAAAACTCTCGCTTCGGCTAGTAATGACAATACCGTTAAACTTTGGAATGTCGAATCCGGCAAAGTACTGCATACCTTAAAAGGGCATAGCAAAGAAGTCAATAATGTTGTTTTCAGCCGCGATAGTAAAACTCTCGTTTCGGCTAGTAATGACAATACCGTTAAACTTTGGAATGTCAAAAATGGCAAAGTACTGCATACCTTAATCGGGCATAACAAAGCAGTTAATAGCGTTGTCTTCACCACCGATAGTAAAACTCTCGCTTCTGCTAGCAATGACAATACCGTTAAACTTTGGAATGTCAAAAATGGCAAAGTACTGCATACCTTAATCGGGCATAACAAAGCAGTTAATAGCGTTGTCTTCAGCAC
>NNBV01002398.1_pt1 | contig 40770 bp, 40 predicted proteins | sample 1173771 | NCBI WGS metagenome assembly NNBV01 (sample SAMN07173938, study PRJNA388173) | plant metagenome | isolation source: symbiotic tissue sample KVS11 | place: Norway: Troms, Kvaloya island | reverse complement strand
ATCCAGCCCTGCATATTGCAAGAGCAGTGCTGCTTTTATTTTAGGAACATCAGCAGCTTCCGCTTGCCTTCCATAATAAGGAACAGCGGCTTTCAGTTCAGGAACGTTTACTGCCAGTTGATTGACCATACCTCCACCCCAGCAGAAACCAATGGCTCCGGATTTTTCAGTGGAATCTTTTCTTGTTTTCAGATAATTGAAACCTTTGATAAAGTTATTCAGGTTCTTCACGGTATCTAATTTTTGAAACAGGTCTCTCGCTTGATCTGCATCGGCAGGCGTGCCGCCTAATGGCGATAGCGCATCAGGTGCAATAGCGATGAATCCTTCCAAAGCCATTCTTCGTGTTACATCTTCGATATGCGGATTGAGACCACGGTTTTCATGAATGACCATTACGGCCGGATATTTTCCTTTCTTCTTTGGTTTGGCCAGGTAGGCTTTCATCTCGCATCCGTCACCGGCATAGGTGATGTGCTCAATGGTTAAGCGGTCGTCTTCCTGCTGGATAGTTTCAGCATGAGCGTAGTTTACTTCGAGTAGCGGTAATACCGCCATCGCTGCTGCCGTGCTGCCTGTTATTTTAGTTAGCCGCTTTAGAAAGTCGTCTCTTTTGAGCGGTTTGTGAGTGTATTCATCAAAAAGGTTGATAATGCGCTGATCCATAGTAAGGTGGTTGGTTGTTACACGAATCGATTTACCTTTTTTCCTGCGGAAACGGAAATAGATTTACATGGGCGAAGGTGTAAAATTGTTTTTGTAAATTATCTCAGCGTGCCTACCTTTGTGCCCCTAAACGGTGGATGTAGTTCAGTTGGTTAGAATGCTAGATTGTGATTCTGGAGGTCGCGGGTTCGAGCCCCGTCATTCACCCTTAAAAATCCCTGCCTTATAAAGCAGGGATTTTTGTTTTATAACCCTTCTCAAGATTTGCTCTTTGAAGCAGCCTTTCTCGATGAGCGTTTGAAGTTCAAATGTATCTTTTAGGTTGAACGTATTGGCGCGAGAATAGGCGCATCTTTCTTTAAAGGAGTAGGCTCGCCAATTCTTCGTGCCATTGCCACATGAATAGAATAAGCAAAACGATCTTGGGCACGAAAGCGCACATACTTGTTTAACAGACGATACACACGACAATGATGGAGCACATACCGATTTGAAGTAGATGTGATTTTATGACATGCTCTATCAGGAAGTTTTTTTATTTACGATTAAAAAGCAAACGCTGTCCGGTTTGTCCTTCAATAATCTCACCATCGCGATAAGCAAGATGACCACTCACCCAGGTGTGAGTTACCTTAGAATGAAATAACTGTCCTTCGAAAGGAGACCAGCCACATTTGGCAAGTATGTTATTCTTACTCACTGTCCAGGGTGAATTGAGATTCACTAAGGCCAGATCGGCATAATAGCCTTCGCGGATAAATCCTCTCTTCTCAATCTGAAACAGGATAGCCGGATGATGACTCATTTTCTGAACTACTTTTTCAAGCGACATCTGGCCGGTTTGAAAGAACTCCAGCATAGCTACTACACTATGTTGAACAAGAGGGCCACCGGAAGGAGCTTTGAAATAAGTGTTTTGTTTCTCTTCGATGGTATGCGGGGCATGATCTGTAGCCACCACATCAATCACATCATTAAGCATAGCCACGAACACCGCTTTCTGATCGAATGAAGTTTTTATAGCAGGGTTCCATTTGATGTTGGTACCAAGCCGGGCATAATCTTTATCATTGAACCATAGGTGATGCACGCATGCTTCGGCTGTGATTTTCTTTTTTTCTAAAGGAAGTTCGTTACTGAAAAGTGTAGTCTCTTTTGCTGTGGATATGTGAAGTATATGAAGTCGTGTACCGTGCTTCTTAGCCAGATCAACAGCAAAGGAAGAAGATTTATAACAGGCTTCTTCACTTCGTATTAAAGGGTGGTATTCTACTGGAATATCTTCTCCATACTTTGCACGAAACTCTTCTGTGTTCTTGCGAACAGTAGCTTCATCTTCGCAGTGCGTGGCAATGAGACCGGGGAAACGGGAGAAGAATCCATCCAGTGCAGCTTCATTATCTACCAGCAAATTTCCGGTGGAGGAGCCCATGAAAATTTTAAGACCGCATACGTTACGAAGATCGGTCTTCATAACTTCTTCGAGGTTATCATTTGATCCTCCTACGAAGAAAGAGTAATTAGCTAATGAAGACGTGGATGCAATCTGATATTTATCTTCCAGCAATTGCTGTGTATAAGCAGGAGGATTGGTGTTGGGCATCTCCATAAAGCTGGTGACCCCCCCTGCCACAGCGGCACGTGATTCCGTATAGATGTTGCCTTTGTGCGTTAGTCCCGGTTCGCGGAAGTGCACCTGATCGTCAATTGCTCCCGGCAGTAATGATTGCCCTTTGGCATCAATGACCAGATCGGCACTTTGTGACTGCAGATCTTTTCCAATCTTTTCGATAAACTCGCCACGAATGAGCACATCGCCCTCTTGAACCTTGCCTTCGTTGACTATCTTTGCGTTTAGAATTAAAGTAGTTTTCATCCGACACAAAGATAGTGGAATCAACAATAAACTGGACCGACCTTAAGCTTAATCCGCAGCTGCTGCGTGCAATTGAAGAGTCTGGCTTTGACCAGCCAACAGAAATTCAGAAGAAAGGTATACCACTCGTACTGGGTGGTCAGAATGTGATCGGCATTGCACAGACAGGTACAGGTAAGACTGCTGCTTACCTGCTTCCGCTTTTGATGAAAGTGAAATATGCACAAGGCACTGATACCCGTGCTTTGATACTGGTGCCAACAAAAGAATTGGTCATACAGGTAATGGAGCACGCGCAGCGATTGATAAAGTATACCGACTTACGCATTGCAGCTATTTATGGTGGTGTGGGGCCGAAGGCACAAATCGATGCGCTGAAAAACGGAGTAGATATTATTATAGGTACACCGGGCCGTTTTCTGGAGCTGTATCAGCGTAATGAAATTCCGGTGAAGATGATTAAAACATTGGTACTGGATGAAGCTGATCGTATGATGGAGATGGGCTTCATGAGTCAGTTAAAAAAGATATTGGAAGTGATTCCATCCAAGCGACAAAACTTACTTTTCTCAGCTACTTTTTCTGAGCGTGTAGAGAAGCTATCACAGGATTTTCTTGAGTTTCCGGTGAAGCTGGAGGTGAGTGCACAATCCACACCTGCTGCCAAAGTAGAACAGGAAGTGTATCACATCCCAAACAGGATGACGAAACTTAACTTTATTGAATACCTGTTAGAAGATAGAGAAACGTTCAATCGTGTAATCATTTTCACCCGCACGAAAGATGTGGCGAATAACTTGTATCACTATCTCGATCGTAAAGGGTTTGGTCCTGTACGCGTGATTCATTCCAACAAAGGGCAAAACACGCGCATCAATGCGATGAGTGAATTTAAAGAAGGCAATCTTCGCATCCTTGTTTCCACCGATGTGTCGGCACGTGGTATTGATGTAGTCAAGGTTTCGCACGTGATTAATTTTGATGTGCCTATTCTGTATGAAGATTACGTGCACCGCATAGGCCGCACAGGCCGCGCCTTTCAGGAAGGTAAAGCGATTACATTAGTTACCGAATCAGAAGAATATCATATCAAAAACATTGAGAAGTTGATTCGTGAGAAAATTCCGGTGAGAGAGATGCCCGCTGAAGTGGTTGTAGAAAAGAACCTGAAAGGAGAGTCGCAGGAAATGGCCAAGGCAATTGACTTGCAGAAGCGAAGGGAAGATCCGGATTTCAAGGGAGCCTTTCATGAAAAGAAACGCAACAGAAAATAAATAGTGACGCTGTAGAGACATAGCCCTCTGGGAATTGTCTTTACATTAATTCCATTTCTTTAGAACCATTTTGGCCTTAGCATCATCTAAGGAAGGATGATCGATCTATTCTTTTTACCTTTATTTAGAGAAATGAATTTCTGCGTTCAATCTGCGAAATCAGCGGGACATAATTCTTAAAATCGTAAATTGAAATAGATGTTCCGATTTGCACCTCTGCTCTGTATCATTGCTTTTTCTTTTTCAGCTCACGCCCAGGTTCCTAATAATCAAATCAGTCAGCGCTATCATCTTGGTGTTGATGAGATTCCGGTTTCGTCTACCACTACTAACTCATCAGTAGAATGGCAGTGTATTAATAAGGCGTTGACCAATAAATGCCTGGTGTATCACAACGATCAATGGTTTTCATTTACAGTAGAGAAGAGCGGATTGTATTACATTAATCTGTCCGCACAAACGTGTAGCAAGAAACTAGGTACACAACTTATTCTTATTGAAGGCAATCCGTGTGAAGTGAAAACGTATCGTATACGAAAATGCATCTCCAAACTACCGCGTGAAGATTCTTTCATCAGGGCAGACTCTCTCAAAGCTGGCGTTCCTTACCTGATTAATATTGATGGATTTCTTGGTGATGAATGTGATTTTGCTATTCAGGTGAGTACAAAGCCACTGGGTTTTCCCCTTCCAGTACCGATAGCTGCAAAGGATACACTTAATGTGAAAACCGAATTAAAAAAAGAAGTAGCTAAGCTTATCTGGTTGATAGAAGAAGAACGCGCACCGCTGATTCGTAATTTCAGAGTACTTCGTTCTTCTGCTCACGATGCGAAAGGGAAGGTAGTCAATGAGCAACCCATACGAAGAAACACCTATGGAGCTTATGAACTTCGTTATATGCTCACAGATACTTTGCCCGGGCCGGGAGTTTATACGTTCAAAATATTTGGTGAGCAGATTGGCTCGGATGAATTGGTTCTGTTAACAACCGAGTATGTGCGATACGATGTGGAGACTCCTGTTCCCGTGCAGCAGATTCAACGAGAACTGATATTGACTTTAAGTTATGAAGAAGACACTCCGTTTAAGATTGTGGTGATTGATCCAATTACTTCGGAGGAGTTGTATAAGTATCAGCAACGATTCGAAGCAATAAGGGATCGTAATTTTAAAATTGATCTTGGTGCTTACATTGATAAAGGAAAAAAGGAATTCATGATCATCACTTCTGATTTCAGCGCGAAAGGATCGAAGGAGCTTTTCTATAAGCTTGATGCGAAGGGTAAACTTATAAAACAATGAAAGCGCTGTGGTCACGATTAGTCCACAGTCCAATCTTCTAATTTAATCCTGCCTCGAAAATAGCAATGTTGGTATCGAAGAGATATTTTTTCAAATGGATTCAATTTGTCTGGTTGATATCCTGCTGCTTCGGATTTCGCCAATTATTTCCTCAGCTGTCTTTTTTGATTCGAATGCGCCAAAAGCTTTTCTAAAAGAAGTCTTCTTATTTGCTAAGTCAGTTTTAACTGAAATTGTCAACCTGGAGATAAGGTCTAATTTGTCTTTAGCACTTAGGCTATCCAGAAGTCCGATATAACCTTCAATAATGGTAGTATTTATTTCAGAGGTTTTCATATTTCAAATTTAATCAAAAAAACGTATCAGATGTGGGATGCATTCTTTAACGAATTTACTGCCAGAGCATGAAGTACAAACAAAGTTCGTACTAATGCTTTACTACTTTCTTGTTCCATTGATTTTTTTAATACAGAACTCCACCACAATAAAAAAGGTGTAAGAAAAATCTCACACCTTTTAAATTTATAAACCTGTAAAGTTTATTTTCTTTTATCCATTCATGGAAGTAAGGAATTCTTCGTTGTTACGTGTTCCTTTCATTTTGCTTTGAAGGAATTCCATTGCTTCCACAGAGTTCATGTCGCTCATGAACTTGCGTAGAATCCATACCCGTGCCAGTTCGTCTTCTTTCATCAACAGATCTTCGCGTCTTGTGCCGGATGCAGGCACATCGATAGCAGGATAAACTCTGCGGTTCGAAAGCTTGCGATCCAATTGCAACTCCATGTTACCTGTTCCCTTGAATTCTTCGAAGATTACTTCGTCCATCTTAGAACCCGTATCAATCAATGCCGTAGCGATGATGGTTAACGATCCGCCATTTTCAATTTTGCGGGCCGCACCGAAGAAACGTTTTGGCTTATGCAATGCGTTGGCATCCACACCACCGGAAAGAATCTTGCCTGATGACGGAACCACTGTATTGTAAGCGCGAGCCAGACGAGTAATGGAATCCAACAGGATAACCACATCATGTCCGCATTCTACCATGCGTTTGGCTTTCTCTAAAACAATGGAAGCTACTTTCACATGGCGTTCTGCCTGCTCATCAAATGTAGAAGCAATTACTTCTGCATTTACACTGCGTGCCATATCCGTCACTTCTTCAGGACGTTCATCAATCAGTAATACCAATAAATAAACTTCCGGATGGTTTTGTGCGATGGCGTTGGCAATGTTTTTCAACAATACCGTTTTACCGGTTTTAGGTTGTGCCACAATCATACCCCGTTGTCCTTTACCAATAGGTGCGAACAAATCGAGGATACGTGTAGACATGTTATCATGCGTAGTGCTCAGCTTCAGCTTTTCATCAGGGAAAAGTGGAGTGAGGTATTCGAAAGCCACGCGGTCACGAATTTCATCCGTGGTTTTTCCGTTGATGGTTTCTACTTTAAGTAGAGCAAAATATTTTTCGCCTTCTTTAGGTGGACGTATTTGCCCTTTTACAGTATCACCCGTTTTCAAACCAAGTAACTTGATTTGTGAAGGCGATACATAAATATCATCGGGGCTGGCGAGGTAGTGATAATCGGATGAACGGAGAAATCCATATCCATCCTGCATGATTTCAAGAACACCTTCGTTGGCAACAACACCATCGAAATCTTTAATGTTATTTTCTTTTTTAGGATGATTGGGCTGACGGAAGTTCTCTCTTTCTTCTCTGCCTTCGCGTTGTTCTCTTGGCTCTCTTTGTTCTTTCGGTTCCCGCTGTTCTTTAGGTTGAGCATTATCCTGCCGAACAGGATTTTCAAATGGAGGCGGAGGTGTCTTTTCGGCAACTTCTTCGAAGCGATTGGGGGGAGTTGCGTTATCGATATCCAGCGAGCTTAATGCGTTAATTAATTCTGGCTGTGGCTGCTCTGCTTCCTTTTCTTCTTCTTTAGGTGGGGCAGGAGTTTCGGCAGCAGGTGCTACATTTTCTCTTCTGCGTGGACGCATTTTGCGTTCCGCTTCTGCACCTTCTGCGGGAGCACCTTTCTTTGCCGGAGTAGTGGCAGGATTAACAGCTTGTTCATCGAGGATTTTGTAAACAAGTTCTTGTTTTCCGAGTTTCTTGGCATTCTTAATGCCCATGTTTTCAGCAAGGTCTTTCAGCTCTGAAAGAAGTTTGACATTCAGGTCGTCAATAGTGTACATGAAGTTTGAAAAATTGAATTAATTAGAAGGAATTAAAAATGATAATGTATGTAATGAAGTACGCTGAGAAATCAGCATAAAAAGTTTGAACCATGAACAAGTCTTATTGAATCAATCGGAGCTAGTAAGTATCGGGTTTTATCTATTCAGAAGGCCGGACAGGCCGAATTGACTATGCAAGTATATGGTAAAAATGATTATTATCAAATGCATAACCGAAAAAATGTGGGCCTGGTTCAGTAATTTTGAAGCATTAAAAAACAGATGTAATGCTACAGGTAAATGTTATTCGCGAGCAGAAAGAAAAAGTGTTGGAAGGACTGAAGAAACGGTATTTAAAAGATGCTGAAGAATTGGTAGACAAAGTAATTGAAACAGACAAGGTAAGAAGAGAGACACAACAACAACTCGATCTGCTTAAAGCGAAATCAAACACCGATTCGAAAAAGATTGGTGAGTTGATGAAAGGCGGCAAAGCAGATGAAGCACAAGGTTTACGTGCGGCTGTAGCAGCAGATAAAGATCAGATTAAAAACCTGGAAGCAGTACTGGAAGAATCTGAAAAGAATCTTCAGCAGCTTTTGTATAAAATTCCCAACGTGCCGGCAGAGAAGGTTCCTGCAGGAAGAGGTGCAGATGATAACCTGAATGTATATGAGCACGGTGTTGTTCCCACCTTGCATGCGGATGCGCAACCCCATTGGGAGCTCATCAAAAAATATGACATCATTGATTTTGATTTAGGTAATAAAATAGCTGGTGCAGGTTTCCCTGTTTATAAGGGAAAAGGAGCAAAGCTTCAACGCGCACTGATCAACTTCTTTTTGGATGAAGCCGAAAAAGCCGGTTACAAAGAAATACAACCGCCTATCGTGGTGAATGAAGCGAGTGGTTATGGCACGGGTCAGTTGCCGGATAAAGAAGGGCAGATGTATTTCATCGGTGAAGATGGATTGTACCTGATACCAACAGCTGAAGTCCCCATCACCAACCTGTATCGCGATGTGATATTGAGTGATGATGAGTTGCCGGTGAAAAATGCGGGATATACTCCTTGCTTTCGCAGGGAAGCAGGAAGCTGGGGTGCGCACGTGCGTGGATTGAATCGCCTTCATCAGTTTGATAAAGTAGAACTGGTGCAGATACGCAAAGCCGAAGACTCTTATCCGATATTGGAAGAAATGACTTTGCATGTGCAGGGCCTTCTCGAAAAGCTGGAACTGCCTTATCGCAAACTTCTTTTGTGTGGAGGTGATATGGGATTTAACTCAGCGATGACGTACGACCTGGAAGTTTTTTCTGCCGCCCAACAACGCTGGCTGGAAGTGAGTTCGATCAGTAATTTTGAAACCTTCCAGGCAAATCGCCTTAAGCTTCGCAACAAAAACAAAGAAGGCAAAACACAATTGTTGCATACACTCAACGGAAGTGCACTGGCATTGCCGCGAATTGTGGCTGCTATTCTTGAAAACAATCAGACTCCGGAAGGCATTCGCATACCGAAAGTACTGGTGCCTTATACCCGTTTTGATGTTATCAGTTAAGAGTTAGCCGTTCAGTGTTAAAGTAATGGTTGCACACCTGCTACGATTGTGCAATGAACGGCTAACGATTCACTTTTAACGATTACCTATTTCTATTATTTTTGCCTCCCTTATTTTATTGAGATATGAACGAACAGCTTGTCCGCTACACCGAACAGATAGCAAAAGAACTTAGTCTTCCACTGAAAGGTGTGAAAGCCGTGGCCGAATTATTGGAAGAAGGATCTACCCTTCCCTTCATTGCACGCTATCGCAAAGAATTGACCGGTAGTCTGGATGAAGTAATGATTGCCAACATCCGTGATCGCGTAGAGCAGTTGACAGAGATGGACAAGCGCAGGGAAACCATTCTTACTACCATAGAAAAACAAGGTAAGCTTACTCCTGATTTATTGTCATCGATTATTGGTGCAGGTACATTGGCGGAGTTGGAGGATATCTACCTTCCGTATAAGCCGAAAAGAAAAACAAGAGCGAGTATTGCACGTGAGAAAGGATTGGAGCCGCTGGCACAACAACTTTTCGAGCAGAGCAAGTTGGATGTAAATGCTACCGCTAAAACTTTTGTGGATGCACAGAAAGAAGTAAACAGTGAAGACGAAGCATTGGCCGGAGCACGTGATATCATTGCTGAATGGGTGAGTGAAAATGTGGAGACACGTAAAACGCTGCGTGATCTTTTCTGGAAAGAAGGAGCGGTGGAATCGAAAGTGATTAAAGGCAAAGAGAGCGAAGTGAAATACAAAGATTACTTCGAATGGAAAGAGCCTGTTGCCAAAACCCCTTCGCATCGTTTGCTTGCTATGCGCAGAGGGGAAAAGGAAGGAATACTGATGCTGGATATTTATCCGCCCGAAGAGGATTGCATCTACCAGGTGGAAAGACAATTCGTAACGCAACAAAATGATGCTGCTGAGCAGGTGAAGCTGGCTATTAAAGATAGTTATAAGCGCTTACTGCGTCCGTCACTGGAAACAGAAGTGCGCATGGAGACGAAGATGAAAGCCGATGAAGAAGCGATCAAAGTTTTTTCATCGAATCTGAAAGAGTTGTTGCTCTCTGCACCTCTGGGACAAAAACGAGTACTGGCATTAGATCCAGGTTTCCGCTCAGGATGTAAAGTGGTATGCCTTGATGCACAAGGCAAGTTATTACATAATGATGTCATCTATCCGCACGAGCCACAACGCGAATCCGCAAAGTCGGCAGCGTTGATCAAATCGCTTTGTGAGAAATATGAAATCGAAGCCATTGCTATTGGTAACGGTACTGCCAGTCGTGAAACAGAAAGCTTTGCAAAGGCAATAGGTTTAAAGAACAGCATTCTTATTGTGATGGTGAATGAAAGCGGTGCTTCTGTTTATTCTGCATCGGATGTAGCGCGTGAAGAGTTTCCTGATAAAGATGTAACCGTGCGAGGAGCAGTGTCGATAGGAAGAAGATTGACCGATCCGTTGGCAGAGTTAGTGAAGATCGATCCCAAATCAATCGGAGTAGGACAATACCAGCATGATGTAGATCAGATCAAACTGAAACAAGGTTTGGATGATGTAGTAACCAGTTGCGTAAACTCGGTAGGGGTTGAGGTAAATACAGCAAGTAAAGAATTGCTTTCTTACGTATCAGGATTGAGCCCTGCATTGGCAAAGAACATCGTAGAGTATCGCAATCAGAACGGGCCGTTTAAAAACCGGAAGTCGTTGATGGAAGTACCTCGCCTTGGCGAAAAAGTATTTGAACAGGCAGCAGGGTTTCTTCGCATACGCGAAGCAGAAAATCCATTGGATTCAAGCGCAGTGCATCCGGAGAGTTATGCCGTTGTAAAACAAATGGCAGATGATCTGAATTGCAGCGTGAAAGAACTGATGAGCAGTGGTGAATTGCGCAGACAACTCGACCTGAAAAAATATGTAACCGAGAAAACGGGTTTGCCCACACTTACGGATATTGTATCCGAGTTAGAAAAACCAGGACGTGATCCGCGCAGTACGTTTGAAGTATTCAGCTTCACGGATGGAGTGAATACCATTGCCGATTTGAAGATGGGCGCAAAACTTCCCGGCATTGTAACTAACGTAACCAACTTTGGCGCCTTTGTAGACATTGGTGTACACCAGGATGGTCTTGTGCACATCAGTCACTTGTCGGATAAGTTTGTAAAGGATCCGAAAGAAGTAGTAGCGGTACAGCAGAAAGTAATGGTCACTGTAGTAGAGGTAGATGTTCCGCGCAAGCGAATTGGTTTATCAATGAAATCAGATCCGTTTGCCGAAATGCCTCAGCCCGCAGCGAAACAGCCTGCAAGTGGTAACACGAACAAGCCAAATAATAAGCCCTCTTTCAAGAGTCAGGATAGAGCTAAAGAAAAGCCGAAGGAAAAAGAAGCGAGCATGGAAGAGAAGCTGGCTATGCTGATGAATAAGTTTAAAAAGTAATTGATCACACGATAAAGTGAAAGAGGCTGTTTCAGTTTTTGAAGCAGCCTCTTTGTTTTATGTGGAAGGTGATAATTGTGAATAGCAATGAAGCACCTGTGTTAATCCAATACCGACAACGCCGTTTTAATGATATCATTAAAAAAGTTTTTGTCAGTTGTTGATTTTGCTGACACGCGTATACCTTTTACAGTGTTCAATAAAAAATGGGTAAGCGCCATGGCATCCTGTTTATTTCTGATCTCACCGTTTTCCTGTCCTTTCTTTATCGTACGGTGAAAGGCATCCTCAATCTGGCGCTCGTTTTTACAAACGATATTTAATACTTCCTTATCGTGCGGTGCCACTTCCACTTCGGCATTGACCATGAAACAACCTTTTTGTTGTTTGTCCAGCAACAAGTCACTGGTAGATAATTCCAAAAGTTGTTTTATTGCTTCTTTCGCAGATGCTGTATCTGTTATGATGGCGCTCATCCGGCTGGCGGCATCATTCTGATAAAATTCCAGCGCCTTTAAGTATAAGGTATGTTTGTCGACATAGGTGTCATACAGGCTTGAGCGACTTATACCCAGGGCATCGACCAGTTCCTGCATGGAAGTGCCGTTATATCCCTTATGCCAGAACAGGGATACTGCTTTTGCCAATACTTCACTTTCGTCAAAGTCTTTACCTCTTGCCATAACAGAAAAAGCCTTACCTCTTAAGAAGGCAAAGCTATTCATTTTTGAATTTTGTTTTTTATTTAACTTGACTTACGCACGGTCAATGCTTCACGCAGATTTAACAGATTCTCGCAGAATTTTTTTCAATCTGGTTCTGCGAAAATCCGCGTGATCTGCGGGAATGTGTTTTTATATCGCGCGATCTCAATATTGCTTATCGTACACCGCCACTGGCAATGATTGTTTCACCGGTTAACCAGCGTGAATCATCGGATGCTAAGAAGACAGCAATCGGAGCAATATCGTTTGGTTGACCTGTACGACCAAGTGGTGTTGAATTGACTGTGTTGGTATGGAATTCACTGCCAATAAAGCCTGCAGTATGTGTTCCTTCGGTCTCTACAATTCCAGGATTGATGGAGTTAACACGAATTTTTCTTGATCCAAGCTCTTTTGACAAAACCTGTGTGATGGAATCTACCGCACCTTTGGTGGCCGTATAGATAGAACTTCCCGGAGGTGTTATGCGAGTTACGGTTGAGCTGATGTTGATAATGCTGCCACCTTTATCACCAAAGCTTTTTACCGCTCCTTTGGTGACAAGCAGCAATCCCAAAACATTGGTATTAAACTGACGATTGAATTCTTCAACGGTCACATCTTCGATTGCTCCGAATTGATAGATACCTGCATTATTCACAAGTACATCAACACCACCGAATGCTTTTTGTGTCTCTGCAAAGATGCGGTCTACATCAGTTTGTTTGGCCACATCGCCTTGTACGGCAAGTGCCTTGCCTCCTTTGCTTACAATGTCAGCGACTACTTTTTCTGCCCCTTCTTTTGCCGATGAATAATTGACAATAACAGCTGCTCCTTCAGCGGCTAATTGTTTCGCTATTTCTGCTCCAATTCCTTTTGATGCTCCGGTTACTACTGCGACTTTGTTAGTTAATTTTTTCATGTTGGTAGATTTATTGTGGAATATTTGTTCCAGAATAAGAACATCATTTTGGAATAAACGTTCCTGAATCAAAAAATAATTTTAATTCTTCAATAAAGGGATTGAAAACCAGTGATTTGAATGAAGGCAGAGAATAATGAACGACTGCCAGGTAATTAACTCATTTGAAGAACAACTCACGCGCAAGTATGTAGCAACCCATCACCAGCGTGAACCATCCAAATGTTTTTCGCAGTTTGATGCCGGTGAAATAGCGGGTGAGGTAATGACCGATAAGAATGMCGAATACAGCAAAGCCGGWGATCTCTAAAAGAAATGGCCAGTTGATAGCATAGTTAATTACATCACCCAGAAATCCCAGCAGTGAATTAATGGCAATGATAAATAAGGAAGTGCCGACGGCTGTCTTGAATTTTAATCCCGTAAGGAAAACCAAAGCAGGTATAATCAGAAAGCCGCCACCGGCCCCCACCATTCCTGTAAGGAAACCAATGATGACGCCCTCCATCATGACCAGAACAATACGAAACCTGCGATTGCGCGAAGTCATTTCTTTTTTGCCGCGTATCATCGGTATGGCTGCCAGTACCATGAGTATGGCAAACATTCCGAGCAGGAGCATTCGCTTGTTGATAGTGAAATGATCGGTTTGTAAAATCACATCAGGCAGCGAAGGCACGATCCATTTGCGTGTACAAAAAATAGTAATGATAGAAGGTATGCCGAAAAGTATGCCGGTGCGCAGATTGACCAGGTGCTGACGATACTTTGGTATGGCGCCCACAAAGCTTGTAGCACCTACAATAAAGAGGGAATAAGCAGAAGCCAATACCGGTTCAATGTTGAAGATATAAACCAATATGGGAATAGAAAGAATAGATCCGCCCCCGCCAAGTAAACCCAACACAACGCCTATGAGAATGGAAGAAAGATATCCGAAGATTTCCAAGAGAAAGTATTAAGCTGCGAAGGTAGTGGGTTTGCCTAAGCGCACTTCTACTTTGCTGCTAAAAATCAAATCCGATAGAACAAGTATAGATAAGAATGACGAATTAAAAATTACAATGTACCATGGAGTGCATTGTTAACTTGTCTTAATTACTTCAGCTTATCGTATTCGGTGATGAAGGCATCGGGGAATTTCTTTTTTATTTCGGCAAGGAAGTCTTCCGCCTTTTTGTGTGTGGAGAACTGACCAAGAATGATACTGTAATACTTTATTCCGTTTACCACTTTTACCTGCACGGTCACTTTCTTCTGATACGAACTTTTAAGATTATCAGACAGGCGCATCAGGTTGACCAGTTCCTGATAAGTTCCGATCTGAACACCAAAGCCTTTGGGTTCAAAACGCTCGATCTCGAAATCGTAAAATTCTTTTTCATCTACAGCTATTTTGTCGATAGGAATGATCTGGCCACCGCCTTTGCCGTCACCGGCATCAATCACTTCTACTTTCACATCGGCAAGTCCGATATTCACATAGCCCAGTTTTTCTGCCGCTGACTTTGATAAATCAATCACACGTCCTTCTACATAGGGCCCGCGGTCATTGATGATCACTTCTACGCTTTCATTGTTGGCTACATTGGTTACGCGCACTTTAGTACCGAATGGCAATGTCTTATGCGCACCTGTTAATTTGGAGTGCTTGTATTTTTCACCGCTGGCGGTAGGCTTGCCTTCAAACTTATCAGCATAGAAAGATGCTTTGCCCGTTTGCACTTGTGCGAAAGCAGAGAAAATAAAAGCAACAAAAAATAAAGTGATGAATAAAAATCTCTTCATACGATTAAAAAATGATTTTATAGAGCCGCTAAGGTCGGTAAAAAAATGCCTCAGAGGTGAATCCTGCATTGAAAGTTTACTTCTCCGTCCAGTAATCAATTACTGTTACTTTATCCAGGTGTGGTTGTAGTACGATGACAAAGGCCTTATGGTCAGGGTGCACGAGGTAATCATCACGGTCCTTATCGCTCGCAAAGGTGGCAAGAAAACAATGTGTTAACCCCTGATTTAAACCTTCAGGGCTGCTGTTGGTTCCCCATTCAAAATCGTTGATGAGCTTGATTTTTCCTTTCAGCGCAATGAATGCATCTTCTACTTTTTTGATGTCTTCACGCGAGGAGGTGTCTTTGAATTTGAAAAGCACCACATGACGCAAGACTTTGCCCGATGCCTTTTTGTTTTGTGCCTGGATAGAGGTTCCTGTCATAAATAAGATCAAAAAAAGGAAAAGATAGTAAGCTGGTTTTTTCATGAGGATTCAGGTTGTAATTTTGATGTCTAAGTTACAGTTAAAATGAGTTATTTCGCATATCATTTTAGCTTTCCGGAAAGCTGAGTGCGGACTGATATCACTTATTACCTTATGAATATGATAAAGTTTTTTATTGGAATCGTCTGCCTGGTTGCTTGCCATAGCCTGATGGCACAGAAAATTGAGATGTATAAAACCTTTGGTGGCGTTCGCTACCTGCGCAATGATTCCCTGTTGAGCGATCCGCAGATGTCAATGATTTTATATAAAGACAACAAAGCAGCCTATACCGAATTTAAGAAGGCGAAGAAATACAGTGTTATCTCCAGCATCATGGGTTTCACGGGGGGCGCATTGATTGCTGTTCCGCTCATTACGGCTGTGGCCGGAGGTGAACCCGAGTGGCTCTTTGTGGCAGGTGGCGGTGCTTTGATTTTAGGATCAATTCCCTTCAACCGTATTTACAAAGCGCGTTCATTACATGCCATTGACATCTACAATGAAAAACTAACCAGTCGCATTAAAACGAATTTTTACTTCACCGGGTCACGCGCGGGTGTTGTCGTGAAGTTTTAGATACGATTTAGATTTGACTTAGCGTCTCTTTTGTTCTTTCGTTTTTAAGATTACCCGTGTTCAATGTGGTAGCCGGCTCAAACAATATCACGTGCACTTCTTCATCGGCCACCGGTTTGTGCTCTACGCCTTTGGGTACAATAATCATTTCGCCTTCGCGGATAATTTCCGTCCGGTCGCGAAACTCCATCTTTAATGTTCCCTTCACAACATAAAACAATTCATCTTCATTTTCATGATGATGAAAAATGAATTCGCCTTTTAGTTTGGCAAGCTTTACATGCTGTCCATTCAGCTCACCAACAATACGCGGATTCCAATGATCAGAAAAGAGTGCGAATTTATTCTCAATGTTTACTTTCTCCATGTCGGTAGATTTTAAGTGTGTCCGTTGAAATAGCTAGTTGTGAAAACAGGTTCGCGTGTATGACAGGTGCTTTTATTCCCGCTCCGAAAGTGCGCGGAGATTCGAAGACCCTGGCTTCGTCCCATTCTGCATTGATAAAGAAAGAAAGTGTTTGTGCTCCACCTTCAATGATGATGGATTGCATTTTTTGTTTGTGCAGATCGTTGATCAGCTCAGGTATAAAATTTTCTTCATCGAGCCGCACCAATGATAAGTTGTGGTGCTCTTCATGCTTCATCACATTATAGCAGATGGTTCGTTGTGTGCCATCGAAAAGATGAAGGTGGTTGTTCAGGCGCAGGAAACGATCAATAACAATTCGTACCGGATCACGTCCGCTCCAGTCGCGTACATTAAGTTTAGGATCGTCATGGGCAGCAGTCTTAGTGCCAACCAATACTGCATCTTCTTCGGTGCGCCATCGATGAACCAATTGCCTGGAAAATTCATTACTTATCCATTTTGAATCATAATTAGCTCTCGATATAAAACCGTCTGCCGTTTGCGCCCATTTTAAAATAATATAGGGGCGCTGCTTTTCAATGGAGGTAAAGAACCGGAGGTTGAGTTCACGCGCCTCTTTCTCTAACACACCGGTTGCCACTTCAATGCCTGCCTCTTTAAGCTTAGCAATTCCTTTTCCACCCACCAAAGGATTTACATCCACATTGGCAATCACTACCTTTTTCACATGGTGTTTGATAAGCAGATCGGCACAGGGTGGAGTCTTGCCAAAGTGCGAACAAGGTTCAAGTGTAACGTAGACCGTACTATCCTTTAAAAGAGATGGATCGGCAACAGCATTGATTGCATTCACTTCAGCGTGAGCTTCTCCGTATTTCTTGTGCCACCCTTCACCAATAATTTTTCCATCGTGCACGATGACGCAACCCACGCGCGGATTAGGGCTTACCTGTCCGATACCTAACCGGGCCAGCTCCAATGCACGCGTCATGAAAATTTCGTCTGATGTCATTATTGTTGTACGCTTGCTGTAAAATAAGTGAAGTAAAGATAAAATCGCTATCAAAAAGATAATATCATTATCCTGCATTAATATTGCGGGCATTACATGATAATGAATTCCAAAGCACTCTTCAGAGAACTGGTAAATCAGGTAGACAACTCTTTTGACCGAAGTGAGGCAGAAGCTATCATTTATCGTTTACTGGAAAACAAAGTGCGTCTTTACAGAAAAGATATCCTGATGGGAGTGGAGACAAAAGCAACGTTACAGCAATTTACGGATAGCATAGAACGGATAAATCATCATGAACCGATTCAGTATATCTTAAATGAAGAAGAATTTTTTGGAAGAACGTTTTATGTGGATACTTCTGTTCTCATTCCCCGACCTGAAACGGAAGAGCTGGTAAGACATTGTATTGATCTGTTGCCAAGGCAAAAAGGAGTGCGAATACTGGATGTAGGAACAGGCAGTGGTTGTATCCCGATTACCTTGTCACTTGAAATCCATGGTTCTGAAGTGTATGCTTCTGATGTCAGCGAGAAAGCATTGAAAGTGGCTTATCAGAACACAATGGCATTACGTACTGAAGTGCATTTCTTTTTGCATGATATTCTTACGGAAGAATTACCGTTTTCTAATCTGGATTTGATTGTCAGCAACCCTCCATATATTTCCGAACGAGAGAAGGGGACCATGCTTCCCAATGTGCTGACTCACGAACCTCACCTGGCATTGTTTGCCGGTGACGATGATGTATTGATCTTTTACAAAGCCATTGCAAGACATGCGGTAACTGGTCTGAAAGCAGGTGGTTATGTTGCTATGGAAATCAATGAACACTTTGGCAAAGAAACAGCAGCAATCTTTATGAATGAATGGTTTAGCGATGTGAGAATCATTAAAGACATCAATCAGAAAGACCGCTTTGTAATTGCCCGCAGGAAATAGGTGATGATGAACTTAGCAGGTTACAATTTTTCTCCTATCCAGAAGGAGTGATCTTTTTTCATGTGCACCTTATTGTCAGCATCTGGAGTGATTAATTTACGCACATTATCTTCAAGTGTAAATAACATCGTGTCATCTGCCAATAGTTTTTCGAAATGACCTGAGCGAACCAATGACCAGCGAATCTGATTTTGAATGACTACCATGTCCATTTCACTTTGAAAGGAAATCAGATAGCTAAATATCTCATCCTGATCAGCAAGAATATTTACGGAAGGATAGTTGCCGGCCTTTAAAAAATGAAGCGCTGTTTGTAATGGATGTTCATCCGCCTGATAAGAGAGCATTTTTACGGGAAACTGCTCTGTCATTTTTTCGGTTATCGTTTCTTTATTCTGCTCCTGAAAAAGAACGATGTCTATTTTGATACCCCAGCTGAGCACATTATCCAATTGAGGTTCGTCTACCATTACAGAAGGGCTCCATTCCAAAAGCTGTTGTACAATTTCAAAGGGAGTGGAAGTGGCTAAAATGAGCAGTGCCGGTTCCTGGTTATCGCGAACAATGTGATGAGAAGACATGGATAGAGTATAAGGGTGCTAAATTAGAATTTTTAATTTTTGTTTTAGCCATAGAGTAATTATCAGAAAGGAGAGTGTTTTAGAATTAAAAATCTTTTTGAGTAAATTCGGGTTATGAAATTTGATATTCCATCTCCACCCCGTACCATCATGGAGGTTTATAAATCGCTCCCGGAAGGAACGCTTGCTGAATTAATCAATGGACAAATTTATATGTCACCTTCGCCCACCAATCAACATCAAAGGATTTTTAAAAAGCTGCTTCGGATTTTAGATGAATTTGTGGAGCAAGGAGATTTAGGTGAGTTGTTTGTTTCTCCATCAGATATTTATTTAGATTCACTTTCTAATGCAGTTCAGCCCGATCTTTATTTTGTTTCTAAAGGTAACAAAATGATAATTGATCCTGGAAAACCAAATTATGGCGTGCCTGATCTGGTTGTGGAAATTTTATCTTCTGACAAGAAATATGACCTGGTTACCAAGAAAGACCTGTACGAGAAATTCGGAGTGAAGGAATATTGGATTATTGATCCGTTTACAAAAGAAGTTATCGTATATCAATACATTAGTAGTGCCTATCAGTTAGCCGGAAAAAGTACCGGTAAAATTTATTCTCCTCTGTTAAAAAATGAATTCGAATTCTAGTAATCAGGCACTTCCTATTGATACTATTATTTTTGATTTAGGCGCAGTACTTATTGACTGGAATCCGCGCCATCTCTATCGGAAAATATTTAAGACGGAAGAGGAGATTGATTGGTTTTTGCAGAACATCTGCACCAGTGAGTGGAATGATCAGCAGGATGCAGGTCGAAGTTTTGAGGAAGCTACACGTGAACTTGTGGGAAGATTTCCTGAACATCGTGAACCTATCGAAGCATGGTATAGTCGCTGGCACGAAACGATCAATGGCTCGATAGAAGGTACTGTTGAAATACTGAAACAGATAAAAGAATCAAAGCAATACCGCCTCTATGCATTAACGAATTGGTCTGCAGAATCTTTCCCCTGGGCGTTGGCGAATTTTGACTTTCTTCAATGGTTTGATGGCATCGTGGTTTCTGGTGTAGAAAAATCGCGTAAGCCTTTTCCGGAGTTTTATCAGGTTCTTTTTGATCGTTACCAGGTTGATCCGCGGCAAGCAATTTTTATTGATGATAATCCGGCCAACATTAAGGGTGGGAATGAAGTGGGTTTAAATACGATTCATTTCAAATCTCCGGAACAACTTCGTGCGGATCTCGCCACTTATTCTGTGTTATAAGTATAGAAACCACGGATTAAAAGATTGACCACATAGTTTAATAACCGTTCGGCTTAAAATAAGAAGTGTGGTTTTGCAATTTTCACTTTATTGACTGCGGTGATCTCAGCAGCCGTGGGCATTTACCGCGTGTTACGGACATCGCTAATCCTGTGGATGCATTACGGAATGAATGATTGTGGTGATTAAAAAGTGATTAAGTTATGTGTCGGTTTATTGCTTTACTAAGTGTTCTGCTCTTCTCAATCTCTGGTTATACTCAGATTGAGCAATTACAGGATAGTAAAACAAAAAAGATTGGGTTCATCAACCTGAATGGTGATTGGGTCATACCACCGCAATATGATGAAGCAGAAGATTTTTACGAAAAGGAGTATGCTTTTGTAAAGAAGAAAAACAAATGGGGAGTGATTGATCGGCAGGGAAAGAATGTGCTGGCATTTGAATATGAAAAGCCAACAGGAACAGGAGATGACGGTACTTTGTTACGATTCGTTGAGAAAGCAGGAAAGCATGGGATGATCGATCTGGAAACAGGAACTGAAAAAATTCCATGCATCTATGATGTGCCACTTGAGTTTCAGCCGGATGCAGGAACGCGGGATCAGATAAGAATAATAGCCATTAAGAATAATAAGGCGGGTGTCATTGATCAGGCGGGAAAGGTATTGATTTCATGCAGTTACGATGTTACTGAGAACACGTTTGAGCGAGTGGAAATAGGTGGAATAATTGCTTTGAAGGATAATAAGGCAGGAGTCATCGACGAATCAGAGAAAGTACTTGTGCCTTTTGTTTATGATGAAGTTACCATGAGCTTCTCTTCTGTAGGTTGGTATCATGTAAAGAAGAATAAAAAGCATGGTCTGTATGCGCCAGACCAAAAACGGGAAATAGCAGCCCCACTTTACGATGATGAAATTTCGTTTGATGATAGATTAGCTCTGGTCAGCAAAAAGAAAAAATTTGGAGTCATTAATCTGGAAGGAAAGGAAGTGGTGCCCTGTAGCTACTCCAAATCCGATGCCTATGAAAAAATGGCTTTACTTGAAAATTGAATAATGAGAGTTTATCCGGAGTAACCCGGTGATCGCGTTGTTATCATTTAAATCCCAATACGGACTTTTCAATGATATCACAGCATTCATGAATTTGCTCTTCGGTAATTATCAAGGGAGGAGCAAGCCGAATGATGTTTCCATGCGTAGGTTTTGCAAGTAATCCGTTTTTGGCAAAGTCAGTGCACAGGTTCCATGCTGTTTCGCTTTCAGGTGTATCGTTGATCACGATCGCATTGAGTAACCCTTTACCTCTTACTAACGAAATCAGTTTGGTTTTCTTGATAAGTGCATTCATTCGTTCACGAAAAACAATACCAAGCTTCTCTGCATTGGCGGCAAGCTTCTCATCATGTACCACCTGAAGTGATTCAATACAAACAGCAGCAGCAAGCGGATTGCCTCCAAAAGTAGATCCGTGCTCTCCTGGCTTTATCACCAGCATAATTTCATCATCAGCGAGCACAAGTGAAATAGGAAGTACTCCACCGGATAATGCTTTGCCAAGAATTAATAGATCGGGACGAACACCTTCATGATCGGATGCCAGCATCTTGCCTGTGCGTGCGATGCCGGTTTGTATTTCATCCATCATGAGCAGCACATTGTTTTGCTTACAGATTTTTTCTGCTGCTTTTAAATAACCTTCGTCAGGAATAAAAACACCTGCTTCACCTTGTATGGGTTCTATCCAAAGTGCACATACATTGGGATTGGCTAATGCTTTTTCTAATGCCGGGATACTATTGTAATCGATCACTTCAAATCCAGGCATGAATGGGCCAAATCCATTTGTGGAGGAAGGATCAGTGGAAGCAGAAATAATAGTAGTAGTGCGACCATGGAAATTTTGCTTGGCAGCAACGATGATTGCTTTGTTATCAGGGATACCTTTCCTGGTGTATCCCCATTTGCGGGCAAGCTTGATGGCGGTCTCGTTTGCTTCGGCACCACTGTTCATGAACAATGCTTTTTGATAACCGAATGTTTCGCAAACAAACTTCTCAGCAAGACCTAATTTGTCATTATAAAAGGCACGCGAAGTAAGTGTAAGTTCTTTTGCCTGATTGATAAGCACCTGTATGATGCGTGGATGGCAATGCCCCTGGTTAACGGCACTGTAGGCAGAAAGGAAATCGTAATAGCGTTTGCCCTCCAGGTCCCAGAGAAATACACCTTCCCCTTTGCAAAGTACTACCGGCAACGGATGATAGTTGTGCGCTCCGTAGTTGTCTTCCAGAGTAATCGCTTCGTTAGCGGATGTAATCGTCGATGCTACCATGTCCATTCAGTTGAATAGTAAAGGTAGAAAGAATGACTGATTGGTAAAATTGGCAGTTGACAGCTAACAATTGACAATAAGCTATATCGAACGATTTTACTTTTGTCAATTGCCTTATTGCCCTTAGTCAATTTTCTTTAAAGCGTCTGATCATGGCCATGGTGAATCCGATCATTAAAACGAAAGTGCCCAGCCAGAGTATGTTAATATAAGGCTTCTCCATTGCTTTAATGATAACCCAATCTTTTTGACGCGTGTTAAGACCGATTGTAAACTCACCTGTATCGGGATGAATATTCATAAGTGTAACTCTCACCCCCAGGTCATTGACTTCAGAAGGGAGCCTTCCTACTTTAGACCGGTCTTTGATCAGGAACAGCGGATCGGCCACATACGTTTCGCGCTCGCCCTGAATTTCAACGATTGCTTTCACGGCCACATCTTCTTTGCTGAATTCAACGCCCTGTATTTCTTCTATACGATTTACTTCTTTCAAGACAGCCACATAATCATTCACAAAAAACTGCTGACCTATTTTCACGGTCATCTCTTCCGTCTTACTCCACTCAGGTTCTTCTTCCTTGTTCATGGTTAAAGAAACATAGGTGTAGATGTCCCGTGTGGCATCTCTTTTCAGATCGGGTGATGTAACCACGCCCATACTTGGATTGACTTGTACACGGGGAAATAAAGTAGCCACTACTTTTTCTCCTTTACGCATTTCTATTTCGTAGAAGGTATTCTCCGGGTTGATTTCAAATTCTTCTTTGGCAGCGAACAATTTTTTACCATCGAAGAAAATATCTTTTTTAGCGATTACTTTAAAAGGACTTTCTGTCAGTTCAACATCGTTCTTTTTTACATAACCACTTTTGTGTTTTGGCTCTATGCGCTCACCCAGGTATTCCATTTCGTAATCGGCCATGGTGCGTGGCTCATTTACGAACAGAATAAGATTATCGCGATTGAATTCTTCATCCAGTTCTTTAGAGATGAGCAATCCGTTGTTGTTGAGTGACACTACTTTCGAATATCCTGCCGAGAAAAGCACACCAATCAACATAAGTCCAACACCAATATGTGCCACAGCTCCACCCGATATTCTTGGGTTGGCTTTGAAAACGGTAATCAGAATTTTAATGTTTGAATAGATGATGTACGTGCTTGCGAAAAGAAGTACCGCAAAGGAGAGGTTGTACACCTTTAACACATTTACAAAAATCACAGCAATCAATAGAGAGAACAATGTAGGGATAAGAAGCTCTTTAGCGATTTTCTTTTTATCAAGATTTTTCCACCAGAAGAACTGTGCAGTGCCTGAAAGAAGACAAAGAACAACAGCAAACCAGAGTTGCACATAAGAATAAAACTGGACAGCGTTTTCTTTAGGTGCCATGTTGCCTTCACCACCAAACAGTTTGCTGATAGAGTTGTAAACGGGTTTCGATGTTTCGGCAATTACCTGCGCGCCCATCAAGGACAGCGTAAGAGCTCCAAGGAAAATCCAGAACTCACGTGAGTAAGCCGTCAACTCTTTTTCAGAAGTGGGAATATGCTTCCAGCGAATGATCAATAATACAATGGCTGCAACAGTAAAGAACAAAAGATAAATCAACAGCTGACCGGATAAACCTAAGTCGGTAAAGGAGTGAACAGACCCTTCACCTAATATTCCGCTGCGCGTTAAAAAGGTAGAGTACAAAATCAAAATGAAGACAGCTATCACCAGAATCATTGAACTTCGCAAAGCGGTTTGATTGGTTTTGTAGGTCATCATGGTGTGAATACCCGCGATAAGAATAAGCCATGGTACATACACCGCATTCTCAACCGGATCCCAGTTCCAGTAACCACCGAAGTTGAGTGTTTCGTAGGCCCAGTAGCCGCCCATTAATATACCTAGACCGAGTACGGCACCGGAGAAAAGAGTCCAGGGCAAAGCAGGCTTTACCCATTCGGTATATTTTTTTTGTAGTAAGCCAGCAACAGCAAAGGCAAAAGGAATCAATGTAGATGCGAAGCCCAGGAAAAGTGTAGGTGGGTGAATTACCATCCAATAATTCTGAAGAAGCGGATTTAGTCCACTGCCTTCCGCAGGAATAAAATCGGGTTGCATTTTAAATATCGGATCATTCATCACATCGCGAAGGAGAATGAAAGGAGAACTGCCGATTTTGAAATTAATAGCAGGAAGAACGACTCCTAATATCATTGATACAAGAAATCCCTGTACCAAAGCAAAGACGAGCATGAGAGGAGCTTCCCACGAGCGTTGGGTGTGAATCAGTATAACACCAATGATGGCCTGCCAGAACATCCACAACCAGAAGCTTCCTTCCTGGCCATTCCAAAACGTAGCCATCAGATAGTAAACAGGAAGGCGCGTGTCAGAGTGACTGTAGGCGTAACTGTATTCAAAATAATGATTGTAGATAATGAAGAAAAGAACTACACCCGCACCAATGACGGAGAAGGTGTGTACATAAAAAGAGACACGTGCATTAATAATCCAGCTCTTGTCTAGTTGATTATTCTGTTGCGCCTTCCAATACGACCATGCGCTTACAATTGCTGAAACAAAGGCAGTAATAACAAAAAAGTGACCGAGGTCACCTATAAAATAATGCATCATAACAGAATTACGAAATACGATTTACGAAGAACAAATTTTGCACTCAACTCACTACGTTCACTCCACACAGTACTAAATACTTGCATTCAGTTTTTGTTCCTGGTATTTAGAAGGGCATTTTAAAAGGATCTTGCTGGCGATGAAATGATCTTGTTTGTATTTGCCGATAATCACCACTTTCTCTGACTTTGTGAAATCCGGAGGCATGGGCTCATTGTAATACACTTTCTGTTCTTTCTTATTTTCATCGATCAATAAAAAAGTGAAAGCGAGGTGATCAGCGCTTTCTTCCAATCCGATAATCTGACCTCTTGCGTCTTTCTTCAACTCTCCAACTACGTGCACACTTGATTTATTATCAACCGCAGCCATTTGATACGCCTGGTCAAAAGAAACATAAGAACTGGAATCGCTTGCCGTGGTAATGACAATGCCAATAGCTACAGCAATGACTAAAATGGCGATAATGTGAGAGATTTTCATAAGCAGAACAACCTGTTGAGAGGCGCAAAGTTAACGCAAAAATGCGTACGCAAGGTTCAAATCAGAGAGCCGTAGAGGCTGATTTTTATCCTTTTTTGTTAAATCTTTTCTCGAGCGCGGATATCTTTTTGTCCATCAGAAAGACATAAAGCACCAAACCAAGCACCAGAATCAGCAAGATGGCAACCACTACATAAATTTTGCCTTCCGAACGCATGGTATCGGCCATAGGCACCACTTCTTCCTGCTGAACGAAAAGAAACGGACCCGCTAATGAAAAAATGATAATAAAAAGAGATTTGATAACCTTATCCATTTTCCTGATCTAAAATAGTTTCTTCCAATAAACGGGTACGGATGCGAATAGTAGCAATCCAGAACCCCAACAAAATCCAGGCAACACATGCCGGGTAAAACACCATACGCATGCGGCTATCAAGGTCATACATATTAAAGCCGGGGTTGCCACCACTACCAGGGTGTAGCGAATCCACCATGCGGGGGTAGATAAAAATCAAAGGGATCATGACCGCAAAAGCGAAGATGTTGTACACTGCGCTAAAACGTGCCCGTTGTTCCTCATTGGTAAGTGATCCGCGCAGAACAAAGTAAATCAGGTAGGCTAGCGTAGAGATGGCAGCGCCATTTTGTTTAGCATCGCCATGCCAGGGAGAACCCCAGGCATAATTGGCCCACATCATACCGGTGAGAATACCAAGCAGCCCAAACACTACTCCCACGTGGGCTAATTGCGTAGAAAAAATATCATCTTCAGGTCGGCTATTGCGTAAATAACGGACAGCGAAAATCAATGAAACTAGGAATAAGGAAATCATGCCGAACCACATCGGCACATGAAAATAAAGAGCGCGTATGGTTTCGTTAATAATATTAAGTCGGGGTACAGCAAAAAGAAATCCGCCTAGTATGGTGTAAATGAGAAGGATAACACAAACTATTTTCCACCAGCTTTTTCGCATGCCAATTGTATCGAGGTTCTGATTTCTATTATGAAATTAACTGCGCCAAATATAGGGGAAGAGCAGGTAAGAGAGCGCCGTGGCGATACAATTTATTGCCGCCAGTATAAGAAGATCGTCCCAGCTTACGGAGCGATCCAGCCCGTCAATGCTGTTTTTTGAAATTTTAATGGCCATCAGAAGAATGGAGATCACTGCTGGAAATCCGAGGATGCTCATTAATATACTGCTGTTATTTGCCCTGGCAGCAATACCGGAAAGCAATGTTAAGGAAGAAGATAGTCCGTACGAAACCAGCAACAGGAGCAAGACGAACAGAAACAGATCCTGGATAGGATTTTGAAGGAACAACGTGAAAAGAAGTAGCCCGGTAAATGACAATACTGCACAGAGCAGAAAATTGTAAATGATTTTTGAAAGAATGACAGCCTCCGGCTTAACGATCGAATAGTAGTAGATGTCTTTGCCCTTCTTCTCACCAATAAAACTTTTGGCCACAGTGCTTACGGCAGTAAAAAGAATAATGATCCAGAACAATGCACTCCAGACCAAAGGTGTGATCAAGTTGTTACGCAAAGCAAAAGTGAGATAACAGATATAAACCGTAGAGACCAGGTAAAGCGCAAGCCCGGATAATACGGACTTGCGCCTTAGCTCAAGCTGGAATTCTTTGAGGAGGAGTGAATACAATTTTATTTTTGGTCCAGATTAGAGAGATATTTGTTGAAGCTTACTAATGCAACCAGAATATATCCAAGCAGAATTCCAATCAAAATTGAAATGGCAATAATTTTAAATGAGCTTGCACTGGCCGGTTCACTGAATTCAGTAAATCCATCTACAATTTCAAAATCAGTCTGTAAGTATAAGTCCTCATTGATTTCCTGAAGTTGATTGTAGATATCTAAATCTTGCTTATATATTTCTACAGGAGTAGATCTTTCGCTCATAATCACGTTTGTAGATCCTTGTTGACCTGTATTACTTTTGAAATTGGAGTAAAGTGCAAACTTCAGGCTATCAAGTTTACTTAAATCACTCTCAAGCTTTTGCTTCTTTCCTAAGAGATTGCTTTTTGTTACTTCAATTCTTCTTTTAATATACTGGTTATCTTTAAAGAAGTTAACCAGTGCTGTTTGAAGAATTCCAATCACGGTAGGATTCAAAGTCCGAATGGTGATTTCAAAGGCATGCCGATTTTCTATTTCAATTCGTTTAATTACCTGAGCTATAACTTGCTCGTTTTTTGCATTTGCCTGAGCATTTTTTAGTTGCTCTTTTAAAACTTCCAATTCGATCAGATCTTTTTCCTCCACAAAAGGTTTAGACGTAAATTCTAAAATATTATCAGCCAGGCTATCAGGGATATTCAGAATCTTTGCGAGCCCCCTTTTGTTTTTTTCTTCAGCTAAGAGATTTAATTTATCGATTGTATTATCCACCAACCTTTTGTTAAGATATTCTGAACTGAGAATCATAGTGGATTCATAGTAGTTTTTCTTCAATAAACTTGAATACGAGAATCCAATGATTGCGCTTGCTGTGATAATTAAAATAAAGGCCAGTTTATTTTCAAGCGGAATTCTTCTGATAAGGGCAAGAAACCGCATTATACCCATCCAGATGCCTTTAAAGAAATCCCCTATTTTAGAAAATAGCTGGCCTAAGTCGATTTCGTCTGAGTGTTTTTGGTTCTCCATGGATTAAGGAAAATTGAGTATTAATCTAGTTTTGAATTAGTTTTGTGGGCTCGAAATTATAAAATAACTTCCCCAGTGGCAAAAGAGCTGATTTTAGTGACCGGTGCAGCCGGATTTATTGGCTTTCATCTTTCCAAATCCCTTTCTCAGAGAGGGTATACGGTAATCGGCATTGATAGTGTTAATGATTACTATGATGTAAAACTTAAATATGCTCGTTTAGAGATATTAAAGGAATCCCCCTCCTTCAGCTTTCAGCAAATAGAACTTACTGATAAAAAGAAGATAGACGCATTGTTTGATGAATTTTCTTTCTCATACGTTATTAATCTGGCGGCTCAGGCAGGTGTGCGTCATTCCATCACTCATCCCTATACTTACCTGGAAAGTAATCTTCATGGGTTTCTGAATATTTTAGAAGCATGCAGACATCATAATACGAAGCATCTTATCTATGCTTCTTCAAGTTCTGTGTATGGAGCAAACAAAAAGATGCCTTTCTCCGTGCATGATAATGTAGATCACCCACTTGCGCTCTATGCGGCTTCAAAAAAATCGAATGAGTTGATGGCTCATGCCTACTCCACTCTTTACAATTTGCCAACTACCGGGCTGCGGTTTTTCTCCGTGTACGGAACCTTTGGAAGACCCGACATGGCTTTGTTCATTTTTACAAAAGCAATCCTTGAAGGCAAGCCCATCGATGTGTACAACCATGGAAAAATGAAACGTGATTTTACTTATGTGGATGATATAGTAGAAAGCATAGCGCGATTGATACCCAAAATTCCACAACCTAATAAAGACTGGACTGGCTTTAAGCCTGATCCGGCTTCCAGCTTTGCACCTTACCGATTATTTAATATTGGGAATAACAGCACGGTGGAATTGATGCAGTTTATTGAACTCATTGAGGCGAAATTGAAAAGAAAAGCGATCAAGAATTTTCTTCCCATGCAAGATGGGGATGTGCCGGAAGCTCTGGCTGATGTAAATGATCTGATCAACGAAATAGATTTTAAGCCATCCACTCCCATTGAAGTGGGCGTAAATAATTTTATTGATTGGTACCTGGACTACTACAAAGTCAAATTGTGAAAATGGAGAAGATTGGAATAATTGGATTGGGATACGTTGGCCTTCCTTTAGCGGTTGAATTTGGAAAAATTCTTGAAGTAGTAGGCTTTGATATCAATACAGACAGAATAAAAGAGCTCATCAAGGGCTATGATCGTACACGAGAAGTTGATGAGTTAGAACTAAAGTCTTCTGTTCATTTGAGCTATTCAAGCGAAGTAAAAGATCTGAGCAGTGTTAACTACTTTATTGTCACTGTTCCCACACCCGTGGATGAATTCAGGAAGCCGGATTTAACGCCTTTGGTTAAAGCAAGTGAAACAGTGGGCAGAGCGCTGAAGAAAGGGGATATTGTCATTTATGAATCAACGGTTTATCCTGGATGCACAGAGGAAATATGTGTACCCGTTTTGGAAAAGATAAGTAAATTGAAATTCAACGTTGATTTTTTTTGTGGCTATTCGCCAGAGCGGATTAATCCTGGAGATAAACTACATCGTGTAACCAATATTAAAAAAGTAACCAGCGGAAGCACTCCTGAAATAGCTGACAAAGTAGATCAGTTATATAGAAAGATTGTTGTAGCGGGAACGCATAAGGCCTCTTCAATAAAAGTGGCGGAGGCTGCTAAAGTGATAGAGAACTCACAACGTGATTTAAATATTGCTTTTGTTAATGAACTCGCATTGATCTTTGAGCGAATGGGTATTGATACACATGAAGTACTGGAAGCGGCAGGCACCAAGTGGAATTTTCTTCCCTTCAAACCTGGATTAGTAGGGGGGCATTGTATTGGAGTAGATCCGTACTATCTCACGTATAAAGCAGAAGGATTAGGTTATCGCCCGGAAGTGATCCTTGCAGGAAGAAGGATTAATGATAATATGAGCATTCATATTGCCAATAGCGTGATCAAGTTAATGGCTCAGAATGAATTGCCCATTAACAAAGCAGACGTATTGGTTTTGGGTATTGCATTTAAGGAGAACTGTCCTGATATACGAAACAGTAAAGTGGTCGATGTAATTAATGAGCTAAAAAGCTTCGGCACTCGGGTGGATGTGTATGACCCTCATGCCAATGCAGAAGAGGTCATGCATGAATACAATCTGACTATGATTTCATCCTTATCAAAAAAATATCACGCGATTGTATTGGCTGTTGGTCACGATGAGTTCAAACAGATTAAGTGGAACGAAATAAAAAATGAGAATACAGTGATCTATGATGTGAAAGGCACGTTAGACAGATCGATTGTTACAGCACGTTTATAATATATGACAAAAAAGAAAATTCTGGTGACAGGTGGTGCAGGCTACATCGGTGCACATACAGTAGTTGAATTAGCTCAGGCCGGTTACGAACCTGTCATTATAGATAATTTTTCCAAAAGTGATGATACGCTGCTCAAAGGGCTTGAGAAAATACTTGGCAGCAAGCCTGTTTTTATGGAAGGTAATTGTATAGACAAAGCATTTCTTAAAAGTGTTTTCGAAAAACATGATTTCTCCTGTATCATGCATTTTGCAGCCTTCAAATCCGTAGGGGAATCAGTTCAGAAACCACTTTCTTATTATCATAATAACCTGGAGTCGCTGGTGACGCTGCTGGAGGTCATGAAAGGGTTTAATGTGAAAGACCTGATCTTCTCGTCATCTTGTACAGTATACGGAGAGCCAGATCAGATTCCTGTAGATGAATCTGCTCCGTTCAAGCGAGCGGAATCTCCTTACGGAGCGACTAAGCAAATGAGTGAACGCATTCTGGAGGATACTTATCTTACCGGATTTCGCGTCATTTCTCTTCGCTACTTTAATCCTATCGGAGCTCACCCTTCAGCATTGCTGGGCGAACTTCCAATTGGTGCACCCAATAACCTGGTTCCTTATGTAACTCAAACAGCCATTGGTAAGCGTGAAAAACTTACCGTGTTTGGTAATGATTATAATACTCCGGATGGATCTTGTGTTCGTGATTTTATTCACGTGGTTGATTTAGCAACAGCGCATATGAATGCCATGCAATACCTGGATAAACAAAAAGGAGATGTTTTTTACGATGTATTTAATTTAGGAACAGGAATAGGCGTTTCTGTTTTGGAATTGATTAATAGGTTTGAGCAATCAACAGGTGTGAAATTAAATTACGTGATTGGCCCACGCAGATCTGGTGATGTGGAAAAAACGTATGCTAATCCGGCTAAAGTAAACAGAGAGCTTGGCTGGATAGCAAAATATTCATTGGAAGAGGCATTGCTTCATGCGTGGCAATGGGAAGAAAAACTGGCTAAATAAAATGATGCAGTCGGTGATGCACGATATTAAGATGGCTGATCTTCATTCGCAGTATTTGCGGATCAAGCCAGAGATCGATGAGGCCATCCAGCAAGTATTAAACTCAACGGCTTTTATTCAAGGACCACAGGTAAATACGTTCGCGCAAAACCTGTCGCGATACATGGGGGAGCCACATGTTATTACCTGTGCGAATGGAACAGACTCTCTTCAGATTGCGATGATGGCTCTGGAGTTAAAGCCGGGTGATGAAATCATTGTTCCCGTTCACACATATGTGGCGACAGCGGAAGTAATTGCTTTGCTGGGATTAATCCCTGTTTTTGTAGATGTAAATAAAGACTCTTTTAATATAGATGTAAATCAGATTGAAAGCCGGATTACATCAAAGACAAAAGCAATTGTGCCTGTGCATCTGTATGGTCAGTGTGCAGAAATGGAATCCATCATGAAGATTGCTGCTAACAATAATAATCTCTATGTGATTGAAGATGCCGCACAGGCATTAGGTGTTGAATATACTTTCTCTGATGGATCAAAAAAGAAAGGGGGAACAATTGGCACAATTGGCACTACGTCCTTCTTTCCCTCCAAGAACCTTGGCTGCTTTGGTGATGGGGGTGCAATTTTCACCAATGATAAAGCACTTGCAGAGAAAATGAAGATGGTGGCCAATCATGGTCAAAAAATAAAATACCATCATGATCTTATCGGAATCAACAGCAGGCTGGACACCCTGCAGGCAGCTGTTCTTGATGTGAAACTCAATTATTTAGGTGAGTATGAGCAAAAGAGAAATGAGGCCGCTGCTTATTATGATGCTGAATTGAAAGAAGTATCTGGCGTTTGTATTCCTTTTCGTGTGAAAAACTCCACGCATGTGTTCCATCAATATACATTGAAGACGGAGCGAAGAGACGAATTGAAAAAATACCTGGAAAGCAAGGGTGTTCCATCGATGATCTATTACCCCGTTCCATTGCATTTCCAGAAAGCATATCAGCAAAAGGGTTTTGGCGAGGGATCTTTCCCGGTAACGGAACAACTTTCGAAAGAAGTAATTTCGCTTCCAATCCATACAGAAATGAAGGAACAGGAACTGCGTTATATCTGCCAAACAATTAAAGATTTCTATCGTGGGTGATCAAATGATCTATTCAGCGCACTCCTCTGCAGTGATTGATGAAGGCTGCGAAATAGGCGCAGGAACCAGGATCTGGCACTTTTCGCACATCATGCCCAATTGCAAAATAGGTGAGAATTGTAACATCGGACAGAACGTAGTTATCTCGCCCGAAGTGATTCTTGGTAATAATGTGAAAGTGCAAAACAACGTGTCTATCTATACAGGGGTTCAGTGTGAAGATGATGTTTTCCTTGGCCCATCCATGGTATTCACTAATGTGATTAATCCACGAAGTGCGGTCAATAGAAAAAATCAATACGCTAAGACTATTGTGAAGAAAGGGGCAACCATTGGAGCAAATGCAACCATTGTTTGTGGTCATGATATTGGGCGATATGCTTTTATAGGCGCAGGCGCAGTGGTTACAAAAAATGTTCCCGACTACGCTTTAGTGATAGGCAATCCCGCAAGGCAAACCGGATGGATGAGTGAATACGGGCATAAATTGAAGTTTGATAAAGAGGGGAATGCAACCTGTGAAGAAAGCCAGGAGAAATACAAATTGATTAACGGACAAGTAAGCAGAGTATAATGAAAAAATTTGCATTGATAGGCGTAGCCGGATACATTGCCCCGAGACATCTCCAGGCTATCCGTGACACGAAGAACACACTGGTTGCAGCGTTAGATAAATCAGACACTGTTGGGGTAATGGACTCCTATTTTCCCAATGCAGATTTCTTTACTGAATATGAACGCTTTGATCGTCACCTTGATAAGTTAAGACGTCAGGGTGAAGGAGTGGATTATATTAGCATCTGTTCGCCTAACTATTTACACGATTCACATATTCGGTTTGCACTCAAGCAGGGCGCCAATGCAATTTGTGAAAAACCTCTTGTACTCAATCCCTGGAATGTAGATGCGTTGGAGGAGATTGAAAAAGAAACAGGTAAGAAAGTCTTTACGATACTGCAGCTTCGCCTGCACCCAAGCATCATTGAATTAAGAAACAAAGTATTAAACGGTCCAAAAGACAAAGTATACGATGTGGATCTTACCTACATCACATCACGTGGGCATTGGTATCACATTAGCTGGAAAGGTGAGAAGTCGAAGTCAGGAGGTATAGCAACTAATATAGGTATACATTTTTTTGATATGCTCATTTGGGTTTTTGGTGCTGTGAAAAAAGTGGAGGTAAAAGAGTTGAAAGAAGATGTTGGATCCGGTTATATTGAACTGGAACGAGCCAGAGTAAACTGGAAGTTGAGTATTAATTATGATCACGTTCCAGCCGAAGTAAGGGAGGCTGGGAAACGAACTTTTCGCTCTCTCACCATGAACGGGGAGCAAATTGAATTCAGCGATGGATTTACTGAATTGCACACCAAAAGTTATGAGGGAATACTAAAGGGCGAAGGATTTGGACTAAATGATGCAAGACCCTCAATAGAATTGGTGCATCAGATCAGAAATTCCGGATAAATAGGGTTCTTTCTATTATTTTTACTGTTCTATGAAAGGAATAATTTTAGCTGGCGGTTCGGGTACACGCCTATACCCCCTCACCAAAGCAATCTCAAAGCAGATTTTGCCTATTTATGACAAGCCGATGATTTATTATCCCTTGTCCGTTTTGCTGTTGGCCAACATTAAAGAGATCTTAATTATATCCACACCTACAGATATCCAATTATTTGAGAATCTTTTGGGAGATGGAAGTCAACTGGGAATCTCTATTCAATATAAAATTCAACCCTCTCCGGATGGCTTAGCACAGGCATTTTTATTGGGAGAAGAATTTATTGGAGGTGATTCCTGCTGTTTGGTTTTAGGTGACAATATTTTTTACGGATATAATTTCTCCAAGTTGCTTGCTGAAGCAAGTAGTCAGCAAAGCGGAGCTACCGTTTTTGGGTATTATGTAAATGATCCTGAACGTTATGGCGTTGCAGAATTTGATGACCATGGTAATGTGTTATCAATAGAAGAAAAACCCAAAGAACCGAAGTCGAACTATGCAGTTACAGGTTTGTATTTCTATGATAATACTGTAGTTCAAAAAGCAAAGCAAGTGAAGCCTTCGCCACGAGGTGAGTTAGAGATTACAGATTTGAATAAAATTTATCTGGAAGAAAAGACATTGACGGTAAAATTGTTAGGAAGAGGAATGGCTTGGTTAGATACGGGAACGCATCAGTCTATGCTACAGGCTTCCAACTTTGTTGAGTCCATAGAGGAAAGACAAGGATTAAAGGTGGCCTGTTTAGAAGAAATTGCTTTCAGGAAGGGATACATTTCTAAAGAACAAGTAATAGAGTTAGCTAAGCCATTATTGAAAAATCAATACGGGCAGTACCTCATGAAAATTGTGAACGAAAAATTTATTCGCTAATTCTTCATGAATATAGTTTCTACCGGCTTTGACGATCTTTTTGTGTTAGAACCAAAAGTGTTAGGTGATGAACGTGGCTATTTCATGGAGTCCTTCAGTCGCAGAACATTATTGGCAGGTGACATTGATCTTAATTTCGTGCAAGACAACCAATCCAGTTCAAGAAAAGGTGTGTTAAGAGGGCTTCATTTTCAGAATGCTCCCTATGCTCAGACCAAATTGGTTAGGGTGTTAAGTGGGGAGATATTAGATGTAGTCGTGGATTTAAGAAAACAGAAATCCACTTTTGGAAAATATTTTTCTGCTGAACTCTCCGCAGAGAATAAGAAGCAACTACTCGTTCCTAAGGGATTTGCTCACGGCTTTGTGGTATTAAGCGATCAGGCAGAAGTCTTTTACAAGTGCGATGAATATTACAATCCACAAGCGGACGGTGGAATTTTATACAATGATCCAACAATAGGTATCGACTGGCGATTCAGGCCGGAAGAATTAATATTATCCGAGAAGGACAAATTGCATCCAAAGCTTAACGAAAACAAATTCAATTTTTAGATGAAAAACATATTAGTTACAGGAGGGGCTGGATTTATTGGCTCTAATTTTATTCCGCATTTTATACAAAGCACACAATATAATGTTATCAATTTAGATGCCCTTACTTATGCGGGTAATCTCGCTAACTTAAAAGAAGTGGAGCACGATCCAAGATATACTTTTGTTAAGGGAGATATTTGTGATAGTCCATTCATTGAATCGTTATTCAAGAAGTATAATTTTTTTGGAGTAATTCACTTTGCTGCCGAATCGCATGTCGATAATTCCATCTCGGGACCAGAAGCTTTTATCCGCACTAATATTAATGGAACGTTTACGCTTTTAGATATTGCCCGAAAGCATTGGATGACTGCTCCATTCGAAGTTAAAGAAGGTTTAAAGGAAAACAGATTCCTTCATGTTTCAACAGATGAAGTTTATGGCACCTTAGGAAAAGAAGGTTTATTTACTGAAACAACCCCTTATTCCCCCAACAGCCCCTACTCAGCTTCCAAAGCAAGCAGCGATTTATTGGTGCGTAGTTATTTTCATACTTATGGAATGAACGTAGTGACTACCAATTGTTCCAATAATTATGGCCCGAAGCAACACAATGAAAAACTGATTCCAACTATTATCCGTAAAGCATTGTCTAATCAACCTATTCCAATTTATGGAGACGGTTTAAATGTGCGTGATTGGTTATACGTTTTGGATCACGCGAAGGGAATAGAATTAGCTTTTCATAAGGGAAAATCTGGAGAAACGTATAACATTGGAGGCCGTAATGAGAGAACCAATATGCAAATTGTGAATACGATTTGTGAAATACTAGATTCTCAAAAACCTTTAACGGACAGTAACTCGTATAAAAAGCTAATCACCTTCGTGAAGGATCGGGCTGGACATGATAAGCGTTATGCAATTGACGCAAGCAAGCTGGAAAAAGAACTGGGATGGAAAGCTGAAGAAAATTTTGAAACGGGTATACAAAAAACGGTTAATTGGTATTTAAATCGACCTAATTAATAATACTTGAATTGTTATCTTTGTGGTCTTAATGAAAAACGTTAGAATTCTGTGAAAAAAGCGCTAATTACTGGTATTACTGGCCAGGATGGGGCCTATTTATCTGAACTTTTACTTTCAAAAGGGTATGAAGTTCATGGTATAAAGCGTAGAAGTTCATTGTTCAATACAGATCGGATTGATCACCTTTATCAGGATCCTCACGAGAAAAATGTAAAGCTGAAACTTCACTATGGAGATTTGAGTGATGCAGGTAATCTGATACGTATTGTCCAGGAAGTTCAGCCTGATGAGATTTATAATCTCGGAGCAATGTCTCATGTCAAAGTTAGTTTCGATTCGCCCGAATATGCTGCAGATGTAGATGGTATAGGAACCTTGCGGTTGCTGGAAGCTATCCGGATTCTGGGGTTAACAAAGAAAACTAAATTTTATCAAGCGTCTACCTCAGAGCTTTACGGATTAGTTCAGGAAGTGCCTCAGCGCGAGACTACGCCCTTTTATCCTCGTTCACCCTACGCTGTTGCAAAATTATATGGTTATTGGATTACAGTAAATTACCGTGAAGCCTATGACATGTTTGCTTGCAATGGAATATTGTTTAACCATGAATCTCCATTGAGAGGTGAAACATTTGTTACTCGTAAGATTACCCGGGGGGCTTGTCGAATCGCACTAGGACTTCAACAAACATTGTTCATGGGCAACATTGATTCCAAACGCGATTGGGGCCATGCAAAGGACTACGTTCAGGCCATGTGGCTAATGCTTCAGCATAATAAAGCAGATGATTTTGTTATCGCAACAGGTGTAACCACTACGGTAAGAGAATTCATAGTTAAGGTTTTTCAAAAGCTAGGTATTGTTATTGAGTTTAGGGGCAATGGAGTGAATGAAATCGGATTTGTATCGAAAATCGATAGCGCAGAAGCAAAGGTGAATATTGGTGATATAGTGATGAAAATAGATCCTCAATATTTTAGACCTACCGAAGTAGAACTATTGATTGGAGATCCAAGCAAGGCCAAGCGTGATTTGAAATGGGAATTGAATTATGATTTGGACGCTCTAGTCAAGGATATGGTAGATAGCGATTACCAGTTATTCAAGCGTGACGATTATCTAAAAGAAGGTGGTCATAAAATTTTCCAGTATCACGAATAATGGAGAAAACAGCTAAAATATTTGTTGCTGGGTATAGAGGTATGGTTGGCTCTGCCATCGTACGGAAATTGCAGTCAGAGCGGTATAACAATCTTGTCCTTCGAACTTCTTCTGAATTAGACTTGAGAAACCAGGCAAGTGTTGAAAAATTCTTTGCTGAAGAAAAACCGGAATATGTTTTTCTTGCTGCCGCAAAAGTGGGTGGCATTTTAGCAAACAATACTTATCGCGCAGATTTTCTTTATGAGAACCTGATGATTCAAAGCAATGTCATTCACCAGAGTTATGTCCATAAAGTAAAAAAGCTATTGTTTTTGGGGTCTTCGTGCATCTATCCAAAGATGGCTCCTCAGCCATTGAAGGAAGAGTATTTATTATCTGGCTTTTTGGAGGAGACTAATGAGCCATATGCAATTGCAAAAATTGCTGGAATAAAATTGTGTGAGAATTATAGAAGGCAACATGGATGTGACTTCATTAGTGCGATGCCAACTAATTTGTATGGCCCCAATGATAATTATGACATTAGTAACTCGCATGTTATTCCTGCATTGATTAGAAAATTTCACGAGGCTAAAATAAATAACTCGGCCAATGTAGAAGTTTGGGGTTCGGGTACTCCAATGAGAGAGTTTCTTCATGCGGATGAACTGGCTGGAGCATGTCTTTTTCTAATGGATAATTATAGTGAATCAGATTTTGTCAATATTGGTACAGGTGAAGATATAACCATTAAAGAATTAGCTAGTCTAATTGCAAAGATAATTCAGTTTACAGGCGAAATTATTTGGGATCTAAGCAAACCTAATGGAACCCCAAGAAAACTTTTAAATGTTTCTAAAATTCATAATTTAGGCTGGCGGCATAAACTTTCGTTAGAGGAAGGAATTAAGGATATTATAAGCACATATAGTGGTGGTGGGAATTCAGTTGTCTAAATGCTTAATCGCCTTTCAGTGGGTCAATGAATTTTCGGGGCTTAACTAGTTGAGTCAGGAACCTAAATGAACTTCTCGATACGAKGATTTATTTATTTTGATAAGAAATTATACAGATTGAATTTAAATGAGTATATAATATACTATGAAACTAAGCAGAGTTACTAAAAAGCTGAGAAGAGATGGTATTAGTCCCATAATAGAATATGTCAATCGGAATATCTTCAAAACGAAAACACGATTCTTTGATCAGATTAAGGACCAATTTGAAGGCAAAGTTGGACTTGAAATAGGCGGGCCAAGTATGATTTTTAAAAGGGGAGGATATATCCCTTTATATCCATTTTTGAAGCAGGTTGATGGTTGTAATTTCACTAATACAACTGTTTGGGAAGGTAGCATTGAAGAAGGCAACACCTATAATGCGGGTGCTGAGTGTGTAGGAATTCAATACATTGCAGATAGTGTCGATTTGAGTAAAATAAGTGATAAGACTTATGATTTTGTTTTATCGAGCCACAGTCTGGAACACATAGCGAACCCCATTAAAGCTTTAAAAGAATGGCTAAGGGTACTTAAAAAAGATGGATTGATCCTGTTAATCCTACCAGATAAGCGATATACTTTCGATAACAAAAGACCCATTACTAAATTTGAGCACTTACTTGAAGACGATAAGTTATGTACTACAGAAGAAGATCTAACTCATTTAGAGGAAATCCTTTCGCTTCATGATTTGAGTAGAGATGAAGACGCAGGAACTAAAGCAGATTTTAGAACAAGATCTTTACAGAACTTTAGCACTAGATGCCTGCACCATCATGTATTTGATATACCGCTACTTATGGAGTTGTTTGCTTACTTGTGCGTCGAGATTTGCTTTTCAGAGACCGCACCTCCATATCATCATATTATCATGGGTAGAAAAAAATAGATTTACAAAGGATCCTCGGCAAGAAGTTTTGTTCTGACTTTCGTGATAATTTTCGGATGCACTCAGCAACGTGCCACTTCGCATTTTGAACTACCATCGTAGTCACGTGAGTCAGTTCTAATAGTCAGCGTAGAACTTTATGTGCGTTCAATTTGACATTACAGATGAAATACTTGTGAAAGAAGTTGTAGCAATGACAAACAATTTTCGTTGAATTTATAAGATTGAAGGAAAAAAAATCGTAGAGTTTTTTATAAACTCAATTATCATTGGTTTTGAACATCTTAATAGTTAGAAATGGGGGCTAATCACGCGTGTTTTTAAATAAGGTTTTTAATTTTTTTCGCAGTGTATTTTCAAATACGATTGCTAGTAATTTTTTATCATTAGGAATTATCCAGGGATCGAACTTTCTAATCTCACTCATAATGACACCCTATATTGTGAGAGTAATTGGAATAACTAACTATGGGTCGGTAAGTATTGCCTTTTCACTGATCACTCTTCTAATGGTAATTTCCGATTATGGGTTTAACCTATCAGCAACCAGAGAAGTTTCCTTGAACCGAGACAACAAAGCTAATTTAAGTGTAATTGTTTCTAAAGTCTTTTTATGTAAGACGACATTAATGATCATATGCATCGTGCTATTTTTATTCATTGTATTTAACTTGCCGGGGATTAAACATTACCGGACGCTTTACATTTTAAGTCTTCCCCTTCTTGTAGCAAATACACTACTTCCAATTTGGTTTTTTCAAGGCATTGAGAAAATGAAATTGCTCGCAATTTTATCTCTACTTAGCCGTGTCGTTTCGTTATGCATAATTTTTGTTTTAATAAGGGAAAAAGAGGACTACATTTATGTTAATTTTTTTCTGGGAATAAGCAATTTTGTTGTAAGTTTTATCGCGGTCTTGGTTGTTTTTGGGAAGTACAAACTTTCATTTAAATTTCCCTCCGTATCATCCACGATTCGTGAACTGAGCGAAGGATTCTTATACTTTATCACCAATCTCTCCAATATTTTTTACTCAAGTTCTGGTGTACTTATTTTGGATTTTGTTACTGGAGACAAAACCATGGTAGGACAATATAGCGTTGTGGAGAAAATCCTTGGTATCTTTAAACAATTGTTAATGATTTATTCGCAAGTTATATATCCTCATCTTTGTTTAGTGGGCCAGAAGGGATTTGGT
>NNBV01000941.1_pt1 | contig 41081 bp, 33 predicted proteins | sample 1173771 | NCBI WGS metagenome assembly NNBV01 (sample SAMN07173938, study PRJNA388173) | plant metagenome | isolation source: symbiotic tissue sample KVS11 | place: Norway: Troms, Kvaloya island | reverse complement strand
GCCATGACGCGCGCCGGCTTCTTGTCTTGCTCCCTCCCCCGCTGGGGGAGGGTGGGGGTGGGGGCAAGCGGCGCCTCCACTGKGCGCTCTGGCTGCCCCCATCCCAGCCTTCCCCCAGCGGGGGAAGGAGCAAATACCGAATGCGCAGAGCCTGGCCTTCTGTCTTGCTCCCTCCCCCGCTGGGGGAGGGTGGGGGTGGGGGCAAGCGGCGTATCCACTGGGCGCTCTGGCTGCCCCCATCCCAGCCTTCCCCCAAAGGGGGAAGGAGCGAATACCGAACACACGGAGCCCGGCTTGCTGCCTTGCTCCCTCCCCTCCCGGGGGAGGGTGGGGGTGGGGGCCAGCGGCGCCTCCACTGGGCGCTCTGGCTGCCCCCATCCCAGCCTTCCCCCAGCGGGGGAAGGCGCAAGACAACTGCATTGGCTGCAAGCGTTGCTGGTGCTGTGGCTGCTCGCCTGCGGCAGCCTCGCCTTCGCCACGCCGCGCGCCTTGCTCGTCGGCGTTTCCGAACTCGTCAACCAGCCTCAGACCCTGTGGCTGCAGGCGCCGCGCAACGACGTGCTGCTGCTGCGCGACGCGTTGCTCAAGCAAGGCTTCGCCGCCGCCGACATCACCGTGCTCGCCGACGGCGTGAGCGGCGCTGCCTTGCCCGAATCGCAAGCGATCCACAACGCCCTTGCCAGGCTGCTCGCCCAATCGGCAAGCGGCGACTTCGTGCTGCTGTACTTCTCCGGCCACGGCACCCGCTTGCGCGACACCACCAAGCGTTACCAGGAGCCCGACGGACTGTCCGAGAACTTTCTCGCGCGCGACGTGCGCGGCACGCTCGGCAGCGACACCGCGCTCAGCGGCGACCTGCGCGATGTCGACGTCGATGCATGGATCCAGTCCTTCCTGGCCAAGAACGTCTTCATCGCCTCGGTGTTCGACACCTGCTCGGCCAACTCCATGACGCGCGGCACGGCCGATGCGCCCGCCACCGCCGAAGGCCCGCCCGACGACGAAGTGCGCTGGCGCGGCCTGCGCCCCACGCAGCTCGCGGCCGGCGCGCCGCCCGCCCGCCCAGTGCTGCCTCCGCCGCCGGCAGAGGCCGTGCCGCGCGCCCGCTACGTCGCCTTCTTCGCCTCCGAAAGCCACCAGATCACGCCAGAACTGCGCCTGCCCCGCAAGGTGCGCAACGCGCGGCCGCAGGGCCTGCTGACCTGGGCGCTGGTGGAAGCGATGGCCCGCAAGCCCGCCACCTGGCGCGACCTGTTCGACGGCGTGCTCGCGCTGTACCCGCCGGTCATCGACGAGCTGGCGCAGCGCTTTCCCACGCGCGAGCTGCCGTCCCCCGTGGCCGAAGGCAACCTCGACGCGCCGCTGTTCGCCAACGGCGGCGCACCCGCGTCCACGCGCCCGGTGTGGCGCGCGCAGCGCAGCGGCGACAGCCTGGCCGTGCAGGCCGGCCTGCTCGACGGCCTGGCGCCGCGGCAGCAGGTGCGCGTGCTGGCCACGCTCGACGACGGCACGGTGCGCAGCGCGCCGGCCAGCGTCGCACAGACCCGCCTGGGCGGCGCCGAGCTACCCGTGCCCGCTGCGCTGGCAGACGTTGCGGGCAGCGCCTTCTGGAGCGTCACGCCATTGGCCGAGCCCGCCGCCATCGCCCTGCGCGTGCGCGCCGACAAGCCCTTGCCCGCCGGCCTCAGCCTGGACTACCCGGCGGCGATCCGAGTGGCCGATGCAGCCTCAGGCGCCGACGTGCGATGGACCGACCTTGGCGCGCAGGGCCATCGCCTGGAGCTGATGTCACCGTTGCTGGGCGCCAGCGCGTCCGCCGTGGTGTTGCCCGACACCGCCGCGCTGCGCCGCCGGCTGCAGGCGCTGGCGCAGCTCAAGTGGCTGGCCCAGCTGCAGGCCTACGGCAAGGACGGCCGGCTCGACGGCTTCGACGCCACGCTCGAAGTCTGGAGCGCGCAGGGCCTGCTGCGCAGTGTTCCGCTTGCTCAGCCACAAACTCCACCGCAGGCACGCGGCACGTTCCCCGCGCTGCGGCCCGGCGAGCGCCTGCGCCTGAGCGTGCGCAACACCAGCGGCCGTTCGATCGACCTCGTCGTCGCCGGCATCGACACGCGCGGCGCGCTGCAGCCGGTCTACCCCGAGGTGCTCGGCGAAAGCAACCGCTTCAAGCGCGGCACGCCCGAGCAGCCGTCGTCACAGCGCTTCGACCTGCCCTGGCTGGACATGGCCGGTGACACGACCGATGCCACAGCCAGCGACCCGCGCCTGCTCGTCATCGCCGTGCCCGCCACCCCCTACAGCGCGCCGCGCCTGTTCGGCGCGGCCTTCGCGCAGGCCGAGGTGCAGCAGGTGCGCGTGCGCGGCGGCCAACCGTCGGCCGACAGCGGCGAGCGCCAGGTGTTCGCGGCCCTGCTGCGGCGCGGCGCTCCCCCCGACAACGCAGGCGCGCGGCCATGACGCCCGCGCGCGCGCTTTCAGCCCCAGTCTTTTCTCGACAACCGGAGGTGATATGGCATTACTGGACGACGGCTCCTGGAGCCCCGAAGACGCACGACAGCTCTACGACCTGGTCGGCACCGGCTCGGCCGATGTCGACCTGGTCATGATGATCGAGAACAAGGGCGCGCCCGTCGAAGGCGAGCTCGAACGCGCCTTCGAGGACGGCAAGGCGCGCCTGAGCATCGGCGGCTACTACTGGTCGGTGCAGGTGCCCGAGTCGTCCGCGCAGAACCAGGTGGTGCCGAACAACCTGATCGTTGCGCGCCGCAGCGACGCGGCCACCGCCACCATCGCCAGCCTGCTGCGCGCGCAGGAGAAAGACCTGAAGGTCGTCATCAGCGCCTTCAGGGCCGGCGGCGACCAGCGCTCCACCGAGGCGCAAGCCACCTTCGAGCTGGTGCTGGAGAACGCCCGCGTCTGCCGGCTGGTGCTGAACTCCGGCGGCAACTGGGGCGTGCCCTCGGAGCTCATCGCCATCAGCTACCGCACGGCCAAGCTCAAGTCGGCGCCGCAGAAGGCGACCGGCGCGCGCGGCGCGGTGCGCGAATGCCAGTTCACCCGCGCATGAAGCGACTGAAGCCCACCCAGGAGCACCCCGCATGACCACCGCCGCTGAATTTCTCAAGGCCGCCGACCCGGTGGCCGCGCTCAAGGCACTGAGCGACGACGTGCGCGCCAAGCCCGCCGACAGCAAGCACCGTGTCTTCATGGCGCAACTGCTGTGCGTGCTCGGGCAGTGGGAGCGCGCGCTCAACCAGCTCACCGTGGCCGCCGAGCTCGACGCGCTGGCCGTGCCCATGAAGCAGGTCTACGGCGAGGCCGTGCGCTGCGAAGGCCTGCGCGCCGAGGTGTTCGCGGGCACGCGCACGCCGATGATCTTCGGCCAGCCCGACGAATGGCTGGCGCTGCTCATCGAGTCGCTGCTGCGCCAGGGCCGCGGCGAAAGCGCACTGGCCGAAGACCTGCGCCAGCGTGCCTTCGACGGCGCGCCGGCCATCGCCGGCAGCATCGACGGCACGCCCTTCGAATGGCTGGCCGATGCCGACATGCGCCTGGGCCCGGTGCTCGAAGCCTTCGTCAACGGCAAGTACTACTGGATTCCCTACGCGCGCCTGGCGCACATCAAGATCGAACCGCCCGAAGACCTGCGCGACTGCGTGTGGATGCCCGCGCACCTGCAGTTCGAGAACGGCGGCGAAACGCTCGCGCTCATTCCCACGCGCTACGAAGGCACCGAGACCCGCGAAGACGGCGAGCTGCGCCTGGCGCGCAAGACCGAATGGCGCGAGCTGCGGCCCGAGGTGTGGGCCGGTCATGGCCAGCGCGTGCTCGGCAGCGACGCGGGCGAGTACGCGCTGATGGACGTGCGCGAGATTCTGTTCACGCCAACGGAGCAAGCCGCACGCACCGAAGAGGGCGAAGTCGATGCCTGAGCTCACAGCGCAGGAGCGCCTGCAGCCCTCGCTGCTCGACCGCCTCGTCGACCATGCGCCCGACGAACAGCGCGAGGGCGACGACAAGCGCACCCTCACCAAGCAGGCGCTGCGCCAGGCCGTGCTGCGCGACCTGGGGTGGCTGTTCAACGCCACGGGCTACGGCCTGTCGATGGACGACAAGCAGTACCCGAACGCGGCGCGCTCGGTCATCAATTACGGATTGCCTATGCTGTCTGGCCAGTTCACCTCGTCGGTGCAGCGTGTCAGCATGGAACAGGCTTTGAAGAACGCAATCCTGCAGTTCGAGCCGCGCATCCTGTCCCGCACTCTTGAAGTTGAACTCGTCATGGAAGGCCCGGCCCTGGACTCCCACAACAGCATCGGCCTGCAGATCCGCGGCATGCTGTGGGCACAGCCCGTACCGCTCGAGTTCCTGATGCGAAGCCGAGTCGACTTGGAAGAAGGCCGCATAGAGATCGTGGACATGGCGCAAAACCCAAGGTGAGTCCGACATGGACCCTCGGCTGCTGAGCCTGTACGAACAGGAACTGCGCTACTTCCGCGAAAGCTCCGCCGAGTTCGCGCGCGCGTTCCCCAAGATCGCGCACCGCCTGGGCATCGAAGGCCAGGAGGTGGCCGACCCGTATGTGGAGCGGCTCATCGAGGCCACCGCATTCCTGTCGGCGCGCGTGGGGCTGAAGCTCGACGCCGAGTACCCGCGCTTCACCGGCCACCTGCTGGACATCGTCTACCCGCACTTTCTGGCGCCCACGCCGGCGATGGTGATCGCGAGCTTCGTGCCCGACCCCGACGACGCCAACCTTGCGACCGGCCCCACCTTGCCGCGCGGCAGCGGGCTGCGTGCACGCCAGGCCGTGGGGCAGAACACGCACTGCGAGTTCCGCACCGCGAGCGCGCTGCGCGTGTGGCCGGTGGAGGTGCAGCGCGCGCAGTACTTCAGCTATGCGCCCGACCTGCCGCTGAACTCGCACCCGCAATCGCGCGCCATTCGCGGCGGCCTGCGCATCGCATTGCGCGCCACGGCGGGGCTCAACTTCAGCCAGATTGCAATGGACGATCTGGTGCTGCACTTCGGCGGCGCGGAAGACGTGGCCTGGCAGCTGCATGAATGCGCGCTGGGCCAGCCTGTCGGCGTGCTGGTGCGGCCGCTGGCGCCCGGCGGCGCACTGCAGGGCACGGCGCACAGCCTGCCGGCCAGTGCCATCCACGCGGTCGGCTTCGAGGACGACGAGGCGCTGCTGCCGGTGACGGCAACCGGCTTCTCCGGCTTCAGGCTGCTGCAGGAGTACTTCGCGTTTGCACAGCGCTTTCAGTTCGTGCGCATCGGCGGGCTCAAGGCGCTGCTCGCGGCGATGCCGGTGGCCGACGTGGAAATCGTGCTGTTGTTCTCGCGCGGCGATGCGGCACTGGAGAAGCTGGTGAGCGCCGACAACGTGCAACTGCACTGTGTGCCCGCCGTCAACCTGTTCACCAAGCGGCTGGACCGCGTGCCCATGAGCGAAGGCGTGAGCCAGTTCCACCTGGTGCCCGACCGCACGCGCCCGCAAGACTTCGAAGTGCACACCGTCACGGAGGTCATCGGCCACGGCGCGCCGGGCGAGAACGCGGTGGCGGCCGAGCAGCCGTTTCGGCCTTTCTATTCGGCCTTTCATGGCAGCCGCACCAGCCACCCCGCGTACTTCACGACCACGCGCGAGCCGCGCATGCTGTCGGTGAGGCAGCGAACCGAAGGCCACCGCAGCAGCCACATCGGCTCCGAGCTGTACATGCAGATCGTCGACCCGCAGCAGGCGCCCTATGCGGCCACCTTGCGGCAACTGGCGGTGACCGCGCTGTGCACCAACCGCGACCTGCCGCTGCTGATGCCGCTGGGCCGCGAGAACGACTTCGACTGCGTCGATTCCTTTCCCGTGCAGCGCGTGCGCATGGTGCGCGGGCCGTCGCGGCCGGTGTCGCCGGTGGTGAGCCAGGGGCTGGGCTGGCGCGTGGTCGATCACCTGGCGCTGAACTACCTGTCGCTGTCCGACAGCACGCCGGCGCAGGGCGCCGCCGCGCTGCGCGAAACGCTGATGCTCTATGCGGTGCATGCCGACGAAATGCGCCAGGGGCAGGTGCGCGGGCTGCTGTCGGTGAAGAGCAAGCCGGTCGCGCGCAGGCTGCCGTTGAAGGGGCCCATCGCCTTCGGCCGCGGGCTGGAAGTGACGATCGAGGTCGACAGGGACGCCTTTCACGGCCACAGCGCGTTCCTGTTCGGCGCGGTGCTCGCGCGCTTTCTCTCGCGCCATGTGGAGGTGAACCATTTCGTCGAGACCGTGCTGCGCGTGGCGGGCAAGGGCGAGACGATGCGCTGGAGGCCGCTGTGCGGGACGCGGCAGATTCTGTGAACACACCCGTGAACGCCAGGGTGGACGCTGCCCTGCGCGAGTGGTCTGCGCAGCCGTGGGCCTTCGACTATTTCGCGGTGATGCGCCGGCTGGAGTCGGTGGCCGCCACCACGCCGCGCTGGGGCCGCGCGCTGCTGCCCGGCGCCGAGCCGGTGCGCGTGGGGCAGGAGCCGTCGCTGTCGTTCGCGCCTGCCAGCTTCAGCCGCTTCGAGCCCGCCACCGCGCATTCGCCGCCGCGCCTGCGCCAGCAGTTCTTCGGCTACATCGGCCCCAACGGCCCGCTGCCGGTGCACCTGAGCGACTTCATTCGCGAGCGCAGCCTGAACCATGGCGACCCGACCTGGCTGGCCTTTCTGGACAGCTTTTCGCACCGCTTCTCGCTGCACTTCTACCGCGCCTGGGCGCAGGCCCGGCCCGCCGTGGCGCTCGACCGGCCGGGCGAAGACCGCTTTCGGCTGCAGGTGGGCGCGCTGGTGGGCATCGGCACGCCGGGGCGCGTGGGGCGCGACGAAATTCATGATGACGCGCGCCTGCATTTTTCGGGCTGGCTCGCGCGCCGCGTGCACAACGTGGAGAGCGTGGAGCGCGTGCTGTGCAGCTACTTCGGCGTGCCCGTGCGGCTGGAACGCTGGGTCGGCCACTGGATGCGCCTGCCCGCCGAAGAACTCACGCGCCTGGGGCAGGGCGAGAGCTCGCGGTCGATGGGCATGGGCGCGATGCTCGGCTCCCGCGCGTGGGACCGCCAGCACCGCGTGCGCCTGCACATCGGCCCGCTCACGCTGGAGCAGTACCGCATGTTTCTGCCGCTCGCCAAGGAGGGCAATGCCCGCCCCGTGCTGCAGCGCTGGATGCAGCAGCTGCTGGGCGACGAGCTCGAGTGGGACGCGCAACTTGCGCTCGAAAAACACCAGGTGCCGCCCACGCGACTGGGCGAGCTCAAAGGCAACGGCCCGCGCCTGGGCTGGGTCTCGTGGCTCGGCGAGCGCGCACGCACCGCGGATGCGGCCGATGTACGCATCGGCAGCCAGAGCGTCTTTCAATGAACCCATCGTCATTCGTTCAGCAGAGATACGGAGTCCTCCATGAGTGAAATCAGCCGCACCGCCCTTTTCGGAAAACTCAATGCGCTGGCCTACAAGGCCATTGAAGGCGCCACGGTGTTCTGCAAGATGCGGGGCAATCCGTATGTGGAGCTGGAGCACTGGTTCGCCCAGTTGCTGCAGGCACAAGACTCCGACCTGCACCGCGTGATTCAGCACTACGGGCTGGACGTGTCGGTCGTCGCCAAGGACATGACCGCCGCGCTCGACCGCTTGCCGCGCGGCGCCACCGCCATCAGCGACTTTTCTCCGCACATCGAGAACGCCATCGAGCGCGCGTGGACCTATGCCACCCTGCAGTTCGGCGAGGCGCAGGTGCGCACCGGCTACATCCTGGTGGGCATGCTGAAGACGCAGAGCCTGCGCAACCCGCTGTTCAATTTGTCGAAGCAGTTCGAGAAGGTCAAGGTCGAAGACCTGGCCGACAACTTCGCCAAGATCTGCGATGCATCTCCCGAGGCGCAGATGCGCGCGCAGGACGGCACCGGCATGGGCAGCGGCACCCCCGGCGAAGACACCGGCGCCATGGCCCCGGCCGCCATGGGCAAGGGCGATGCGCTGAAGAAATTTGCTGTCGACCTCACGGAAAAAGCCAAGAAGGGAGAGATGGACCCGGTGACCGGGCGCGACGAGGAAATCCGCCAGATCGTCGACATCCTCATGCGCCGCCGCCAGAACAACCCGCTGCTCACCGGCGAGGCCGGCGTCGGCAAGACGGCGGTGGTGGAAGGCTTTGCGCAGCGCCTGGCGCGCGGCGACGTGCCGCCGCAACTGAAAGACGTGAAGCTGCTCACGCTGGACATCGGCCTGCTGCAGGCCGGCGCCAGCATGAAGGGCGAGTTCGAGCAGCGCCTGCGCCAGGTGATCGACGAGGTGCAGAGCTCGCCCACGCCGATCATCCTGTTCATCGACGAGATCCACACGCTGGTGGGTGCGGGCGGCGCGGCCGGCACCGGTGACGCGGCCAACCTGCTGAAGCCTGCGCTGGCACGCGGCAACCTGCGCACCATCGGCGCGACCACCTGGGCCGAGTACAAGAAATACATCGAGAAAGACCCGGCGCTCACCCGCCGCTTTCAGGTGGTGCAGGTGCCCGAGCCCGACGAGACCAAGGCCATCTTGATGCTGCGCGGCGTGGCCAGCGTGCTGGAGAAGCACCACCGCGTGCAGTTGCTGGACGAGGCCATCGAGGCGGCCGTGAAGCTCAGCCACCGCTACATCCCCGCGCGCCAGTTGCCCGACAAGGCGGTGAGCCTGCTGGACACGGCCTGCGCGCGCGTGGCCGTGAGCCAGCACGCCACGCCGCCCGAGGTGGAAGACTGCATGCGCCGCATCGAGGGGCTTACGGTGGAGCAGGACATCATCGGGCGCGAGGCCACCATCGGCATCGACGTGACCAAGCGCTCGGCGGCCGTGACCGCGTTGCTGGCGGAGTCGAAGGTGCAGCTCGATGCGCTCAATGCGCGCTGGGCGCAAGAGAAGGGCTTGGTCGACAGGTTGCTCGAATTGCGTGCGCAGTTGCGCAAGGGCAGTCAGCCGGTCGATGCTTCACCGCCTGCCTTTTCGGGGGAGGCCGACGGCGATGCAAAGGCCGTCGCGCCCCCACCCCAGCCCTCCCCCGGAAGGGGAGGGAGCGAAGACCGCGCGGCGCTGCTCACGGAGTTGCATGCGCTGCAGGCGCAGATCCAGGCGGTGCAGGGCGAGAGTCCGCTGATTCTTCCTTCGGTCGACGAGCAGGCCGTGGCTTCTGTCGTCGCCGACTGGACGGGCATTCCGGTCGGTCGCATGGTGAAGAACGAGGTCGAGGCGGTGCTGAGGTTGGCCGACACGCTCAACCAGCGTGTGATCGGCCAGAAGCATGGCCTGGAGATGATTGCGCGGCGCATCCAGACTTCGCGTGCGCGGCTGGACAACCCGCAAAAGCCCATTGGCGTGTTCATGCTGTGCGGCACCTCTGGCGTGGGCAAGACGGAGACGGCGCTGGCGTTGGCCGAGGCGTTGTACGGTGGCGAGCAGAACATCATCACCATCAACATGAGCGAGTTTCAGGAGGCGCACACGGTCTCCACGCTCAAGGGTGCGCCGCCGGGTTATGTGGGCTATGGCGAGGGCGGCATCCTGACCGAGGCGGTGCGTCGTCGGCCGTACAGCGTGGTGTTGCTGGACGAGGTGGAGAAGGCGCACCCGGATGTGCACGAGATCTTCTTCCAGGTGTTCGACAAGGGTTGGATGGAAGACGGCGAGGGCCGCATGATCGATTTCAAGAACACGATCATTCTGTTGACGACCAATGCGGGCAGCGAGTTGGTGATGAGCATGTGCCGCGACCCGGAGTTGCTGCCTGACTCCAACGCGTTGGCCGACGCGTTGAAGGCGCCGCTCATGAAGGTGTTTCCGCCGGCGCTGTTGGGCCGCATCGTGACGATTCCGTATTACCCGTTGTCGCCGGACATGATGAAGAAAATCGTGCGGCTGCAGTTGGGTCGTATCAAGAAGCGGGTGGAGGCCAACCATGGTGTGCCGTTCGACTACAGCGAAGCGGTGGTCGATCAGGTGGTGGCGCGGTGTCAGGACCCGGAGTCGGGTGGGCGCGTGATCGACGCGATTCTGACCAACACCGTGTTGCCTACGATTTCTGTCGAGTACCTGCAGCGTCTTGCATCGGGTGGGGAGATTCGTCGCGTCGCTCTCGATGTCAAAGACGCGGAATTCACCTATGCCTTCGACTGACATGAGCGCTTGTTGTTCGTTTCGGCGCAGTTGGGGTCGTTCAGGGCGCGCCCACGAGGGCGGGGTACCTTGCTCCGCGAATGTCCCCCGGCCTGCGGCCTCCTCCTTTATTTCGCTGCGCAAGGCACCCCACCCTCGTGAGCGTTACTCAGAGCGGTCGTTGATCGTGCGAGCACCCAGAGCGTGCCCTGGTGCACAGGGCGTCGGGTGCTCCCCGCAGCGAAATAAAGGAGGAGGGGCGAAGCCCCGGGGGACATTCGCGGAGGGGAGTACCCGGCGGCCTGTGCACACGCCCTGAATAGCAGCACCCTGAACAGCAGACCAGTAAACAGAGAAAAAAATGCCCGACAACGAGTTCCGTATAGAAACCGATTCCCCCGCCAAGGACGACCTCATGTTCTGGCGCATCGTCGGCCACGAGGCACTGGCGCGTGCATCGGCGTACGAACTCACCGTGCTCTCAAAGAACAAGACACTCGACGCCACCGACATCCTCGGCCACGCCTTCGACATCGTCATCGTGTTCCATGACCAGGACGGCGCACCGCATGAACGGCACTGCCAAGGCCACGCCGTGCGCTTCGTGCGCGCCGGCCACATCGGCCGGCACCATGAATATCGAATCACCCTGCGATCGTGGTTCTGGCTGCTCACCAAGCGTGCCAACTCCCGCATCCTGCAAGACAAGAAAGTGCTCGAAGTGCTCGACGCCGTGCTCGAGGACAGCCCCATCAAACGCTTCAAGAAAACCAAGGCCGACAACGTCATCGGCGTGCACAAACCACGCCGCTACTGCGTGCAACACCAGGAAAGCGACTACCAGTTCCTGTCGAGGTTGATGGAGGACGAAGGCCTCTACTACTGGTTCGACGCGCACGACGCACCCGGCACCATGCATCTGTCGGACGCCAGCGACATGGCGCACGACAAACTGCCCGCCGCCGACACCCTGCGCCACATGGCCACCAACGCCGCCGAGCCGCGCTTCAACGAAATTGCACGCTGGGTCAGCGCACGGCAGTTCGACACCGGCAAACATGCCTCGCGCGACAGCGACTTCAAGGCCGTCAAGAAAAAACTGGGCGCCGACATCGACGCGTCCGACGACCACGAACTGGCTAACCTCGAAGTGTTCGAGTTTCCGGGCGGCTACTTCAGCGGCGACGACGCCGAAACCCGCGCCAAGCTGCGCGGCGAAGAACTCAACGCGCGCCGCGACCGCCACTGGGCCGTCACGCCATGGCCCGACGTGGCCGCCGGACGCGGCTTCACCTTCGAAGGCGACCCCGACGGCACGCGCAACGGCGACTACATCATCGCGGCCTGCACCTTCGTTGCCAGCCACCGCGGCTACGAAGGCGTGAGCGCCAATGCAGGCGCGGGTGCTGCGGCCCGCTCCGCGCACGACGCGCTGGCCGAGGTGCTGCGCGACGACGCGGTCAATGTCGACACGCTGCCCGTGCTCCAGGAGCTCATGGCCGCCACGCCCGCGCTGGCCGCTGCGCAGACCGGCAGCAGCGTGTTCCTGCTGACGGTGATCCCCACGCAGCGGCTGTTTCGCGCGCCGCGCCTCACGCCGCGCGTGACCATGCCGGGGCCGCAGACCGCCATCGTGGTCGGGCCCAAGGGCGACGAGCTGCATGTGGACGAACACGGGCGCGTGAAGGTGCACTTTCACTGGGACCGCTACGACGAGAGCAACGAAAAGTCGACCTGCTGGGTGCGCGTGTCGCAACCCTGGAGCGGCAAGGGTTGGGGCGGGTACTTCATTCCGCGCATCGGGCAGGAGGTGATCGTCGACTTTCTGAACGGCGACCCCGACCGCCCCATCATCGTGGGCCGCGTGTACAACGACGACCAGCCCATTCCGTACAAGTCGCCCACGCAGAGCGGCTTCAAGACCCGCTCCACGCCCGGCGGCGGCGCCGCGAACTACAACGAGATCATGTTCGAGGACAAGAAGGGCGAGGAGAACATCAACATCCACGCCGAGCTGGACATGAGCCGCAGCGTGGAGCGCGACGACGCCACCACGGTGGACCGCGACCAGAGCATCACCGTCAAGCGCGACCAGACCCACCATGTGGACCGCGACCGCAAGAGCACGGTGACGCGCAACGACACCAACATGGTGGCGGTCGACCAGAAGAACACCGTCAAGGGCAAGCAGAACAACCAGGTGGTGGGCAACCGCGACACCTTCGTCGACAGCAACGACACGCTCACGGTCACCGGCACGCACACCACCGACGTCACCGGTGCGCGCAAGGACACCTCGCGCGCCGGAGAAACACGCAGCGTGATCGGCAACCAGACCGTCACCGTGAGCGGCAACCTCACCTACAAGGCCGCGAAGATGAGCTTCGAGGCCGGCCACATCGACTGGCTGGTGACGGGCGCCAGCTCCAAGTACATCACCGTGCCCACCGGGCCGCTGGGGCTGATGGCCAACAAGATCAAGATGATGAGCAACACCGGCATCGAGATGATGGCCGTGGGCAGCATCGACGCCACCTCGGTGGGCGCGAACACCACCATCCTGGGGCCCAACACCAGCGGCTACATCGGCATGAACAGCGAGGCCAACCTGGGCATCGCGCGCTCCACCTTCATGGGCATGAGCATCGAGAGCGCGCTGGCGATCTCCATCTCCAACTTCGTGGGCGTGGCCATCGAGAACTCGCTGGGCGTGAAGCTGCTGAACGGCGCGGCGCCGGAGATCAAGTCCTTTGCCATCGACCTGCAACAGGCCGGCCTGCACACCTTCACGCCCGGCGTGGGCGCGGGTGCGGGCGACGCGGCGGCTGTGGCGGGCATTCTGGGCGCGGTGGTGGGTGCGGCGGGGGCCGACGCGGACATTGCCGCCACGCTGAAGCAGTACGCCGACGCGGCCAAGGCGCTGGACGATGCCGCGCAGGAAGCGGCCGACCAGGACCTGCCGGGCCTGGCGGGGCGGCTCGCGAGCCTGGCCGCCGTGACCCGGGGCCGGCGCGCGGGGGGGCAGTTCGGCTCCGAATCGCTGCTGGGAACGGTCGGCATGATCGTGGGCGAGGGGGCCATCGCGGCGCTGGGCATCGACACGCCAGCGGAGACGCTGGGCAAGGAGCCGTCGATCAATTCGGACGGCTCCGCCATACCGCCACCACCGCCGCCCGCTCCACCCGCGGCAACAGGCGGCGGCAGCAGCGCCGGCGCCGGTGCCAGCGGCAGCAGCGAGGGGGGTGCAGGTGGTGCGGGTGGCAGCAGCGCCGGCAGCGCAGGCGGAGCGGGCGGCGGCGGCGGCGGCGGGAGTGGGGGTGGGGGTGGTGGCTCGGGTGGCGCCGGCGGCGCCGGTGGCGGCAGTTCGTCGTAGCAGGCGCTTCACAGGCACAGCCCATGCAGATCCTCAAACCCCAGGCACTCGGCCTTTCCACGCGGCCCATCGAGTTCCGCAAGCGCTACGGGCTCAGCATCAGCGCGTACCTGCATTTGCCGTTCGCGCAGGGCGAGCGCGGCTGCCTGTGGGCCGAGCAGTCGATGTGGTCGTTCCTGTCGAAGGAAATGGCGCAGCCGCTGATCGACGAAGGCGTGGCCAAGCTCACGCCCGAGTTCCTGGTGCACGGCCAGGCCTTCGCGCCCGCCGACCGGCCGAACGCCTGTGCGGTGCGCGCGCGCTTCGGCACGCAGGAAAAGACCTTGCTGGTGTTCGGCGACCGCTACTGGGACGGTGCGCAACCCAGTGTTCCTCAGCCCTTCACCGCCATGCCTGTCAGCTGGGCGGGTGCTTACGGCGGCCCCGGCTTCGCCGCCAACCCGCTGGGCCGCGGCAGGGAGGCGCGCGACGGCGTCACGTGGCTGCCCAACATCGAGCTGCCGGGCGACCGGCTGCTGCGGCCCGACCAGGCCGTGGCGCCGGCCGGCTTCGGGGCGCTGGACCTCATGCACCCGCAGCGCGCGCAGCACCGCGGCACCTACGACGCCGACTACCTCAAGCAGCACGCCCCCGGCTTCGCGCCCGACACCGACTGGCGCTTCTTCAACCTCGCACCGCCCGACCAGTGGATGGGCGCCCCGCTGGCCGGCGACGAGAGCTTTGCCTTCGACCACATGCACCCCGAGCACGCGCGCGTGGAAGGGCGCCTGCCCGGCATGCGGGCGCGTGTGTTCGTCGGCTACAAGGCCGAGGGCGCCGAGCCGAAGGTGCGCGAGGTGCCGCTGCGCCTGACCACCGTGTGGTTCTTTCCGCATGCCCAACGCTGCATCGCCATCTTCCAGGGGCTGGCCGAGGTCGGCACCGACGACGGCAGCGACGTGCTCAGCCTGATGGGCGCCGTGGAGCGCAACGGCCAGCCGCGCACCGACCAGCACTACCTGGACGCCGCCGCCAAGCGCGCCGACCCGAAGAGCGGGGCGCTCTACGCCCTGGTCGACAGCGATCTGCTGCCCGAAGGCGTGAGCACCGCCGACCCCGACGTCGAGGCCGCGAAGGCGCCCTTTGCCATGGCCGGCCTGCAGGGCGAGGCGCAACGCCGCCGCGCGCAGATGGACGTCGAGCTCGCGCGCCAGAAAGCCCGCGACCTGGGCCAGGACCCCGACGCGCTGGGCATCCGCATGCCGCCGCGCGAGCAGGTGCCACAGGGCGAGGCCTTGCCGGCCTACCTCGACAAGGTGGCCGCCGAGATGAAGGCCCAGCAGTGGGCCGCGGTGGAAGACGCCGTTGCCGCGCTGGAGCGGGCCTACGCCATGTCGGCGCAGCAGAAGATCGACCTGGGCGCGCTCAAGCACCGCGGACCGCCCCTGTACAAGGCCGACAGGCATCTGGCCGACCTGCGCGCGCAGGCGGCGGTGGGGTCGAACCCGCCCGACCTGGCGCCGCTGCTGCCCAAGCTGCGGCAACTGGAGGAGGTGCAACGCCAGGGCTATCTGGAAACCGCGCACATGCAGCCGCCCGCCCCGGCCATGGCCATCACCAATGCCGACGAAGCCAACCAACTTCGCCGTGAAATGCCGCGCGCGGTGGCAGCGGGCATCCGGCTGTTCGCGGGCCTGGACTTCACCGGCGCCGACTTCTCCGGCCTCGACCTGCGCGAGGTCGACTTCCGCGGCGCCTGGCTGGAGAGCGTGGACTTTCGCAACGCCAACCTCTCGGGCGCGGACTTCGGCGGTGCGGTGCTGGCGCATGCCAGGTTCGAGGGTGCCATCGCCATCGGCGCGAAGTTTGGCAAGGCCAACCTCGGCAAGGCCGCGCTGGCGGGCGGCGTGTTCGACGGCGCCGACTTTTCGCAGGCGGTGCTGATGCATTGCGCATTGGCCGGCACGCAGATGCGGCGCGCGCGCTTCGCCGGCGCCAACCTGCTCGAAACCACCTGGGGCGTGGCCGACTGGGAAGGCGCGCTGCTGGCCGGCCAGACCTTCTACAAGCTCGACCTGCGCGGCATGCGCTGGCCGGGGGCCGACCTGTCGGTATGCAACTTCATCGAGTCCGACCTGTCGGGCGTGGACCTGCAGGGCGCGCGGCTCGAAGGCGCGACCTTCGTCACCTGCAAGCTGGCCGGGGCCGACCTGCGCATGGTGCGTGGCGCCGGCGTCGTGGCCGTGAAGAACACCAGCCTCGCGGGGGCGGACCTTGGCGGCGCCGACCTGCGCCGCGCCAACCTGGGCGGCTGCGATCTGCGCGGCGCGAAGCTGGTGCGCGCGTTGCTCGACGGTGCCAACCTGTGCGAGACACGGCTGGACGGCGCCGACCTGCGGCTGGCCAGCGCCAAGGGTGCGTTGCTGCGCCTGAGCGGCTGCGCCGGTGCGCTGCTGTCGGGCGTGAACCTCAGCGACGCGGTGCTGCAGAAGGCCGACCTGCGCGGCGCAGACCTGCGGCGCAGCAACCTCTTCGGCGCCGACCTGAGCCGCGTGCGGCTCGACGGCGCCACCCTGCTCGACGGTGCGCTGCTGACACGCGCGCGCACCTGGCCGCGCCTCACCCCCGAACAGCAGGCCGCGGCATGACCCCCAAGTTGCTGGCCCTGGCGGTGCGCGTCGGCGAGACGCTGGAGGGCCTCGACCTGGGGAAAGGCCGCTATGCGGGGCTGTCGCTGGGCGGCGGCGTGTTCTCCAAAGTGCGCTTTGTGGAGGCCGATCTGCGCGAGGCCGACCTGCGGGAGACGGTGTTCGACCAGTGCGACCTGCGCGGCGTGCTGGCGGCCGGCGCCAATCTGCGCCGCGCGGTCTTCAACCGCTGCCTGCTCGACCATGCCGACCTGCGCCAGGCCAACCTGCACGGCGCGGTGTTCACCGAGTGCGACCTGCAGCACGCGCAGTTCGCGCAGGCCGTGCTCACCATGGCCACGCTGTCCCAATGCACGCTGGCGCATGCGAACCTGCACGGCGCGCAACTGGGCTCGGCGGTGTTCACGCAGTCGGTGCTGCTGGACGTGTGCGCCGACGACACCACTTGGCCCTACACCACCGTGAACGAATGCGACCTCTCGCACCTCACATGGGCCGGCGCGCGCATGCAGCGCAACGTGTTCTTCAAGACCTCGCTCAAGGGCATGTCCTTCGCGGGCCTGGCGCTCGACGGCTGCCAGTTTTCGTCGGCCGACCTGAGCGGTGCCGACTTCAGCGGCACTGCGCTGCAGCAATGCAACTTTCAGGGCGCGACGCTGGCGGGCGCGAAGTTCGTGAAGGCCGTGGCACCGTCGGCCATCTTCTGCGACGCCACCGGGCAAGGCGCCGATTTCTCGGGCGCGCGGCTGCGGCAGGCGCTGTTCTCGGGCGCCGTGCTGCCGCAGGCCAGCTTTGCGGACTGCGACCTCTACCAGACGCACTTTGCGCGCGCCAGATTGCAGGGCGCCAATTTCACAGGCGCCGACCTCACCCATGCCGACCTGCGCCACGCCGACCTGCGCAAGGCCGACCTGCGGCGCGCCACGCTGCAACGCACCGTGCTGCACGGCGCGATCACCGAAGACGCGCAAATGACCGACCGCGCACGCGCCATCGAGAGCGACCCCGAACTGGCGGCGGCTGAACGCTGGCAGCCGCAGGTCGCATGACATCCGCATGCATTCAGACACCACGAAGGAACAGACCATGAACACCCGCACAGCGACGCGCCCGAAAAAAGCCGCACTGGCAGCCGAGCCGGGCTCGGCGGCCACCCCCGGGCGCAAGCGCCCGGACGCCCAAGCCATCGGCGGCGTGTGGTGCGTCGGCCTGCTGGCCTTCGACGCGGCCGGCGCGCCCGTCGTCACCAGCGGCACGCTGCGCCTGGCGGCCCGGCGCGCGGCCAGTTGCCTGCTCGAACCGGCTGCCGGCGACAGCGTGGCCTGCCTGCGCATCGCGCCCGACGAGGTCTGGGTCATGGCCGTGCTGCAGCGCGAAGAGGGCACCGCCAACGTGCTGAGCTGCCCCGGCAACCTGCGCATCGCGGCGGAGGGCGGCGCGCTCGACCTGGCGGCGGCGCGCGTCGGCGTGCGTTCGGAGGCACTCAGCATCGACGCGCACCAGTTGAGCGTGAACACCGACACCGCCGAGCTCGTCGGCCGGCAGCTGAGCATGGTCGGCATCGGCATCCGCCTCGTGGGCTCTGTGCTGTCGACGGTGATGGACCGCGTGCAGCATTTCAGCCGGCACTACCTGCGCACCACCGACGGCATCGACCGCGTGGCCGCCACGCACGTGGAGTGCGAGGCCAAGCAGCTGCTGCGGCTGGAGGGCGAGCACACGCTGGTGAACGGCCGCGAGCTCATCAAGGCGCGCGGCGCGCAAATTCATTTCGGCTGACACGGCACGGGAGCAAAACATGTTCGCCAATTGCCAGTTGATGGGCACCGACATGGGCTTTCCCGATGTGTGCATCACGCCCGCCGCACCGTCCCCCATACCGGTGCCTTACCCCAACATCGCCATGGGGCCGATGGCCATCCCCAACTGCCCCACGATCCTGGTGATGGGCGCACCGGCGCACAACCTGGGCACCACCATTCCGATGACCAACGGCGACAACCCCGGCGTGCTGCTGGGCGTGGCCTCGGGCACCGTGATGGGGCCGAGCCGGCATCTCACCGGCGCCTTCACGGTGCTGTGGAACGGCATGCCCGCCACGCGGCTCACCAGCGTGTCGCTGCAGAACAGCACCAACTGCCCCGGCGTGCGCACCGTGCCCAGCCAGCCGCTGGTGGTGCTGCTGGCGCCCTGAGGCGAAGCGGTCGATTACGGGGCGGCGCGCGCACCGGCGCCGCTTGCAGAGAGCGAGGCAGAGCAGAGCAGAGAAGCGAAGAGCAACGGAGGCGCCATTCATGGCCGACCAGGAGTTCCGCATCGAGAGCGATTCGCCCGCCAGGGACGAGCTGATGTTCTGGCGCATCGTGGGGCACGAGGCACTGGCGCGCGCGTCCACCTACGAGCTGACCGTGCTGTCGGAGAACAAGGCCATCGACGCCAAGGACATCCTGGGCCGCGCGTTCGACATCGTCATCGGCTTCGAGGACGCCGACGGCGGCACGCACGAGCGGCACTGCCAGGGCCATGCGGTGCGCTTCGTGCGCGCCGGCCGCGTGGGGCGCCACTGCGAGTACCGCATCACGCTGCGCTCGTGGTTCTGGCTGCTCACCAAGCGCATCAACTCGCGCATCCTGCAGGACAAGGCCGTGCTCGACGTGCTGGATGCGGTGTTCGAGGACAGCCCCATCAAGCGCTTCAAGAAGGTGAAGACCGACAACGTCATCGGCACCCACAAGCCGCGCCGCTACTGCGTGCAGCACCAGGAGAGCGACTACCAGTTCGTATCGCGCCTGCTGGAAGACGAGGGCATCTACTGCTGGTTCGACGCGCACGATGCACCGGGCACCATGCACCTGTCGGACGCCAGCGACATCGCGCACGACAAGCTGCCCGCGGCCGACACGCTGCGTTTTGTGTCGGGCGACGCGGCCGAGGCGCGCTTCAACGAGGTGTCGCGCTGGGTCAGCGAGCGCCAGCTGGACACCGGCCAGTACGCATCGGCCGACAGCGACTTCAAGGCCATCAAGAAAAAGCTGGAGGCCGCCGGCGGCACGCCGGACACGCACGAGCTGGCCGAGTTCGAGGCCTTCGAATTCGCGGGCGGCTACTTCAGCGGCGGCGACGCCGACGACAAGGGCAAGCTGCGCGGCGAAGAGCTTGGCGCGCGCCGCCAGCGGCACTGGGCGCTCACGCCGTGGCCCGACGTGGCCGCGGGGCGCAGCTTCAGGTTCGAGAACGACCCCGACGGCAAGCGCGACGGCGACTACGTCATTGCGGCCTGCACCTTCGTTGCCAGCCATCCCGGCTACGAGGGCGCCGATTTTCAGGAGCCGCGCGTGAGCGTGAGCGCGCTGCTGCGCGAGGCGCTGGACGACGACGCGGTGCTTGCCGACACGCGCGGCGCGTTCGAGGCCATCGTCGCGCGCACGCCGTCGCTGCAGGCCGGCTTGCCGGGCGCCTGCGCCTTTCTGCTCACCGTGTTTCCGGTGGACGTGCCGTTCCGCGCGCCGCGCCTCACGCCGCGCGTGGTGATGCCGGGGCCGCAGTCGGCCATCGTCGTCGGGCCCGCGGGCGAGGAGATTCACGCCGACGACTTCGGCCGCGTGAAGGTGCACTTTCACTGGGACCGCTACGACAGGAGCAACGAGAAGTCGACCTGCTGGGTGCGCGTGTCGCAGCCGTGGGCGGGCAAGGGCTGGGGCGGCTACTTCATTCCGCGCATCGGGCAGGAGGTGATCGTCGACTTTCTGAACGGCGACCCCGACCGGCCGCTGATCATGGGGCGCGTCTACAACGACGACCAGCCCATTCCTTTCGGCACCCCGACGCAGAGCGGCTTTCGCACGCGCTCCACGCCCAAGGGCAGCGCGGCCAACTGCAACGAGTTTCGCTTCGAGGACAAGAAGGGCGCGGAGCAGGTGTACCTGCACGCCGAGAAGAACCAGGACATCGAGGTCGAGAACGACGAAACGCATTGGGTGGGCCACGACCGCAGCAAGACCGTCGACCACGACGAGACCACCCATGTGAAGCACGACCGCACCGAAACGGTCGGCCACAACGAGACCATCACCATCGGCGTGGACCGCTCGGAGAAGGTCGGCAGCAACGAGACCATCGCGATCGGCGTGAACCGCACCGAGACCGTGGGCAGCAACGAGACCATCACCATCGGCAGCAACCGCACGATCACCGTGGGCGCGAGCGAGACCGCCACCGTGGCGCTGCAGCGCACGCACACCGTGGGCGTCAACGAGACCATTACCGTGGGCGCGGCGCAGGAGATCACGGTGGGCGCGATGCAGGCCGTGACCGTGGGCGCGAGCCAGACGGTCAACGTGGGGGCCAATCAGTCGAGCAGCATCGGCGCGAACAGGTCTGTGGATGTGGGGGCGAACCTGTCGACCAACGTGGGCAAGAACGAGACGCGCAGCGTGGGCGAGGGGCGCACGAGCAGCGTGGGCAAGGACGACGCGCTGTCGGTGGGAAAGAACCTGGTCATCACGGCGGGCGACTCCATCTCCATCACCACGGGCAGCGCGAGCATCACGATGAAGAAGGACGGGACCATCGTGATCAAGGGCAAGGACATCACGATCGACGCCTCCGGAAAGATCAACGCGAAGGCGAGCAGCGACATCGTGATGAAGGGGTCGAAGATTCTGCAGAACTGATTTCATTCAAGGAGCCTGACCATGAGCGCAAGAGATCTGATCGACACCGGAATGGGGGAGGCCTCGGCCATTGCACCCTGGAACACCATGGCAACGGGACAGCTGGTCGCCATTGCCGACGAGGGGCGCACGCCGCTCGTGATGTTCCGGGATCAGCCGGGCAGCGCGGCCCTGCGCGCACGCAGCGTGGTCGACCTGCATGGCGCGCACATCGGGCGGTGCGTGGTGCTCATGTTCGAGCAGGCCGATCCGCGCCGCCCGATCGTGATGGGTGTGCTGCGCGGGGACGAGGGCTGGCCGCTGGCGGGCAAGCCGCTGCAAGTGGAGCTCGACGCCGACGGCGAGCGGATGATCCTGAGCGCACGGGAGCAGATGGTGTTGCGCTGCGGCAAGGCCAGCATCACGTTGACACGCAGCGGCAAGGTGTTGATACAGGGGAGCTACGTGCTGAGCCGCTCCACCGGCGTCAACCGGGTCAAGGGCGGTGCGGTGCAGATCAACTGAGCGGGAGGTGCCGCAATGGAACTCATCAACGCCACCGGCATGACCGCCGGCTACACCATGGGCGTAGAGCCGACAGGCCGCGAGTTGCTCGTCGTGGTCGTGAAGGGAACCTTCGCCATTCCGCCGGACGGTGGCACGGCGCACCTCCATGCGACGCAGTGGCCGTTGATCACGGCCGACACCTTCACCGGGGCGCCGGGCTATTCGGCGCCCGCGGAAGAGGTCGACTTTGCGCCGCGCAAGCTCCGGTGCGACGTGCTGGTGTCGGGCATCGCGCACGCGCCGCATGGCGAGCCGGCGCAGCGGGTGCCGGTAGGGGTGCGGCTGGGCAACTGGAAGAAGGTGTTCTCGGTGGTTGGTGAACGTCATTGGGAGGCCGGGCTGTCGGGCGTGCGTGCATCCGCGCCGCAGTTCTTTCTGCAGCAACCGATTTCGTATGACCTGGCGTTTGGCGGCGTCGACGAGCGCCACGAAGATCCGGACCGGCACGCGGCTTACATGGCCAACCCGGTGGGGCGCGGCTGGCATCGCAACCTGCAGGCCAGGTTCGTGGACGGTGCGCCGTTGCCGAACACCGAGGAGCTCGACCGCCCCGTCGATGCGCCCGACGGTGTTTTTGCGCCGATGGCGTTCGGGCCGCTCGGAAGGGGGTGGGCAGGCAGGCTGCCTTATGCGGGAACCTATGACCAGGACTGGATCGACAACACCTTTCCGTTCTTGCCGGCCGACTTTCAGGATGACCACTACCAGGCGGCACCGCGGGATCAGCAGATCGCTTTTCCGCTGGGCGGCGAAGAACTGGCGCTCGCCAACTTGACACCCGAGGGCCACACGAGATTCAGGTTGCCGTTGCGCGAGGTGCCGGTCACCTTCTTCCGGCGCAAGGACGGGCACGAAGACAGCCGTGCCGTTCTCGACACCATCGCGATCCATGCCGACCGAGGGCTCATGACCCTCGCCTGGCGCAGCACGCTGCCGCTCAAGAAGAACATGTTCGAGATATCGAACATCCTGGCAGGCACGATGTCGCGCGGCTGGTGGCGTGCGCGCGAGCTTGGAAAGACCTGGCATCCGTCGCTTGGCGACCTGGTTCGGGGCAAGCGTGAAGCGACGGAGCCCACGCCATGAGCGCGATCCCGGTGGTGATAAGCCGCACCGGCATGGTGACGGGCGTGGGCTTGGACGCACCGGCGAGCTGCGCGGCAATTCGTGGTGCCATCGACAACTTTCGGCAAACTTCCTTCAGGGACCGGCATGGCGAGTGGATCATGGGGTGCGAGGTGCCGCTCGAACATCCATGGCGCGGCGAGAAGAAGCTGCTGATGATGGCCGCGCGGGCCATCGGCGAATGCACGGAGGGCTTCGACCGGACCACCTGCGAGGCCACGCCACTGCTGCTGTGCCTCGCTGAAACCGACCGACCCGGGCGGGGCGTGACGAACGACCCGGATTTTCTGGACGCCTTGCAGCAGGAACTGGGTTTTGACTTTCATCCGGAGTCCGCGGTGATCGCGAAGGGTCATGTGTCGGTGGCGGTTGCGCTGTTGCGCGCGCGTCAGCTCATCGGCGCATCCGTCGCGCAACAGGTCGTCGTGGCGGCGAGCGACAGTTTGCTCGATGGCGCGGCGCTGGCCGATTGCGAGGCGCGGGACCGGCTGCTGACGAGCGACAACTCGGACGGATTCATTCCTGGCGAAGGCGCCGCCGCGCTGCTCGTGGAACCGCTGCGCGCTCGACCGTGGGGCCAGCTGGTGTGCCGCGGTATCGGGTTTGCGGTGGAGAAGTCCCACATCGACTCCGAGGCGCCCCTGCGTGCCGATGGTCTGACAGCGGCCATCAAGCAGTCGCTGCAAGAGGCCGAATGCAACGAGAGCATTCTCGATTTCAAGATCATCGACGCTTCGGGCGGACAGTATGTTTTCAAGGAGGCCACCCTCGCATTCGGACGGATCGATCGCACCAGGCGAACCGAGTTCGATGTGTGGCATCCGGCGGACTGCATCGGGGAGGTGGGCGCGCCCGTGGGGCTCGCAATGATCGCGGTGCTGAAGACTGCGTGCGAGAAGGCGTACGCCAAGGGCAACAACGTGCTGCTGCACCTGGGCAACGACGACGGCAAGCGCGCGTCGATGATTTTTTCCTGGCACTTCACGGGGGGCTGACAGTGGCGAACCAGGTCTTTGCCAACGGAAGGGAAGTGGCATGCAAGGCCGGAGCGGGCAAGACCATTTGCGCCACGCCCGACGTATGCATGACCCCGCCGGAGAACCCCGCGACCCCACCGGGCGTGCCGGTGCCGTACCCCAACACCGGGCTTGCCTCCGACACCACCGACGGCAGCCGCAGCGTGCAGATTTCCGGTCAGGAAATCATGTTGAAGAACAAGTCCTACTTCAAGACCTCGTCGGGCGACGAAGCCGGATGCGCCGCTAAGAAAGGCGTCATATCCAGCAAGAACAAGGGCAAGGTGTACTTCATCGACTGGTCGATGGACGTGAAGTTCGAGGGCGAGAACGCGGTGCGGCATCTCGACAAGACCACCAACAACCACGGAAGCCCGACGGCCAACGAATCCATCCCTTGGCCCTTCGTGGACTCGATTGCCGACGGCAACATCGACAAGACGGCATGCGATGGGGACAAGGCTCGCGAGGAAAAAGCCTGCGCGGACTACAAGCCGGCCAAGAAGGACGGCAAGGACGTCTGCGCCGAGACCGGGCTTGGAGGCGACTTCGCTTCCATCAAGGGCGATCTGCCGGGTGCGGCCAAGAAGGCCAGCCAGAACGAGTGCGCCTCCGCGCGCCGATGCCGGCTGGTGCCCTACCATGCCTCGCCCCAGGTGGAAGACGGCATCAAGGGCTGTTGCCCCGCGCAGACGGGAGACCACATCGTCCCGAAGAGTTCGTTCTTCAAGGACCACTACGGGGGCCAGTCGATGCCCGGCTGGAAGCCTTACAGGATGGAAGCGGCCCCGTGCATGTGCACCGAAGGGGGCAGCTGCTCCGGCACGCATGGGCTGCGGCACACACACCACAAAGCCACTTCCAGCGTGCCGAGCGGAACGCACCGGCCGTTCGACAAAGAGGTCGAGCATTGCGCCGCGGGTGCGAAGGCGGTGGCGCCGCACTGCGATCAGAAATGCATCGAGGCGCAGTTGAAGGAAGGCCACAAGGGGCTTGGCGATGCAGGCAAGGACGTGAAGCATTCATCCACCGGCAGGACGGAGCCCGAACACTACGCGTCGCTGCAGACCACCATCAACGAAACGGCCGGCAAGCTTGGCTCGCCGCTGCCATGACCGCAAGGAGTTCCCATGAGCGAACGAGTTTCCAAGTCACGTGAATTCGTGAGGGGCGCAGCCCGCCTCGCGGACCTGGTCTATGTCATCAGCCAGATGAAGACGCTGCTCGAACAGGACATTGCGCATGTGAGCCTGGTGGGCCTCTACAAAGGCAACTGGGGGGATGCGTTCAATACCACCTGGAACGCCACGGCCATCGCCGTGGCAAAGCTGCCTTCGGAGAAGGTCGTGCTCATCGGAGAGGACGGCGACGTCAGCACCTATGCGAGCGGGCGGCGCGAAGACGAATCGATCGATCCGCGCCCCGTCATGATCCGCAACGCGCGCGAAATCGGCGGCCAGGTCTATGCATGCGGCAGCAAGCGGCAGGTCTACAGGCGTGTCGCGGAGAGGCAATGGATAGACATGAGCGCGCCGCCTGCCGCGCAGACCGAGGTCTTCGGGTTCGAGGCGATCGACGGCTATGCAGAAAACGAAATCTATGCCGCCGGATGGGGTGGCGAGATATGGCGCTACGACGGCGCGGCCTGGACGCAGTGCGGCAGTCCGACCAATGTCATCCTCACGGCTGTCTGCTGCGCGGGTGACGGTACGGTGCATGTGGCCGGGCAGGGCGGTGTGCTGGTCAGCGGACGCGGGGATGTCTGGGCACCGGTGGCCTGGGAGGACGAAGTCACGGCCGACCTGTGGGACCTGTGCTGGTTTGGTGGCAGCCTGTATGTGGCGACGATGTCGCAGCTCTACACGCTGCATGCCGATCGACTGGTGCCGGTTGATTACGGCGCCATGGGGCCGGTCACCTGCTACAGCCTGAGCGTGGCGCAAGGCGTGCTGTGGTCTGTCGGAAAAGCCGACGTGGCGTCGTTCGACGGTACGACATGGCAGAAGTACGACTGACGGGGCCTGTTGAATGAGCGCCGCAATGGTTCTCCGTCGCGCCGCAATTGCGGTGCCGCTGGTCGTGACGCGCCATGCCGAGGAAGCTGCATTGCTCTGCAATCAGCGATTCTTCCTCGCGAACGCCGCACACGCGAAACTGCATCACCTGCGGCGTCTTGACGACCGGCTTGCCGCACACCTCGACGGGCTGGTGGTGGCCGCAGCAGAGGGCAGCAAGGCGTGCGACGAGGCGCTGGCCGACGCGGGTCACGGCGAGGTCTTTGCCGCGACCGTGCTGGCACTCGAAAACCGCGATCTGCCGCGACTGGAACGCCTGCTGGGTGTCGCCGAACAGGTGCCGGATGTGCGCGATGCCATCGCGCTGGCAAGCGGCTGGGCTTGCGCGGAGTCGCTGCGCGGAATCGCGAAGGACATGCTCGACTCGCCCCATCCGTTTCGTCGGGGCATCGCCATCGCCGCTTGCAACTTTCACATTGTCGATCCTGGCGAGATGCTGTACGCCGCCGTCACCGATGCAGATGCGACGCTGCGTGCGCGGGCACTGCGTGCCGCGGGGGCGTGCGGAAGGCTCGACCTGGTCGCGGCCTGCATTGGCGCACTGGGCGACGAAGACGCCGATTGCCGAATCCAGGCTGCCTGCTCGGCCGTGCTTCTGGGTGAACGTCAGCGGCCTGTTCGCGCTCTGCATGACGCGACCCTGCTGGCAGGAACACGGCACGGTGCACAGGCGCTGTCGCTCTTGTTCAAGCTTGCGAACCCGACGCAGGCGGCGAGGCTCCTCGCCGAGATGCTCGACAAGCCGGACCATGTGAGGGATGCGTTACGTTGCGCGGGCACAGTGGGCGACCCGAGGCTGGTGCCGTGGCTCATTGCACAGATGGACGAGCCTCGACGCTCGCGGCTGGCGGGCGAGGCATTCAGCACGATCACCGGACTCGATCTTGCCTGGCTCGACCTGGAGCGAAAACCGCCCCAGGGCTTCGACCCCGGTCCCGGAGATGCACCGCAGGACGATGACGTCGCCATGGACGAAGACGACGGATTGCCCTGGCCCGACCCGCAGAAAATTCATGCCTGGTGGGAGGTCAACGGGCATGGCTTTCAGGCTGGCGAACGTTACTTCATGGGTGCCGCACCGTCCTGGGTGCATTGCGTCGACGTGTTGAAGCACGGCTACCAGCGACAGCGCATCGCCGCAGCGCAATATCTCTGCCTGCTGCGGCCGGGGAGCAAGCTCTTTCCCACGAGCGCGCCGGCATGGCGGCAGCAGCGCTGGCTTGCGCAGTGGCCGCCCGCGTAGGCGATTGGTCAATGGTCGCCAAGTACATCCTTGCTGCACTCGCCGTTGCATTCCTCATGGCAGCTGCGTTTCGCCAAACGAAGGGGCGCACCCTGCGCGACCCCGCCACCCGCACCTGGCTCCTCATCGCCCTGGTCTTCACCGCCGTCGCCGCCTGGCTGCAATGGCATACCTCTTAAGGCGAGATTGCCAACATGCACCACGGAATGAATACTCCCTGCGAGCCTGTCCAGGCGCATTCAGGCACAGAGCCTTCGGGGGGCCGATTCATGATCCATATCGCTGTCATCACCCGGCAAGGCGCACCGGCCGGGCCGGCCATTGCCGCGGACTTCGGGCCCCACGGCGGCACCATCGGGCGGGCCGACACCAACACGCTGGTGCTCGACGACCCCGACCGCACCGTGTCGCGCGTGCATGCGCAGGTGCTGTGCCGCGACGGCCAGTACTTCGTGATCGACCGCGGCAGCAATCCGATGCAATGCAACGGCGTGTCGCTGGGGTCGGGCAGGGAAGCCGCGTTGACCGACGGCGCGCGGCTGGTGGTGGGCAGCTTCGAGCTTGCGGTGCGCGCGATGGGCGCGGCGGCCGCCTCTGCACCCCCTGCAACCCCTGCAGCGCCGGCGCCGATGATTCCCCTCACAGTGATGGGTAGCCCGGCGGCCGCGCCTTCGAGCGACGACCCCTTTGCCGACCTGCTCGCGGGCCTCTCTCCTTCTGCGGGACAGGCCGCACCGGCCGCGGCCTCCGCACCCAAGTCCGCCGCCGCGCAGGCCGACTCGTTGCTGTTCCCCGACCCCATGGCCAGCGGTTCGCGCAATGCGCAGGCCGATCAGGTCGACCCGTTCGCCAATCTGCTCGGGCCTTCGGGCAGCCACGGCAGTAACACCGGTGCCAGCGGCGCCGGTGCGCTGGACGACTTCTCCGACCTGGGCGCACCGCCCGCGCACGGCAAGGCCGCGGGCATCGACGACCTGTTCGGCGGCATGGGCCTGGGCGCGGGCGGCGGCATCGGCGGCGATCCGCTCGCGCTGTCGCCGCTGGCCGATCCGCTGTTGCAGCCCAACACCGCGTCCGACGCCGACCCGATGGCCGCGCTGCAGCGCATGGCACCCGCCACGCCGGCACCGCGCGCCGATCACCTGCCCATCGACCAGTTCGGCTTCAACCCGCCGAGGGCGATCACGCCACCGCCGCCGCCGCCCGCGCCACCACCGCCCGTGCAACCCGTGCAGCCTCTCGCCCAGTTCGACGACATGACCGGCCAGCCGATCCGCATCGTCGGCCCGGACAGCGCGGGCAGGGCCGCCGAACCACTGTTGCCACCATCACCGCCCCCGCCATCAGCGCCACCACCACCTGCTGCGCTGCAGCCCCCGCGCCTCGTGGCCGCGCCGCTCGAACGCACCGCCACCGACGACGAACTGCTCGCCGCCTTCCTGCGCGGCCTGGCCAGCACGCACCAGTCGCCCACCCTGCTCACGCCCGGCCTGATGGAGCGCGTGGGCGCCATGCTGCGCACCGCCACCGAGGGCACGCTGCAACTGCTGCTCACGCGCCAGGAGTTCAAGCGCGAGGTGCGCGCCGAGGTCACGATGATCGCGGCGCAGGCCAACAATCCGCTGAAGTTTTCTCCCACGGTCGAGGTGGCGCTTGCGCACCTGCTGGGCCCCGGCGTGCGCGGCTTCATGCCGCCCGAGGCCGCGATGCGCGACGCCTTCAACGACCTGCGCGCCCACCAGTTCGGCGTGATGGTGGGCCTGCGCGCGGCGCTGGCCCATGTCATCGGCCGCTTCGAGCCGGCCGAGCTGGAGAAGAAGATCAGCGCCAAGACCGCGCTCGACGCGCTGTTCAGCGCCAACCGCAAGGCCAAGCTGTGGGACCAGTTCGTGTCGCTGTACGGCGGCATCGCGAGCGAGGCCGAGGACGACTTTCATGCGCTCTTCGGCAAGGCCTTTCTGGAGGCCTACGAGGCGCAGATGGCGCGGCTGAAGTCCAGCGACGACAGCAACGGCGCGACCAATGTGAGCGGCGCGAACATGGCCAACGACAACCACCCCCGCAACCGCTGAAGCGAGGCACCCCGCTTGGAAATTGAAATCGTCACGCTCTCCCGCCAGGGCGGGCGCACCTACAACGAGGACGTGCACGGCCACTGGCACGACGAGCGCTACGTCGCCTGCCTGGTGGCCGACGGCGCGGGCGGCCATGGCGGTGGCGACGTGGCGGCGGCCACCGCGCGCGCCAGCATGCTGGCCGGCTTTTCGGCGGCGCCGGGGCTGGACGAGGCCACGCTGCGCCGGCTGGTGGAGCAGGCCAACCTGGACGTGGTGACGCGCCAGGCCGAAGGCGGCGCGCTCGCGGGCATGCGCTCGACCATCGTGTTCGCGGCCATCGACCTGGAGCACCAGGCGCTGGCCTGGGCGCACAGCGGCGACAGCCGGGCCTACCTGTTCCGCGGCGGCGCCATCGTGGCGCGCACCACCGACCACAGCCTGGTGCAGCAGATGGTGGCCGGCGGCATGCTCGACGAGGAGGGCGCGCGGCTGCATCCGCAGCGCAACATGCTGCTGTCGGCGCTCGGCTCGATCGAGGAGGCGCCCGACATCGCGGTGTCCGACCGCATGCGCCTGCTGCCCGGCGACGTGCTGCTGCTGTGCAGCGACGGCGTGTGGGAGCCGCTGGGCGACGAGCGCCTGGTCGACACGCTGCACGCCGCGCGCACGCCCAGCCAATGGACCGCGCTGCTCGACGCGCAGGTGCAGGCCAACGCCAAGCCGGGCTACGACAACTACACCGCGCTCACGCTGTGGGTGATCGACGAGGACGCGGACGCGACGCGGCTGATGCCGCTGGCCGCCGCCGAGCCGTCGGCGGAAGAAGCGCCGTACCAGCACGCCAGCGAGGGTGGGAGCAAGAGCGAAGGCGAAGGCGAAAAGACGATCCCCGCCGAGCCCGGACCGCACTGAAGCCCGGAAGATCCGGAAGAGCCGGAACAGAAGCGGGGAATGTCTCCCCCTCAGTGGCCCACAAGCAGATGCGCGTTCAGGTCGAACGGCGTTCCGGCGGCCGCAAAGGCGAACTGCGAATAGCAATCCGCGTTGTGCGTGCGCTGCCACGGCAGCAGCTTCTTGTACTTGCCGTCGGTGTGGTGCGCGTAGCCGTGGTCGGTGATGGCGTTGTGCGTGGAGCGCATCGGCCCCACGAAGTGCGCCGCCTCGTGGATCAGCACATACGCGAAGGCATCGCCGTCGAGGTTCTGCATGCGCGCGCACAGGTAGATGGAGCCCTTCGACATGCCCAGCACCGTCTGGCTGCGCGCCGACACGGCGTAGCCGCCGGTGAAGGCGAAGGCATAGGCACCCACCCCCACGTTGGCGGGCTCGTTGCGCGTCAGCGTCAGGCCCTGCGGAATGTGGCCGATGGCCGTCTCCATGTTCAGGTAGATGCCGTCGATCCAGTCGAGCGCGTCGCGCCAGCCGCTGGCGCCCGGAAAGCGGTCGACCTGGAAGTGCGTTGCCAGCTTCTCCCAGTCCGACTTGCCGGTGCCGAAGCGGCTGTTCGGGTTGGCCTGGTGGTAGCGCGCGATGCTGATCGACGAGCGCGCCCGGGCGATGAAGTACATCGCGCGGGCGCGGTGCTTCATCATCTCGTCGGGCAGGTCGGGGTAGGTGCCCGCGGCGTTGCAGAGTTCCTTGTCGGTCTGCTTGCCGGGGTCGACCACGCCGTCCGCACCGCCCATGCCGAAGTGCTTTTTCTGGAACCCGGCGATGCCCTTGAGGGTCAACGGGCCGAGCCTGCCGTCCTCCACCAGCGCCGGGCTGGGGCCGCCCTCCAGCGGGGTGAAGCGGTTGAGCGCGGCCTGCACCTTGCGCACGTCGGCCTCGGCATTGCGGCAGCGCGCCGCCGAACCCACGGGTGCGCTCAAGCCCAGCGTCGCGCCGCCCGCGGCGCCGCCCAGCGACTCGAAGGCCGCGCATCCTTCCCTGCCGCAGAACGCCGTCATGCCCATGGGTCAGACCTTCGCGGCGCTCAGGGCGCCGCCGCGGTTCGAGGTACCGGCCAGTGCGCCGCCCGAACCCTTGAAGGTCTCGACGGTCGCCACGCTGGAGGTCAGCGGCGTCCAGCTGATCTTCATGTCGCCGCCTTTGCCGAAGGTGCAGTTGCCGCCGTTCTGCCGGTTGCTCATGGGCGTGTTCTGCGACATCGGGCGCGTGTAGGTCCAGCTCGCGCCGCTCTTGTCGTCGATGAAGTAGTAGTAGGTCTGGCCTTCCTGCTGCACCGCCCACCAGCCGCGCGCCCACTCGGGTGTGGGCGTCTTGGGCGCGCTCACGGGCAGCTTGGCGAACATGGTGTCGACGATGGCGTCCACCTCGCTGTCGCTGGCCGTCTTCAGGAAGATGCCGAGCGCGGCGCCGAAGCCCGCCAGCTTGGATGCTTCCGACTGCTTGTAGGGGTTGACGGTGTACTCGGCACCGGTGTTCTTCATGCTGAAGTTCACCCAGTCGATGTGAATGTGGTCTTCATGGCGCGTGTCGGCGCTGTAGTTGCCGGCCTCCAGCTTGCGCCCGCCGTAGCCCGTGCCGTCGGCGCCGCGCACCCAGAAATGCACAGGGGCTTGGGTGGTCGGGTTGCGCACGGTGAAGATGAACGCCGACCACTGCATGGGCTCGAAGTTCTTCACCAGGCCGGCCATGATGCGCCGGCCGATGCGCGCGTCGGCGTCGCGCTTGTAGTTCAGCATGATGTCCAGCGCAATGCCCGAGGTATGCCGCGAGGCGGGCTGGTTGCCGATGCCGGTCTGCGTGTCGACCTGCGGAAACTCGGCCTTGAGCACGCCCTTGAGTGTGGCGATGGCGGGCGATGGAGTGTGGGGGGCGGCCATGCGGTCCTTCTTTTCATGAGGCGTGGGGCGTGGGGTGGGGCGAGTGCTCGGGGCGCGGCGCATCGCCAGGGCGTGGCGCGCTGGCGATGCCGCTCGGGGATCAGCGCAGGGATCAGCGCGTTTCGGTCGAGCGCGTGTCCCAGCCGAACTTGATGTCGCCGCCCATGGTGCCGTCGGCCTTCTGCGGCTTGTAGGCGATCTCGATGTCGCCGTACGACACCGCCACGCTTTCGTGCACTTCGCCGCCTTGCGCCGCGCTCACGTTGAAGTCGGCAATGCGCACTTCCTTGAAGGTGATGGTCATGAAGGTCTGCTGGCCTTCGCCCGACTTGGCCATCACGAGCGTGGCCTTGTCGAAGTGCTTGCCGTTGGCGCAGGCCTTGGCCAGCGTGGGCGAGGAGCTGTCGAACTTCTTGGTCAGCATGACCATGCCGGGCGAGCCCTTGCCCACCGACGAGCCGCCGCCGACCGTGCAGGTGGCGTTGTGCACGTTCCAGCTCCAGCTCATGAGCTCGATCTCTTCCTTGTGGTCCTTGTGCGCGGCTTCGCCCTTGACACCGTCGATCTTGAAATGGCAGTCGATCATGTTCTTTCTCCTGGATGGCCTTGCGATGCGGCCGGGTGGTTGAAAAAGTGCGCCGGGCGAGGTCCTCTTGCCGGCTGTCTGTAGAACGAAGACGCCGCGGGGGTTTCAAAGAATCCGCGGCATGCGCTGCAAAAAAAGCGGCGTGCCTACTTGCCGCCCTTGGCCGACGGCAGCTTGGACACCAGCCGCAGCGACACGGTGAGGCCTTCGAGCTGGTAGTGCGGACGCAGGAAGAACTTGGAGCTGTAGTAGCCGGGGTTGCCCTCGACCTCTTCCACCACCACTTCGGCGGCGGCCAGCGGCTTCTGCGCCTTGGTGGTCTCCGACGAGTTGACGGGGTCGCCGTCCACGTAATTCATGATCCATTTGTTCAGCCAGCGCTGCATTTCCTCGCGCTCCTTGAAGCTGCCGACCTTGTCGCGCACGATGCACTTCAGGTAGTGCGCAAAGCGGTTGCACGCGAACAGGTAGGGCAGGCGCGCGGCCAGGTTGGCGTTGGCGGTGGCGTCGGGGTCGTCGTATTCGGCCGGCTTGTGCAGCGACTGCGCGCCGATGAAGGCCGCAAAGTCGGAGTTCTTGCGGTGAATGAGCGACAACAGCCCGGCCTTCGAAAGTTCGGCCTCGCGCCGGTCGCTGATGGCGATTTCGGTGGGGCACTTCTGGTCCACGCCGCCGTCGTCGCTGGGGAAGGTGTGCAGCGGCAGGTTCTCCACCGCGCCGCCCGACTCGATGCCGCGGATGCGAGAGCCCCAGCCGTACAGCTTGTACGAGCGGTTGATGTTGGTGGCCATGGCATAGGCCGCGTTGGCCCAGGCGTACTTGCCGTGGTCGGCGCCGGCGGTGTCTTCCTCGAAGTCGAACTCTTCCACCGGGTTGGTGTTGGCGCCGTAGGGCGTGCGCGCCAGAAAGCGCGGCATGCAAAGCCCCAGGTACTTGGCGTCGTCCGATTCGCGCAGCGAGCGCCAGCCGGCGTACTCCGGCGTGAGAAAGATCTTGGTCAGGTCGCGCGGGTTGGCCAACTCCTGCCACGACTCCATCTGCATCAGGTTGGGGCTGGCGCCGGTGATGAAGGGCGCATGCGCGGAGGCCGCGATCTTGGCCATCTCGCCGAGCAGTTCCACGTCGGGCGGGCTCTGGTCGAAGTGGTAGTCGCCCACCAGCGCGCCAAAGGGCTCGCCGCCGAACTGGCCGTACTCCTGCTCGTAGATCTTCTTGAACATCGGGCTCTGGTCCCAGGCCGCGCCCTTGAACTTCTTCAGGTTCTTGGCCAGCTCCACCTTGGAGATGTCCATCACGCGAATCTTCAGGTGCTCGTCGGTCTCGGTGTTGTTCACCATGTAGTGCAGGCCGCGCCAGGCGCTCTCGAGCTTCTGGTAGTCGGGGTGGTGAATGATCTTGTTCACCTGGTCGGTGAGCTTGGCGTCGATCGCGGCAATCATGGCCTGGATCGACTTGGTCACGTCCTTGCCGATGACGGTGCTGTTGGCCAGCGCCTGCTGCGCCAGCGTGAGCACCGCGGCTTCGACGGCGCTCTTGGCTTCGTCGCTGCGGGGCTTGAATTCCTTTTGCAGCAGCGACGAAAAGTCGCTGCCCGCGTACGCGACATCTTTCAGCGCGCTCTGTTCGAGTGCTTCGGCCATGGTGGGTTACTCCTGGTGTACCGGTGATTCAGGCAAAGGGGGGGCGGGCGAATGGCGTTCACGCCGCGGGCGGGGCGCTGTCTTCGGGCTTCTTGCTGGAGGCCAGGCTCTGCAGCAGCGCCGGGTCTTCCAGCACCTTGGCCAGCAGGTCTTCGGCACCGCCCTTGCCGTCCATGTAGGTCACCAGGTTGGACAGCTGGGTGCGCGCTTCCAGCAGCTTGTTCAGCGCGCCCACCTTGCGGGCGACGGCGGCGGGCGAAAAGTCTTCCATGTTCTCGAAGGTGAGCTCGACCTTCAGGTCGCCCTCGCCGGTGAGCGAGTTCTCCACCGCGAAGGCGGCGCGCGGCTTCATGGCCTTCATGCGCGAGTCGAAGTTGTCGACATCGATCTCCAGAAACTTGCGCTCGGCCACTGCCGCCAGCGGGTCGGCGGGCTTGCCCGACAGGTCGGCCAGCACGCCCATCACAAAGGGCAGCTGCACCTTTTTCTCGGCGCCGTAGAGCTCCACGTCGTACTCGATCTGGACCCGGGGCGCCCGGTTGCGGGCGATGAATTTCTGACTGCTCTTGGCCATGGAGATGCTCCTTGCGGTGGGGATGGCGAACGGTGCGGGTGTCTGAAAAAAGAATGGGGCTCAGTCGGACGGGCGGCGGCCGGTGACTGTTTCGATGGTGTCCATCGCGTTGGGCGCGAGGTTGGCCATGATCTCGAGAAAGCTCACGCCGATGAGCTTCTTGGCGCGCTCGATCAAGAGCGGCGCGGGGTTGCCGGGCTCGGCCTGCTCGAGGTAGCGGATCACGCGGTCGAGCATCTGCAGGGCGTCCTGGCGGTTCTGGATGTCGCCGCGCGGCGCGGCGGGGCGCGCGGCTGCACCGCCGGTGGCCTGTGCTTGCGCGTCAGCGGCTGCATCGCCGGTGTCCGCCGCCGCGTCCACCGGCGCGCCGCCGGCCGCGGCGCAGGCCTTGTGCAGCACGCGGGCAATGGCGCGCAGCGGGTCGAGGTCGACCGCGTCGGCGCGGCCGGTGCGCGCGACGATGATCTCGCGCAGCCGCTCCACCAGGCCCGGTACGGCCAGGGCCGCGCGCATGGCATCGGGTTGCTCGGCCTGAATGGCCTCCAGGCCGCCCTGCACCTGGGCCATCGAATAGGCGGCCTCGCCGCCCACGGCGGTGAGCGTGTTGTGCGCAATGGCGATGTCGCGCACGCGGATCGGCCCCACGCCGCGCGCCATGCCCACCTGCGCCTCGTACAGGTCGCGCAGGCCCATGGCCTCGTCGGTGAGCGGTGCCAGCGCGTTCAGGCGCATGGTGGGGTCGTTGTCGTCGTCGGCATCCAGCTTTGGATGTATGCCGTCCCAGTAGGTGTCGAGCAGTTCGTCGAGCAACTGCAGGCCGAGCGCGAAGCCGCTCACGCCTTGCGTGTGCGTGGCGGCGCGCAGCAGCAGCACGGCGCTGCGCACGTCCTTGCTGCGCCGGAGCAGGCCTTGCGCGCGTTCGGCCACGTCGCGCCAGTCGGGCTCGACCGCGGGGATCACGGTGTCGCCGAACTGCTGCTCGGCCTTGCCTTGCGCAGCGGCCACCAGGGCCATGAAGTCGGCGTCGTACTCGAGATCGTCGCCGCAGGGCAAGGCCTCGCCGATGGGTTCGCGCAGTGTGTCTGCAAGTTCGAGTGTCAGCATGTTGCCTGTTCGGGTTGGCTGGTGATAATCAAAGAAGCACCTGAACCGGTCAATGCAACGAAGGGAATAGCATGCGCACGCTGGGTACACACCATTCGTCCTATGAGCGCCTTTGGGGCGCTGCAACGCGGCGCCGCATCGCCGTTCTTGGCCTTGCTGCAGCGGGTCTTCTGATGGCGGGCTGCGCGGCCAAGCCTGTGGTCACCACGGTGGCCGTCACGCTCACCGCGGGTGCCGACGCCAACCCCGACGCGCGCGGCCGCGCATCGCCGCTCACGGTGCGCGTCTATGCAATGAAGTCGCCGGGGCCCTTCGAGGGCGCCGACTTCTTCTCGCTGTTCGAGAAAGACCAGGCCACGCTCGGTGCCGAACTGGTGCAGCGCGAAGAAGTGCTGCTGCGGCCCGGAGAAAGCAAGAAGCTCGACTTCAACCTGCCGCCGGACGCCAAGTCCATCGGCGTGATGGCGGCCTACCGCGACCTCGACCGCGCACGCTGGCGCGAGGTGCGCCCTGTCACTACAGGCAAGGCGCAGTCGCTCGACGTGACCTTCGGCGCGCGACAGATGCGCGTGGACGCGAAGTAGGCCGAGGGCCTTCGCGCCGCTGTAGTCATGCGGCGTGTGACGACGCCCGCCCGGGCCGCACCAGCGGCTGGTCGGCGGGAAGGAAGCGTTCGAACAGGTCGTGCACGAAGGCGCCATCGGTGCCCTGCGACGCACAGGCTGCCAGGTAGAAGCCGCGCCAGCGCGGCGCGCGCGACGACCCCTTGCCGTGGTTCTCGAACAGCACCTGCGCGTACTGGCGCAGCCCGGGCCGCAGCGCGCGCAGCGCCTGCACGAAGGCATGCACCGCCAGCCGGCCCGCTGCATCTTGCGTGTCGCGCAGCAGCGCCGCGCGCAGCGCATGCAGGTGCTGCGCAAGCGGATCGAACACCGCATCGAAGCGCTCGCCGACCGGTGTCTCGATGAAGGCGGAGGCGTCGGTGAGCCGGTGCCCCAGCACCTGCGACAGCGCCTCCGGCGGCAATGCGCCGCGCACCGTGGCATAGCCTTCGAGCTGTTCCAGCCCGGTCACCACCAGGTAGGTGGGCAGCTGCAGGCGCAGCGTGTCGCCGGTCTCGTCGAGCAGGCGGCGCGTGCGTGCGGCCAGTGCCTTCAGCGCAGCGCCGTCGGCATGCAGCAGCTCCGGCGCCGCCACGCACACCACGAGGCCGTTGAGCGGCAGTCGGTCGCGCCGCTCGGCCAGCGCCAACAACGACTGCAGCCACAGGCCGCGCATCGGCGGCGTGCCGGCCGTGTCGCCGACGGCGCCGGGGTGGACCTCGATGGCCACGGTGGCACCCGTCAGCCACCAGTGCCACCACATGCCGCCGAAGGGGCTGCCGGGTTCGTCGTCGTTGTGCATGGCCGGCGCGGGCACGCGCGCGCCGTGCGCGGCGGCCAGCAGGCCGGGCAGGTTGGCCGCCGTGTCGCCGAAGAACAGCAGCCACGGCACGGGCACGGCCGCCTTCGCGCGTGGCACGCGCCGCAAGGCCTGCTGCGCCTGCACCATGGTCGCGCGCAGCGCGTCGACGGCTGTCTCGTCGGCCGTGTCGCCGGCGCTCCCGGTCCGCGTGCCGAGCGCGGCAATGCGCTTGCGCAGCGCACGGCGCCGCGCGCCGCGGCCCGCGTCGCGCACCACCGCGTACAGCAGGCCGAAGCCCAGCAGGCACAGCGACAGCAGCAACCAGAAGCGATGGGCGGGGGACAGCATGGCGGCCATCTCAACGGGGCACGGTTTCCAGGAACACGAAGTCGGCGATGAGCCGCTCGCTGTTCTTGCTGGCCGCCAGCGCCTCGCGCAGGCGCAGCAGGTAGGCCGATGCCAGTTCGAAGGGCGGGCGGTCGGAGGCTTCGGCAAAGGGCATGGGGGCCGACAGCACCGTGAGCAGCACGCTGCCGAAGGGCGGGCTCACCAGCCAGCTCGACGGAATGTCGCGGCCCAGTTCCAGCGTTTGGCCGGCGTGCAGCAGCATCGGCGCGTGACCGGCGTTCAGGTGCATCACCGAGCCGTCGACGGTGTAGTAGTCGACCCAGATGTAGCTGTCGTGGCGCGGCGCCACCACCTGCACGCGCACCGCGTCGCCTTCGCGCAGCTTGCCGTCGCGCGCCGACGGCGCTTGCACGTCGAGCCCGTAGCTCTTGTCGGTGTTGCGCGCCTGGTAGGGCTTGAGGATGGAGAACACCTCGCAGTGCGGCCACACGCGCAGGCCCAGGTCGAACTGCGGCGCCTTCACGCCGGGCATGGCCGTGACCTCGCGCTCCACCCGCTGCAGGTCGCCGGGCAGCGAGACGAAGCCGCGCACCTGCGCGCGGCCCTGGGCGTCGATGGTGGCCGTCAGGTCGGCGCAGGCCAGGCTCTGCAGGTGCTGCTCGATGCGCTGGGCCAGCCCGGTGGCGGCGGCCGGCGGCCCGGTGGACCAGAGCCACAGAAGGTAGAGCAGCGGCAGCATCAGCGCCAGCGCGGCGCTGCTGCGCAGCAGGGTGCGGTCGCGCCGGCGCGTGTCGTTGGGCCCGCGCGGGTCGGCCACGCCGTAGGGCTGCGGCGTGAGGTGCGCCTGCGCCAGCGCGTCGGCGGCCAGGTGCAGCTTGAGCTGGCGCCCGTGCAGGTCTTTCAGCTTGCCGAGCTCGCCCTGGTCGCCGTCCTCGAAGTAGTACTGACCCTTGAAGCCGAGCGCCAGCGCGTGCCAGTACACCTCGCGCACCGCGTCGTCTTCCGGGCCCAGGGCCGACAGGTGGTGAAAGAACTCGCTGTGCGCGTTGGTGGAGTTGAACAGTTGCACCTGCAGCGGGGCGGTACCGTTGGCGCCGGGGTGGCGCGCCAGAATTTCGTCGAGCCACGCCACCATGGCGAAGGCCGCGAGCTCGACCTGCGGCGCGGGCGTGCCGGCGGCGTCGGCGTTGTGGCGGGCGGCGTCCAGCAGGCGGCGCGCTTCCAGCTGGGCGGCGGGGTGCGCCAGCAGGGGCGCGCCGGCCGCAATCGATGCGTCCAGCGCCAGGCCGAACGCAACAAGGTCGCAGAAGCTGTCGTACAGGCGGGCCATGGGCACGGCCCGCTCAGTGCTGGAGGGCGAAGGATGCCTTGCACCGGCGTCTGCTCAGATGGCACATGCCCATGTCCCCGGTTCCTTCGAGTAGGGGACCATTCTTTCAACGGCGCCGCCGCGGGCGCCATACCGCTTGGGGTCTATGTCGTTGGTAGGGCCGCCGGCCTTGTGGTGCGGTGCATTCGCCGGTATCTTCAGCGCCTGCGGGTGCATTGCACGCTGGGACACGGGAACACAAGCCATGAAAATCCTGATCGCCGACGACCACAGGCTCGTCATCGAGGCGGTCAAAGCCAAGCTGTCGGAGCTGGCGCCCGGCATCGAATTCGTTCTGGCGATGAGCGTCGACGAATTGCTTGCCTTGGCCACCGACGACCTCGACCTGGCCCTGATCGACCTCAACATGCCTGGTGCCGACGGGCAGGCCCACATCGACGACATCCGGCGACGACATCCGGCGGTGCCGGTCATCGTGCTGTCGGGCTACGAAGACCCCGCCATCATGCGCAGCGCGCTGGAGCGCGGCGTGCTCGGCTTCATTCCCAAGGCCTACTCGCCCGAGGTGATGCTGTCGGCCGTGCGGCTGGTGCTGGCCGGCGGCGTGTATGTGCCGCCCATGATGATCACGGCGCTGCCGCCGGGCATCGTGGCCGGCGTGAGCCCGCAGGCGGGCAACGAGCAGCAGCCGATGCGCGGTGGTGGAGGCGTTGGAGGTGGTGGAGGTGGTGGAGGTGGCGCGGGCCAGACGCTGGAGCACCTGCGCAACGTGCTCACCGAGCGCCAGGTCGAGGTGCTGCAGTTGCTGTCGCAGGGCAAGCCCAACAAGCTCATCGGGCGCAGCCTGGGCATCAGCGAGGGCACCGTGAAGATCCACCTGGCCGCGATCTTCCGCGCGCTGAATGTGCGCAACCGCACCGAGGCGGTGGTGGCGGCGCAGGCGCTGACCGAGGCGCAGCAGGCCTGAGCCCTGGCGGCTAGGCGGCGCGCAAGGCCGGCACCGGGTCTGGGGCCGCAGCTTCACTGTCGCCGCGCCGTTCTTCTTTTCTTCGCGCGATGGCGTCCGCCAGAAACTCCGCATCCCGCGCCACCCCTGAGAAGCGCCCCGACCCCCAGGTGTGCAGCCATGGCAGCCCCAGAAAGTACAGGCCGGGCTCGTTGGTCACGCCGCGCAGGTGCACCGGCGCGCCGCGTCCGTTGAACACCGGCGCATCGACCCATGCGAAGTCCGGCGAGAAGCCGATGCACCACACCACGCTGGTGATGCCGGCCGCCGCCAGGTCGAGCCGCGTGCGCTCTTCGCGCGGTTCCCACACCGGTGTGTAGACCGAGGGCGGCGGCGCGTCGATGCCCTTGGCCGCAATGTGCTTGTCGATGGATGCGTTGATGCGGTTGTAGGTGTCGTCGGCCTGGTCGAGGTGCTCGCGCAGGTTGGGCTGCAACTCGAAGCTGCCGCTGTCGAAGCCGCTCAGCAGGCCATAGAGTTCCATGCCCTCGAGCGCGAAGCGGCGCAGGTCGATGTCGCGCCCGCCGTCGCGCCCGGTCACGTAGTGGTTGGTGTTGTCGCGCACGCCTTCGCGCAGCGGATGCTCGGTGACGGGCATGTCGTAGTACTTCATGTCGGCCAGCCAGTCGACCACCTCGCGCCCGCGGTAGAAGCGCGCGCAGCGCGGTGCATGGCCGGTGGCCAGGTGCACCTTGCGGCCGGCCAGGTGCAGGTCTTCGGCAATCTGCGCGCCCGACTGGCCGCAGCCCACCACCAGCACCGCGCCTTCGGGCAACTGCGCCGCGTTGCGGTACTGCGCCGAGTGGAACTGCGCCACGCCGGCGGGCAGCTTCTCCGCCAGGCGCGGCACGATGGGGCGGTGGTAGCCGCCCGAGGCCACCACCACCTGGTCGGCGGTGTAGAGGCCCACGTCGGTCTGCACGCTGAAGCGGTCGCCGGCGCCGGACGCGCTCGGCACGCGAAACACCCGCTCCACCGTCACGCCTTCGATGGCCGGCGCCTTCACATGCGCGACGAAGCCCGCGAGCCATTCGTTGATCTGCTCTTTCACCATGAAGCCGTGCGGATCGCCGCCGATGTAGCCCCAGCCCGGCAACTGGCACTGCCAGTTGGGTGTGACCAGGCAGAAGGAGTCCCAGCGCTGCGTGCGCCAGGTGTGCACGAGGCTGCGCTTCTCGATCACCAGGTGGTCGATGCCGCGCTGCTGCAGGCAGTGGCTCAGCGACAGGCCGGCCTGGCCGCCGCCGACGATGACGACGCTGTAGTGGCTGCGTCCGCCGTAGGGATAGGACATGGGGTTCTTTCTCTGGGTGAAGAGGGTGGGAGGGTGAGGGAGTGAGGGAGTGAGGGGGTGGGGAGGGTGAGGAGGGTGAGGAG
>NNBV01000063.1_pt1 | contig 41384 bp, 34 predicted proteins | sample 1173771 | NCBI WGS metagenome assembly NNBV01 (sample SAMN07173938, study PRJNA388173) | plant metagenome | isolation source: symbiotic tissue sample KVS11 | place: Norway: Troms, Kvaloya island | reverse complement strand
ATAAATAAATATAAATTAGCCGTAGCTATAGCTGTGGAGTGTGTTAAACCGTAAGCTAACGCACCTTGGATTGTTGCCAGTGCGGCGCTTGGCGACAACACACCCGACATTAAAATTCCTTAAAATAGCTTTAGTTTTTCAGGGTGATGCTTAATTGTTGTGTTCAAGTACTAGAAATAAAACTTATTGAGCATCATAATAAGCATTTGAGAGAGAATAAAGGCTGAAAGTGTTGCTTTTACGATGGTTAGTGCGTTCTTCGTGGGTGATGGTAGCGATCGCGATCGTTACTGGATTCTTGAGTGGGGGTAGTAGTGCTGGCTTGATTGCCTTAATTAGTCACGCTGCAAGTAACAGTTCTGGTTCCCGCCTCACATCCATCATCTGGGGTTTTGCTGGGCTGGCAATAGTTGCACTAATTACCAGTATCATTTCTCAAGTGATGCTGATTCGCCTTTCTCAAAATGCTGTTTTGCAATTACGGATGCGTTTGAGTCGCCAGATTCTCGCTTCGGAGTTGAGTCATCTAGAACGCTTAGGAAATCCTCGACTATTGGCAACTCTAACAGAAGATATTCAGGCGGTTGCTAATGCTGTTTATCAGATGCCTTTCATTTTTATTAATTTAGCCATCGTCCTGGGTTGCGTCGCATATATAACCTGGCTCTCTTGGTTAGTACTGCTGATGGTTTGTGGTATTTCAATAGTAGCGATCGCTAGTTGTCAGTGGCTACTCAACAGAGGAGGGAAGTTGCTGGCTTTAGCTCGTGAAGATGAAGATCAGCTATTTAAACATTTTCGCACCATTACCGAAGGTGTCAAGGAATTAAAACTAAACTACAGGCGGCGGGAAGACTTTTTAGAAGAAAAACTGCAATCAACAGCTAGCGAGTTCCGTCATCACAATGTTAACGGTTTAACCCTTTTTGCCATGACTTCTAGCTGGGGTCAACTCATATTCTTTTTTGCCCTCGGTTTTGTACTGTTCGCCCTACCTAATCTGCTTACCATCAATTCTGAAACTCTCTCTGGCTACATTTTGACCTTCACTTACTTGGTGTTACCAATGGATAACATCATTAGTAAACTTCCCTTATTAAGTAAAGCCAGCATTGCTTTACAAAAAATTGAGTCTCTGGGTTTATCTCTATCTAGTCGAACTGAAATATCTACTGTTCCACCTACTCTTAAATCTGACTGGCATAGCTTAAAATTTACAAGTGTTACCCACACTTATTACACAGAGCAAGAAGACAATAGCTTTATCTTTGGCCCCATCAACCTGACACTCCATCCTCAAGAATTAGTCTTCATTGTCGGCGGAAATGGTAGCGGTAAATCTACCTTGGCGAAACTAATTACTGGACTTTACACCCCTGAAAATGGCGAAATTTGCTTCGATGACGAGTTAATTAGCGAACAAAACCGAGAATGGTATCGCCAGCATTTTTCCGTCGTGTTTTCTGACTTTTATTTATTTGAAGAACTTTTGGGATTAAAAAATTCTTACTTGGATGCTCAAGCCAGAGAATATTTACAAAAACTGCAACTAGACCATAAGGTGAAAGTCGAAAATGGGCAACTTTCTACTACTGCTCTTTCCCAAGGGCAACGGAAACGATTAGCTTTACTCACAGCTTATTTGGAAGATCGACCCATTTATCTCTTTGATGAGTGGGCAGCCGATCAAGATCCAGTATTTAAAGAAATATTCTACGCTCAACTTTTACCAGAATTGCGATCGCGGGGCAAAACAGTGCTGGTAATTAGCCATGACGATCGCTATTTTCATTTAGCAGACCGCATTATCAAACTTGACTATGGAAAAATCGAGTCCGACAAAACTTAAGCTGTCAAAATAATTCATAATTGTGAAAGGTAAATTTCGAGTTTTACTAAATAAAACCAATGTCTGAACAAAAGCCCATAAGTCCTTGGAACTATAAACCTTGGTGGTGTCAGCCCTGGTCTATAGTTCTCACAGGCGTAACGCTGATTGGTGGTAGCTGGTTACTATTTAAAACTATCTGGCTAACAGTTCTCGTCTCCATCCCTGTAGTGACGTGGATGGGATTTTTTGTGTTGTTTTGGCCGCAACTAATGATTCGCAGTGGTATTTTGGAGTCGTATAAAAATTGAAGGAGGTAGGAGACAGGAGGATCGAGTCTTAACCAAACCTTATTGAAACGGAAAGATAAGTTCCGAGGATTGGCAGCTGATTCTCGCAACTTATGTGCGTATATGTAAGCTAGCTGTATCAAAAATGTCAAGTTTTGACAAAGAATTTTGACAGTATAATAAGTTTTGATAATTTTTAGCTGACATTGGTATTTTTCAAGCTGGCTTTGGGCAAAAGACCTTGTAAGCATCTACATCCTCAGGGAATTTGCACATTGAAGGCTAGGGTGACATGAACAACAGAGCAAACCAAAGGCATGAAGAATATCATGTAACACAATATTTCTGTATATTCAACCGAATGTTGATTTTCCTTGCAGAGATGTTTAGATCGCACAGCCTTGCTGCTGGAGAAAGTATCTTGCGGTTGTTGCAGAATTTCCAGCGAACCAGACTTTCCTCGCTAAGGCTCAGACACTCATCTGTGAAAACCCAAGTTGCTCCTTTTCCTGACAATGAAGCAGAAAGACTCAAAGCATTAGCAGACTATAATATTCTGGATACCTTGCCCGAAGAAGCATTTGATGACCTAACCGCTCTTGCTGCCTACATTTGCAAGACTCCAATTGCTTTAATTAGCTTAGTTGATAGCGATCGCCAATGGTTTAAATCTAAGGTTGGATTAAAAGCTAGGGAAACACCCAGAGATTGGGCATTTTGCTCCCATACCATTCTTCAACCAAAGGATATATTAGTGGTTCCCAACGCCACCAAGGATGATCGCTTTAGTAACAATCCCCTAGTCACAGGTAATCCCAAAATTCGTTTTTATGCTGGCGCTCCACTAGTTACGCCTAATGGTTTTCCGGTTGGGACATTGTGCGTACTTGATACTGTTCCTCGGATTTTAAGTTACCAGCAGTTAGATGCACTGCGCCGCCTAACTCGTCAGGCGATCGCTCAGATGGAACTCATTCAGGAAGTTCGCAACCGTCAACAAGCATCCCTGACTGATGAATTAACTGGTTTGCATAATCGACGTGGTTTCTTCCTAATGGCTGAACAAGAGTTAAAAATTGCTCACCACACGAAAGCATGGTGCTGGGTGATCTTCATTGATTTAGATGGGCTAAAACAGATTAACGACACCCTTGGTCATGATATAGGAGATGCTTTGATTGTTGATGCTGGTCGATTACTCAAGCAAAGTTTTCGGAACTCAGATATTGTTGCCCGCTTGGGTGGAGATGAGTTCATTGTTTTCATCTCCAGCTACTTTAAGGATGCTGATAGCATCCAAGCATATCTGCAAGTAAATATTACCAACTTCAATCAACAGCAAAACCGTAATTACGAACTTTCGATGAGTATGGGGATAGAGTGTTACTCACCAGAAAGCAATATGTCACTAGAACAATTAATCGCTAGGTCTGACGAATTGATGTACGCTAACAAACGTCTCAAGCGGCAATCTATTCATCAACAAGAGTAAGCATTAGCGCTCTTTTATGACTTTCTTTAGATAAAGAAATAGCAGATTTCAAATTAGTAAACAATCTTATATATAAATAAGCTCTGTAACGCTTTTTGGATTTCAAAATGCGATAAATAATAATGTTTAATTATAGGTGACACTATACAGCACTAATGTCATAAAAACACAAAATATTTCAAATTAATTGGCTTAACCTAACTTTTAACCAATGCTAATGTTATGCGTTTAAAAATTTAACATCTACTCCATTGCTAACAACAAATCATGGCTAATCCACTATTCAATCTCTCTAGCCTCAACGGCAAAAATGGCTTTGCCATCAACGGGATTAATGCCAATGACTCGAACGGCACATCAGTCAGTAATGCCGGAGACATCAACGGCGACAAAATCGGCGACCTAATTATTGGCGCACCAGGTGCAGGACAGAGCTACGTAGTCTTTGGCAGCACTAATGCTTTCAATGCTAGCCTTGACCTCTCGTCGCTGAACGGTAGCAATGGCTTTGCCATCAACGGCAGTATCATTGACTTTTCAGGCACATCAGTTAGTAATGCCGGGGATATCAACGGCGACAAAATCGACGACCTAATCATTGGCGCACCGGGTGCCGCTTTAGGTGCAGGGCAAAGCTACGTAGTCTTTGGCAGCACTAATGCTTTCAATGCTACCCTCGACCTCTCCTCTCTGAACGGCAGCAACGGCTTTGCCATTAACGGCATTAATGGCGTTAACTCAGATGGCATCTCAGACTCTTCAGGCAAGTCAGTCAGTAATGCTGGAGACGTTAACGGCGACGGCATCGACGACCTAATTATTGGCGCACCCAGTGCCGCTTCGGGTGCAGGGCAGAGCTACGTGGTGTTTGGCAGCACTAGCGCCTTTAGTGCCAGTTTCAACCTCGCAGACCTCAACGGCAGCAACGGTTTTGCCATTAACGGCAATGATATTGACTCCTCAGGCAGCTCAGTCAGCAGTGCTGGAGACATCAACGGCGACAAAATCGACGACCTAATTATTGGCGCACCAGGTACAGGAAAGAGCTACGTGGTGTTTGGCAGCAGTAGTGGCTTGGGTGCGAGCTTCGACCTCGCAGACCTCAACGGCAGCAACGGTTTTGCTATCAACAGCAATGCAAGTGACTTTTTTGGTGCCTCAGTTAGCAATGCTGGAGACATTAACAATGATGGGATCGACGACCTAATTGTTGGTGGGTACAATGCCGCTTCTGGTGCTGGACAGAGCTATGTAGTCTTTGGCAGTAGTAGGGCTTTTAGTGCCAACTTTGACCTATCTAGTCTTAATGGCAGCAACGGTTTTGCCATCAAGGGTATTAATGACAATGATGCTTCAGGCTTCTCAATTAGCGCTGCTGGAGATGTCAATGGCGATCGCATCGATGACCTGATTATTGGCGCACCCTTTGCTTTATCCGGTGCTGGGCAGAGCTACGTGGTCTTTGGCAGTAATAGCGCTTTTAGTGCCAGCCTCAACCTCTCTAACCTCAACCCTAGCAAAGGTTTTGCCATCAACGGCATTAATGGTACTGACTCTTCAGGTATTTCAGTCAGTGGTGCTGGGGATATCAACGGGGACAAAATCGGCGACTTGATTGTTGGCGCACCTGGTGCTTCTTTGGGAACTGGTCAGAGCTACGTGGTCTTTGGTACTAAACCACAAGTTAATAAGGCACCTGTTGCCGTTAATGATACTGTTACGACTGCAAAAAATACTGCCTTTTCTATTGGAGTAAATACCCTGCTAGCTAACGATCGCGATATCGATAGCAGCAACCTCCGCATCACTGGCGTCAGTGGTGGAAGCAATGGGACTGCGGTGCTCAAAAATAACCACACTCCTAATAACTCGGCTGATGACTTCATCCTATTTACCCCAATCAGAGGCTTTAGTGGTGCCGCTAGCTTTAACTACACCATCACTGATGGTCAACTCACTAGTACTGCTAAAGTGACTGTAGAAGTGGGCGCTCGCCTTTTTGGTGGCAGGGGCAACGACCATATAAACGGCACTGCTGGTAATGACTACATCTTGGGTGGCAATGGCAAAGACTCCCTCAATGGCCGCAATGGTAATGATACCCTCTTAGGCGGTAATGGCAACGACATCCTAGTTGGCGGTAATGGCAAAGACATTCTTGATGGCGGCAATGGTAATGACACATTGTCTGGTGGTTTTGGTAAGGATACCCTCACAGGTGGCAATGGCAAAGATAAATTTGTTTTAGCCGCAACACAAGGTACTGATCAGATTACTGACTTCTCCAAAGGCATTGACTTGATTGGATTGTCTGGTGGTTTGAGTTTCGGCCAACTCAGTTTCTCTGGTCACAAAATTATCGTCACTGCGACTGATGAAATTTTGGCAACGCTGAATGGGATTAATACCACCACGTTGACTGCCGCTAATTTCACCATCGTCTAATACTGTTTGACTTTAATGATGATACAAATACGTTGGTAGGGCGTGAAATCTATATGTATCAGGGTTTTAGTGAAATGGTCTAAGGCAGAGCAGAGCCAAATAAAAAACTCCATGCCACTTTCGGGATGGAGTTTTTAGGCATTGAGCACTTGTTTTTGCTAATTTACCACTTGGCTGCCATGACTGCGAGGGTCATCTTGACTAGCAGTTGGTGCTACTGGGGCTGAAAATTTGGAAACTTTGCCGCTAGCTTGAGCATAAGGAAGAGATGAACCAGTAACCAAAGCCTCTAAATTACTAGCCATAATCGTCCGGGGTTGATCGCCGATTGCTTGGGCTATGGTTTCCCCTTGCTGACTCAAAAATACAAAATGGGGAATTCCATCTACCCGATATCTCAGCATTTCTGGCAGCCACTTGGTATTATCCACATTCAGCATGACAAAATTCATCTTGTCAGCATACTCTGTTTCTAATTGAGTAATATCTGGGGCCATTTTCTGGCAGACAGTACACCAATCAGCATAAAACTCTACTAGAGATGGTTTGCCGTTACTGATTGCTACTTCTAACGGTGTGGAAGTCTCGCTTAACTTGGCTAGAGTTGCCGAGGTTGTTTCAGTTCGCAATCCTAAGACGAGGGAAACGCTAAGTGCGATCGCTACCATTACAATTAAGAAGTTTCTCAGACGTTTCCCGAATGTCGATTCAGCTTTTTCGGGAGAATTAAGAGGTGAATCAGTACTCATAACAGAATTATTAAAACTTATTAAGCAATTTCCTCTTTAGTTTAACTGACTCCAGTCGCTCTTTAATGTCTGCACCTTTAGAAGCTTAAACATTCTACGTTTGACTTGGGGGGGACGTTTGTTCAAAAATAGGATTAATACTTGGCGATCGCTTTTCCTTAGATCCATCCTCCTGCTTGTTGCTAGGTTCACTAGGCATAGGTTCAAGATTATAAAAAATAGAATTAGGTCGGTAGGAACGCGTAAAAAGAGATGAAGACGGATCTGATAAGTGTTCCTGGTTGGGTGCGTGCTCAATCTTCGACTCTTGGCCAGATATTATAAATGCATCACCCAGTTGTTTTTTTGTTTCAACATCTTTTTGAGGCTGTTCTTCTACTGTAGTATTTTTTAATAATGACGAGAAAATTTTATCGTTAGGCTTAACTCCTCTACGAATTCTGCTTTCTAGTGGAGATTGCTGTTGTTGCTCTTCATAGTTATTCTCCGATTGTCGGCTTGAAGTTAACTCTTCCGATTGAACTGAAGTCATCTCAGATTCAGGGTTTTCAAACTTTAGTTTAGGTATAATAGCCCAGTTTTCTGGTTCCCAAATAATCTGATTCTGAGTAGGTGAAAATTGCTCATCTGCTAACTGAATATAAGCGGTTAAAGTTATGCGTCTTTTCAGGGATGAAGAAACGATAAAAATACTGCCTTCAATATAAATAGATTGTGATAGCTTTTCCAAATGTAACTGAATCTCGTTGCGACCAGGAGTTAGTTGGCGAGGGACTAATTCTAGTCCAGATATCTCAGAAGTAATTTCACAAACAACTGGAACGATAATCCGCAGCAGTAAATTATATTCCGTTTCTGGGGCTAGTTTCCCAATATTCAATTGGTTGGGATACTTCCACTCCCCGGCTTCATCTGGTAATCCCATTGCCGTTCCTCGCACTTCAACATCATGAAACTTTAAGCTCTGTCCAGATTTGACCAAAATGGCACAATAATCTTGCTGGTTACTATTATCTTGACCACCTGTACCTTCATCTGAACGTGTGACTTCAATTCTCAGATTTTCCAGACTGACCCCATCCGATTGAATAGATAATACTGGCCCAGTGAGTGCCCAAATAGTTGCACCTTGCCCATCTAAGATTAGAGGATGATCGATAACTACTGGCCCTGCATACTCTCCTTTGGGAGGCCACAATGAGAGTTTCGCACCGTTTGGTAGAGAATTAAGTTGTGTTTGTAGAGGTGAAGTTTTTCCTTGAGAAGGCTGCTCCTGATATTTAGATTCTGCCGCATTTTGACTTTGCAAATTATTACTAACTGACTCTTCTCTGGCAGGTTCTTGAGATGGTTCTACAACCTTCTGCGGTTCAGGACTCCACTTAGAAGATTTACCCAGTAATTGCTTAATTAGTTCAAACATTAGTGATTAAATATTTCATAAAGCTGATCTATTCATCAAAGGATAACAGCGAATATTTAACTAATTAACTTATACTTTGCAGCTAAATCATTTTTACCTCGACCATCCTACCATGAGGATCTTGAGAAAGCTTGAATATGATACCATTCTTTAACTCAATAGCCTGCCCTGGCTTCCCTGGTTCAGAACTAGATGCAACTACATGCCCTCCAGGAGAAGTGAGCGAAGTGAGATTTTGGTTGATAAGTAGCCATTTACCCTTATGAAAGACGCAGTAAGCTTGGGGACTTTTATCTACTTCTTCACCCGGAAAAATATTATCAAAGGCGTGCCATTTATACAGAGAAAGATTATTATAGACAACCAACTGCCCATCGGGCATCCACTGACTAGAACGACGTTGTGAAAGCAGTTTCAGAATAGGTATAGTGCCTTTATTTTTTGAACTGCAAAATGGACACTTGACATTATTTGTGTCATGAACAATAAACCACTTGCTAGAACATTGAGGGTTCTGACAAGGTAAAAGTAGATCCCAGGTTTTGATTAAGCCACTTTCCCATTCAATAGCCGCAGGTCGTTCTAGGTGCGAGTGTAAACCTTTGATAAATGCCCTTTCAAATAGTTTGCTTAAATACGGCCCCAGAGCAGTGTATGGTATTTCCAAATTTTTGGGAAGGTTTGATTTGTCAGTAGGGTGTTCAATAAAAAGTGCTTTAGATCCCATTTCTAAACGCTCTTGTTCTTCAGAAGAAGCTGCTGGATATGTCTTGGGGCCTTCTAACGGATGTCTACCCAATAGATACTGGTAAATCAAAACTGCTAAAGCATGCTGGTCAGTAGTAACTGATGGATGCTGCCGGTTGGGATCTGTTAGTGGTAGATGAATTGTTGCTAGTACTTCTGGTGCGATGTATCCTCGTGTCCCCAAAACATCGGGCACAAACAAACCGGGAACAACCAATGAGTCAATATCAATGACAACACATTTTCCAGAGCTAGGGTCAATCAAAACATTCCTGTTCGACAAATCTGAATGTGCTAATCCTGCTTGATGTAAGCGTCTCACAGCCCGTGCTAGGAGAATGCAAATTTGCAGATAATTAATCCAAGTTCCTCGCTCTGCTTTGGGTAACATTGGACGGAGTTTAGGTCTAACAAACCATGTACTTTCTTTTTCTTTACCTGATAAGTTACCTTCTTTAAAAAAATATTCGGCTGGATAAGTGGGTGTGATAATGCCCAGATACGGTTTAACTACAATACCTGTAGGCCAACAGAATAGATTCTTAAAATAGCCACCATTGTTAGCAATTGTTGGATTAAAACTACTTAAAATTTTATTCAATCTTGCCAACCGATTGCTATCCAAACTAGCATTTTTATCTTTATAGAAGCAAATGACCGATTTTTTATCAGAGGTGAAGTACACTTGCTTCATCGCGCCTTCCCCAATCATTTCGGGGATATAATCAATACTTCTGCCGTCTTCAAAGTATGCTTTTTCCATTACGACTCCTCTCGGTAAAGAACAACCAATGTGCGATCGTCAAATGAAGCTCGGCGGTAGTAAGAATCAAGCCACAATTGTAACTTTTCTTCTGGGGGCTTATGATGGCATTCATTGCACATCTGCTCTTCCAAAATACCTGCCGCCAATAGAATAGGAGAATCTACAACTTCTAAAACCGATTTACCCAGTTCTTTTGCATAGTCATCAACAGAGCAAATACTGACTTCTTTGGCTTCATCTTTTTGAGAAGGGTCAATAATTCGTACTATCTTTGACTGGAACTTGTCTTTTGCATCTTTTACACCTTCAAAACTTCCTAGTCGCGTATTTTTTAGTTCGCTGTTAATCTCCTCTATATCTTGATGCTTATAAATTTGAATTACTTGATTGAGAACCAAATCTCCATAAAGTGCCAGCATACCTGGTTCATAGGGAAAATAGTCATCAGCTACACCATCAGTCATGACCATTAAAGCCCTCAGATTTCCGGGAAATACAAATGTCTTTTGTAGGAGATTTGCTGGTTGGAGCTTGTTTTTAGATGTCAAAAACTCAGTTTGACCTCCATAATCGCCACTGTCTGGCTTGCCTAATAATTCCAGTTTTCCTTCCATAGAAATAGCAGCTATCATGCCATCGCCAATCTGGCAAGTTAGCGCTAAATTATATGTTTTTCCTTTAGCTTTGATAGTAGTATGTACTGCGAGTAGTATTGTCGCCGAAAGGTCGCTAACTTGAATTTCTTGATTGAGAATTTCGGAGTATTTGGGATTTCCTTGACGTTCTGCGGCAGCTTGCTCAACGGCTTTGTAAGCAACTTCTATTGCTTGGTGTAAAAACTGTTGAACAGACTTCATATCTTCTCCTAAAAAACCCCAATTTGCATCTCGACCAAGATAAGCAGTCAAATTCCCTTCTATCTCTCGCTCTTGTAAATTGAGATCCTTAAGTTTTTCAGTCAGGTATTTCACCGCAGCCTCGCAAGAAACCTGAGCGCCAATCCGAGAGAATTTTTTGGAACCAGCACCATCAGATACAGCAATAATTGTCCAATTACCACTAATGGCAAATTCAAACCAATCATCACAATTAGTGCCTTCATGTTTGTGTGCCTTCCCTCGCACTCGTGCGCCAATGAGCTTTAATTTCTCTGGCGATTCGCTAGATTTACAGGAATATTCTTCATGCATATCTGGCACATCTTGCACTGGAAGATACTTCCATTGGGCACTAGTAGGCGCAGGAAGTGGGTCAGAGTTTTGGGCTGATAAATTAGCTTCAGGTTCTGAAGATGGAGCTGTCAATGGAATATCCTCTGGTAAAAAAGATGTTAAAGCACGACGTATTGCATCACGAAAAATGCAACGCACTCTTTCCTGTACATCTCCATAATGCCTAGAATTCACTGTTGTGAAAATGTTTTCATCTAGACATATTTTCCACATTAATTCCAGAAAATTGATGTTTTTCTGTTTTTCCAAATTATCAATATTTAGCCGCTTTGCAAACATTTGGGCTGATATCGCTGCTAAAGTGTTACAGACATTAGCAATCTTTTGTTGAAAGTTGGGGTCGTTTTTAGAAAAATTATCCCAATTTCGTTTGTATTCATCATCATCCGGCTCAAGATAAAGCTTCCAAGAAATAGCTTTAACTAATTTGTCTAAATCGTCTTCTTGTGTATCCATAATTGTCACCCCTGCTAAATTATTTGGTGAATCAATGCTAGTTAAAGTAGCACCTGCTTGAGGTGCTACTGCAATTATTAAGGTATGATTGTGATTTGTGGTGGAGGTGGTGGCAGATTCACTGGTGCATTATCTGCCATTACTTGAGCTACACTTTGCGATGTCTGCTTAATTGATTGTGATACCCACTTAAAGAATGCTTTGAGAGTATCTGGCTGGAGATCATTGAGCTTAACAACGATTTCAGAAAGCTGTTTGAGCGTATTCTCATTTACATTGGAACCTGCTGCACAAACAATAATATTCGCAGGGTTATTCTGCTTGAGTTCGGCTGCTGCTTGTTGCCAATTATCAGTGGGTTCTCCATCTGTCATCAGAAAGACTAAGGGTTTCCAGTCGCCTTTTTGCGTATCGTTGGCTTTCTGAACTTCTTTGTCAAAACAAGTTGATAAAACTTTGAGTGCTGCACCCATAGAAGTAGCACCACCAGCTACAAGATTGGGAGGCTGAAATGTAGTGAGTTCTGTGAGTGGGGCCACCTGTTTAGCATCACTTTCAAAAGTAATAACTGATAAATAGGCTGTTTCAATTGCAAAAGGGTCACTATTGAGTTCGGCAACCAGTGCCTTGACTCCTTGGTTAACTGCTTGGATGGGATCACCATACATTGAGCCAGAACAATCTAGTACTAAATAAACGGGTAAACGGCGTGATGACATTTTGATCTCCTGAAATCAAATTTGGCTGTAGTAGATTAATTGAATCTTGATCTGCGATTACTTGAGCTATATTATTGAACCAACATGACGGAGCAACATTTCGGATTGTAGTACATAGTTACATCAGAAATAGGCAAAAATTTCTGTAATCAACAAAAATTTTGAGTTACATAAACTTCATTTCGCTCTAAAGAAACTGCAACTCCTATTCCCTCCTTGCCATAAGTTGTAGTGAGGATATTTTCGCGATGTCCAGGGCTTGACATCCAACCTATAACGGTAGATTTAGCAATGTCAATTTGGCTCATCCAGTCATATTGAGGAACCCCATTATAGTAAGTTATAGAATTGTAAAGATGGCTCATGAAAATATTTTCTGCTATGCCTTCAGTGTAGTAATTGCGATAATTTTTTCGGCAATTATAACCCGCAGCTTTTCCCCTATCTGTAGGGGTTATTCCTTCTGGAGTTGCATGACTGAAGAAATTTCTCATTGCCATATCTTGACTATGTTTGCGAGCTATATCTGCTAACTTGGAGTCAACGGATAATAAGATCAGATCATATTTTTGCCGCTCCTGATTAATTAATTGATGAATCTGTTGTTCTAAAGCAGAAATAGATATCACGACTTGATGAGAATTTGCCACTTGTCACCATCTGCGATCGCACTAATAAAGTATCCTATTGATGTACTATCCCAAACCACTTCCCACATCAAATTTTCTGGCTGTATAAGTGTCGCTAATATTACACCAAGGACAAGTGAGAGTGATTGTACCCTGATACTCTGGGCAACAGTGAACATGTCCTTGAGAGCATTTACCCCACAACTGGTTACGACAATAAGGACAAGGCTGAAATTCTTCTAATTGAGTGGTAGAAACCTGTAGACCCCCTTTGCTATTCTCCTCAAATTCAAATTCATCAAGTGGATGAGCAGCAACAGCTTTGTAAACAGCTTGGCTATTGTCTAATAATCCGCCAGCTTTGGTATAACGTAGTAAATAAAAGGCGCGATTTTTAATACATTTGACATGGAGAAAAACTTGACTGTCTGGTGCAGTTTCAGCCTGCTTGTCTAGTTGTGGCATTTCCATACAATCTTCAGGAAGCGCTGGTAGAGTCACTCCTTGGTCTCCGGCATTTTCTAGCTTCTGACTAGCAGTTGATACAGAAGCCGAAATCCATTTAAAACACTTGGTGAAAGTATCTGGTGTAGCTTCTTTCAAAATCACAACAGTTTCAGTGATTCGACGTAGTTTGTCAGTATCTGCTCCACAGGCTAAAGCAATCACATTCGCTTTCTTGCCTACAATCGTGGTTCGTACCCTATCAGCAGTTTTTTCCCAGGCATCTGTTGGCTCACCATCGGTAAGAATGAAACAAATTGGCTTGTAGTCACCTTTTTGGTCTTTTGTTATTTTCATTACCTCCCTATCCATGCACTTTTCCCAGAGTTCTAAAGCCGCTCCTAGCCTTGTTCCTGAACCCAGTGTCAGTTTAGGCATCTGAAATTTTAGGATGTCTGTTAGAGGTATAACTTGCTTGGCTGTACTAGCAAATGTGATGAGGCTGATTGCAACGGTTTCTAAGGCCATAGGATTTGTTTGCAACTCAGTAATCATCGTATTTAAACCACTTTTGAGTGCAGCAAATGCATCACCTGCCATTGATTCGGAGCAATCGAGAAGCAAATATATTGGTAGACGGCGCGAGTAGTTTGACATAACTATTTGATCCGATAAACTATTGATAATTTGGATTACTAGTAAATTCTTTTAATTTACTTTTGCACACTCAAAGAAATTACTGCCCGTCGATTTAAAGCTCTACCTTCTGCTTGACTATTTCTGCCTATAGGGTTAGTTTCACCAAATCCTTGAATCGTAACTTGATAGTGATTATCTCTGTCTAGGCTTTGCAAAATTCCAGCTACTTTCTGGGCCCGTTTCTGCGAAAGCTTTTGATTATATACCTCAGAACCTAAATCATCAGTATGTCCAGCAATTAACATTTTCCCTTTGCTACCTTTCGCTTTAGACCAAAAGGATTTAATTTTAGAGATATCTGCTGGCATTAATTCTGCATTATTCAGATCAAAATTAATGATTAACTCTTGTTTCATTCCTTGGTTTCCAATCTCGACTGATTGATAACCCTTAGATTTGGTAGGATTTTTCACCCCCTGTTTGACAACAGTTTCTTGTGAAGAAGTTTGCTGTTTAGCAGCAGATTTATTCATTAAAATATATGCTAATGTACCTCCAGAAATTACAATTGATCCTGCCAATAACCCAATAGTTATCCAAGCAAATTTACTTTGAGACGGAATAGGAGTAACTGAAGAAGAATTTGGATCAGCCATTACATAGATTTCATCGTTATTATTTTCCATGCTTACTTTCCTTGCTTTAGGATTTGGGAAAAATGACGCTTTGACGAATTCTTTGTCCGTAGACTTCTAATTCAAACCATTGAGACTTGGGTGACATAGAGATAGATACCTTAGCTGGTAAGCCATCTGTATATTTTTTGAGAATATTCCCAGCCGAATCGTAGATAGTACCAATTGGCGCTACTATCTGATTCTCATCGACTACCTCAGCAAAAATCTGCACAAGAGATGCCATTTCTTTGGCAATTTTATGATCCCAAATATCAATATTAGTACCTGTATCAAAATCATCTAATTCTTCTAATTGATGTTCGTCAATTTGCTCGCCGACTCCAATCAAAACACATTTAACTGGATAATGCTTGCCAGATGTAATATCATTTGCCAATTGCGTTGTGTATTTTTTAACTTTTTCCAAATCATAAATGCGACCATCAGTAATGAAAATAAACATTCCTCGTTTCGCATTTACAAAGCGTTCCACAAAGTACTTCACCGCAGGGATAAGTATGGTGCTGTTGCCAAAATTAACGTTTCTAGGCCCAATGACATCAATGGTACGACATTGAGCCTCTGTCAAATCTCCAATAACCTCAACTTCTGAACCAGAACCACATGCCCAATAAATAACTGTACTGCCACCATTAGTATCTAAATTTTCTGCTAAATAGGCGATAAATTGTTGGGCAAGAGGTTGAACAATATTCAGACTTTTCCTAAGATATCCCCGTTGAATAGCATCTTCGTAAGCTTGTGGTTGAAAGGATTTAACACGTCTTCCTTCCTCTGTACGAGATTCCACCCAACCTTTTTTTTCGTATTCTTCAATGACATTAGGTGGTATTTTTCCTTCTAGTTTTCGCCCATAAAAGTCTTTCATAGACGCACTTGCATCCAAGGCAACACCCGTTTGCCAGCCTTCAGCTTGCTCTCCTTGGGGTTCCATTAGAATAGTGAACACAATTTGGAGTTCTTGACCCGTATTCCGAACATTTACCTCTCCAAACTCTTTAGCAACTATACGACTAGGTAGTTGGTGGCTTTTGGGTTTGTTCGATGAATCAGAGTTGTTACTATGCATATTTATCTGCTCCTCTGACCGACATTTAGCTGTTTATCAGAAAATAAAGGGTTTAATACCCCAACTCTTGCAGACTCACTCGTGTTCGTCTACACATAGTTTGCGTTTCAGCGAGGATTTAAATACCCATCTGAAACAGTCTTCACTTTTAAATTTTGAATTGTCTATAGTGCTTCTGAAATGTCTTGAGTAATACTGCCTCCAGAGAATTTCAGAGTAAAGGCAGTTGAGCCAGCAGGTAGAGTAAATTTGAGTAAAGCAGGAACCCCATCTGCATAATCACGGACAAGTTTTCCTATTTGGTTAGATATCCGCCCAGAGTCGAAAATAATAATGTCTTCAGAAACTAATTCTTTAAATATCTGTTCTAACTTGTTCATATTATCAGAGACCTGATGATCCCAAAGATCAATATTTTGCCCTGCCTTATCTTTAATAGGATTGTTCTCAAACATATCGTCCAATTGATCCATTTGCCCTTCATCTATTTCCTCACCAACACCAATTAGGCAAAATTTCATAAATGGCTTCTGTCCTTGAGCAACTTCTTGAGCATACTGCAAGCAGTATTTTTTCACTCCTTCCAAATCTTCAAGAATTCCATCAGTGACAAAAACACAAATAGCAGCAGGCTTTTTAACTCCTGCTGCTGGAGCATTTTTAAACTTTTCTACAAAGTATTCTAAGGGTGGTAATAGTTTAGTTCCCCGTCCCCAGGTAAATTTTTTGGGGCCCGAAATTGCCAAGTTTCGGATATCCTGACCGTCAAATTCTCCTACTAATTCGACTTTGGAACCATCAGGATTACAAGCCCAATAAATTAAATCTACTTTGCCATTAGACGAAAAGTTAGATAAAAAATTTACCATTGTGTGAGCAATAGGTTCAACAGCGTTAAGAGTGTTGCTAGCTTGAGCAAAAGCTCCACCAACAATACCGCTAACTCCATACATTTTTTTCATTGATGCCGAGCCATCCAAAGCTAAACCCATTCGTGCTCCCTCGATATCAGGGACTGTGAGAATAGTAGCAACAATGTTTATTTCACCGTTTTTTTGCTTATAGATATTAACTTCACCAAATGGTTCAACTACATTTTGTAACTGCATAAGAAAATATCCTGGTTTTTTAAAAAGACTATGTGTGGTTAACAGCCAATACGCTTGGTGTTAAGAATTGTTTGTAAAATTTTCATTATTGTAGGACATTACATGGCAACACCTCGATAAAAGTTATCACTCATGCAAATGATCTAATCCCAAGGGTACTGAGTTAACAGCAGCTTTTGTAATCAAATGCAGATATGCATTTAATTAGGTATGTTCTAAGGCGTATAATTAATCTATCATTAGTGATCTACAAATCGAAAAATATATATTCCGTAAAAATATCAAAATTTACAGTGAATTTCATCGAAATTGAATATAAAGCTAGGGGTACACGGCTGTGCACCCCTATGCTAATCTGTATTCTACCCAGTTGAAAATTGCTCTATACTTTTTATTTGAAAAAAGAAAAATACTCGATATTTTGGAAACCTATTTAAATTCAGTGAACAGTTATCAGACATATGGTAGGTGATAATCAAACATAGATAATATAAGTTGACAATAATGCAGAAATGTGAATATTTAAAAATGACTAAATTCTATTAAATTGAAAACAGCTAAATCCGCCTAGTACTCTCTGGCAAAAGTTTACATACTTTCACAAGGGGCTTAAGCCCCTTGTGAAAGTATGTAGTGAGGACTTCATGTCATGTTCGGTTAATTACTTACTAAATCCCTTAATCCCCACCTCACCTGCGGGGAGGGGATTAAGGCATGGGGTGCAATGACTATGGGAATAATAACTAATTACCCGAACATGATATCAATCCTGATTTTGTTTGCATCGCATCTCGTAGTGAGGACTTTAGCCCTCTCTACTAACTAAATTTTTTATTATGGCTATTTTGACAGACGCCATAATTACTTAACTCACAAAATCGTCCCGGTTTCTTTCAAATAAACCCGTGTAAATGGTTCATCTTCACCCAAAGTATAATCTTCAATCAACCCTTTGCGACGAATAGAAATATCGTTGCCTTTTCTAATAACTACGGTTGACCCATCAAAAACATCCCGCACCAGAATCATCTCAGTTTCGGTAGGATTATCCAAAACTACGAGATTACTACTCTGGTAAAACATACCCTGTTCTTCTAGGATGTCTTCTGCATACTCAGCAATCAACAAATCAAGTTTGGGATGACGCAGCAAAGTTTGGATATTGGTGTTGTAATCTTTGCTTAATACTTTTTTCGAGCGATTCACAAAAACTGCATCACGACAAACAGCACCTATTGTCCAGTCGGGATGTTGTAAAAGGATATGGTCAATTGTCGTTTGCAGTTCTTCAACTGAGATTTTATTAAAGGTAATAATTGGTATTCTGGCATCTGTACCCGACTCAAAAAAGGTTTCTAAAATATGAGCAGGCACATCAACGCTTTCACCAACCGAAGGTTTAAGATGCATTAAAATTCCCGGTGCAGCGTTGATTTCCAGAATGGCAAAGTTACTGGATTTCCAAGATTCTGCGAGACTTTTAGTAATGACATCAATTCCCAGACAAGTCAACTGGAAATGTTGGGCAATATCTTGCGCCAGGATAATATTGTCATCATGAACTGTCCGGGTTGCATCGATGCTCATACCACCGGCTGAAAGATTGGCAACTTTACGCAGGTAAACAGTGCGTCCTTTCTCAATCACGCTGTCTAATGATAAACGCTGTTCGTCTAGGTAGAGTTCCATCGCTTCATCGATCTGAATTTTACTCATTGGCGAGGTTGGCGTGTCTAAACGTGCAGGTTTGCGGTTTTCTTGGCGAATTAACTCTGCAAGCGTTAAATACCCATCACCGACAACCGATGCTGGACGGCGTTCTGTGGCGGCGACGAATCTACCATTGACACATAACAAACGAAAATCTGATCCTGAGATGCTTTTCTCTACAATTATTCGGGGTAGCTGATCTTCGGGAATGGCTGCCAGTGCTCTATTATAAGCAGATACCAGTTCTTGTGAGTCTTGCACATCAGCCGTGACGCCAATTCCTTTGTGACCTACCACTGGCTTAACTGCAATTGGGTAGCCAATTTTTCTTGCTGCTGCTAAGGCTTCCTTCTCGGAAAAAACAATATCACCTTCCGGTACTGGGAAACCCAAGGTTTTTAAAAATGCCTTGCAGTCATCTTTACGGGTGGTGAATTCCGAATCTAGATGGCTATCACAGTTAAATGTTGTTGCTACTCCCCGGATATGTTTTTTTCCAAAACCGTACTGCATTAATCCTTCCTCCCACAAATAAAAGGCGGGAATACCTTTCTCGGAGGCTGTTCGCAATAGGGCGTAAACTGTGGGGCCACCGTAGACAGATGCGCGAAATCTATCTTGTAGCCTCACTAGTTCTCCATCAAAGGAGAAGTCTTCGTCTTGGGTAATAGCTTCAAACCAATCCCAAACAAAGTAAACTACCTCTCTGGTTGTGCGTTCATGTAATGATTGGACACTAATCCGCGTCCAATTTGGATATGGTTTAACACTCCAATGGTTTAGGTGCAAATCCATGTCCAGCTTTCCGACTTCGGACACTACTTGGGCAAATAGATGGGCATGGGATTCGTAGGTTTGATCGCGCAGATTTGGATAGCGATCGCCAATGCTTGCAATATAATCTTCAATGGGCAAAGGCTCTCTAGAGTCAACTAGAGCAAAATCAAATACTAGCGACCCTATATCTAAATATGGGTTGGGGCCAATGTAATACTTGAAGTTGAAAATATCGAATACATCCGTTCTTCTAGCATTAATGCGGACTAAATCACTACTTTTTTGGAGAATCATTGATTGCAAACCCTTAGCTAAACACCCTGAAATTTAAATACAATTTGTGCTTCTTCAGACTTCTTGATTGTAGATTGATTAACATTAATTTTGGAGAGTGATGGCTCTGCCATCGAGCTAATCAGAACCCACGCTAACTCTATTATTAAGTATTTTTAACTATCTTAAGGCATAATTAAATCCCCATTCCTCAGCGAGGAATCAATAACGGTCAATTCATCCTGACGAGTAATCAAAGATATAACCTTTGAAAGGTGCAACCTAACCTAAAAATTTGTATAAATAGTGATGTATTAAAAAGACAGCAAAGGTATGAATAGCACACAAGCTGCTCTAAGAGATGAAATTCGAGAACTTGCTGAGGAAGCTTTTCACCAAAAGCTGATCTCTGGACATGGAGATGGGGAAGATATAAATCAGTATCAAATTGTCTACCAAGGTAAACCCAGACATCTCCCGCTAGAACAAGCACGTTTTTTCTTAACTAACTTGCTTTACAGGAGTCGGATTCATTAGGAATTTTTGTCAGATAAGCTGTTCCACATTTAAATTGCATATACTGGACGGGCAAGATGCCCATCCCACAAGAGTTGTATTTAATTCGATTATGCAAATTAGATGTTTTTTAGCTTATCTAATTACACCCAGCTAAAGTAAACACCAATTACTCACGAATCAGCAATTATTAACATATCGTATCAATGCCTCTAGAAAATAGCTCTAGAGGCAGTTGACGTTGTGGGTTTTATTTGGTGTGAAAAATTAATTTTGAGGAGAGTTATTTTTTAGGTAATTTTTTTGAAAAATCTTTTGGTCTAATTGCGATTCGCAAATGTTAATCCTACTTTTCGCAAGTAATCTACCATAGGGATGGTTTGATAGTTTTAATTGTCATGGTTTAGTGAAATTTACTAACTCAAATCAGGAGTCATCATAATGGAAAGTAATATCAAACGGCAGTTGGTAATTATTGGGGGAGCCGAAGATAGAGATGGCGATTCCGTAATTTTACGGGATTTTGTAAGACGGGCTGGGGGTACAAAGGCGCACATTGTAATTCTGACAGCAGCAACGGAACTACCAAGAGAAGTGGGAGAAAACTATATCAGAGTGTTTGAGCGCCTAGGAGCCGAAAATACTCGCATTATTGATACAGAAACCCGCGAAGATGCATCTTCGTCTACCGCATTGGAAGCTATTAATAAAGCAACTGGGGTATTTTTTACTGGGGGAGACCAAGCTCGGATTACCAGCATCCTCAAGGACACCGAAATCGATGTGGCGATTCACAAACGTTTCTCTGAAGGTATAGTTATCGCAGGCACAAGTGCGGGTGCTGCTGTGATGCCAGATAAGATGATCGTGGAAGGTGATTCGCAGACGCATCCTCGGATGGAAACTGTTGAAATGGGCCCAGGTATGGGATTTTTACCAGGGGTAGTAATTGACCAGCATTTTTCTCAGAGGGGACGCTTGGGACGCTTAATTTCAGCTTTAATACTAGAACCTGCTGTCTTGGGATTTGGTATTGATGAAAATACCGCTATGGTAGTGACAGATCACCAAATTGAAGTGATTGGTGCAGGTGCGGTTACGATTGTTGATGAATCAGAGGCTACGTATAACAATATGGGCGAAATTTTGAAGGATGAGTCTTTGGCAATTTGTGGAGCAAAGCTTCATATCTTGCCACATGGATTCAAATTTGACCTCAAAACCCGTCAGCCTATCCTAAATAATGTTGCTGTACCAGTTGCTTCAATCAACGCCTAACTTTTAGCTACTGCATTTAAATTGAGTAAGTAGTTAATACTTCTAGATTAGGAACATTTATGTGTTGAATATCCTCCCAAGTACTCTGAAAAATAGGGGAAATAGCCCTGCTTTTAAGGAGTATGGGAGGATTAATTATTTGTATAAGTAGGTAGGCATGATTAAATATAAGATTTCATTGCGAGCGTTCGCGCAGCGTCTCGTAGAGAAGCGAAGCAATCGCTTTAACCACGGGATTATGTGATTACTTCGCTCCGTTATCACTGCGCTCGTAATGACAATTTAAGGGGTCTATAACGCCTGAAACCCTTGCAGATAGAACTTGTGTGTACACTGTAGCCTATGGGGGGAGGTTTGGAGAGGCGTAAAAAGCCATACCACAAAATGAGAAATCAAGACTTATGTATTTTTCTTTTTTCGTATGAAACCACCCTGCCTCCCCGCTCTTCGATAGGGGACTATGATGCAATACGGTTCAGTTAAGGGCTACTGGCAACAATTTTGGGTTTTTGAGACGGCGATTTATCGCCGTCTCTACAAGTGTTTTGGGCTTATCTGAACTGTATTGGACTATGATGTACTTCATGTGATGAGGAAACGCTATAGTACACGGAAATAGACGAGAGATTATGCAGTAGTGACTTATAATCACCTAATACTTTATGGTGATTTTGTTAAACTATAAAAACTGTCAGAACGTATCTGACTGCCATTTCGCCAAACTTCCACTTTTTCAGGGCTGATTAAATAATAAAAACTACCATTATTTGCTCGATATCTACCTTTACCAATATTCAAAGCTATTATCTTTATAGGCTTGCTTGGGTCTTGTTTTAATTGCCCAATATAAAATAACTGACCATTTTCTTCACAGACTTTTACCCGAATGCTTGCAGTCTCACCTTCAATAATAGTAATTCCATTACATTTAGTATCAGCGCTTATAGGTGCAAAATCTATGGGAATTGGCTGTAAAGGTGAAACTTGGTTTGCTACTGGGGGTGGCGAGACTGGACGGTTTGGGTTATCTATTTGTTGAACTTTAGAACCAGAACCAACACTTGCAGTTAAGGATGTCAACATACGAAGGGGATCAACTGCTATTCGACCATTTGGATGAACTTCAAAGTGCAGATGAGGTGCTGTACTATTGCCTGTAGATCCCATCTCGGCAATAATTTGACCTTGAATGACCTGTTGACCTTTGCTCACCAACAAACGGCGATTGTGGCCATAAACTGTAGTGCTGCCGTCGAGATGTTTAATAGTTATGGCATTTCCTAATCCCCAATTATCCCAACCTGCTTTGACAACTGTACCGGATGCCACAGCAATAATAGGAGTTCCAGATGCCCCGGCAATATCAATTCCTTCATGTTGATATTTGCGGAAGCCTTGAGAAATAAACCCTTGAGTCGGCCAGATGAAGTTAGAAGCAGGGATAGGAGTTTGCTGAATTGGGGAATCGTCTGCTAACTGTGTTAGGGCAGATGTAGCTGTGCTTAATATAGTTGTTAAGGATATTAATCCAATTAGTCCATAAATACGGTATCGATAAATGATAGCTTTTTTCATAAATTGCAAGCCTATTAAAACAATAATTCAGACACTTTCTGATTATTTGTTGTTTCAAGCTGATTCGGAAAACATCAGGAAATCTTGAGTGAGTTTATGGCTTTCTAGCTTTTTAGATTTTGAATTTCCCAACTAAGTCTTAGTTTTACCCCATAATTGAATGAAGTTTCAATAAATTCTATGGTTGCAATGCAGATTCAATTTTCTCCACTTCATCCTCTATAAATCAATACGGTTCAGTTAAGAGCTACTGGCAAAAATTTTGGGTTTTAGAGACGCGATAAATCGCCGTCTCTACAAGTGTTTTGGTCTTATCTGAACTGTATTGCTCTATAAATGCCAGTTTCGTATTTTGATCACGAAGCTGCTGTTCTAGTTTAAATTTAACTGCTGTATCAGTCTCCATAAGCACAGCCATTCGTATCTGCGTTATTTTTTCGTTGCGGATATTCCATTCTGCCTGAAGTATTTCTAGTTTCTGCTGCGATCGCCTTTGTGTCCAATTGATTGTGTAGAATATAAAGTCATCAATACCTCAGCCAACTCACCTGGTTTAAATATCCTACCGTTTACTTCCGGTTTACGACCTGGATCGGGGTTATCGTTGGTAGGTAGTTGCGTGTAGATGTAATCACACTCTACCCCTGCTAATTTTGTTTTTGGTGTCAGTTCGCAGTTGTAAATAAAAGCACCAGTGAGTTGAGCGATCGCTAAATTGGCTCCATTGAGCCGAGTATTAATCAGCTTTGCCCGTGAAAGGTTAGCTCCTTGCAAGTCTGCTTCACTCAAGTCTGTATTCAAAAAACTTGCATCAGCTAGGTTTGCTCCCCGGAGATTAATTCCTTGCAAATCTAAACCATCAAAGTTTTGGTTTTGTCCATTACCACTGACCAATAACTTTTGTACTGAAGGATATTGTAAATAACTGTCACTGCCAGAGGCAAGCTCAAGTTGATTTACCTGAAACCAGCGCGTACCTTTGAGTTTGGCTTGCTGGAAGTTGGCACATTTGAGAGTGGCTTGGGAAAAGTTAGCATCAGTCAAATCAGCATTGAAAAAATTCGTACCACCTGCGCCTGCAAAGGCAAGAGCAAAATTGCGAACCGGGCTAAACTTGACATTTTCTGCAAGAGCCTGCGAAGCGATGTAAGCACCCAGTTGGATAGTTGCTAAACCTGTAACAATAGTGCCTGCAATTACCAGAAATGGAGCCTTTGAAAAGGCTAGAGTTCCTACTGTTAGCACTAGTGTAATTAATGCCAAGACTACGCCCCAAATTAAACCTATTACCCGATTACCTGACTCTACCCAAGTGATAGTAATGCCAATGGCCATAGTTACTGCCGTAGCTAAAGCCGTAGCTATACCTAAGACTGCAAGTTCAAAAACAGCCATCCCTAAAAATAATTCCTTATATGGCGAATTTACAATTTCTTCAGTCCAAGCTAAGGTAAAAAATGCAGCAACTGCAACTGGTACAGAGATAATTCCAGCGATCGCACCAGAAAGGTTGGCTGATCCGGCTAATATCAAAAACATCGCTACAATTAAAGCTATTGGCAGAACAAGTGCTAGTATCGCAGCCAGTTCAATTGCAGTAAAAGTATTTGAAGTTACTACAAATACAATACCTAAGACTAAAATTGCAACAATTCCAGAAAACAATAAAGCTAAACGAAACATCCTCGCTAGTGTTGCTCTAGTACGAGCAGTTTCGTATACTAAAGATAAGGCCCAAATTAGAGCAATTCCAGATAAAGTTAGACCAATAGTTATATCGACTTTGCCAAAAAATTGGCTAACTCCCAAAGCGATCGCTACAATAATGGCTATTACCCAAGGGAATCTTATCCATCTGAAGTTAATGCCTAAAATATCCAGGCTATTACCAGTTTCTCTTGTTTCTAACTGACTTTTTAACGAGTGATTTTGATATAAATAGGCAAAAGCAAAAGCTAAACCAACAGTAATCCCTACCCCTATTAAAAACACCTCGCTTTGTATCCTTTTTAGCGAACTCTCAGCTAAACCAAAAATACCAGTACCAATTATTATAGTCAGGCAAGCCGATCCTACTAAAGCCAGAGCAGCGGCAACCCAAGCTTTACTTACACCCTTGTGAATAGTCCAAAAACCGCAAAGGCTGAACCCAATAGTACTGGAGACATAAAATACAACACCTCTCCAGGTACTAGTAATTAAGGGTAATGTGAGAGTCTTGAGGACTAAGGATAGCAGGATAGCAATAAGCAGCGCTATTGGAGATAAAACCAGTGTTACTACTAAGAAGCGCTGTAATATAAACTGCCAGCTTTTGCCAATATTAGAAATGCAAATTATTGCAAATACTACTAATATTTGTAGGCCTGTGGTGATGATAACTGTAGTATTTCTTTGAGATTCACTATCTATGATTCCTACCCACCCAGCACCGAGCAGTGATCCAGCAGTTGTCGATAGTATTAATAGCAGAAAACAACAAAATATCAATGCAAATGCCCAGTGACCTGCCAATCCTGTTTTGACATAGCTGAAGTTTGCCCCTATAAGTCGGGCATTAGTAAAGTTTGCCCCTTGCAAATCAGCATAGCTAAAGTTTGCTCCAGTTAAATCCTGACCTTTGAAAGACCGACCTTTTAACTTTTGACTACTAAAATCTTTCCCGATAGGTAAACTTGGTTTACCAAGATTTTCTTTAATTTGTTCAGGAATGGGCAACTCTTGTCCAGCAATTTCTAGCTTGCCTGCTTCAGCAATTTTACTAAGTTGATCAGTAGCACCCTTGATATCGCCACGAGAAAAGCTGGCCATTGCACGGGTGTAAACTAATAATGGTTCCAATTGCGCCTCAGCTAAAGGTTCAGCAAAGGTTTCCACCAAAGAAGCGAGGCGAAGAATTTCTGTCTTGTTTGTGGAATTGAATTCTGAGGCTGTTGTTTGGAGTTGACTAAATGCTCGTGCAATCTGCTCGACTGCTTTGCTTGGTTTAGCATAAGCTAGTGCTGTCCAATGTTGAGCCTCAGCAAAGTCTCGAACATCTAAATCTTCGCTCTGAAGTTGACGGTCAACGTATTCTAGTAAAAAGTCAGACAGTTGCATAATTCGGTCTTGTTTGGAATTTGCGTCGTAGAACTTTTCGTCAGCTTTTAAACGTGTCAAAAGTTCATTTCGGATCGCACTATCCATTTCGTAAAGTTCATGCCCAACCTCTTCACATAAGCTAGAGAGTAAAACGTCTGCTACCGCCTCCCAAGGAATATTGAGCAATTCACCGTGAATATCTTGCTGAAAGTTAGCCCATAAACGATACAGTAAATCTGGGGTAAGAGCCAGGGGAAAAGCCGCATGGTAAGCCAAGTAGAGATGAGGCTTGCGAAAGCGTTTTTCAAAGGATTCTATTCGGCGAATAGCAACTGTTTGTCTCATAAGCGATAGGGTGTGAATTTACCACGCAGAACACTAATCGCCCCTTGCAATCCCTGACGGCTTAACTCAAACATCGGCACTAAAGAGGCGATTTCACCAGCGCTTGTACTGTCCCAACGGGATTTGGGCATGGGATTAAGCCATGCAATATAGCGCACCCTCTGTTTAAGTTGCTGCAAAAATTGTTGAGTCAGATCAATGCGTTCTTGATTCCAACCGCCACGGGCTGCGCCTGCATCACTAAAAATTAGCACACCTGCACTAGATGAGTAGTTGGCAAGGATATCAGCTAATAGTTTAGCTTCACAACAGCTAGGGTCTTGGTAGATATATTTATCAGAACAGTTGTGAAAATAGTAAACATCCGCTTTTGCTAAACGTCCACCCTGGGCAGCTGTTTCTGCGAGGCGACGAGATAGTTCATGGAATGGGATCATTGAGCCGTCCCGATCCATTAACAGCAGCAACTGGGCCCGATTAACTCGACGAGGCATCAAAACAGTCTGGAGCAATACTCCCTGACGAGCAAACTGCTTAACAGTGCCTTCTATGTCAAGTTCTGTGGCGGGGCCGTCTCGCACAAAGCGCCGCAGGTAGCGCCAACTCTGCTTCATCTGCCGACGAGTGACCGGAAAGTACTCACCTGTTTCAATCCTAGTAGCTTGACGTACTGCCCGCACAACCTGTACCACATCTTCCGGCTGTGCCTTTTGTTCCTTAGTCGATGGGATAGGTGTGGAGATAGATTCAGACGATGGGGTTATTTCCTTTGCACTCGATTTGGCAATCCGTTCTAGCCAGTATCTGGCAATGAAGTATCCTACTGACCATACTAAAAAGGCAACAGCACCAGCGATCGCCAAGTATATCAGTTGTTGTGTATCAGCATTATCCTTTGGTAAAACATTGATATTGAATGGCTGGGTGTCTTTTATAGTGCCAGATGCATCGGTGACTTGTAGCTTTACTTCATGAATCTCGTTTTTGGAATTGCTAATTAGATGCTGACCGTCAGGACTAAACTGGATACTGTTGACTGTTCCGTTATGGGGTAATGTTTTGAGTTGTTTACCAGATATATCCCAGATGCGGGCAGTGCGATCGCTAGAAGCTGTAGCAACAAAGCGTCCATCTGCACTGAAACTGATATCTTGAATATCGTCTTGATGTCTCAACAACTGCATTCGCTTGCCAGGAGCATCTTGTGATGGAGACCATAGATTAACAATACGCTGATTGTCTGAGAAGATTATGGCGATCGTTTGTCCATCGGATCTGAACTTAGCTTTTGACACTCTATATGGTAATTCCTGAAACTTTTTACGATTTTGAAGGTCTAACAGAATCAGCTTTTCTTCACCTAGAAGAACCATCCAATGTCTATCAGGACTTAATTCTACGTATTGATCAGAATAATCTCCATGAGAATCTAAATAATATGTAAAATTTTCTGATAATGGTAATTCTGCTAGCTGTTTTCCCGACAAATCCAACCAACTGACGTATACTACATTCTTTTCTGAGCCTCCAAGAAACATAGTAACCACGCTCTGTCCATCGGCACTGAAAGCAGTAAAGTTGAGAGAATCTTTACCCAAATCTTTAATCTTTTTACCCGAAATATCCCATAGTCGGAGAATTTTATCCTCGGAACTGGTAACTATGTATTGATTGTCAGGGCTAAAAGTAACTTTTAAAGCTCTCCTTGAATGCTTGATTTTTATTAGTTGCTGATTCTGCAAGTTCCACAAACGAACCAAGCCATCTCCCGATGCGATCGCAAGAATTTTACTATCAGGACTAAAACGTAAGTCATTAACCTGTCCTAAATACTGGAATTTAGCAAGTTGCTTACCTGATAAGTCCCATAAGTACACAAAGCCATTTCCTGTGACTGTCGCAAGGATTTTACCATCAGGACTAAAACGTAGGTCATTAACCTTCCCTGAATGCTCTAAGCTTTTCTCTATCTGCTTCCCAGACAAGCTCCGCAGGTGAACAATCTTGTCACGTTCTGAGGAGACAAAATATGAGCCATCAGAGTTAAACTCTTCCAGAGAAGAATCGTCATAATTATAGTTCGATTCTCCCAATGGCTTACCAGACAGATCCCATAGGTGAGTGCTTCCATAGGTCTGACTCACTGGTTTGCCTTTGAGTGTAACTGTTCCATCTAGACCTTTTTCTAACTCTAGCCAGGGTGGTTTTTTTAAAACTGTAATCTCCAGGCGATCGTTTTCATTTGCCTTACAAGCTTTTACTTCATAACTGTAGTCTTGGTCTACTCTGACTGGTTTTATGGGTGACACACTAGTGAAGTAAGGACATTTCTTGGGTTGAGGTCTGACTAGCCAAAGACTTACTCCGGTAACTAGCAACAGAGTACCGCCCCAAACTATGCGACGAGTTGGTGAAAGTCGAGGTAATTTGATGAGTTGTTTCTTTTTCTGCGGTTCCACTTTGGGCAGAATTTGGATCGGTTCTGGTTCAGCAAAGGATTGAGCCTCCTCATCCATGACCTGCTCAAAGTGATAGTTAAATAACAGCTTGTCTTCTTCTGATTTAACCCACAAGGTGCGGCATAGCCGAGCTAGGGCTTCATGGTCTTGAATGCCATAACCAGACTGGAGGGCACGTAGCGCCAATTTATACTCATCAATACCAAGGGGTAGTCCTGCTTTTCGCAGTCGGTCGAATAAGTTTAGCAGGGGTAGTTGCAAGTTTGAGTCTTCGCTCATCTAAAATGTTCACCCTCGGTTTTTGAGATATGCTAAATAGCGTTGATGATCCACCCAATTTTTTAGTAATACGCCCAAAAACGGTAGCTTCCCATCTAGTTGCCCCAAAATTTTATCTTGAGGATTTCTTTTTAGCACTTTAAACCAGTCGATCAGTTCACTAGTGCTAACGTTTTTACCAATTTCCCCTCTGCTTTCTGCAATAATTTTCCGCAGTTCCAGAAAACGCCCCACAGCTTTATCAACTAATGTTGGAGAGACATCTGGAAAAATTTTGCAAATGATTTCTTTGAGTCGTTCGTTGTCAGGAAATTCAACATAGTGAAACAAGCACCGCCGTAAGAAAGCATCTGGTAAATCCTTTTCATCATTGCTGGTGATCAAAACTATTGGCGCTACTTTTGCTTTAATCTCATCACCCGTTTCCTCAACAATAAATCGTTTTTGATCCAGTTCCAGCAGTAGGTCATTAGGAAAATCAATGTCAGCTTTATCAATTTCATCAATTAGCACGACACTCAACTTTTCCTCTCGAAATGCTTTTCCCAAAGGGCCCCAGCGCAAATAGTTAACTGGGTTATCAATTTTCTGGATTTGTTCTGCACTCAGGCGACTAGAAGCCGCAAGTTGGGCATCTCGCAAACGCCCAACGGTATCATAAGTATACAAACCATCCTGTGCCCGACTGGTGGATTTGACGTACCAAGCTTCTAAATTTAGACCTAGTTCGTAGGCTACTGCATTCGCTAACAGTGTTTTCCCACACCCTGGTTCACCCTTCAACAGTAATGGTCGTTCTAAGAAAATCGCCAAGTTCACCGCTTCTACAAGTTCTGGACTAGGTAAATAAGGATATAAAAGTTGTCCATTTGCCCCTCTTTCTCCTAACTGGGGCTGAACTTGACCTGTATATTCCAGAAATTGTCTACCTACAGTCTCAACCATTTTTCCTCTTGTTCATACCAATTACAGTCAGAAAGGCGACAAATTTCGCCAAATGTGGGTTCTGGAATTCCATTATCACTGTTTTTCAGTATTATCTCTATTGTTTGATCTATTTGGCTTATCAGTTTATTTGGCAGTGTAGCCTGTTCGTACTCTAGCCAATCAGTCAGTTCATCCTCAGAAAATTCGGTAATCTCAGGTAGCTTCCAAGAGTTTTGACTTTCTGCAAAAGGAACATTCCAACTACCTGCACAGCCGTCATAGTCAACCAGGAACATTAATAATTTGAATTGACTAGTTTGCAGGGTAGCTTCTTTGGCTTTTGTCGCCAATGGTAGCCAAAAATCCTGGATAAGTTCATGTAGAAAAGCTTCCGGTAGGCAATTGACATCGTGGAAAATTAGCAGGACATTCTGAGTTTGCCACAATTTATAAACTCGGTCGGCAATTTCGGGAATCGTGCTTTGTCTGCCTAGATCGACTCGACCACCCAATTCACGCCATAAAGCATTAATGTCACTCCTGCGGGAAATGCGGCTGAGTTCAATTCGGACAATCTTCCCTGTGATGATGTTGGGAACATGTTGTACTACTAATCGATTTAACAGCCAGCGTTGACCATATTCTGGTGAACCGTGGATTAGAAAGGCTGCTGTGGAGTTAACCTCAATAAACTTGCGGAATTCTCGTGTCTGTTTGCGATAGCCCAATTTCAACAAAGCATGATATAGCCGTTCACTAGACACAGATTGTTCTAGATAATAAAGCTGCTGTTCTAATTCATTCAGTTCTGCCTCGGTCTGTTGAATCTGATTTTCTCGTTCAAAGCGAATGAGAGTATCTGTCGCGATCGCATAATCACGACGTAGCCTATTTAACTTCTCGGCTACTAGATCATACTGCTGTTGTAATCCCTGGCGTTTCTGTTCTAGGCGCTGATCGGAGGACATCCAGTTATTTTTTAGTAATAATCTTTACTTAAGACGAATATCCAGATGTCGGTGTGACAATCTGGTTAACTGCATTTTGTTTCAATTGTTAAAAAAAACATACTTCTTTTGCTAGATGTCATTTATTTAGGGAAGCACGACGAAAAAGTAAGAATAAGAATAAGACAAGAAGTTTGAGAAATTCAAAACTGCATTTTTTTAATTCTTGACACCAAGATTCCTTAATTTACCAGTTACAGATATAGTATAAAAATATTTTTGTCTCTTAAGGTGATGGTTGATCGCATCTCTTGACCAAAACTACCTCGCTAGTCTTCGGTGCTTAAAGCCACCAAAAAATCTTGATATTCACAATTCAAGATATCTCGATTTATAAGTATCTTTATATTCAAGTATCTAATATATCTAAGTATTTAGAGCTAATAAAGGATCGTGGATTTAATAACCTGTGTAGGTTGGGTTGAGTCTGCGAAACCCAACATCTCTGGGGCGTTGGGTTTCGTGCCTCAACCCAACCTACAAAAATCGATGTTATTTAATTCTCATTCCTAACCATTAAAAACGCGACTGCGCCACTTATTCAACCTGGCTTCCCCAATTGTCGCAGACCGACGGGCATCAGCAACTTGCTCTTGCAAACCTGCAATCTGTTTTGCTTGCGCGTCAGCTTGCTGTTGCAAAGATGTATATTTGTCTGTGCTGGTTACGTAACTGGAAGTCTGCCAACTACTACTAAATTTTGTTGCACCGATGCTGGCAAATGGTTGTAAGTCTGCTAATTGTTGTTGCAAAGTTGCAATCTGGCTTTCTTGCTCTTTAATCTTTTGCCGCAAGCTTTGTTCTGCTGCTGTGGGAGATGCAATAAAGGTATTAACTGGAGCAGTTGCACTTTCTGGCTTGGGCTTGAATACTTCAGCAAGTATTGCACTAACATCTGTGGGTTTCAGTTTACCGTAAGGAGTGTTGTTAATTAGCGATCGCACCAGTTGAGGTTGATTATTTGTTGCTAGGTTCTTATCACTGCTAGAATTGCTCCGCAGCAGTTGCAGCATATTGCTAAATTCCAATATCTTTTTGCCGGTTTGGGTTTTATAACCCCGGTAATATGGCACGATGTTATCCCCAAAGGCATCTAGATACTCGTCGCTATCAAGATAAGAATCAATATCAGCCTCAAAACCCGACTCATCTAAAATGTTGCTGTGATAAATTGTCTCAGAGTAGTCATCGGGAGCGCGACCGAGCAAGTGTTTGAAGTTCAGTTCAATCGCCCGGTAGCGGTAAACGTTATCAAAAAATCTGGAGCGATATAACTCTGATTTGGCAATTTGACGCACAAACTCACGAACATCGATTATCCCTTGCTTGAGTTGAGATTCTGGAACAACAAGCCGCTCACTTTCCATAATGTAAGCATTACCCAACACTTGCCGATAAACTGCCCGAATTACAATTTCAATGTCATCAACTGAAGCAGTATTCCACAGTTCGATGGGTTCTGTTTGGGGAAATGCTTGATATTGGCGTTGTCTGGTTGCGTCGTCTATGAAGGTCTGCATAGTTGAGTTAGTGTGAGTAGGAGTGACTAATGGCAATTTTTAAAGGTAATGGGAGTTAGTACCGCTTCTCTTAAAAAGACGCGCAAGAGACGCAGAAACCAAAATGAGCATTGTTTTGAATCTTTTCTCATCTGGCTGGTTACTTCTGCCCAACAATACTAAATGGTTGTTAGTTATTAGTTATTAGTTATTAGTGCTTATAGCGATTCTCGTTTATGTGAGGTACACCCGTAGGGGCACGGCACTGCCCATTGGTGTCAACTTAAGCTCAAATGCTTATTCCACAAGCGTTTTACCCCCCTTAATCCCCCCTTGGAAAGGGGGGAAAAAGAATCTAGTTCCCTCCCCTTTACAAGGGGAGGGTTAGGGTGGGGTAACGCGTTGAGTGATGGTCAGTGAGTGAACTCAATATCACATATTGACAAGGGTTTCACTTAAGTTGACGCGTATGGTGCCGTGCCCCTACATCTCGTGATGTAATGTTGTACCGCATCTGAATGGGAAGCGCTATAGTTTTACCCATAACCACTAAAGACTAACTACTAAATTTTGCTAATTCCCTTTACATTCAGGACTAATTTATCAACTTTTGGGGGCTTTTTTAGTTACATTTTCTAACAAACTTAGACGGCTAACTGTTAATAACTAACAGCTAATCAGATAAAAAATTAGCAATCAGACATTAACAATTAGCCGTCAACCCTCTAGGGGAGTATTTAAGAAAATTCAAAACTTAATTTTGAATTGGAGTGTAGACTTCTGTCAGAAAGATTTCCGCAGGATATGAACTTTAAGCACGCTCATCAAATCTAGTGTAGAAACCACCATATTTTATCCAGTATTGTTTTAAAGTATGATGAGGCGTATGTAAACTAGCTTTTGCTTGATATAAAATTACTTGACGATGATCGCCCATCCAAACTTTATTAATGGGGTCAACGGATATTACTGTCCCTCCTAAAGAAGCAACACATTGAGAGAATCTCTCAATCGTTGTATATTCTAATGTCTCGAATATAAAAAAGTTACCCGAACAAATCAAGTGGCGGCTGCGAATCCAGCAGCGCATCTTTTTTTCAGCCTGTGGAGGTAACATTTTAGCTTTAACAGATTCAAGCTGAATCAACATAATGCGCTCACCGCACGTAATTCATCAGCAAAACTTTCTCGTTTTTCAAATCGCAATGGCCCAGCAGTTGATCCCCATTTTTGCTCGTGGGTTTCAATATCCATACCTTTATCTAGACTTATCCAAGTCCGCTCGGTTACTTCTACTTCGCTGATCAAATATGTCTGACATCCATTGCGCTTAATCAGACATTGATTTCCCGGTTCCACACTACCTCGAAACATTTCACCTTCTCGATGGAAAACCATTGAACAGTTATAACGCCGTTCGATGCTCTCTGGGGTGATGGTTTTGAGGATATCTAATTCACGAGCTGCACCTGCATAGAGCATAGGGTCTTTTAAGCTGTAATTTTCGATATAAATGCGATCGCCACAATCCACTAGTCTATGTACTCCCTGGCGATAGGGTGTCCATAAATCGTGGTCATAGGCTTGTTCAGAATAAAAACCGATGGCAGAAAAAAATTCAACCGGCAAAGGACGAAAAAAGATGTGAATGTGTGCATAGAGTTGTGGATTTGCAAAAGATTGCTTGTAGTTGCTAAAATCTCCTGCCATCCAACAGGCTAAGGTGAGCAAATCGTTAGCGTTGGTGCTAGATTCACTGGGCGCTATTGTCACGTCGCTTCGCTCCGAATTCAAAATTCAAAATTAACAATCCCCATAAATAAATTTAGGAGCTTGTATCCTTTTATGTTTTAACCTAATATTGCTAACTGGTTGAATTTGACAAAGAACGAATTTCTGAAGAAAAGGAAGCTGTTGTCACGCCTTTACCATCACTGGTTTTAATTGTCGCTACCCGAAATCGCAGATTTGGAGTAGCAAACCAAATTCGTTCTTCAGCAGCAGCGAGTTCATACTCTGTCAACAGGGTAAAAATCCCATCGTCACTCAGATGATATTTAGCCACTGCTGGGATTGTTTCGGCATATCCCTTGTCCCGTAGAAGTTTCCCTCTGGAAGGATTTTCGATATCGGGAATTGGCACTAGCACTGTAGTCCCAGAGATTGGTTTATCGTCCCAGTCTGACTCACCTTTCCAACTCATGCGAAAGGGGTGGGTGATACTGGCGGGGTCAGTGTCATACAATTGACAAATTGCTAGAACCGCCGGATCATCGCTGGATACAGATTCAATGTCAATGTCAGACAGCACTTGTTCAAAGTGGGCGAATGCTAAATGATGACCGCTACGCTGCGATCGCCATCGTCCAATTGAAAGTTCAAAGAATTCAGTAATTTCCATTAGAAAAGTGATCTTAAAAAAGTAGCTTAAAATCCAAGAGATATCTTGGCTAAATAGTTATTCTCCCAGTCTATATGCTAGCCTCCTTGACCACAACCGCATTTAGGAGTGTTGAGTACAGACGCGATTAATCGCGTCTGTACAGGAGTTTCCCTACTCCCCACTCACCTACTTAAGCAACTTCAGTGATACTGATAATTTTGCCGCCTGTTCTATGAATGTTTTGCACTTGTCCAGACAGTTGGTTGTAGTTAACTACATATTCGAGGTTGCCGAGACGAGTACGGAGATTACCTGAACCTTTGACTGCTTTAATCAAGAAGCGTTTGCTGGTGGTGTTTACACTAGAACCAGCTGCGGGAGCTTTGATCGATGTGGGTAAATTTGAACCGACATCGCTGATCAGTTTAGCTTTGCGATCGCTATCACTGCTAGCTACTCCTCGGAGTAAGGTAAAGGTGCGGTTAAAGCTAACATTCTTAATTCCGATTTGGGAACTAGTGCTACGAACATAGGGAACAATATTCTCGCCAAAATTCTGCTGATATTCGTCGCTATCGATATAGGATTCGATCTCAGCATCATAGCCCTGTTCGTTGTAGATGCGGACGTGTTCAGCAATTTCTGCCTGATCGGCAGGAGGACGGCCTAGCAGGTGTTTGAAGTTCAGTTCAATGAACCGATACTGGGAAGATGAGTTGAAAAACAGAGATTGATAAAATTCTGATTTCGCAATGATATTGACGAATTCACGAACGCTGATTTTGCGATCGCGCAATTGCGATTCAGCAGTGGCTAGGCGCTCACTTTCCAACAAGTGAGCATTGCCCAAAACCTGTTTGTAAACTGCGCGAATCAGTGTTTGTAATTCACTTTCGCTGGTGTTGGGACGCAGCTCAACCGTAGGTGAATCAATAGCCCAAAGTGACATTGAAGTATCTCCTTAAAACGCTAATTAAATGGAATTTCCGAGCATCCTACCCCTTATGGAGGTGGAATTTCGCATCAGTTGTCAGTTATTTTTGCTACTGACTAGCTTTTGTAAAACTTTTAGTTTGTAAAAATGTGTTAGATATCTTCGTATATGACAACTGACAAAGAATTACTCAAACCCCAGGCTAACTTTTGATCAACGATCAACACTGGGGATTAAAGATTGGAGACTGAATACTGCGGAAACTCTTCCCCAATCCCTAATCCTCAATTTCTACTTTTTAAACAATCTCTGTGATGCTCACAATTTGCTTTACCTTTTTTCCAAGCTCACTTTGTCGATAGTTCTCTAGTTGACAGGAGTAATACTGGCAATCACACCACCCTGCTTGTGAATCCGTTGATACTCTTGTGAAAGCTGATTGTATGGCACGAAAAAGACCTGGTTACTACGGCGGAACTTGGAAATATTATTTACCACATTTGCCTTGTAGCCAGTGACTTCAACCCGGTAGACCTTACCATCTTCACCTGCTCCCACACCTTGACGGGTGCGAGGAGTAGATGCTGGGTTGCGGAATGCAGCCCCCTTACTAGCTGGTGAAATTACGGCTGTAGGTGTGCTTTGAATTACCAAACTGTTCAATTTCGGTTGTTTGCCAGCTAAATCACCTTTTAGGCTACTGCTAGAGGAACCACGTACTAGTTGGAATAAGTGGGTAAATTGAACCAAACTCTGGATAGCTTCGGTTTTGTAGCCCCGAATATAAGGCACAATATTTTCCCCAAAGGTCTCTTGGTATTCGTCGCTATCTAGATATGAATCAATCTCACCTTCAAAGCCCTTTGTATCCAGAATAGTGCTGTGTGCACGTGTTTCTTCTAGATCCAACGGTGCACGACCAAGGAAATGTCTGAAATTTAATTCAATCGTCCGATAGCGGGGAGCGCTATCAAAAAACCGCGAACGGTAAAGTTCCGACTTCCCAACTTGACGGATAAACTCGCGAACGCTAATTTCACCCCGTTTGAGTTGGGATTCAGGAACAACAAGCTGCTCGCTCTCCATTACATAAGCATTGCCTAGAACTTGCTTATAAACTGCTCGAATTACGGTTTCAATTTCCTCATTAGAGCGATTTGGCCACAGATCAATAGGATCGGTATCTTCAAACAGAGCGACCCCTAATCGTGATGCTGGTCCAAAAGCCATTCAAACTATCTCCTGATTAACAACTAAATTTTATGAGAAGGATATTCAGCAAATGTTAAAAAACTTTACATCATTTTGACAAATGAGAGGGAATAGAGACTTTAAGTTCTTATTAGTCTTGATGATTTTAAGTTTTTGCATCTTTGCCTTTACACATTCTGATACGATGCTGAAACCATATTTATTAAAATTTGTTAAGTTAAATAATAGTTTAGAAAAATTTCAGCTTTTTTTTAGTATTTAATTTGCTATTGGGATACAGGTGATGGTACCATTGCGCTCCTTTTAGGAAAAGTATTAAAGTCAGCGTTCGCCCTTGACATCTCCCCTTCTCTACGAGACGCTACGCGAAGGGAGAAGTTTATCAGGGTAAGTGGGCAAGAATAAATTCAACTATATTATGCAATGTAAAGTTAATGAAATTTGCTCTTAGTAAACGCTAGAGCTGCTTACTACAAACCTTCAATTATTCATGCCCACTTCTTTACTGAATTTGGAAAGTCGCCAGTTGGGTGATTAAATGGTCAAAATAGGGAGCAAGAGTTTCTTGGTGATTGGCTTGGCAGCGTTTCAAACTAGCAGCCTTAATGCTTTTTAAGCCTAAGAGCATTGCATCCAATGGAACTTGTAATTCTTGATAGAGCAAATTCATATAGTGCAGTCCTGTGGGATTCGTATACTCAGTGTGACCACCTGCTATGCCATAAGTAATACACCGGAGGAAATGCCAAAAATCTCGCCAGCAAGCTTGGGCGCGTTCAGGTGGATAAAGACCGCCTCCAGGTTGGGTAATTTCGGGATAAGTCGCTAAAACCTGCTCTCTAGCTTCATCAACGATTTCGGTGGCGCGATCGCGTAACAATTGAGCAACAGGAATCAACTCAGAATTATCGGGTGACAAGGTTTTAATCTGCGATAAATCTTCGTCGCTTAGGTAGCGAAAAGCATCATCCGCAGCTTGAAATATGGCGAGTGCTGCTTTTGGATGGGACTGTTCCCACTTAGCAAAGCTGACAATTCTAGCTTTGGTTATTAATTCTTTGACGGCTTCGCTTAATTGAGTCATTGGTTAAGGGTTTGGGGAATTGGGCATTAGGTTAAATCTTGCCAAATGCGATCGCTATTTTTTGACATCTGTAAAATAAAGTAAATAATAGCTCTACCAAATGCACCTATGGAAATCCATAAAATCCAAGCGGAACTGAAGAACCCAGATTTTCACTATCGTTTAAAGGCGATCGCAGCCCTCAATGATTATGAATCAGAAGTTGCAGTTCCTTTGCTAACAAGTAAACTTCATGACTCAGAATTTTTGGTGCGTTCTTTTGTCGCCAGGGGTTTGGGTAATCAACAATCAGCAGAATCTTTTGCTGCTTTGATGCAAATTATGAAATTTGATGATACGCCCAATGTGCGGGCTGAGGCGGCAAATTCTTTATCGCTATTTGGTAGAGTTGCAGTTTCTCATCTAGTTATGGCATTTTATCAAGATGACCATTGGCTAGTTAAGCGGAGCATTTTGGCTGCGATCGCTGAAATGGATTGTCCTGAAGAACTATTGGATATCTGCGTTCAAGGTTTAAAAGATGAAGATTTCACAGTTCAGGAATCCTCTGTTGATGGACTCGGCTTACTAGCTGATTCTAGCCAACATACTGCGGCACTATCCCAAATACTAACCTTGGTGAATGATGAATCTTGGCGGATGCGCGTGCGAGTTAGCTATGCCCTCAAACGATTTGACGAGCCGGAAGCAAAAGCAGCCCTAAACCAACTCAGACAGGATGAGGATCACCGAGTCGTTGGAGCTGCTTTAGAAGACTTGTTGCCACAATAGCGGTATGGGTTTGTTCGCAAGCAATATTGTGAGAAAACTCATTAGATAAATAGCTAATATATTATTTTACCTTAAATTTGACAAAAATATCCGGTTAATCTGCCAAAATCTGGAATAAAATATCAACTTTTTCGAGACGAGGAGGCATTTGTGACTGATATACAAGCTGGTCAAATGACTTGGCGACTACCAGGTTCCTCAGAATGTGCTTTACATTTGCGGCATAATGCTTCGGAACCTTGGCGATCGTATACAGAATTTCCACAATATGTTTTACCCGATCCGCCCGGTTTTTCCGAAGGATACGCTACATTTTTAGCGCTTTTAAAAAAGAACTGGCAGCCTTTATAAAGAGTACTGAGTTATATCAGGTTCGGCAAATCACTTACGATATGTCATTGCATTCGCCCTTGGCGTTCCCGCAGGGTATGCAACGAAGTGGAATGTTTGCGAAGCGTTCCCGCAGGGTAGGGATTACCGCGCTTCTCTACGAGACGCTGTGTGAACGCTCGCAATGACATAAGTATTAAGTCGGACATGATATTACAGCAGTTTTCATGTATTTGAACCACACCTGTCGTAGGGGCGCAACGCCTTGCCATACGTGTCAACTTAAGCTCAAATGCTTATTCCACAGGCGTTTTACCCCCCTTAATCCCCCCGATGCATTGGGGAGAAAAAGAATCTAGTTCCCTCCCCTTTACAAGGGGAGGGTTAGGGTGGGGTAACGCGTTGAGTGATGGTCAGTGAATGAACTCAATCTCACGTCTTGACAAGGGTTTCACTTAAGTTGACACCAATGAACGCCTTGCGCCCTGAGTGCCTCAGCAACGTATTGGTCAAGCACTCAAACTCTCACGAGTTGTTGTGCGGGTGTAAGCGTTCCAAACATCGAGTTCTGAATGTGGACGGCTGAAAAGCATCGCTTTAGTTGCTTCTGTGAGTCCTTGAGCAAGAGTGAAATCTGCCCCAGCGATACTTTGAAGATGCTCCATCTCTGCATCACTGAGGTCAGTTGCTCGTAGGTCTGTATCCCGCAAATCGGCTCCAGTTAATCGAGCATTTCGCAAACAAGCCCCTGTCAAATAAGCTTTCGTCAGGTCAGCGCCACTTAAAGCCGCACCTTGCAAATTGGCTCCTGTCAAGTCCGCGCCACTCAGGTAGGCTCCACGCAGATTAGCATCTTGTAAATCTGCGTTTCGTAAAGAAGCTGTATTCAGAAAAGCACCATTAAGATTAGCATTGGGCCCCACTGCTCCCGAAGCTTTGTAGTTATATGCTTCGGGCCATTTTGTATGTGCATCATAACGCGCTACTTGGAGTTTGGCTCCTTCCAAATTTGCGCCACTGAGATTGGCTTGCTGGAGGTCAGCCCGGTTTAAATAGGCTCCCTGCAAATTAGCCCCACTCAAATCCGCTCCACGCAGATTCGCACCTCGCAAATCTGCCCCACTCAAATCGGCATTACTCAAGACCATCTCACTGAGATCGGCACCTAATAGCTTGGCTTTACTCAAGTTAGCTTGTTGTAAATCGACTTCTTTTAGATTGAATTGGTACAAATCGACCCAATCTAGAGGAATTCCTTTTTTGAGGGCTGTTAAGATTTCTGGAGTTAAACTGGGGCGATCGCTAGTAATAAGTTGAATTTCAGTATTTGTCATCAGTTGATAAAAATATAACTTTTGGAGTTATTCTACACTTTAGCGAAATCGGGACTTCATCTCATCAGTCAGTATTCAATAACGTCAAAATTTGATAAAACGAGGTTTTAAAACAGATGCATCTAATACCGCCCTTAACAATGATCGACTTCTTCCGTAAAAGTGAGGGGACATGGTTTACAGAACGCTCCGTTCATCATTTCGACTCGGCGGCGGATGAGTCGGGGGAGTCGAATTTGATCATTAAAGTCATGGAAAAGGATGATCCGAAAGTTCAAGAAGTTTGCACAGCGCAAGGAATAGACCCGACAAAAGCAACAGGCGGTGCTAGCTTTGCATGGCAGGCTAACCTAGATACGAGGCTACCGAATACCGATAATGCTGCTATTTTGGTTGATGTTCCCGACGAAACGAGACGTTCTGGAAAACTGATCCGCAACCAAGGCTATGTTGAAAGCATTCCAGTTGTGAGCCGATATCGGTTTGCCGATGATGGGGTGCTGACGATTGATACTGACTATGACAATAATCAGGGTCAGGAACGTTGTTGGTTTGTTACGGATGATTTTCGTGTCAGGGTCAGTACTGTGCGAATGATGAACGGTGTCAACTTAATGACTTATTGTTCTGAGCGTCGTTGTGTTTCTCACGAAGTCTTGGAGCAAATGATCGTTCGGAATCATGCTAGGCGTTAGTGGGGAGTGGGGAGTGGGGAATGGGGAATGGGGAATGGGGAATGGGGAATGGGGAATGGGAAATAGGGAATGGGAAATAGGTAAGTACTTTACCAAATGACAAATGACAAATGACAAATGACCAATGACAAATGACCAATGACCAATTCCCAATCAGTTTCTTATACACATCTCCGAGCA
>NNBV01000845.1_pt1 | contig 43406 bp, 41 predicted proteins | sample 1173771 | NCBI WGS metagenome assembly NNBV01 (sample SAMN07173938, study PRJNA388173) | plant metagenome | isolation source: symbiotic tissue sample KVS11 | place: Norway: Troms, Kvaloya island | reverse complement strand
GGGGGCGCGCAGCAGGCCGGTGTGCGCTTCGGCGCCCGCGTTCCACCCGTCGCTCTGGTACTTGAGGGGCTGCCGGGCGCCGGGGGTGACCTTGGTCTCGGGGGCGCGTTGGACGGTTTTTGCGCCATTGCCCCTTCCCCCGTGGGGGGGGGGAGGGGATGGGGGCACGCKGCCTTCAACGCCGCGCTGATTCAAAGGCCGCTTGCCCCCACCCCGGCCCTCCCCCGGGAGGGGAGGGAGAAATGCGGGGTCCACCGGCTCTGGCGCTTGATCAGCTTCGGCTGCCTTGCTCCTTCCCCCTTTGGGGGAAGGCTGGGATGGGGGCAAGCGGCCTTCAACGCCGCGCGACTTCAGAGGCTGCTTGCCCCCACCCCGGCCCTCCCCCAGAAGGGGAGGGAGAAATTCGGGGTCCACCGGCTCTGGCGTTTGATCGGCTTCGGCTGTCCTGCTCCTTCCCCTTCCGGGGCAAGGCTGGGATGGGGGCACGCGGCCTTCAACGCCGCGCGACTTCAGAGGCCGCTCGCCCCCACCCCAGCCCTCCCCCGGGAGGGGAGGGAGAAATGCGGGGTCCACCGGCTCTGGCGCTTGAGCAGCTTCGGCTGTCTTGCTCCTTCCCCCTTTGGGGGAAGGCTGGGATGGGGGCACGCGGCTTTCAACGCCGCGCGGCTTCAGAGGCCGCGTGCCCCCACCCCGGCCCTCCCCCGGGAGGGGAGGGAGAAATGCCGGGTCCGACTTTGCAGTCATGTCGGCAGCAACGCAGCCAGCGTCTGCAGGGTGTCCGCCTCCGCCACCGGCTTGTCCTCGCGCCACCGCAGCATGCGCGGGAACCGCACCGCGATGCCGCTCTTGTGGCGCGTGCTGCGCGCGATGGCCTCGAAGCCCAGCTCGAACACCAGCGTCGGCTTCACGCTCTTCACCGGCCCGAAGCTCTCGACAGTGGTCTTGCGGATGACCGCGTCCACCCGCCCCATCTCCACGTCGGTGAGGCCCGAGTAGGCCTTGGCGAAGGGCACCAGCTTGCGGTCTTCCTGCTCGGGCGGGCCGTCCCACACGGCGAAGGTGTAGTCGCTGTAGAGGCTGGCGCGCCGGCCGTGGCCGCGCTGCGCATAGATCAGCACCGCGTCGATGCTCAACGGCTCGATCTTCCACTTCCACCACACGCCCACGTCCTTGGTGCGGCCCACGCCGTACTGCGCGTCGCGGCGCTTGAGCATCATGCCCTCCACGCCCATGCTGCGCGCCGCTTCGCGCTGCCGCGCCAGGTCGCTCCAGTCGGTGCCCGTGAGCATCGGGCTGGGCAGCAGCGACGGATGCTGCATGCGCGCGACCAGCTCGTCGAGCAGCACGCGCCGCTGCGACTGCGGCAGCGCCCGCAGGTCGCGGCCTTCCCACTCGAGCAGGTCGTACGCCAGCAGCACCACCGGAATTTCGCGCAGCAGCTTCGGCCCCAGCGTCTTTCGGCCGATGCGCCGCTGCAGCTCGGCAAAGGGCTGCACGCGGCCTTCACCATCGCTGTCGGGCAAGGCATCGCCCCTGCGCCACACCGCGATCTCGCCGTCGAGCACCGTGCCGTCGGGCAGGGCCTCGCCCAGCACCGCGAGTTCGGGGAAGCGGTCGGTCACCAGCTCTTCGCCGCGCGACCACACCCACACCACGCCGGCGCGCTTCACCAACTGCGCGCGGATGCCATCCCACTTCCACTCGACCACCCAGTCGGCCGGCGGCCCCAGCACCGCGTCGAACTGCGCAAGCGGCAGGTTGAACGGATGCGCAAGAAAGAACGGATACGGCTGCCCGCTGGTCTTTTGCACCTGCTCGGCACTCGACTCGGGCGCGATCAGCGTGAGGTAGTCGCCCTGCTGCGGCCGCGCGCCGATGTGGGTGTAGCCCATGAGCCGTTGCGCGACGCGCTTGGCGTCGATGCCGCCCACGGCCGCCAGCGCCTGCGTGACCTGCAGCTTCGACACGCCCACGCGAAACGCGCCAGTGATGAGCTTGAAGTACACCAGCCGCTCTTCGGCCGCGAGCTGGCGCCATTGCGCGCGCAAACGGTCGGCAAGCTGCTCGGGCGCGGCCTTGGCGACATCGCGCAGCGGCAGCAGGTGCTGCTCGACCCAGACCGCAAGGCCGAGCTCGTGCGTTTCGCTGGGTGGCGGCAACAGCAGCGCGATGGTCTCGGCGAGGTCGCCGACGGCGTCGTAGCTCTCATCGAACAGCCACTCGGGCAGGCCCGCCGATTCCTGCGCGAGCAGGCGCAGCAGCTTGGTGGGCACGAGCTGGCGCGGCTTTCCTCCCGCAAGAAAGTAGACGGCCCATGCGGCATCCGCGGCGTCGGCGTCGCGCAGGTAGCGTTGCAGCGCGGCCTGTTTGGCGAGGTTGGATGTGCTGGCATCCAGCTCGCGGTACAGCGCGGCAAAGGCCTTCATGTGCCGGCTCCTTCCCCCGCTGGGGGAAGGCTGGTGTGGGGGCCGGCGGCGTCTGCGTCGGACGGTGCCTTGGCAGCCTCCTGGTCGTCTTCATCCCCGTACTCGGTCTTGAAGCCCTGGGCGTCCAGCCCGTTCTCCGTGAGCCACCGCACCATCACCTGCACGCTGCCATGCGTGACGAACACGCGCTCGGCCCCCGTGCCGGCAATGGCCTGCTGCAGGCCCGGCCAGTCGGCGTGGTCGGACATGACGAAGCCGCGGTCCACACCCCTGCGCCGGCGGGTGCCGCGCAGCTGCATCCAGCCGCTGGCGAACGCATCGGCGTAGTTGCCGAAGCGCTTCATCCACGGCGTGCCCTGCGCCGACGGCGGCGCCAGCACCAGCGCGTGTTTCAGCATGGCCGCATTCACGCCCTCGTCGCTCACGCGAAAGGTCGGCGGCAGCGCCACGCCCGCGGCGCGGTACACCGCATTGAGCGGCTCCACCGCCCCGTGCACCACGATCGGCCCGATGCTCGCGTCCACCCCGTGCAGGATGCGCTGCGCCTTGCCGAAGGCATAGCAGAACAGCACCGACGCGCGCCCCGCTTCTGCATTGGCGCGCCACCAGGCGTCGATCTGCGCGCACAACACGGCCTGCGTCGGCCAGCGGTAGATCGGCAGGCCGAAGGTCGACTCGGTGATGAAGGTGTCGCAAGGCACCGGCTCGAAGGGCGGGCAGGTGCCGTCGGGCTCGGTCTTGTAGTCGCCGGACGCCACCCACACGCGCCCGCCGTGCGCGAGCCGCACCTGCGCCGAGCCCAGCACATGACCGGCCGGGTGCAGCGACACGCGCACGCCGTGGTGCTCGATGGCTTCGCCGTACGGCAGCGTCTGCAGGTTGATGTCCTGCCCGAGCCGCGTGCGCAGCGTGCCGGCGCTGTCGGTGTGGGCCAGGTAGTGGGCATGCCCCACGCGTGCATGGTCGGAGTGCGCGTGCGTGATGACCGCGCGGCCCACCGGCCGCCAGGGGTCGATGTAGAAATCGCCGGGCGGGCAGTACAGCCCTTCGGGCCGGGCGACGACGAGATCTTCTTGCAGTGCGGGCATGGCACGCCATCGTAGGCGCAGCCCGGTGGCCGTGGCGCCGCGCGGCAGCCGCGAGGCGCTGTGGTCCGGCGCCTACTCCGCGGTTTGCGGGTTCGACACTATTTCTTGGGCCGGTTGCTCATCATCTCGAGCATGTTCATCTTCATGCCGTTGGGCATGACCATGTCGCCGGGCTTCTGGTCGGCCTTGCAGGGGCCGATCCATTTGGCCTCCATGACGCTGGTGCCCTCCGCGCGCCCCATCAGCGGCGGGTTGTAGCTCGACTTGCTCTCCATGCGGTAGGCCGAGCCGAAGTCCCCGCTGAGCACCGCGTGCGAGGTGGCGGTGGTGTTGCCGATCTTGCAGACCGAGTCCATCACCAGCTTGGCGCCGTCGGCGCGCAGCTCTTGCCGGGAACACATGTCTTTGCCCATGCCCTGGCCCATGTCGCGCATTGCCTTGTCGCTGGCCGCGTCGATGCACTGCTGCATGGTGTGCGCGCCGGCCGGACTTTTTCCCGTGCCCTCACCGGTCTGGATTTCCCAGAGGCCGGGCTTGCGCGCCGGAAAGTCGAGCGCGAACGCGGGGTATGCAATGGCGCCGGCCCCAAGGCAGGCCACGGCAATGGACAGGCGAATCTTCATGGCGGACTCCGCATCGGTGAACAGCGATGCCCGGGTTGTACCGCGCGCACTGGCGCGGTTCCATACCGCAATCGGCCTACGCCGGCACCTGCTCCGGCACCTGCGCCGACACCTACGCCGGCCGTGCCCGCACCGTCGCGCGCGCGGGTGCCCGCTGCCGCGTGGCAATGCCGAGCACCACGCCCAGCGCGAAGCCGCCCATCACGTCGATCAGCACATGCTGGCGCACCGCCATCGTCGAGTAGACGATGCCCGCGGCCCACGCCACGTTGACGATGCGCAGCCACGCGGGCGCACCCACCGCGCGCAACTGGCGTGCGAGCGCCACGCATGCGAACACCGAGAACGACACGTGCAGCGACGGAAAGGCATTGCCGGCCGAATCGACCATCTTCAGGAACTGCAGCGACGTGCCCGGCATGGTGTCGACCACAAAGTTGGGAATGGCCGTGGGCATGAACCAGAACACCAGCAGCGCCAGCACCGTCATGGCCGCGCAGCCGAAGGAGAAGCGCCACAGCTCGGGCTTGTCCTTGGCCAGCAGCACCGGCAAGGCGATGTAGCCCCAGAGCGAAAGATAGACCGGCAGCAGCGCCGGCCAGAAGACGATGCGGTGGTCGATGGCGGTGAGCGGCAGCACCCAGGCCTGGCCCGCGTTCTTCATGATCCAGAAGTACAGCGGAAAGAAACCGATGGTGGCGACCATGTTGCCGGCCAGCTTCAGCGGGAACAGCGTGATGCAGCGGCGCCAGAGGGCGTTCAGCCAGGGCTGCGCTCCTGCAATGGCGGGTTCAGGGGAATGGATCGTCATGGATGCCTGGGGCGTGCTGCAGGATGCATCCACTTTATTCGCTTCAAGGGACCGGCGACCTCGCCGTCTCCACTGCACACGCTTGCGCGTCGCCACCGAGCGGCACCGACATCAGGGTCTCCCTGAGCGTGAGCAGCACCCGACGCGGACAATGTTCGGACACCAGCGACGCGCGTTCCACCTTTTCGGTCTTGCCCTCCAAATAGCGGTATGTCCTTGGCGCGGTCGCGCTGGCCGGCATGTTCTTCGCTGCCATCGATACGGCAAGCTCCACGGACTCGCGCATCAACGAACCGGCGACCTGGCGAAGCAACGCGGCGTTGTCGCGATGCCAGTAGGTGACCGGGTCGGGCTCGCTCATCGGCGACGACACCACACGGATCACGCTCTCGTAGGCCGCAGGCACCTTGACACCAGCACGCCGCACGCTCACGGCGTTGTCGAGCACGAGCGCGGTCTGATCCTGCGTCAGCGCAAACACCGGCGCACTCTCGACCAGCCACGTCTCGCCGGTCGCATCGGCAGGCGCCTGAACGCTCGACGCCAGTTCGGCATGCGTGTAGCCCGAGAGCATCACGCGATACGGCAACAGGACGCGATCGGCCTCCTGCTGGAGTTGGGTCTTCTGCGCGTTTTTGGCGGACTCGTTCATGAGCCCATGCACGATGACCGCGGCCAGAAGCCCCGCTGCGTTGGGCGCGGGGTACACCATCGGCATGCTGCCCACGCCGGCACCGTCGAAGTTTTCCAGCCCCCTGAAGGCCACGGGATCTGCCTTGGGCAACTGCACCGCCCATCGCGGAGCGGTCGCAGGCTGCACCGCCACGGTGGCGGGCAACGGTATCGCCGGCGTCTCTTGAGCGAAAACGCTCGACACGCCAAGCGAGGCGCAGGCAATGGCTGTTCTCCACGCGGGGCGCTGTGCCCCCGCGTCGCGTTGCGCGCGCACGGACCTACTGCCCGCCGGTTGCCGCGGAAACGGGGGAGGAAACGGGCGTGGACAGCGGCGCTGACAGGCCCGGCACGGTGGCATCGCCGAGCGGCTTGAGAACACTGTCGCGGCTCGCCTCCACGGCCTGGAAGTAGGCGTTGGTCAGGCCCGGAAACTTGGGCGGCTCGTCCCATTTCAATCCGGCGCTGCGACTGATGTCGATCGGCAGATACCAGTTGTAGGTGTTGGTCTTCAGGTCGACCAGATAGACCGCGCCGTTGACAACGGCCTTGGGGTCGCTGGTGGGCACATAGGACGAATACGTGCGCACATAGCCCACCAAGGGCATGTCGATCACCAGCAGCTTGTCTACGCCGTGCTTGCTGCGCAGCGAGGCGAAGTCCTTGCGTGCCGCCGTGGTCACTTCAGTGCGGATGTCGGGCAGCGACTTCAGGTCTATAGGCTCCTTGATGACGACGACCTCGACGTTCTTCTTGCGCAACGTTGCCGCCACATCTTCCTTGAGCGCGCCCAGGTCGTCATGCGCCAGGGTTTCAGTGTGTTTGGTGAGCGACGAATTCGATGCGCTGGCGAACGCATAGCAAAGCAGGCAGGCCGCACCCGGAAAGTAAGTGTCGACCTTGGGGAGCGCCGACATTGCGACGCCGACCCGGGCCCCCTTCGAACTCAGCGCATCCTGGTTCAGGGGCACCGGCTGCTGCGGCTTCATCGCGCAACCGCTCAGAAAAATACCAAGCACCGCTGTCGCGGCCATCAGATTCCATCTCATTTTCTTCTCCTCGTTTGTTGACGGCGGCATTAAACCTGCGTCCGAGGAGGCGCCGCCAAGTCCTCAAGGACAACCGGCGCGAATTGTCACATTGTGTGACTTAATTGCGAAAACTTTGATGGCGGGCCCTCACCACGACGTCCACTTTAGTTCGCTTTGCGCCGACGCCACCGTGCGCTCGATGAAGCGCACGCCGCGCGCACCGTCTTCCACACGCGGGTAGTCCGCCGCCAGCGGATCGGCCGGCTGGCCCGCGCCCCGCGCGCGGATGTCCGCCGCCACGCCCGCATACACATTGGCAAAGGCCTCGATGAACCCTTCGGGGTGCCCCGCCGGCAGCCGGCTCGCGCGTTGCGCGGATTCGCACAGCCACGGCGCGCCGCGCGTCAGCACGCGCTTGGGGCCGTCGTGCGGCAGGTGCAGCAACTGGCTCGGCTGCTCCTGGTGCCATTCGAGCGTGCCCAGCGTGCCCGACACGCGCAGGCGCAGGTCGTTCTCCAGCCCCGTGTTGATCTGCGAGGCGACGAGCACGCCGCGCGCGCCGCCCTTGAAGCGCAGCAGCAGGCTGGCGTCGTCGTCGAGCACGCGGCCCGGCACCAGCGCGCCCAGGTCGGCGCAGAGGCTCTCGATGTCCAGCCCGGTGACGGTGGCCACGAGGTTTTCGGCATGCGAGCCGATGTCGCCGATGGCGCCGGCCGCGCCGCTGCGTGCGGGGTCGGTGCGCCAGTCGGCCTGCTTGTTGCTGCCGCCTTCCACATGGCTCGCGAGCCAGCCCTGGTTGTATTCGACGACGACCTTGCGGATGTCGCCGAGCTGGCCCGAGCGCACCATCTCGCGCGCCTGCCGCACCATGGGGTAGCCGGTGTAGTTGTAGGTGACGCCGAACACGGTGCCCTGCTTCGCGACAGTGGCGACCAGCGCATCGGCCTGCGCGCGCGTGTGCACCAGCGGCTTGTCGCACACCACATTGAAGCCCGCTTCAGTGAAAGCCTGTGCCACCGGAAAGTGCACGTGGTTGGGCGTGACGATCGACACGAAGTCGATGCGCTCTTGCGCCGGGCGCTTCAGCTCGTCGGCCAGCAGCGCCTGCCAGTCGCCATGGTTGCGCTCGTCGGCCAGGCCGAGGTCGCGGCCCGAGGCGCGCGCCTTGTCCGGGCTCGACGACAGCGCGCCGGCAACCAGCGCAATCTGGCCGTCGAGCGCCATGGCCTTGCGGTGCACGGCGCCGATGAAGGCGTCGCGGCCGCCGCCGACCATGGCGTAGCGCAATGGTCGAAGAGGTGTGTCGGTCATCAATCGTCTCGGTGTTTCTGAAACTGTTCCCTCTCCCCTTGGGGAGAGGGAGTGAAGCGATCGGCCACTAGGCCGATGGCATTCAGAAGGGCGAATTCGGGTGGTAGAAATCCTTGGCGTTTTCCTTGGTGATCAACACCGAAGGAATGATCGTCGTCGCCGGCAGCTTCTCGCCCTTCAGGCGCGCTTCGGCCGTCAGCTTGATCGCGTCGTAGATGAACTTGGGCGAGTAGCTCACGTCCGCGCCAATGCGCTTGTCCTTGCCGTCCATGATGGTCTTGACCATGTCCTTGGCGCCCGCGCCGCCAAACACGATCTTGATGTCGTCGCGCTTGGCCTGCGCAATGGCCTTGAGCACGCCCACGGCCATGTCGTCGTCCGCCGCCCAGATGGCGTCGATCTGCTTGAAGCGCGTGAGGTAGTCCTGCGTGACCTTGAAGGCGTCGTCGCGGTTCCAGTTGGCGTACTTGGCGTCGAGCAGCTTGATGTCGGGGCTGCCCTTGAGCACCGCGTTGAAGGCGTCCATGCGCTCGTTGTCGAGCGTGGTCGCAATGCCGCGCAGCGCGACCACGTTGCCCTTGCCGCCCAGCGTCTTCACGATGTACTCCGCGGGGATCTTGCCGAAGGCGGTGTTGTCACCGGCCACGTAGGCATCTTGTGCGCTGGTGTCGGTCAGCCCGCGGTCGACCACGGTCACGTAAGCGCCCTTGGCCTTGACCTGCGCGACCGGCTTGGTGAGCGCGGCCGATTCGAACGGGAACACGACCAGCGCGTTGATCTTGGTGACCGTCGACAGGTCTTGCAGCTGGTTGGCCTGCTCGGGCGCGTTGGCTGCCGTCTTGATCGTGATCTTCAGGTCCTTGTGCTCCTTCTCCAGGTCCTTCTTCGCCTGGTTGGCCCAGTAGTTGATGCCGCCCATGAAGCTGTGCGTGGCCGCGGGAATCGAAACGCCGAGGTTGACCTTTTCCGCGGCAAGCGCGGGCAGGCTCGCGAATGCTGCGGCGGCAACTGCCGTGAGAGCGATGCGTCGGGTGAAAGTTGTCATGCTGGATGTCTCCTCTTGGTGGGTGGAACGGAACGAGAAAAACTAGCGGCGTCCGCGCTGGAGGAACGCCACGATGATGATCACGAAGCCCTGCACCGCAGCGTTCAGGTACACGCTGATGATGCTGGTGAGGTTCAGGATGTTGCTGATGACCGAGAGCAGGATCGCGCCCACCACGGTGCCCGTGATGCTGCCCGCGCCGCCCTTGAGCGCGGTGCCGCCGACGATCACCGCGGCAATGGCTTCGAGCTCCCACAGCAGGCCGGTGGTCGGCGAGGCCGAGCCCAGGCGCGGCACGTACAGCAGCGTGGCGATGCCCACGCACACGCCCAGCAGCACGTAGGTCATGATCTTCACGCGGTCGACGTCCACCGCCGCATAGCGCGCCACCTGCTCGTTGGAGCCGATGGCCTGCACATAGCGCCCGTAGGCCGTGCGGTTCAGGATGACGCCGCCGATGATCGCGACGATCACGAACACCCACACGGGCACCGGAATGCCCGCCAGGCTCGCGTAGTAAACGGGCGCATAGAGGTCCGACAGCTCGTTGTCGAGCGTGAGCGCGCCGCCGTCGGCAAAGTAGGTGAGGTACGCGCGAAAGATGCCCAGCGTGCCCAGCGTCACGATGAAGGGCTCGATGCGCCCCTTCGTGATCAGCAAGCCGTGCGCGAGTCCGAACACCGCGCCCAGCACGATGGCCAGCACCGCGCCCATCACCACCGCCAGCAGCGGCGAGCCCGACGCAGGGCCGGCCCAGTTGATGAACATGATCACGCTGCCCGCGATGAGCGCGGCCATCGAGCCCACCGACAGATCGATGCCGCCCGAGATGATCACGAAGCACATGCCCACCGCGATGATGCCGATGAAGGCCGTGCGCGTGAGCACGTTCATCGCGTTGTCGACGGTGGCGAAGTCACTGTTGAGCAGCGTGCCCGCGATGCACAGCAGCACCAGGCCGATGACCGGGCCGAGGCCGTGCAGGCGCTCGGTCCAGCCGGGTTTGCTTTCAGCGCGATGTGTGGATTCGGGAGTGGAGGACATTCGATTCTCAGTGCGTGCTGTGCACGTGTTGCACGGCTTCGGCGAGCGCAGCGAAGCCCGTTCGGGAGATGCCGCGGAACCGGCTTTGCCGGGCCGCTGGCGTCGCCCCCTGGAAGGGGGTTGGCGAAGCGACACGAAGTGCGCGAAGACTGGGGGTCAGCCTATTTCGTTCCGGTGGCATGAGCGATGAGCTCCTCTTCGGTCAGATGATTCGCGTCGAGCGTGGCCACCAGCTTGCCCGCGCGCATCACCGCAACGCGGTGGCACAGGCCGATCAGTTCCATCAGCTCCGACGAGACGACGATCACCGCGAGCCCTTCACGGGCGAGTCGCTGGATCAGGAAATAGATGTCGCGCTTGGCGCCCACGTCCACGCCGCGCGTGGGCTCGTCGAGCACCACCACCTTGGGGCGAGGCTGCAGCACCTTGGCCAGCGCAAGCTTCTGCTGGTTGCCGCCGGACAGCGACGAGGCCTTGACGTCGAGCGAGCCGGTGCGAATGCCGTAGTCCTTCACCGCCTCGGCCAGCGCGCCGCGTTCGGCCTCGGGCTTCAGCCAGGGCTGCGCATAGCGTTCGAGCGCCATGAGCGTGAGGTTCTGGCGCAGGCCGAAGTCCACGTGCAGGCCCTTGCCCTTGCGGTCTTCGCTGAGGTACGTGAGGCCGTGCCTGGCGGCGTCGCGCGGGTTGCGCCAGCCCTTGTGGTGGGGCACGGGCTGGCCGAGCATCTCCACGCTGCCGCTCGCGGGTCGCAGGCCCAGCAGGCCTTCGAACAGCTCGGTGCGGCCCGCGCCGACCAGGCCCGCAAAACCGAGGATCTCGCCGGGGCGCACCTCGAAGCTCGCGCTCTGCGCCCAGCCGGGCACGCTGAAATCGCGCACGCGCATCGCGGGCGCGTCGGCGGCCACGACGAGGTCGCGCGGCGGATACAGGTCGGCCAGTTCGCGGCCCACCATCAGGTTGGCCATCTGATGGCGCGTGACATCGGTGGTGGGCGAGCGCGCCACGAAGCGGCCGTCGCGCATCACGATCACCTCGTCGGTCACCTGCTCCACCTCGTCGAGCTTGTGCGAGATGTAGACGATGGTCACGCCGTCCGCACGCAGTTGCGCGATGAGCTTGAACAGGCGGTCGGTCTCACCCGGTGTGAGCGTGGCGGTGGGCTCGTCCATGATGAGCAGGCGCGCGCGGCGGGCGATGGCCTTGGCAATTTCCACGAGCTGCTTCTCGGCGACGATGAGCTTGCGCACCTTGGTGCGCGGATCGACCTGCAGGCCGACCGCGGCCAGCGCGGCGGCGGCGTCGCGCTCCATCGAGGCGTCGTCAAGCAGCCAGCCTTTTTTCTTCTCGTGGCCCAGGAAGATGTTCTGCGCCACGCTCAGGTCTTCCGCGAGGTTGAACTCCTGGTGGATCAGCACGATGCCCAGCGCCTCGGCATCGCGCGAGCTGGTGAACTGCTGCGGCTGGCCGTTGATGCGCAGCGCGCCGGCGGTCAGCGCCTCGTAACCCGCGAGGATCTTCATCAGCGTGGACTTGCCCGCGCCGTTTTCGCCGAGCAGGCCGTACACGCGCCCGGGCGCCAGCGCAAAGCTCACGCCGTGCAGCACCTGCACCGGGCCAAAGGCTTTCACCACGGCGTCGAATTCGACCGCGACGCTGCCCTTGGGGTTGTCTGCTGCACTCATGGCGCCACTCCGCGAACTTTCAGGGTCTCGTGCATCGCGAGCACGCCAGCGCCGACCAGGCCGCCCTGCGTGCCCAGCGGCGTGTACTGGATCTCCAGGTGCCGCGTGGAAAGCGCCAGCGAGCGCTGGTACACGCTCTGGCGCACAGCCGCCAGAAACAGCGGCCCGATGCGCGTGATGCCGCCGCCGATGAACACATGCGACGGATTGAAGAAGTTGACGACCGACGCGAGCATCTGGCCGATCAGGCCGCCCGCGCGCTGAATGATCGCGTTGGCCGCCGTGTCGCCGCCGCGGCTGGCCTGGCCCACGTCAACGGCGTCGATGTGGCCGTGCAACCGCAGGCACTCGGCCAGCGCCGCGCTCTCGCCGGCTTCGGCGGCCTGCACCGCCATGCGCGTGATGGCCGGGCCGGCCGCCATCGCCTCGACGCAGCCGACGTTGCCGCAGTGGCAGCGCGGGCCTTCCTGGTCGACGCAGATGTGGCCCACGTCACCGGCCGAGCCTGCCGCGCCGCGGTACACCTCGCCATGGCAGACGATGCCGCAGCCGATGCCCGTGCCGATCTTGATCACCAGAAAGTTGTTCAACGAGCGCTTCAGGCGCCACAGTTCGCCCAGCGCCATGAGGTTGACGTCGTTGTCGACGAACACGGGCGCGGCGTAGTCCTCGCGCAGGTAGTCGCGCACCGAGAAGCTGTCCCAGGCCGGCATCAGCGGCGGGTTCACCAGCTGACCGATCTCGAAGTTCACCGGGCCGGGCACGCCGATGCCGATGCCGAGCACGTCCTTCGCGCTGGCGCCGCAGCGCGCCAGCAGCTCGCGCATGAGGGCGCGCACGCGGGCCAGCACCACGGCCGGGCCCTGGCGCACGTCGGCGGGTTCCTCGTGCTGGGCGAGCACGGTGAGGTCGGGGCGCAGCACGGCCACGTCGAGGCTGGTGGCACCGATGTCAATGCCCACGAGCACGCCGAGTGCGGCATGCAACTGCAGGTTTTCGGGGCGGCGCCCGCCCGAGGAACGTTGCAGGCCGGCTTCGGCCAGCAGGCCCTGCTCGACCAGGCCGGCGATCAGCCCGTTGGCCTTGCTCTTGGAAAAGCCGAGCTGTTCGGCCATGGCATGGCGCGAGCCGCCGGCCGACCAGAAGGTCGTTTCCAGCAAGCGCATTTCATCGGCGGTGATGCCACTCCAACGTGCCACGCGTGTTGTCTCCGGTGTGCTCTTGTTGTCTTCGCCGCGAATACTAGGGGCACGGCTTCAGCCAGACAAGGCTGAACTTCGACCAAATTCAGGCCAATCACTCGTTCGTTCGTTGCGAGATCGGCCCACACGCAAAAAAGCCGCCCGAAGGCGGCTTCTTGTTCGCAGAGCCCGAGGGCCCTTGCCTGCTTGCTTACTTCTTCTGGCGGTACTTGCGCAGGGCCGCGATCTGGGCGGCCATCACGGCCAGCTCGGATTGCGCCATGGCGATGTCGATGTCGCTCTTCGCGTTCTTCAGCGCTTCTTCAGCCGCCGCCTTGGCCTGGTTGGCCTTCTCGTCGTCGAGGTCCTTGCCGCGGATCGCGGTGTCGGACAGCACGGTGACGGAATTGGGCTGCACTTCGAGAATGCCGCCCGCCACAAAGACGAACTCTTCCTTGCCGTCGGCCGTCTCGATGCGCACCGCGCCGGGGCGGATGCGCGTGATCAGCGGGGTGTGACGCGGATAGATGCCGAGCTCACCGGCTTCACCGGGCAGCGCGACGAACCTGGCTTCGCCCGAGAAGATCGACTCTTCCGCGCTGACCACGTCGACGTGAATGGTGTTTGCCATCTGAGTTCCTATGTCGCTTTAGGCGATTTTCTTGGCTTTTTCGAACGCTTCGTCGATGCCGCCCACCATGTAGAACGCTTGTTCCGGCAGGTGGTCGGCTTCGCCGTTCACGATCATCTTGAAACCACGGATGGTTTCGGACAGTGGCACGTACTTGCCGGGCGAGCCGGTGAACACTTCGGCCACATGGAACGGCTGCGACAGGAAACGCTGGATCTTGCGAGCGCGGGCCACGGCCAGCTTGTCATCGGGGGCCAGTTCGTCCATGCCCAGAATCGCGATGATGTCGCGCAGTTCCTTGTAGCGCTGCAGCGTGCCTTGCACGGCGCGGGCCACGTTGTAGTGCTCTTCGCCGACCACGTTCGGGTCGAGCTGACGCGAGGTCGAGTCCAGCGGGTCCACGGCGGGGTAGATGCCCAGCGAAGCGATGTCGCGCGACAGCACCACGGTGGAGTCCAAGTGGGCGAAGGTGGTGGCGGGCGACGGGTCGGTCAAGTCATCCGCTGGCACGTACACGGCCTGGATCGAGGTGATCGAGCCGACCTTGGTCGAGGTGATGCGCTCTTGCAGGCGGCCCATTTCTTCGGCCAGCGTGGGCTGGTAGCCTACGGCGGAAGGCATGCGGCCCAGCAGTGCGGACACTTCGGTGCCGGCGAGCGTGTAGCGGTAGATGTTGTCCACGAAGAACAGAACGTCACGGCCTTCGTCGCGGAACGACTCGGCAATGGTCAGGCCGGTCAGCGCCACGCGCAGACGGTTGCCCGGGGGTTCGTTCATCTGGCCGTAGACCATGGCCACCTTCGAGTCTTCGAGCTTCTCGAGGTTCACGACGCCGGAGTCGGCCATCTCGTGATAGAAGTCGTTGCCTTCGCGGGTACGTTCACCCACACCGGCGAACACCGACAGACCCGAGTGAGCCTTGGCGATGTTGTTGATGAGTTCCATCATGTTCACGGTCTTGCCCACGCCGGCACCGCCGAACAGGCCCACCTTGCCGCCCTTGGCGAACGGGCACACCAGGTCGATCACCTTGATGCCGGTTTCCAGCAGGTCTTGCGAAGGCGACAGTTCGTCGTACGCGGGGGCCTTGCGGTGGATCGATGCGGTGAGCTCCTGGCTGACCGGACCGCGTTCGTCGATGGGCGCGCCCAGCACGTCCATGATGCGGCCCAGCGTGGCCTTGCCCACGGGGACCGTGATGGAGGCACCGGTGTTGGTCACGATCAGACCGCGGCGCAGGCCGTCGGACGAGCCCAGTGCAATCGTGCGCACGATGCCGTCGCCGAGCTGCTGCTGCACTTCGAGGGTCAGCGCGCTGCCTTCGAATTTCAGTGCGTCGTAAATCTTCGGCATCTGGTCGCGCGGGAACTCCACGTCGACCACGGCGCCGATACATTGGACAATTTTTCCTTCAGCCATGGCGTTTCCTTCTGGATCTCAATAATGTTGCGACAGGTTCTTGCAGAAGCGTCCTTGTGCCTTTGCGGGCCGCTTTTGCAAGATTGCCGGACGGGCCGGCACCCTTGAATGGTCAGATCAGCACTTGTCGGCTCCGGCTCGCGAGGGCGTCCTCGTCAGGCCGGGGCCGGGCGCGTGCTTCACCGACGCGCCTCGGTCACACGCCCGCCGCAGCGGCCGCACCGGACACGATTTCGGACAGTTCCTTCGTGATGCCAGCCTGACGGGTCTTGTTGTAGACCAGCTTCAGCTCGCTGATCACATTGCCCGCGTTGTCGGTGGCCGCCTTCATGGCGACCATGCGCGCCGAATGCTCGGACGCCATGTTCTCGGCCACGGCCTGGTACACCAGCGATTCCACGTAGCGCACCAGCAGCTCGTCGATCACGCTTTGCGCGTCGGGTTCGTAGATGTAGTCCCACGAATGATGTCCCGACTCGGTCTGCAGCGTCTCGGCCTTCAGCGGCAGCAACTGCTCCACCATCGGCTCTTGCTTGATGGTGTTGATAAACTTCGTGTAGCACAGGTACACCGCCGACAGCTTGCCTTCGGCATAGGCGTCGAGCAGCGTCTTGACAGGCCCGATGAGCTTGTCCAGATGCGGCGTGTCGCCCAGCTGCGTCACATGGGCCACCACGCGGGCGCCGATGCGATTCAGAAAGCCCAGACCCTTGCTGCCGATGGCGACCGACTCGACCACGTTGCCCGCGGCCTGCGCTTCGCGCAGCTTGACCGTGACGGCCCGCAGCAGGTTGGTGTTCAAGCCGCCGCACAGGCCCTTGTCGCTGGTCACGATGATGAAACCGACGCCCTTGGCTTCGGTTGTCTTCATGAACGCGTGGGTGTACTCCGGGTTCGCCTTGCCAAGGTTGGCCGCGATGTTGCGGATCTTTTCGCTGTAGGGGCGAGCGGCGCGCATGCGTTCCTGCGCCTTGCGCATCTTGGAAACCGAGACCATTTCCATGGCCTTGGTGATCTTCTTGGTGTTCTCCACCGATTTGATCTTGCCGCGGATTTCCTTACCAGCTGCCATGAGAGCTCCTTCTTGCGTCGGTCAAGGCGTCGATCAGGCGAACGACTTCTTGAACGCGGTGACAGCGGCCGTCAGTTCAGCTTCCGCTTCCTTGTCGAGCGCCTTGGACTTCTCGATTTTCTCGAGCAGCGGGGCGTAGCTGGACTTCAGGAACTGGTGCAGGCCATGTTCGAACGGCAGCACCTTCTTGATGTCCAGGTCGTCCATGAAACCCTTGTTCACGGCGAACAGCGTCGCGCCCATCAGCGAGATCGGCAGCGGGCTGTACTGGGCCTGCTTCAGCAGTTCGGTCACGCGGGCACCGCGGTCGAGCTGCTTGCGGGTGGCTTCGTCCAGGTCGGAGGCGAACTGCGCGAACGCAGCCAGCTCACGGTACTGCGCCAGGTCGGTACGGATACCGCCGGACAGGCCCTTGATGATCTTCGTCTGGGCCGACGAACCCACGCGCGACACCGAGATACCGGCGTTGATGGCGGGGCGGATGCCTGCGTTGAACAGGTTGGTTTCCAGGAAAATCTGGCCGTCGGTGATCGAGATCACGTTGGTCGGCACGAAAGCGGACACGTCGCCGGCTTGCGTTTCGATGATCGGCAGTGCCGTCAGCGAACCGGTCTTGCCCTTGACTTCACCCTTGGTGAAGGCTTCGACGTAGTCGGCGTTCACGCGGGCTGCGCGTTCGAGCAGACGGCTGTGGAGATAGAACACGTCGCCGGGGTAGGCTTCGCGGCCTGGCGGGCGGCGCAGCAGCAGCGAAACCTGGCGGTAGGCCACAGCTTGCTTGGACAGGTCGTCATAGACGATCAGCGCGTCTTCGCCGCGGTCACGGAAGTACTCGCCCATCGTGCAGCCCGAGTAGGCCGACACGTATTGCATGGCGGCCGATTCCGAAGCCGAGGCCGCAACCACGATCGTGTAGTCCATGGCACCGGCTTGTTCCAGCGCGCGCACCACGTTCTTGATCGACGAAGCCTTCTGACCAATGGCCACGTAGATGCAGGTCACGCCCTGGCCCTTCTGGGCAATGATCGCGTCGATGGCGACGGCGGTCTTGCCGGTCTGGCGGTCACCGATGATCAGCTCGCGCTGGCCACGGCCGATCGGCACCATCGAGTCGATCGACTTCAGGCCGGTCTGCAGCGGCTGGTCGACGGACTTCCGTGCGATCACGCCCGGTGCGACCTTTTCGATCACGTCGGTCATCTTGGCGTTGACCGGACCCTTGCCGTCGATTGGCTGGCCCAGTGCGTTCACCACGCGGCCGATGAGCTCGGGGCCCACGGGCACTTCCAGAATGCGGCCCGTGCACTTCACGGTGTCGCCTTCGGAGATGTGTTCGTATTCGCCCAGAATCACGGCGCCGACCGAGTCGCGCTCGAGGTTCAGGGCCAGGCCGAACGACGGCGTGCCGTCGGCGCTCGGCGGGAACTCGAGCATTTCGCCTTGCATCGCATCCGACAGGCCGTGCACGCGCACGATGCCGTCGGTCACCGACACCACGGTGCCTTCGTTGCGGATGTTCGCGCTGACCCCGAGGCCCTCGATGCGGCTCTTGATCAGTTCGGAAATTTCTGCGGGATTGAGTTGCATGACTCTTTCCTTCTTTCTTTGTAAGGCGATGGAGGCCGTCAGGCCGCCAGCGCAACTTTCATTTGTTCAAGGCGCGCTTTGACGGAGGTGTCGAGCACCTCGTCGCCGACCACCACACGAATGCCACCGATCAGTTCCGGCTCTTGCTGGACCGTGACCTGGAGCTTGCGGCCGAAGCGCTTTTCAAGCACCGCCGACACAGTGGCCAAGGCCGCCGCATCGATCGGGAACGCGCTGTAGACCACGGCGTCGGACGAACCGCTCTTCGCGTTGGCCAGTGCCCGGAACTGCTTCGCAATTTCCGGCAGCACCGAAAAACGCCCGTTCTCGATGAGCGCAGCCAGAAAGTTCTGGGCGGGGGCGGTCAGCGGTGCACCGAATGCACCGGCGACCACACCGACCACCTGTTCGGCCGTGGCCTTGGGGTTGTCGGCGAACTGCCGGAGCTCGGGGTTGGCCGCGATGGCGGCCATCTTTTCGAGCCAGGCGCTGGTTCCGGCGACGTCGGACGACGACGCCTTGAAGAGCGCCTCGGCGTAGGGGCGTGCAATGGTGGCGAGTTCTGCCATGGCTTCTATCAGAGTTCGGTCTGCAGACGGGCGAGCAAATCGGCGTGGACGCCTGCATTCACTTCCTTGCGCAGAATCTGCTCTGCGCCCTTGACGGCCAGTGCGGCAACCTGCTCGCGCAGTGCTTCACGGGCCTTCAGTGCCTGCTGGTCGGCTTCGACACGTGCGGCTGCAACGATCTTGTTGCCTTCCTCGGTCGCGCGGGCCTTGGCCTCTTCAACGATGGCCTGGGCGCGACGTTCGGCGTCGGCAAGACGCTGTGCGGACTCGTTGCGTGCCTGGCCCAGTTCGGCTTCCACGCGCTTGTTGGCGGCGGACAGCTCGGACTTGGCCTTGTCGGCGGCAGCGAGGCCTTCGGCGATCTTCGCAGCGCGGTCGTCCAGCGCTTTCGCGATCGGCGGCCACACGAACTTCATCGTGAACCCGACCAGGATCAGGAACACGATCATCTGAACGATCAGGGTACCGGTAATGCTCACTTTTCACCCTCTCTATGGGATTGAATCGAAGCCATTCGCTAGGGGATCCAGGGAACGACGACGCAGGTCCGACGAGAAAGACTTACTTCGGCAGGTTGGCGATCTGAGCCAGGAACGGGTTGGCCGTTGCGAACCACAGAGCGATACCGGTGCCGATAATGAAAGCGGCGTCGATCAGACCAGCCAGCAGGAACATCTTGGTTTGAAGTTCGCCCATGAGTTCGGGCTGACGTGCGGCCGACTCGAGGTACTTGCTGCCCATGATGCCGATGCCGATACATGCGCCCACAGCGCCGAGACCGATGATCAGGCCGGCGGCCAGTGCAACAAAGCTAATAACTTCCATGATGACTCCTAGAGGACTTTGGTTGAAGAGAAAACAAAAAACAAAAACGAAAACTGACGATCAGTGGTGATCGTGGGCCTGGCCGATGTAGACCAGCGTCAGCATCATGAACACGAAGGCTTGCAGCGTGATGATCAGGATGTGGAAGATGGCCCAGGCCGTGCCCGCGATGATGTGGCCGATGGCCAGGCCGATGCCGGTGGCCGACAGCGTGAAGGCGCCGCCCATCAAGGCGATCAGCAGGAAGATCAGCTCACCGGCGTACATGTTGCCGAACAACCGCATGCCGTGAGAGACCGTCTTGGCGACGAACTCGATCATCTGCATGGCGAAGTTGAAGGGGTAAAGCGCCCAGTGGTTGCCGAAGGGTGCGGTGAACAGCTCGTGAATCCAGCCGCCGGCGCCCTTGATCTTGATGTTGTAGTAGATGCAGATCAGCAGCACGGCCACCGACATGCCCATGGTCACCGAGAGGTCGGCGGTGGGCACGACGCGCAGATAGGCGTGGTGCGGGTCTTCACCGGCAATGCCGAAGATCTTGGCCCAGATGGCCGGGAACAAATCGACGGGGAACAAGTCCATTGCATTGAGCAGGAAGATCCACACGAAGATCGTGAGCGCCAGCGGCGCGACGAACTTGCGGCTCGTGGCGTTGTGGACGATGCCCTTGGCCTGTTGGTCGACCATTTCGACAAGCAGCTCGACAGCCGCTTGAAAACGGCCGGGAACACCAGAAGTAGCCTTGCGGGCAGCAAGCCACAGCAGCCAGCAACCCAGCACGCCGAGCAAGATCGAGAAGAACAGCGAGTCGAAATTGAAAACAGTCAGGTCTGCAACACCCCCAGGCTTGGAGCTTTGCAGGTGCGTCAAGTGGTGAACGATGTATTCACCCGCGGTCTGACCATGTTCCGCAGCGTTTTCAGCAGCCATTCCGTTACTCGTCTCTCTGTTTCCGGCGCCGGGGCGAGAACATCACCGCCAACCAGGCCGCCTTCATTGTCACCACCAAGCCGACCAGCATTGCGGGCCAGCTCAGCGCCGTAATCAGCCTTGGCGCAGCGATCAGCATCGCCACCGACAAGGCCATCTTGACCATTTCCCACAGGAAGAATCCGAACACCGCAGTGCCAGGATTCAAGGAAGAAAACCGACCGGTCAGCCCACGTGCGAAGACCGCCGATGGAAGAACCACCGCGATCGCACCGTAAGCGGCGGACCAACCCAGATTTTGCCTCCCCGTCAGCCCCCAGATGGCCAGAGCCACCACCAGACCGACAACCAACTGACCCGCGACCACCCGCCATGGGGAGACCGAAGGGTTCTTTGCTCGCAGTTCACGCGCCTGTTCGGCGGTCAACGGCTTGAATTCTGCATCGAGGTCTTCAGCGACCTCCGAGTCTTGACGGGCGATTGTTTTCATTTCGAATGAAGCCCGGATGACGACCCAGAATTTCTACAAAGCCATTGATTATAAGTAAAAACGCAACCCATCCCGCCACCCTCGCGTGTCTCGCATGCAAATCGGCACCGCATTCCCTGACGCGAGCCCGACGCGGCACGCCCAACCATAATTCCGGAATGCACCCTATCACCGACGCCCTGCCCGCCACGCTTTGTTACCTGAACGGTGAATACACCGCCTTGCGCGACGCCAAGATCAGCGTGCTCGACCGCGGCTTCATCTTCGGCGACGGCATCTACGAGTACGTGCCCGTCTACTTCGGCCAGCCCTTCTGCTTCGAGGAGCACATGGCGCGCCTCGATCGCTCGCTCACCGAACTGCAGATCGACAACCCGCACTCGCTCGATGCATGGCGCGAGATTGTCATGCGTCTTGTCGCGCCAGGCGGCAATGCCCCTCAATCCGTGTACTTTCAGGTCACGCGCGGCGTGGCCCCGCGCGACCACGCGATGGTGCGCGGCCTGGTTCCGACGGTGTTCGTCATGGTGAACCCGCTGCCGCCCATCGCCGATGCGGTGCGCGCCAAGGGCGTGGCCTGCGTCACCGCGGCCGACTTCCGCTGGCAGAAGGCGCACATCAAGAGCACCAGCCTGCTGGGCGCGGTGCTCGCGCGGCAGATCAGCGTGGAGGCCGGCGCCACCGAAACCATCATGTTCCGCGACGAATGGCTCAGCGAGGCGTCTTCCAGCAACGTGTGGGTCGTGAAGAACGGCAAGCTCATGGGCCCGCCGAAGAACAACCTGGTGCTCACCGGCATCCGCTACGGCCTGTTCGAGCGCCTGTGCGAGGAACGCGGCATTCCCTTCGAGCTGCGCCCCCTGTCGCGCGACGAAGTGTTTGCCGCCGACGAGCTGCTGATTTCCTCCGCCAGCAAGGAGCTGCTGCCCGTCGTCACGCTGGACGGCCGAGCTATTGGCAATGGCCATCCCGGCCCCATTTACGACAGCTTGTACAAGGCCTACCAGGAGGCCAAGGTACGCAACGCACAGAAGCACGGAGCCCCGGCATGACCGACGACACGACGCCCATCGAGACCCCCGACACCAACGGCACCAGCGACACCAACGGCGCGCCCGCGATCCCCGATCCGCGCAAGGAATCGCTGATCGAGTACCCCTCGCAGTTCCCCATCAAGGTGATGGGCATGAAGGCCGACGGCATGGTGCACGCGATCACGCAGATCGCCAAGCAGTTCGACCCGGCCTTCGACGCCAGCACCATCGAGCTGCGCGAAAGCAAGGCCGGCAACTACCTCGGTGTGACGATCACCGTGACGGCCACCAGCCGCGAGCAACTCGACGACCTGTACCGCGCGCTGTCCGGGCACCCGATGGTCAAGGTCGTGCTTTGACCCTGCGCTGGCGAGCCGCGGTGGCGGCACTGTGCGCAAGCGTCCTGGTGGCCGCTTGCGGCACGGCGCCCAACCCGTACTACGACGCCAGCCGCACGCACCACCGGCCCGACGGCTTCCAGGACAACTACATCGCGTTCAAGCCGAAGAACTTCTTCACCGACGTGCTGCTCGGCTGGCGCTTGCCCTCCTGGTTCAAGGGCCTGCCGCCCGCGCCCGAGGCGCCGCCGCCGGTGGTGTCGCCGGACCTTGCCTTCATCAACGCCAACAGCGGCGCCGCCACGCAGCCTGCGGCCACCTTCATCGGCCATGCCACCGTGCTGGTGCAGGTGCCCACCGCCAGCGGCGGCCTCAACGTGCTGACCGACCCGGTGTTCGGCGAGCGCGCCTCGCCGGTATCGTTCGCCGGGCCCCAGCGCTTTCAGCCGCCCGGCGTGGCGCTGAAGAGCCTGCCGCGCATCGATGTGGTGCTGATCAGCCACAACCACTACGACCACCTCGACGAAGGCAGCGTGAAGGCGCTCAACGCGCAGGCCGGCGGCCCGCCGCTGTTCGTGGTGCCGCTGGGCATTGCGCCGTGGCTGGCGGAACGCGGCATCGTCAACGCCGTCGAGCTCGACTGGTGGGACAGCCTCACGCTGCCGGCCACCGCAGGCCCGCTGCAGGCGAAGCAGGCCCGCGTGCAACGCAACGGCGCCGGCGTTGCCACCGACACGCCCGGCGCGGTGCAGGTGTTTCTGGTGCCCGCGCAGCACTGGAGCGCGCGCGGCCTCGGCGACAGGATGCAGACGCTGTGGGGCGGCTTTGCGCTGCTCTCGCCGAAGATGCACCTCTTCTATTCCGGCGACACGGGCTATTCGAAGGACTTCGCCGACATCCAGGCCCGGCTGGCGCCGCGCCAGACCAACGCACAGGGCGGCGGCTTCGACCTGGCCTTGCTGCCCGTCGGCGCCTACGAGCCGCGCTGGTTCATGACCGACCAGCACGTCAACCCCGACGAAAGCGTGCGCATCCACCGCGAGCTGCATGCCAAGCGCAGCCTGGGCGTGCACTGGGCCACCTTCTCGCTGACCGACGAGGCGCTCGACCAACCGCCCAAAGACCTCGCCGTGGCCCGCAAGGCCCAGGGCGTGGCCGACGACGCTTTCTTCACGCTCGCCATCGGCGAGACCCGCAAGCTGCCCGCGCGGCAGGCCACGCCATGACCGACACCCCTGCAGCCCCAACCGCTGCCACCATCGAGCGGCACGTGCTGGGCCGCGTCGGCTACGCCGACACGTTCGCGGCGATGAAGCAATTCACGCTGGACCGCACACCCGACACGCCCGACGCGCTATGGATTTGCGAGCACGCCCCGGTCTTCACCCAGGGCGTGGCGGGCAAGCGGGACCACCTCCTGAACCCCGGCGACATTCCCGTGGTGCAGACCGACCGCGGCGGCCAGGTCACCTTCCACGGACCGGGCCAGGTGGTGGTCTACCCGTTGATCGACCTGCGCCGCGCGGGTTACTTCGTGAAGGAATACGTTTATCGCATCGAAGAATCGGTGCTGCGCACGCTGGCCCATTTCGGCGTGACCGGCCACCGCGTGGCCAGCGCGCCGGGCATCTACGTGCGGCTGGACGACCCGTTTTCTCACTCTGCATTGACCGGCCCTTTGCCCGCCGGTGACCCGTTTCGCGGCCTCGGCAAGATCGCCGCGCTGGGCATCAAGGTGAGCCGCCATGCCACCTACCACGGCGTGGCGCTGAACGTCGCGATGGACCTCGAACCCTTCTCGCGCATCAACCCTTGCGGTTATGCGGGGCTGCAAACGGTCGATCTTTCTACAATCGGCATCCAAACCACATGGGAAGAAGCCGCCGCGGTGCTGAGCCAAAAACTCACCACCTACCTGGCGCCCTAGCAATCCAATGAGCACCACCGAAGTCGTCCGCGACGCCCAGAGCGCCGAAAACTACAACCCGCTGGCCAAGCAGAAGGCCGCGGCCAAGCTCTCGCGCATCCCCGTCAAGGTGGTGCAGACCGGCGAAGTGCTCAAGAAGCCCGAATGGATCCGCGTGAAGGCCGGCAGCCCGACCACGCGCTTCTACGAAATCAAGCAGATCCTGCGCGAAAGCAACCTGCATACCGTCTGCGAAGAAGCCTCGTGCCCGAACATCGGCGAATGCTTCGGCAACGGCACGGCCACCTTCATGATCATGGGCGACAAGTGCACCCGCCGCTGCCCGTTCTGCGACGTGGGCCACGGCCGCCCCGACCCGCTGGACAAGGACGAGCCGCTCAACCTGGCCAAGACCATCGCCAAGCTGCGCCTGAAGTACGTGGTGATCACCAGCGTGGACCGCGACGACCTGCGCGACGGCGGCAGCCAGCACTTTGTGGACTGCATCAAGAACATCCGCGAGCTCTCGCCGATGACGCAGATCGAAATTCTGGTGCCCGACTTCCGCGGCCGCGACGACCGCGCCCTGGAAATCCTGAAGGCCGCGCCGCCCGACGTGATGAACCACAACCTGGAAACCGCGCCGCGCCTGTACAAGGAAGCGCGCCCCGGCAGCGACTACCAGTTCAGCCTGAACCTGCTGAAGAAGTTCAAGGCGCTGCACCCCGGCGTGCCGACCAAGAGCGGCATCATGGTCGGCCTGGGCGAGACCGACGAAGAGATCCTGCAGGTCATGCGCGACATGCGCGCCCACGGCATCGACATGCTGACCATCGGCCAGTACCTGTCGCCGTCGGGCTCGCACCTGCCGGTGCGCCGCTACGTGCACCCGGACACCTTCAAGATGTTCGAGGAAGAGGCTTACAAGATGGGCTTCAGCCACGCGGCGGTGGGTGCGATGGTGCGCTCAAGCTACCACGCGGACCAGCAGGCCCACGCGGCCAAGCAGGCACACGCCACCGGCGCCTGATCGCTTTCCGGCCGGCCTGCCCCGGGCCCCTTCAGGGCAGGTCCAGCCGGTACCCCACCCCATAGATCGACCGAATCAGCTCCTGCCCGCCGGTCGCGGCTTCGAGCTTGCGGCGCAGGTTCTTCACATGGCTGTCGACCGCGCGATCGGTCACCGCGCGCTGGTCGGCGTGCACATGGTCCAGCAGCTTGTCGCGCGACAGCACGCGCCCGCGCGCGTCGGCCAGGGCCTTCAACAAACGGAACTCGATGGGCGTGAGGTCCATCGGCGCGCCCTGCCACGCGGCCTTGTACGTCTGTGCATCGAGCAGCAACGGCGACACCTCGCGCGCCGAATGGCCGCTGCGCCGCAGCAGCGCCTTCACGCGGGCCACCACCTCGCGCGGGCTGAACGGCGTCTTGCAGATGTAGTCGTCCGCGCCGATCTCCAGGCCCATCAAACGGTCGGCCTCTTCGACACGCGCGGTGAGCATGATGACCGGCACGTCGCTGAACTGCCGCAGCTCGCGGCACACGCTCATGCCGTCCTGGCCGGGCAGCATGAGGTCGAGCAGCACCAGGTCGGGCGCGCGCGCTTTCACGCAGGGCAACACCTCCAGCCCGTTGGCCAGCCAGGCCGAGGTGTAGCCCGACGTCTGCAGGTAGTCGGCGAGCAACGCGGCCATGCGCGGCTCGTCCTCCACGATCAGCACGTGGGCGCAAGAAACAGGGGTCATGGGTGCGTCGCTCATCGTCGTTTCTCTTCGTGCCTCAGGCCCGCGGCAGGCGCACCGCGGCCCACACGCCGCCCATCGGCGAGGCCTTGGCCTCGATGCTGCCGCCATGCGCCTCCACGATGCTGCGGCAGATCGACAGCCCCAGCCCGGCACCGCCGCTGGCGCGGTTGCGCGAGCCCTCGCCGCGAAAGAAGCGCTCGAACAGGCGCGGCAACTGCGCCGCCTCGACGCCCGGCGCGGAGTCCATCAGGTCGATGGCAATCGCCTTGTCTTGTTCGCGCGCGGAGATGCGCAGCACGCCACCCGCATCCGTATAGCGGCAGGTGTTGAGCACCAGGTTGCTGAAGAGCTGCTGCATGCGCCGCTCGTCCGCGAACGCCATCAGCGGCTGCGCTGGCAGGTCGAGTTCGAGCCGCAGGCCGGCCGACGCCAGCCGCTCGCGAAAGGCGTCGACGCTGGCCTCGATCAGCTCGCGCAGGTCCACGTCGGCCTTGCGGTAGGCGAGCGCGCCCACGTCGGCCAGCGAGAGGTCGTACAGGTCGCTCACCAGCTGGTTGAGCATGCCGACCTCGTGCTGCAGCGAGCGCACGGCCTGCGCGTCGAGGCGGCGCACGCCGTCTTCCATCGCCTCCAGCTCGCCATGCAGCACGCCCAGCGGCGTGCGCAGTTCGTGCGACACGTCGGCCATGAACTCGCGGCGCATCTGCTCGTTGCGCTGCAGCGTGTGCGCCAGCGAATTGAAGTCGCGCGCCAGTTGCCCGACCTCGTCGTTCGACGACACGGCCACGCGGCTTTCGTAGTCGCCTGCCGCCAGCCGGTGGGTGGCGCCGGCCACGCGCTTCACGGGCGCGAGCAGCACGCGCGCGATCCACCATGCGATGCCCGCGGCCAACAGCACGCACAGGCTGCCGATGACCCAGCTCGCACGCGCCTGGTTCTGCTGAAAGCGCTGGTCGCCGGCCTCGCTCACGCTCTGGAACGGGTTCATCACGACCCATCCCACGGTCTTGCCGTCGACCGACACGGCACGCTCGGTGGCGCCCCGGCGCACCTCGCGGTAACCGGCGATCACCTGGCGGCGGGCGTCCAGCAGCGTGATGCGCAGCATGGCGCCCGTGAGGTCGGACACGGGCGGCACCGAACGGCCCGGCTCGAAGCGCTCGCCCGAGCTCGCACGCGCGGGCCGCATGATCTCGAACCACGGCCCGGGCCCCTCGCTCAAAAAGTCCCAGCTGCCGTGCGCGCGGTACGCGGCCACCGCGTTGGGCAGCATCGCGTCGAGCCGCTCCACGCCCTGCTCGTTGAGGTAGCCGACAAAGCCGCGCTCGAAATTCCATCGCGAGGCGGCGCCCATCGCAACCACCGCCAGCACGGCGGTGGCCAGCACGGCGAGAAAGAGCTTGGTGGTGATGCTGATCTTCATGAAGGGCCACAAGATAAGCCAGATGAGGCCGTGGCGGTGCATTGCGCCGCCATGGCCGCGCGCCGCGGGGGACCTTCACATTGGCTCCACATTGCCTGCGGACCATGGGTTCCAACCTGATTGGAAACCTGCACATGTCTTCCCGCTTCACCCGCACCGGCCTCGCGTGCGCCCTGGGCCTCGGCCTGCTGGGCGCGATGGCGGGGTGCTCCGGTTCTTCGTCCGCGCCACCACCAGCAGCAACAGCCGCGCAAGTCAGCGTGGTCACGCTGCAGCCCGAGAACCAGCCCATCACCACCGAGCTGTCGGGCCGCACCCGCTCTCGCCTGAGCGCGGAGATTCGCCCGCAGGTCGGCGGCATCGTGCAGCAGCGGCTGTTTGAAGAGGGCGCGCTGGTCAAGGCCGGCCAGGTGCTCTACCAGCTCGATCCCGCCAGCTACAAGGCCGCCCATGCCAGCGCGCAGGCCAGCGTGGCCAAGGCAGAGGCCACGGTGAACGCCGCCAGAACCGCCGCGCGCCGCAACGCGGAGCTTGCAAAGATCGACGCGGTGAGCCAGCAGGCCAACGACGACAGCCAGGCCACGCTGCAGCAGGCCGTGGCCGACCTGGGCGTGGCGCGCGCCGCGCTCGACACCGCTCGCATCAACCTCGGCTTCACGCGCATCACCGCGCCGATCGCGGGGCGCATCGAGGCCTCCACCGTCACGCCGGGCGCGCTGGTCACGGCCGGCCAGACCACCGCGCTCACCACCGTGCAGCAGCTCGACCCGATCTACATCGACGTGACGCAGTCGACCACCGACCTGCTGCGCCTGCAGCGCGAACTGGCGAGCGGCGCACTCAAGAGCGGCACCGACAAGGCCGAAGCCGCGGTGCGCCTGGTGCTGGAAGACGGCACCGCCTACGCGCACACGGGGCGCCTGCAGTTTGCGAGCGTCACCGTCAACGAAGGCACCGGCGCGGTCACGCTGCGCGTGCTGGTGCCCAACCCCGAGCGCACGCTGCTGCCCGGCATGTACGTGCGCGCCGTGCTGGAAGAGGGTGTGGCCGAGCAGGCGCTGCTGGTGCCGCAGCAAGGCGTGACCCGCACCGCGAGCGGCGATGCTTCCGCGCTGGTGGTCACGCCCGACAACAAGGTCGAGCAGCGCGCGCTGAAGGTGTCGCGCGCCATCGGCAGCCGCTGGCAGGTGACAGAGGGCCTGAAGGCCGGCGAACGCGTGATCGTCGAGGGCTCGCTGAAGGTGAAGGCGGGCGACACGGTGCAGCCGGTGGCGGCCACCGACACCGCCCCTGCGGCCACCAACGTGGCCACCAACGCAACCACCCGCTGAGGCAACGCACATGGCACGTTTCTTCATCGACCGGCCCATCTTCGCGTGGGTCATCGCCATCGTCATCATGCTGGCCGGCGCGCTGTCCATCACCACGCTGCCGCTGGAGCAGTACCCTGACATCGCGCCCACCAAGGTGTCGGTCAACGCCACCTACCCCGGCGCCTCCGCCAAGACCATCGAAGACTCGGTCACGCAGGTCATCGAGCAGAAGATGAAAGGGCTCGACCGGCTGGTGTCGATGGCCTCCAGCAGCACGTCTTCAGGCAGCGCGCGCATCGAGCTCACCTTCGAGGCCGGCACCAACGCCGACGTGGCGCAGATGCAGGTGCAGAACAAGCTGCAGCAGGCCCTGTCGCAGCTGCCGCAGTCGGTGCAGAGCCAGGGCGTGACGGTCACCAAGTCGGGCACCGACTTTCTGATGATCGTCTCGCTCACCTCGCAGGACGGCAGCGCCTCGGCCACCGACATCGGCGACTACATCTCCAGCAGCCTGCTCGACGTGGTGAGCCGCATCGACGGCGTGGGCGACGTGCAGGCGCTGGGCTCGGGCTATGCCATGCGCATCTGGCTGGACCCGGCCAAGCTGCAGAAGTATTCGCTGATGCCTTCGGACGTGAGCAGCGCGCTCACCAGCCAGAACACCGAGGTGTCGGCCGGCCAGCTGGGCGCCCTGCCCGCCACCGGCGGCCAGCGGCTCACCGCCACCATCACCGCGCGCAGCAAGCTGCGCACCGCAGAGCAGTTTCGCGAGGTGATCGTCAAGTCGGACAGCGCCGGTGCGGCGGTGCGCCTGGCCGACGTGGCACGCATCGAGCTGGGCAGCGAGAGCTACACCATCAACACGCGCTTCGACGGCAAGCCCTCGGCCGCCATGGGCGTGAAGCTGGCCACGGGCGCCAATGCGCTCACGGTGTCCAAGGCGGTGCAGGCCAAGCTGGCGGAGCTGGCGCCCTTCTTTCCGAACCAGATCAAGGCCGTGGTCGGCTACGACACCACGCCCTTTGTGCGCGTGTCCATCGAGGAGGTGGCCAAGACGCTGGTCGAGGCGATGGTGCTGGTCGTGTTGATCATGTATCTCTTTCTGCAGAACCTGCGCGCCACGCTGGTGCCCGCCATTGCGGTGCCGGTGGTGCTGCTGGGCACCTTCGGCGTGCTGGCGGCGCTGGGCTACTCCATCAACACGCTCACCATGTTCGGCGTGGTGCTGGCCATCGGCCTGCTGGTGGACGACGCGATCGTGGTGGTGGAGAACGTGGAGCGGCTCATGTCCGAAGAGGGGCTGTCGCCCAAGGAGGCCACGCGCAAGTCGATGCGCGAGATCACCGGTGCGCTGGTGGGCATTGCGCTGGTGCTGTCGGCGGTGTTCGTTCCCATGGCCTTCTTCGGCGGCTCCACGGGCGTGATCTACCGGCAGTTCTCGGTGACCATCGTGGCGGCCATGCTGCTGTCGGTGCTGGTGGCGCTTACCTTGTCGCCGGCGCTGTGCGCCACGCTGCTCAAGCCGGTGCAGGCCGGCCACCACGCGCAAAAGCGCGGCTTCTTCGGCTGGTTCAACCGCAACTTCGACCGCAGCGCCGAGCGCTACCGCTCCGGCGTGGGCGGCCTGCTGCGGCGCGGCAAGCGCAGCCTGCTGGTGTATGCGCTGCTGGTGGGCGTGCTGGGCGTCACTTTCATGCGCCTGCCCACCTCGTTCCTGCCCGACGAAGACCAGGGCACGCTGATGGCGCAGGTGAAGCTGCCCTCCAGCGCCACCGACGAGCAACTGCAGCAGACCATGAAAAGCGTCGAGACCTACCTGCTCGCGCAGAAGGAGGTGGCGCACTTCATCATGCTGACCGGCCTGAGCGGCGACCAGGCCACGGGCAATGCCTTCATCACGCTGAAGGACTGGAGCGAACGCGGCGGCAAAGCACAGGACGCCGCATCGCTGGCGCGCCGCTTCACCCAGGACCTGGCCACGCGCGCCAACAACGCCAGCACCTTCGTCATGCTGCCGCCGGCCGTGCGCGGGCTGGGCTCCAACGCGGGCTTCGACGTGCAGTTGCAAGACCTGGGCGGCATCGGCCACGACGCGCTGGTGAAGGCGCGCGAGCAGTTCCTGGCGCTGGCGCGCAAAGACCCGGCGCTGAGCCAGGTGCGCAGCAACAACCTGGACGACACGCCGCAATTTGCAATCGACATCGACGACCGCAAGGCGGCCGCATTGAGCCTGTCGACATCGGACATCAACGACACGCTCTCCAGCGCGATGGGCGGCAGCTACGTGAACGACTTCGTCAACAACGGCCGCGTGAAGAAGGTCTATGTGCAGGCCGACGCGCCGTTTCGCATGCAGCCCGACAGCGTGAACAGCTGGTACGTGCGCAACAGCGGCAGCGAGATGGTGCCGTTCTCTGCCTTTGCCACCAGCCGCTGGACCTACGGCTCGCCGCAGCTGTCGCGCTACAACGGCATGTCGTCGTTCGAGCTCATCGGCGACCCCGCCGCGGGCGTGAGCTCCGGCGCGGCCATGGCGGCGGTGGAACGCATCATGAAGCAGCTGCCGCAGGGCATCGGCTACGAATGGGCGGGCAGCTCCTACCAGGAGCGGCTGTCGGGCTCGCAGGCGCCGCTGCTGTATGCGGTGTCGATCCTGTTCGTGTTCCTGTGCCTGGCTGCGCTGTACGAAAGCTGGTCGGTGCCGTTCTCGGTGATTCTGGTGGTGCCGCTGGGCGTGCTGGGCGCGGTGTTGGCGACCCGGTTCGCGGGGCTGTCGAACGACGTGTACTTTCAGGTGGGGCTGCTGACCACCGTGGGCCTGTCGGCGAAGAACGCAATTCTGATCGTCGAGTTCGCCAAGCAGCTGCAGGACGAGGGCATGGCGCTGGTCGATGCCACGCTGCAGGCGGTGCGCCTGCGGCTGCGGCCCATTCTGATGACCTCGCTGGCCTTCATGTTCGGCGTGCTGCCGCTGGCGCTGAGCAGCGGCGCGGGCTCGGGCAGCCGACGCGCCATCGGCGTGGGCGTGCTCGGCGGCGTGGCCACGGCCACGGCGCTGGGCATCTTCTTTGTGCCGCTGTTCTTCGTCGTGATCCGGGGCTTCTTTGCGCGGAAGAAAAAACCCGATGCAGCGCCAAAGCCACCGACGCTGCCCACGCTTGCTCAGCAAGGAGCCCTGTGACCACGCGCGCCTTCAAACTCTGCGCGCTGGCCGCGGCCGCGCTGCTCACGGGCTGCGTCAACCTGGCGCCCGTGTACTCGCGGCCTGAAGCGCCGGTCGCATCGGCGTGGCCCGTCTCGACCAATGCGACGGACACCACCGATGTGAAAGACGCCCTCACCGCCACCACCGGCTGGCAGAGCTTCATCACCGACGACCGCCTGCGCGACACGCTCACGCTGGCGCTGGCCAACAACCGCGACCTGCGCGTGGCGGTGCAGAACATCGAGAAGGCGCGCGCGCAGTACGGCGTGCAGCGCGCCGAGCTGTTCCCCAGCGTCGCGGCCACCGCAGGCGGCACGCGCCAGCGCACCTCGGCAGCGGCCAGCAGCAGCGGCACGCCGTCCATCGGCACGCAGTACACCGCCGCGCTGGGCTTCAGCAGCTACGAGCTCGACCTGTTCGGCCGCGTGCGCAACCTGAACGAGGCCGCGCTGCAAAGCTACCTGGCGACCGAGGCCACGCGGCGCAGCACGCAGATCAGCCTGGTGGCGGAAGTGGCCGCTGCCTGGCTCACGCTGGCGGCCGACAACGCGCGGCTGCAGCTCGCGCAAGACACGTGGGCCAGCCAGCAACGCTCGTATGCGCTGACCGGGCGCATGCACGCGCTGGGCGCCAGCTCGGCGCTGGTGCTGGCGCAGGCGCAGACCACGGTCGACGCGGCGCGCGTGGACGTGGCCAGCTACACCGCGCAGGTGGCGCAGGACCGCAATGCGCTCGACCTGCTGGCCGGCGCCAGCGTGCCCGACGCGCTGCTGCCCGCGGCCGGCCTGTCATCGGCCAGCGCGCTGGTCGGCGTGCCCGCGGGGCTGCCCTCGCAGATGCTGCAGCAGCGCCCCGACGTGCTGGCCGCCGAGCACACGCTGCAGGGTGCCAACGCCGACATCGGCGCGGCGCGTGCGGCGTTCTTCCCGAGCATTTCGCTGACCGCGAGCGCGGGCTCGACCAGCACCGCGCTGTCGGGTTTGTTCAAGGGCGGCAGTGGCGCGTGGAGCTTCGCGCCGTCGATCAGCCTGCCGATCTTCAACGCCGGCAGCAACCGCGCGAACCTGGACGCGATGAAGGCGCAGCGCGAGATCGACCTGGCCACCTACGAGAAGACCGTGCAGACGGCCTTCCGGGAAGTGGCCGACGCGCTGGCCGTGCGCGCGTCAGTGGGCGAGCAGCTGGCGGCGCAGCAGTCATTGGTGGACGCCACGCAGAAAAGCTACACGCTGTCGAATGCGCTTTACCGCAACGGCAACTACAGCTACCTGGAGGTGCTGGACGCGCAGCGCGCGCTGTACAGCGCGCAGCAGACGCTGATTGGCCTGCGCCTGTCGGAGCAGAGCAACCGCATCACGCTCTACAAGGTGATGGGCGGCGGGGACACGGTGCAGGCGGAAGCGACCGCATCATCACGCTGAACGCGAACGACACGGCCACGCGGCCTCAGCCCCGCGTGGCGTTCTCTTTCATCTTCGCCAGCGCAATGGCAATGGCCGCGCCGCCCAGCGTCTTGATCAGGCCCGAGTGCTGCGCATAGAACTGGCTCACCTCGTCGATCACGCCGGCGTGCTGCTGCTCCGCATGCGCGGCAATCTCGGTGACTTGCGCGGGCGACAGCTGCGAGGCCTGGTCGGGCGTGACCTGTGTCTGGCCCGGCTGCAGCATGCGCCCCAGCACGCCGCCGGCCAACGCCGAGGCTGCCGCGGGGCCGAGCGTGGCCAGAATCTGGTTGAGCACGCCGGCCTGCTGGGTGGGCGACGACTGGCCGAACAGCTTGCCGACCATGTCGCCAAAGGGCGGCGTCTGGTCGGAGCGCATGGCCGCGGCAAGCCCCGCGCCCACCTCGTCGGTGGAGGCGTGCTGCGTGACCTGGTCGATGTGGGCTTCGGCGTTGTTGTTGCCAATGGCCTGCTGGAGGATGTCGAGTAAACCCATGGTGAGCTCCTTGCTTGATTCGAAGTGCTGTGGTGTATGCGGGTCAGCGTGTCACCAGGTGCCACACCACCAGCAGCACGGCCGCGCCGACCACCGAGGCAATGAAGCCGGCGGCCCCGCCTGCGGCGTAGAGCCCCAGCGCCTGGCCCGCATAGGTGGCCACCAGCGAGCCGGCAATGCCAAGCACCACGGTCAGGATGAAGCCCATTGAATTGTTGCCGGGCAGCACGGCGCGGGCCAGCAGCCCGGCGATGAAGCCGATCAGGATCGTCCAGAGGATGTGCACGGAAAACTCCCTGTCGTTGCAAAAATCGCTCACGTTGTCGGCGGTGGCGCGAAGGGATCGTGGCGCCCGCATCCTGAGCGGCAACTGACGGGGGTTTTCCTGCGCAGGCCCGCGTCGCCAAGGCGCTGGTCAGCCGCAATGGCTCCGCTATCCTGCCGGCTGGCCAAGTTCGAAGGACCGACTCTCTCATGCACACCGCTTTTCAAGCCGCGATGGAACGCGAATTCGGCGCCATCGCCGACCTGGTTCGCCTGCACGCGCAACACACCCCCGAGCACGCCGCGCTGGCCGATGCGCAGCACACGCTGAACTACGGCGCGCTCGACGCGCTGATGGACCGCATTGCCGCCAGCCTGCAGCGCGACGGGCTCCAGCCCGGCGACGCCATTGCGGTGTGCGCCGCCTCGTCGGTCAACTACGCGGCCGTGTTTCTGGGCGCATTGCGCGCGGGCGTGGCGGTGGCCCCGCTGGCGCCCGGCTCCACGCCCGCCAGCCTGGCACGCATGATCTCGGACGCCGACGCGCGCATTCTGTTCAGCGATGCATCGGCTGCCGATGTCATCGGCCCTGTCGTGCCGGGCGGCATTGCGCGCATCGCGCTGGACGGCTCGCAAGTGGGCAGCGCCTTCGAGGCCTGGCTGGCACCGGTCGGCGCGCAGCCGAAGGCCGTGAAGGCCGAGCCCGCGTGGCCCTTCAACATCATCTATTCGTCGGGCACCACCGGCGAGCCCAAGGGCATCGTGCAGGGCCACGGCATGCGCTGGGCCCATGTGCAGCGCGGCGCCAAGTACGAGTACAGCAGCGACACCGTCACGCTGCTGTCGACGCCGCTCTACTCCAACACCACGCTGGTGGTGTTCTTTCCCACCATCGCCTTCGGCGGCTGCGTGGTGCTGATGCCCAAGTTCGACGCGCTGGGCTACCTGCAGCTGGCCGTGAAGCACGGCGTGACGCACACCATGCTGGTGCCGGTGCAGTACCAGCGCCTGATGGCGCACCCGCGCTTCGACGCGCACGACCTGTCGCGCTACCGGTTCAAGTTCAGCACCAGCGCGCCGTTCAACGCCGCGCTGAAGGCCGACGTGCTCAAGCGCTGGCCCGGCGGGCTGATCGAGTTCTACGGCATGACCGAAGGCGGCGGCACCTGCATTTTGGAGGCGCACCTGAACCCGACCAAGCTGCACACCGTGGGCCAGGCCGCGCCGGGCAGCGACATCCGGCTGATCGACGAGAACGGCCAGGAGCTGCCGCGCGACCAGCTCGACGTGGCCGGCGAGGTGGTGGGCCACTCCGCCGGCATGATGACCGGCTACCACCGCCAGCCCGAAAAAACGCGCGAGGCCGAATGGTTCGACGCCACCGGCAAGCGCTTCATTCGCACCGGCGACGTGGGTCGCTTCGACGCCGAAGGCTTCCTCACGCTGTTCGACCGCAAGAAGGACATGATCATCAGCGGCGGCTTCAACATCTACCCGAGCGACCTCGAAGGCGTGCTGCGCGGCCATGCGGCGGTGGCCGACGCGGCCGTGGTCGGCATGCCCTCGGAGCAATGGGGGGAGACGCCGGTGGCCTTCGTGGTGCGCCGCGCGGGCGACGCCACCACCGAGGCGGCGCTGCTGCAGTGGACCAACGAGCAGCTCGGCAAGACGCAGCGGCTGGCGCGGCTGAGCTTCATCGACGAGCTGCCGCGCAGCGCCATCGGCAAGGTGCTCAAGCGCGAACTGCGCGAACTGCAAGAACGCGACCCCGGCTGACGCACCGCGCCACCGCAACGAGGCAACATCGCGGCAGATGAAATCCCTGCGCGGTCAGTTGCTGTTCTTCTGGGTGCTGCTGTTCGGCATGTGCGCCGCGCTGGCGGTGGTGATGCTCACGCTGTACCGCAGCAGCGCCGGCGCCCAGGTGGCGGCGGGGCGCGGCGCCACCGAGCAGTCGTGCCGGGCGATCGCGGCGCGGTATGCCAAGTCGGCCACCCCGGGAGCGTCGGGCGCTCCCGCCAAGCCCCAGCTCGACCTGCTCCAGGTGCTGCTGCAGCTGGTGCTGATCGAGGTGCCGCACGTGGAAGGCGGCGTCTGGCAGGCCACCGGCGGGCAGCTCGCCTATGCCTACCCCACCTACGAAGGCAGCGGCGTCAAGCGCGACGTGCCCGCGGCCGAGCAGCCGCTCATCGTCGAAATGGCGCAGCTCGCGGCGCGCACGCAGCAGCCGCAGACCGACGTGGTGCGCGGCAGCCGCGAGGCGCTGATCGTCTCGGCCTGCCCGCTGGCCACCCCGGCCAACGACCTGGCCGCCTGGACCATGACACGCACCCACGCCGGCGCGCTGGCCGCGCAGGGCAGCCTGCGCACCGGGCTGGGCGTGCTGCTGGTGCTGGTGCTGGCGTCGGGCCTGTGGCTCGGCTTCATCCTGCTGCGCGGGCTGCGCCATGTGCAGCGCCTGGAAAACCGGCTGGCGCATGCCGAAGCGCAAGCCGACGCCGACGGCGGCGCCATGCCCGAGCTGCCGCGCACCGGCGTGCGCGAGCTCGACCGCATCGTCGACGGTTTCAACCGCTACCGCCTGCGCTTCGAGCAGGCCCGCGCCCACCTGCGCGACGCCGCCCAGCAGCGCAGCCGCGACCAGCGCCTGGCCGCGCTGGGCCGCATGACGGGCGGCATCGCGCATGAAATTCGCAACCCCATCGCCACCATGCGGCTGAAGGCCGAGAACGCGCTGGCCGCCACGCCCGAGCGCCAGGGCCAGGCGCTGCAGGCCATCGTGGGCCAGATCGACCGGCTCGACGGCCTGGTGCAAAGCCTGCTGGCGCTGGTGCAGCCGGTGACGCTGGTGCCGCAGGAGGTGGTGCTGCACCGCTGGCTGGACGAGCGCGTGGCCGCCGTGGCGCCCAAGGCGGATGCGGCGGGCGTGCAGGTCACGCTGCGGCACGACCGGCCCGCCAGCGCCGGGTTCGACCCGGTGCACCTGGCGCGCGCGGTCGACAACCTGCTCGACAACGCGGTGCGCCATGCGCCGCGCGGCGGCCATGTGGTGCTCTGGGCCTTGCAGCCCGATGCGCGCACGCTGGCCGTCCGCGTGGAAGACGACGGCCCCGGCGTGCCCGACTCGCTGCGGGGCAGCCTGTTCGAGCCCTTTGCCACCGGCCGCGCCGACGGCACCGGCCTGGGCCTGGCGCTGGCGCGCGAGGTGGCGCTGGCGCACGGCGGCGAGCTGCACCATGTGCCGCTGACACCGGGCACCCGCTTCGAACTGGAGATTCCATGGCGCATCTCTTGATCGTCGACGACGACGACGCCTTTCGCGAGACGCTGGCCGAAACGCTGCAGGGCCTGGGCCACGCCACGGTGGCGGTCGCCAGCGGCGCCGAGGCGGTGGAAACCGCGTCGCGCGCACGCTTCGACGCGGTGTTTCTCGACCACCGCATGCCCGGCATGGACGGCCTGCAGACGCTTGCCGCCCTGCAGGCGCGCCTGGCGCGGCTGCCGCCGGTGATCGTTCTCACCGCGTTCTCCAGCGCGGGCAACACCATCGACGCGATGCGCCTGGGCGCTTTCGACCACCTGGCCAAGCCGATCAGCCGCGAGGCAGTGCGCGAGGTGCTGGCGCGGGCGCTGAAGCAGCACACGGCGGCCACCCTTTCGACGGCAGCTTCAGGCAATGCCTCGGACGACGACAGCAACGAACTCATCGGCCCGAGCCACGCCATGCGCGAGGTGCACAAGCGCATCGGCCTGGCCGCCGCCAACGCGATGCCGGTGCTGGTGCTGGGCGAAACGGGCACCGGCAAGGAGATGGTGGCGCGCGCGCTGCACCGCCATTCGGCGCGCGCGGAGCGGCCCTTCGTGGCGGTCAACTGCTCGGCCATTCCCAAGGAACTGCTCGAGAGCGAGCTCTTCGGCCATGTGCGCGGCGCCTTCACCGGCGCCACCGGTGAGCGGCCCGGGTGCTTTCGCGCGGCCGACGGCGGCGTGCTCCTGCTCGACGAGATCGGCGACATGGCGCTGGACGTGCAGGCCAAGATATTGCGCGCGCTGCAGGAGGGCGAAGTCACGCCGCTGGGCAGCCACCGCACGGTGAAGGTGGACGTGCGCGTGGTGGCCGCCACGCACCGCGACCTGGCCGCGGCCGTGCGAGAGGGGCGCTTTCGCGAAGACCTGCTGTACCGGCTGGACGTGCTGTCGATCCGCATGCCGCCGCTGCGCGAGCGGCTGGCCGACATCATTCCGTTGGCCGAGCACTTTCTGCGGCGCGCGGCCGGGGTCGAGGCGCCCAAGGCGCTGTCGGCCGACGCGGCGCAGCGCCTGCTGAGCCACCCGTGGCCGGGCAATGTGCGCGAGCTGCGCAATGTGATGGAGCGCTGCCATGCGCTGGTGCGGCACCGCGTGATCGGCGGGGCGGACCTGGCTGCCGAGGTGGGTTTCGGGCTGGTGAACGACACCCGAGGCCCGCGCGGTGACCTGGCCGGCACGCTGCCCGCCGACTGGCTCGACGGCGAGCTGCCCGCCACCGTCGAAAAGCTCGAGCGCCTGCTGATCGCCCACGCGCTCGCGCAAACGCAGGGCAACCGCGCCGAGACGGCGCGCCGGCTCGGCATTCACCGCCAGTTGCTGTACCGCAAGCTGACGCAATACGGGCTGTCGTGAGCCAAAGGTGTCCGCAAACCGGACACACGGTGTCCCCGGCGCATGCACCCCCGGCGCGGGCACCCAACGCAAGTCGTTGATTTCAAAGGGTTTGTGAGCTGGCACGATGTGTGAGACGTCTTTGGGCATCCATCCACCAAGGAGCCACCCATGACACCGCGCATCACCTTCATCGCCGCCGCCTGCCTGCTGGCCGGCAGCGCCGCCTTCGCCCAGACCCCGCCACCGCCCCCCGGCGGCCCGGTGCCGCCGCCGCCCATCGGCGGCATGGCACCCGCGCCGGTGGCCCCGGAGGCGGGCACCGTGACCACCGGCCGCGTGCAGCAATGGCTGCTCAACCCCAACGGCGAGGCCGACGGCCTGCTGCTGGCCGACGGCACGCAGGTGGCGTTTCCGCCGCACCTCTCGGCCCAGGTGATGCAGCTGGCCAAACCCGGCGACACGGTGCAGGTGAGCGGCTGGCGCGCGCCCAACGTGCCGGTGGTGCGCATGCAGTCGCTCAGCGCCAACGGCCGCAGCGTGACCGACCAGCCGCCGGAACCCGGCATGGCGCCCCCGGCGCCGCGCGATCCGGGCGCCCTCACCGCCCTCACCGCGCTGTCGGCCTCCGGACGCATCGAGCGCCTTCTGTACACCGACCGCGGCGACGTGCGCGGCGTGGTGCTGGCCGACAAGACCATCGTGCGCTTCCCGCCGCACGTGGGCGCGGCGTACGGCGCACAGCTGCAGCCCGGCGCGCAGCTTCATGCGCGCGGCTGGGGCATGCGCGGCGCGCAGGGCACGGCGCTGGAAGCCACGAGCCTGGGCGCGACCGCGGACACGGTGCGCGAAGTATTCGGCGGGCCGGGGCTCATGCCCGGGCCCGGCGGTGCGCGCGGCCAAGTCGGCCCCGGCGGCCCCGGTGGTCCGGGCGCCCCGCGCGGCCCCCGAGGCGCCGGCCCCACGCCGCCCACGCCGCCCGCTGCGCTGATGGCGCCGCCCGCACCGCTGCCTGCGTCCTGATCCTTCATCAGGCCACCCGCCATGACCACCGCCGCTCCCCCCGCCGCCGGCACCGCGCCGGCGCCCTCGCCCCGCAGCCTGCGCGCGCTCGACGCGCTGGCCTTCTTCGCGCCCGACATCCAGGGCGGCGTCGGCCCGTTCCTCATCGTCTTCATGGCCGGCACGCTGGCCTGGGACCCGCAGCGCATCGGCACCGTGATGTTCGTCTCGGCGCTGGTGGGGCTGGTGGTGCAGGCGCCGGCCGGCGCGCTGATCGACAGCGTGCGCAACAAGCCGCGCTGGATCGCCGGGGCCATCGCGCTGATCGCGGTGTGCCTGGTGGTCATGGCGAACTGGCCGGGCTACGGCGTGATCCTGGCGGGCCAGTCGCTCATCGGCGCGGCCGGCACGCTGGTGGCGCCGGCCATCGCGGCCACCAGCCTGGGCATGGTGGGCCGCGCGGGGCTGGACGCGCGCGTGGGCCGCAACGCGGCCATCACCGCGGCGGGCACGGTGCTGTGGGCGCTGGGCACCGGCTGGGTCGGCCACGTCTTCGGGCCGCACGCGATGTTCTTCTACGCTGTGGCGATGGCGCTGCCGACGGTGGCGGCGGCCATGCTGATCCGCCAGCGCGATGTCGACCCGCGGCTGGCGCGCGGCGCCGACACGCGGACCGACGATCACGCCGATGCGCAGGCCGGCACCCCGCCCGGCATGCAGACCGACGCGTCGCCGCACTCCGCCGCACCCCCAGCCCCTCGCTGGTACGACCGCCGCCTGCTCGTGCTGCTCGTGTGTGCCTTCCTGTTCCACCTGGCCAATGCCGCCATGCTCACGCTGGTGGCGCAGAAGGTGGGCACGCGGGCCGGCACGTCGGCCACGCTGTGGCTGTCGGCGGGCGTGATCGTCACGCAGCTGGTCACCATTCCGATTGCGCTGGCGGTCGGGCGCTGGGCGCCGCGGCTGCCGCGCAAGCCGATCTTTCTGGCGGGCTTTGCGGTGCTGCCGCTGCGCGGGCTGCTCTACCTGCTGGCCGACAGCCCGGCCGCGCTGCTGTCGCTGCAGGTGCTCGACGGCATCGGCGCGGGCATCTTCGGCGTGATGCTGACCCTGATGATCGGCGACCTCACGCGCGGCAGCGGCCACTTCAATCTGGCGCTGGGTATCGGCGCGGCCTGCGTGGGGCTGGGCGCGGCGCTCAGCAACCTGGTGGCGGGCACGGTGGCGCACCTGGCCGGCTACGGCACGGCCTTCGTGCTGCTGGCGGGCATCGCGGCCTGTGCGCTGACGCTGTTCGCCCTGGCCATGCCGGAAACTCGCGACCGGCGCCGAGCCACCGCACCCGCTAACGCACCCGCACCCGCAGACGCACCCGCCGACCCCGCCCTGACCACCGCCGCTCCATGACCAAAGACTCCGTGCCCGCCCTCGCCCCTGCTGCTTCCACAACGTCCACCGCCGGAGATGCCGCGCCGCCCAAGGAGGGCGGCGGCAACGGCCTGCTCTGGGTGCTGGTGGCGGTGGCCGTGCTGTTCGCCTTTCTGCGCCCGCGCGCGCCGATGGACTGGCTGCGGCTGGTCGACTGGCAGACCGTCGGCGCGCTGGCCGGGCTGCTGGCCATCACGCAGGGCGTGGAGAAGAGCGGCATGCTGCAGTCGGCCGCCCAGCGCCTGCTGGCGCGCACCACCGACCTGCGCCAGCTCGCGCTGCTGCTGGTGGCCACGGCCGCGGTGCTGTCGGCGCTGGTCACCAACGACGTGAGCCTGTTCCTGCTGGTGCCGCTCACGCGCGTGCTGGCCACGCAGGCGCACCTGCCGCTGGCGCGGCTGGTGGTGCTGGAGGCGCTGGCGGTGAACGCGGGCTCGGCCCTCACGCCCATCGGCAATCCGCAGAACCTGTACCTGTGGCACCGCACGGGCGAGAGCTTCGGCGGCTTCATGGCCATGATGGCGCCCACCGTGCTGGTGATGCTGTTCTGGCTCTTCGTGGCCGTGTGGCTGCTGGTGCCGCGCACGGCCATCGCGCTCAAGCCGGCGGCCGAGGCGGCCGCCGTCAAGCCGCGGCTCCTGGCGCTGTCGGGCGTGCTGTTCGTGGGCTTCGTGGTGGCGCTCGACCGGCACTGGCTGCTGGCCGGCCTGGCGGTGGTGTTCTTGGCCTACCTGCTGTTCGAGCGCCGCGTGCTGCTGGGCGTCGACTGGGCGCTGCTGGCCATCATTGCGCTGATGTTCGTCGACCTGCGCCAGCTGGCCGAGCTGCCGGCCGTGGCCGCGCTGATGGGCCAGTGGCCCATTGCCGAGGGCTGGCGCGCGTACCTCGCGGCCATCGTCACCTCGCAGTTCATCAGCAACGTGCCCGCGACCATCTTGCTGGACCGCTACGTGCACGACCTGCCCGCGCTGGCGGCCGGTGTGAGCGTGGGCGGCTTCGGTTGCGTGCTGGGCTCGCTGGCCAACCTCATCGCGCTGCGGCTGGCCAAGGTGCCGCACGGGCTGCGCGAGTTTCATCGCCTGAGCATTCCCTTTTTGATCGTGTGCGCGGCGTCGGCGGTGTTGCTGCGGCTCGGTTGATTGCGTTTTTTCGTTTCTCGTCTGTTCCATCACCACTCACACAAAGGACTCTCCAATGGCTCACCCCCATGACAAACACGACACCATCGACGTCTGGTCCGTCGAAGGCAGCTTTCAACACCTGGTGTACAGCCCCAAGGGCGGCATCGAAGGCGTGCTGATCGACACCGACGGCGTGGCCACGCAGTTCGTTTTCGAGCGCCACGACGAAGGCGCCGCATCCGCCTTCGCGGGCCTGCAGGTCGGCCAGGCGCTGGTGATCGAGGGCACCGAGGAAGGCCCGTCCCCCAAGGGCGAAGCCACCCACACCGTGTACCGCTTCGAGCGGCTGGCCTCGGTCGACGGCGAGCCGCCACGCCACGCGGGCGCCGACGAGCGCATCGACGGCACGGTGGTGCGCCTGAACTACGCACGCCACGGCGAAGCCAACGGCGTGGTGCTCGACACGGGCGACTTCGTCCACACCCGGCCCGACGGCTTCGAGCGGCTGGGGTTGAAGGTCGGCGACAAAGTGCGGGCCGAAGGCCGCACGCAGCCGCTGGCGACCGGCGAAGGGCGCGTGGTCGAGGCCGCGCGGGTCAACGGCCGGCCGGTGCGCGACGCGGAAGCGGCCTGACGCTGACGCGGCGGGGCTTGCGGGGCTTGCGGTGCTTGCAGTGGTTGGGGCGTTGAGGGCGCTGCGCGGACAATCCGCGACAGCCATGCACGCTCCCCTTCCTTTACTGCCCGCGCGCCACGCGCTCGCGCTGCGCGACTACAGCGCCTCCCACGGCAGCCACGCGCACGACCACTTCCAGGTGCTGATCGGGCTGGAGGGCGTGCTCGACATCGAGGTGGAGGGGCGCGGCGCCGGCATCGGCGTGGGCGACGCGCAGGTGGTGGCGCCGGGCGACCGGCACGACTTTCAGGCGCGCGGGCCGCACAGCCGCTGCCTGGTGCTGGACACCGCGCACGCGGGATGGGGCCGTTGTGCCGAGCGCGCGCCGCCGGACGCGCCGCAGTTGCACACGCTGGCGCGCTACCTGGCGCAGTGCCTGCAGCAACCGCAGGCATTCGCGCTCGCGTTGCTGCACGGCCCGGCGCTGCTGCTGGAGGCCTGGCGCCCCGCGCCAGCCAACGTTGATTCGCGCCGCCGACGCATCGACTGGCCCGCGCTGGCTGAATGGGCGCGTGCTCGCTGGCACACGCCGCTGAGCGTGGCCGACCTGGCCGAGGTAGCCTGCCTGAGCCCGAGCCAGTTCGCGCAACGCTGCCGTGAGGAGCAGGGCATGGGCGCGATGCAATGGCTGCGCGCGCTGCGGCTGGCGCATGCACGCGAACTGCGGCTGGGCGGCATGAGCGTGGCGCAGACAGCGCGCCGCACGGGCTACCGCTCGCCATCGGCGCTGACGGCTGCATTGCGGCGCTGAGTTTTTTTGACTTGCTCCCTCCCCCGCTGGGGGAGGGCTGGGGTGGGGGCACGACGGCTTCTGAAAAAGCGCTGCGCCTGATCGAAGGCCTGCCCCCMTCCCAGCCTTCCCCCARAGGGGGWAGGAGCAAGACCGAACMACCSARGCCCGGCTTTTGGAATTGGCCCCCCCCCCGCCGGGGGGG
>NNBV01002546.1_pt1 | contig 44721 bp, 40 predicted proteins | sample 1173771 | NCBI WGS metagenome assembly NNBV01 (sample SAMN07173938, study PRJNA388173) | plant metagenome | isolation source: symbiotic tissue sample KVS11 | place: Norway: Troms, Kvaloya island | reverse complement strand
GGGCAAACCTTCATTCTTTTCTGATCAAATATATTCTTATACATTTGCATTCTCAATTTTAAAACGGACCTGTAGCTTAACTGAATAAAGCGTCTGACTACGGATCAGAAGAGTCGGGGTTTGAATCCCTGCAGGTTCACTAAAATCCTGATAACTAACGCAGTTGTCAGGATTTTTATTTTAAACTCCTCCCTAATTACCTTAAATAAGGTGATTGCCCGGTGTTCAATTTCTGTCCCTCTTTGCATCTAAAATGTGAGATGCGCACCGCCCTGTTTTTGTTCTATTTATTTTCTTTTAGTCTGAAAGCCCAACAATTTTCTTCGGCTATTCATGAAATTGTTGATGCCGAGAATCATTTTGCTGGTATGGCCAAAGAAAAAAATACAAGGGATGCTTTTGTGCACCACCTGGCCGATAGCAGCATCGTATTTGAGCGGGGCAACCCTGTGCAGGGAAAAGAGGTATGGAAGAAAAGAAATGCGGATGCCTCACTTCTTTTCTGGTGGCCCGTGTTCAGCGATGTATCCGCCTCGGGCGACTTTGGCTATAACACCGGTCCTTTTGAGTGGAGTAAAGATAAAACAGGATCAAAGCCTGTCGCCTTCGGCTACTTCTCATCGGTATGGAAAAAAAGTAAAGAAGGCGAATGGAAAGTAGCCATTGACATGGGCATGGAAATGCCGGGAGCCGAAAGTAAAGATCACTCATTGGCTACCAGCAAGAAATCTCCTGTAAAGGTTAAGAGCAAATTATCTTTCGCGAAAGCAAAGCAAGAGTTGCTACAATTAGATAAAGACTATGTCAATCAGTTGAATATGCAATCCGTTTCTTTCCTGCCTGCCTATTTTTCAGATGAAGCCCGACTGCATCGCACCGGTCATTTTCCTGTACTGACCTCAAAAGGTATAAATGAGTTTGCAGACAGCCGTGATAATTATTCCTTTGAACACCTGGGTGGCGATATGGCTTTCTCCGGTGATATGGCTTATGCCTATGGAAGAGTGAATGCCAGTTACAAGGCAGACCAAAAACAAGTGACCTTAAATTATTTGCGCATCTGGAAGAAAGAAGAAGGAAAGAACTGGAAGATTGTGCTGGATGTAATCGGTGGGTAAATTTTAAGTTACTCCATCCATTAGCTCAACGGTATGTTCCAGCTTTTATATTTGAAATGGAAGTAAGCCAGCGAAAGTAAAATCAGTACACTCCCCATTACCGACATCATATATCCGCCCGTAATGAAGAAGCTGAGCCAGCTTACATTCTTCTGTCCGAATTCCTTAAACAGAAGCACGCTCACACTTCCTAAATAACCTACCGAATCGGCCAGGTAAATCAGGAACCCCACCGTACTCACATATTTAAAAGTAGCAATGAGACGATCAAAGAAGATGCTGTTGAATTGGATGTAACCAAAATACAATCCCATCCCCACCAGTACCATCCATGTAGGTGGCTCAATCAGTTTTTGTTCAAATGCCCAGGTACTCAATCCCACTGCGATCATTCCAATCAATACAATCAGGTGATTGATCATCATTGCGCGGTAATTATTTTTGATCACCATCAGACTGGCAATCACAATCAATACAATAATAGTAACGGGTAATTCTGTTGCTGTGAAAATCGAAGGCTTATCTCCATAACCTAATGAGTTCCATATTTCGGCAGAGAAGTTGTCGCGGAAATCGCGGAATGCGGTAAGCATGGTGTAGGTGAGCACCAGCAAAATCAAGCCAGGCAGAAACGTCATGGTGAACCGGATGCGCTCGGCACCCGTCATGGGTACACGTTTTGTGCGCAAGGATTCATCTTCTGCATTGGGAGGAGGAAGTTTATTTAACAACCACAGGAATAAAAGCAAGGGAGGGAAGAAAAGACAGGCGGCAACGAAGGGCATCCAGAACTCAGATGTTCCCCAATCACGCATGATAAATCCGCCAACGGTTTTTGCAAAACCAGCAGAGAAGATAAAGCTCACGGAAAGACTTGCACCAAGTACTTCCGTAAATTTCCTTCCTTCCATATAGCCGAACACCATGCCCCACACCATACCAAGAGGAAGTCCGTTAAAGAAAAGAGCACCCAGGTTGTAAGGATAAGGAATGATGGCAAACAGCAACCATGAAATACTGGCAATACTCACCATGAGCAAAATCCCTTTTGCCCTTGAGTGAGCACCCAGCTCAGACACTACTTTAATACCGATGAACTTGGATAGCATGTAGCCGATGACCTGGAAGATCACCATCCATACTTTATAGCTTACGTCCCACAGCACGAGGCCATCGTATGTGGCTACACCAAATGTTTTGCGCAGCGCGAAGATGCAGGTATAAAGACAAAAGGCAGAGCCAGCTGCGTATAAGGAAAACCAGAATCCATTTGTCGTTCTAAGCCATTGTGTGATGCGATGTTCCTTTGAGATTGATTCCATGTTCATCAAATGCGACCTGTTGCCACCTTCCATCCAACAAGATGCATATTTTTTTGAAACCGAGCTGATTTAATGTGATGGCCGTTTCCGGAAACAGGTTAATCATGTCTTTAGTATGATGTGCATCCGAACTTAGTGTGATCGGAATCTGCCGCTTCTGAATTTGGTGTAGTATCCACGGAGAAGGATAGGTGGTGTCGCTTTTCTTTTGATAGATACCCCGTGTATTCACTTCAATGATACTTTCGGTTTTTTCTATCACGTCTAATGTTTTATGTATTTCCTGCTGGTACCATTTTTCAAATTCGTCAAAAAGCGGAGTAAACTGATTTTGAATTTTGATTTTGTCGAGATGGCCCACTATGTTGGGTTGAGATTCTTCCACCATTTGCCGCGTCAGCTCATAATATCGGGTGATGGCTGCTTTTATATCTTTATTGAAAATATGTTCGTACCCTTCTATAAAAAAGGAATGAGCCCCATCAATCTCCCACTTTCGTCCGTCTTCCAGGTGCTCCACAAAGTGAACAGACCCAATCGTATAGTCCAGTTGCGGTTTGAAATCGTCAGGTGAAATAAGTGAAGGGATAAAATCAATCTCCAACCCTTTGTAAACCTGAAGGGAGAGAAAATCTTTTTTTACCAAATCAATTTCTGATAGATAATTATCCAGCTGATCGCCCTTCATGCACCAGGGAGAATCGAAAGGCAATGGCGCATGCGAAGAAATTCCCAAGCTGATCAGCTGTTGCTCGCGAGCGGATGAAATCATCTCGCGGATGGAATTTTTACCATCACAATAGTGCGTATGGCAATGATAGTTAGTCCACATTATTTTCGTTTGAAAGAATGCAACGAATCTACCTTAACATTCTTGAATTACGCAACTTACTTTAAAAAGTAAATCACCAGCATGACCAATGTATTGGAGCTGGAGTTGATGGGTAAGTGAGGCTTGGTTCCATCAAAATAAAGCACATCCCCTTCTTCGAGTTTAACAATCTCCTCGTTGAGCTGAAAGTCACATTCTCCGGCCATAATGTAGTTCAGTTCAAAGCCTCTGGTGGTGGTGATTACATTTCGCGCTGCAGCGCCAATGGTGAGCACAGCAATTTCAATGGAGTTGCCGGAAATTCCCTGCGCCATCAGAAAGCGATAGGTGACTCCTTCGGTGCCTTCTTTTTTTACGATGTGCTGAGCTTCCTTTTTCACCAGCAGGTACTCCCGGTCTTGAAGTAAATCCATGCCTTCAAAAAAATCGCGCAGCGATACGCCGAGCGCGTTGACAATACCCAGAAATACAGGCAGGGATGGGGTAGTGCGCGAATTTTCGATCTTGGAGAGGAGGCCCTTGCTTACATTCGACGTCTTGCTTAACTCGGCCAGAGTCAGGTTTTTAGTGGAGCGCAGGGTTTTTATCTTCCTGGCAACACGTGGTAGAAGCTCGGAGTCAATCATAGCAGAAGTTTCCTCGGTGTAAACTTTCGTCTTTCCGGGCGCTCTTCCAATCCATTCATATTTTGTTTATGTGAATGAATTGTTACGTGAAGCTTTTTCCGACAAGTGCCTAATGAAGCATTTCAATCGAATTAAATCCCTCATTTTTAGCATAAATGTTACAGCAGGCATTATTCTGCCGTTCTTTTATCTATTTTTCGAGCTCCGATTTTTCTTATGAAATCCTTTCTGGTTGTTTTACTTCTTTTATTTTTTACATGTACCTATTCGCAAGATGAAAGGGCCGCGCTGAAGTATTATGAAATCGGGCTGAAAACATCAAAAGATCTCTCACTTATAGATAAAGGGTTAAGTCCTTTTGGTGAGGCTTTTCCTTATTTTTTTAAAGCCTCAGCATTAGCAAAAGACGGATCTGATTTACAATTGAAGGCGACTTATCAAATTTCCTATTTATATAATTTTGCGAAGGAGGAAGAAAAACCCATTGTTATTCAACGAACAATCAAAGGGCTTCAGCATCTGAGAAAATTGCATCGAAACGACTCATTGACAGGGGAATATTTTTTCCGTGCCGGACTCGCTTTTACAAGAGACTATAAACCAGACAGTGCCATTTACATTTTTGGAGAAGCCAGAGAGATATTTGAGTCTTTGAAAGGAAACTATGCAGTGAAGATAGCAGATTGCTACCATGCCGTGGGTGATGTTTATAAGGATGTTCTTTATGACTTCAATTCAGCAGAGTCTTTCTATGAAAAAGTTTTAGATGTTTATGAAAACGCAGGTAATAATGAGTTGATGCTTTTTCTTATATCAAAATTGCATCATGAATTATCCTCAGTGAATAAATCTCAGCATGATTATGATAAGGCATTAGCTTATAGTTTAAAACATCTTGCTTATGTAGAAACATTGCCGAAGAATTTCAGAACGGGACACACAATATTAGAATCAGCATATACAACCGCAGCCGATATTTATTCTGAAATGGGATCCTTTACTGAAGCTACGGCCTTATACCAAAAAGCAATCCTTTTAAATTTGAAAATTGGTAATACCACTGGAGACTTGGGGAATTATTACTATGGTTTGGCAAGTGTTAACAAGAGGGCGGGTAAATTGAACCAATCTATCTCCGCTTATCAAAAAGCGATAGAAATTTATGATTTGAACTCCAATCTTAAAAATGTCCTTCACATTAAAGCTTCCCAACTCTTAGGTGAATTGTATTTAGAATTGGGGAATTTTAATAGTTCTCATTTTTATTTTTCTAAGAGTATCAAACTACTAAATGGCTTTAAATTAAATAAAAGTGGTCAGGCTTCTGAGTTATACAGATCAATTGGGAGATATTTTGATGCAGTACAACTTCTTGATTCTGCTTTAATTTATTATCAACGTTCGCTAATCGCTGCATCTTCGAATTTCAAATCATTAGCATTCGAGGATAATCCAAAAGAATCTGATATTGTCCTGAACGATTTTGTATATGAGGCTCTGCTTGCAAAATCGATTACGTTATCGAAAGTTTATAAGAGAAACCAGGATATTCGTTTTGCGAATTCGGCATTGGCATCCTTTGACTTGGCAGAGAAACTATTGATTAATAGCCGCGCCAGGCTGGATATGGATAATTCAAAATGGACTTTTTTTGATTCTAATTTTGGATTGTATCAACAGGTCTTGTCGTTGTTGTATCAGATGGACCAAAATCAGCATAATGACAAATTGATTTCTAAAGCATTTTATTTTATGGAAAGTAGTAAATCAAAAATGCTTGCTGATGCCCTTAATGAAACAGAATTTACAATACCGCTATTAGCATCTGATAGTATCGTTCGGTTTTTAGATTTTCAAAGAAGAAATTCGTATAAATTACAAGACGATTTCAAAAAACAACAAGGTAAGCCGGAAAACCAGGCTAAAATAAGGGACTTGATCATTGAAACAGATCGTAAAATACAAAGAGCAGAGAATGAAATAGGTGTAAGATATCCTTCATACATAAAGACTAAATATCATTATGATATTCCAGATTTGACTAAAATTCAAAAACTCTCTAAAGAACGTGAAGCATCCATTATTGAATACTTCTGGGGACTTGATGAAGTATTTGGCTTAGCCATTAATAAGGACAAAGTAGTTTTTAAACGACTTGGCAGCACAGATTCTATTCAATCTGTTTTGAAAATGGTTCACGATATGCTGGCATCAAATAAATACTCGTATAATTTAGAAGATGTCAAATCCTTTGAGAAGAGTGCAAATTTGTCCTATCAGTTATTGGTATTGCCCTTTGAATTATTGACGAAGCGAGAAAAGAGACTTATTATTTTGCCTGATGGCCCAATTGAGCAAATCCCCTTTGAGGTGCTTGTATCAAATACTTCTCCCGCTTCAACTAAAGGAGATTTTTCCACGATTAATTATCTTCTTAAAGATTATGTGCTATCGTATTCTTTTTCATCCTCCTATTTATTGAATCAGAGTAAAACAGGATTGGTAAACCCTCAAATGTTAGCTTTCGGATTTACCGATGGTAAAGAATTGCGTTCAGGAGTCGAAGACCCATTAACGAACAAAATCCAATTGCCTGGATCGGAGTTAGAACTAAGGACAATACTAAGAGAGTTTCCGCAAGGAAAATACCACTATGGTAATGAGGTAACAGAAGAACGATTTAAAAAGGAAGCTCCTTATTTTGATCTTATTCACTTAGCTGTTCATGGCCTAGGTGATACAGAACAGAATTATTCTGCTAGTCTTTTTTTTCGTGATAGTACCATTTCTAAAGAGGATGGAAGATTGCATTGGTATGAATTATTTGGTTTGCGATTAAAGGCAAAATTAGCTGTGATTAGTTCGTGCGAATCTGGGATAGGAAAGTCTTATCGGGGTGAAGGGATGCTAAGCATGGCGAGTGCATTTGCTTTTGCTGGATGTGAAAATATTGTGATGGGTTTATGGAAAATAGATGATCGTGTTTCATCTGAATTGATGAGTAATTTTTATAAGAATTTACAATCAGGCGTTCCTGTGGATATTGCATTGACACAAGCTAAATTATTGTATCTCGAACGTGGTGATAATCTAACTGCCAATCCTAAATTGTGGGCATCTTTAGTAAGCTATGGTAATGAAAGAGTAATAGCGAAAAATGATGGGTTTTTATATGGAGGTACTCTCTTTCTTCTTTTGTTGCTCTTGATTGGCGTATATATTTATAAAAAAAGAAAGCCGACCTTTTAGTAAAGGTCGGCTTTCTCTTATGAACTGTTTCTGATTAAGGCTTAGATGCTTGAAATGTAAGTTTCAGACCTGAAACCTCTTTATCTACAAATTTTTTGCAAACATCAGGATATGTTTCGTTTAACCAAGTTGTCATTTCCTTAAGTTGTCCTGTATTTGGTGGTGGTGGTGGCCAAGGATCTCCTGATGTTTCATTACGCTCAAATGAAACGTTGAAAATGTTGGTGTCTTCATTGAAATCAATAACAAATTTCATATTAAGATGGATTAAAGTTTAACTCTACATCCAATCTAATACTATTACTTCATGTTATCCAATAATTCTTTCGCTTTTTTGGAATAAGTTACTTGTGGATCGCTCAACTCCTGGAGTATAAGATTTGCTTTTTCTGCTTCCCCTTGTTTGAGGTAACTCAATGCGAGGTACCATTTTGCCTGCGCTTCCAGTTCGTCATAGTTGGCGATCAGTTCCAGGAAATTATTTTGTGCCTCTTGTGTCTTTCCTAAGATCAGGTTGGAATTTCCAAGCAATAAAAGAATTCCAGGTTCTGTATTGCCGGCTGTTAACTCGGTGAATAATTTAGATGCAGTAGCATAATCACCCTGGTCATAGGCGCGGAAAGCTTCTGTTCTTATATTTTGTGCGGCAGTATTATCTCCTCCTCTTACCGTAGGTTCAAATACATTCGGGTAAGGCACAAATTGCTGTGCATAGAGCTCTTGTGGAGCAGGTGCCAGCGTAACGAAATAATAAACGGTGATCAATAAGGTAATGGATGCTGCTATGGCAAGTGGCTTCCATAGCGAAATCACTTTGCTGCTTTCCTTTTGTGTCACCGGAGGCAGTGAGCTTTCCAGCAGGCGCAGTTGCTCCAGCTTGTTTTGGATATGTGAATAGCGTATTCCTTCAATCAATTGTTTGTGCTCATTGTATTTTGATTTCAGGTCGGGCTCTTCCTCCAGGCGTTTTTCCATCACCAGCTTTTCCTCACCGGTCAGGCTGCGATCGAGATAGCGCTCGATCCATTCTATGTCTTGAAATTTATTTTCCATAATGTTAATGGCTTACTCTATTGTTCGTGGCTTTACTCTACTTCTAATTTGGCTTTTTCAGTGTCAACCAGCTTGCGCAGGCGCTCTATACATTTATATTTTTGATTCTTGGCCGAATCGGTGTTCTTATAATTCAGCTCTGCAGTAATTTCGTCCATGGTTTTCTTCTGATAGTAGAAGAGATCCAGTAATGTATGGCAAGGATCTCCTAACTGGTCGAAACATCTGCTGATCAGGTTCAGGTTATTTTCTTCTATGAGCTGATCACGTTCGCTATTCATATTCAACATGTGCGTCTGCAAATAATACTCTGCTTTAATTTTTTCAGCCCGTCCCTGCTGCCGGTTACGATCCCAGATTAAATTTTTGCCAATGCTAAACAGATATGTTTTCAAACTACTCCTAAGATCTTCTAATCTGCCATTATGTATATTGTCATACATAATCAGAACTGCAGCCTGGTAATATTCAGAAGCATCTTCACCATTACAACCCGTAAATTTCATGATCCAGTTCATGAATTCCGGGCGGTAAGATTCGTACAATAAAGTAAGACCCTTTTGGTCTTTCGCCTTTATCATCCGAATCATCTCGATATCGGTCATTTCTTTGGTACTTAGTGTTAAAACAGTGTCCGTGTAACCCTCTAAAAATAAATAAATTTTTCTGGGTTTGGATGGGTGACCTTTGTTTAGTTAAAACATAAAAGGCCAAAAGAGGTTGACCCCACAAATCAAGCTCGGTGAACGGCCCCCCGTGGGTTTAGGTAAACACGGGGGCCGTTTCATTTTACTATTCAATTCCGACTCAGTTATGATGATGACCCGACAAGAGAAAGTTGTCCTTGATCTGTTAGCGACAGGGCTTTCTTCAAGACAGATTGCTGAAAAACTATTAATTAGTTTTCATACCGTGGAAACCCATCGTAAAAATCTACGGGTGAAATTCAAGGCGCATAATACCACCGAGGTGATTTTGAAAGCCTATCCGGAAATTCAGCTATCCTGATAAAAAATCTAATGTTTTTAGAAACGACTGAAAGCAACTGGCAAATCTTTGAGCGATCTGCTTTTGTCAATTGTACATTTGTCAACTGTCAATGATAACACGCTTCTTTTAAGGACATTTTCTAAAGCAGGCAGTTAAGCTCTCTGATCACTTCCCGTCACTTCAGGAGAAGCAAACCTTCTCTCAACCGATTCTTTCTTCACTGGCTCTTTTACATTTTTCTTTGCACGCAGTTCCAGAATGATCTGCATGGCAATGAAGAGAATGATGGCAACCAGTATGGCTGCTACGATGGTGAAAAGACGTATGATTTTCTTCATACGGATTTCGCGCTCATGGCGTTTTTTTACTACACTAAAATCACGGAAGCGCTCGCTACCCTGGCCGGTTAGCTTTTCTCTGCGCAATCGTATTTCGTTCTTACTCATTGTATCTTATTTTCAAATCGAAATTTTTTCTCAACTTATCCAATGCCCTGTACGTGCGCATCTTCGCGCCGCTTTCTGAAATATTAAGAATGAAAGCAATTTCCTTAAAATCCTTGTCTTCAAAAAACCGGAGTTCAAGTACCTGCAGCATATCGGTAGGCAAATCGCTCATGAAGGTAAGCAGGCGCTGAATGAGTTCTTCGTCCCACTCTTCATCATTTTGATCTACCAGCTCCCGTATCTTCAATTCCTCAATACTAAATACCTGCTTGGTTTTATTCTTGCGGTAATGCTTTCGTACTTCATTGCTGGCGATTTTATATAACCAGGCTGAGAAAGGCACTCCTTTGAATTCGTATTTAGGTAAACTATTCATTACGATGATGAATGTCTGAGAGCACAGATCACCGGTCAGATCTTCATCATCGGTTTGGCGGTGAATGAAGTTGAAGATGCGATCAAAATATTTTTCATAGAGCTCGCTAAAAGCGTTAGCATCTTTTTTTGATCGTTCAATGATCTCATGTTCCTTTCGGATTTCCTCGTCCGTCATGTAGCCGGATTAAAATTCACTCTAATAATCCGAAGGTTTAGCAAAAGTCACAAGAGATCGCTTTAAACAACGTGATTTTTAATTCAGCTTTGCTTTAAGAATGACAATGTCCTGAAGTTCCGCTTCTGGTTTTTGTTTTCCGTTTTCATAGCCACTCCATTGACTATTAGCGATATAATAGAAGTAACCATCTGCTAAAACACCCAAAGTAGGTTCATTGAAAGCGGGATGTGCCCTGTCGACAATTTTCTCCTGTTCCACTGCGTTCATTGCTTTATTTAAGGAATACCTTGTAACACGCGCAGGAACTACTCCATTCTGAATAGTAATCAGTGTGTTTTTATAGAAGTAAATCCCATCTATTCCCTTCAGGGAGGTGTCGGTAGTGTTCGTGATTTGGATCAGCTCTTTGTTTGAAAGCGTAAGCCGGAAAATGCCTTTTATGTAATCAGAAATAAATAAGAATTGCTCATCGGGGGAGAAGGTCATTCCCTGCATGTTCCAGAATTCAGATGAAGTATAGAATTTTTCGAGCAGGCCGCTCTTCTCATTTACTTTATAGATTGTGTTTTTCCTGCTATCAGATAGGAATACTTCTCCTTTTTGGTTGAGGATCAGATCACCAAATACACCATCGGGTTCCTTGACGTTTACCTGAAATTTCTTCAGCAACTTGCCGGAGCTTAATTCGAATTTGAATACGGCTGAACGTAAAGTGGAGTCGTAGTGGATCATCTCCTGCATGGGTGATGAACAAACCCAGAGCAGATTATTTTTTGAATCTGTTTTTAATCCGAAAACGCTGGTCATACCTTCTGATCCGGATGAAGAAAAGTCAGTTACTTCTCCTTTAAGGTTAACCTTAATTACTTTTCTTTGATGAATGCTGCCGATGTAGAATGTTTTTTGTTTTGCATCATAACTGATACCTTCTGTGTGCAGCGTGCGATCTTTTAAAACAAAAGCAGTATCTGAGTTTATTATCGGTTGTGATAGCTGACTTTGCAGCTGCAACAGTTCGCCAAACCCTTTTTCGTTTTTGATGCTGATCAGATCCGGATTGTCTTTTAATTGAAACGAGGCATCAGTCACAAGTGCCTTGTGCAGATAGTCGAGTGATTCCTGTGTGCGGTTGGTAAGCGCAGCAGCAATTCCTAATCGATACAAAATGACCTGGTGATAAGGATGTAACCGGTTGGCTTCTTTCAGGTTAGAATAGTACGTTTCAAAATCTTTCTTTTGATACGCTTCTTTTGCCAGTGCATAGTACTGTTGTACATCCTGGCCAAGTACCACATGGCTGCTCAGGAATAAGATGAGAATGCAAGTGATCGTTACTTTTCGCATCGTTAAAAGTAAGCTGAATCGTCTCACAAAAGAATCACTTTATGTGGGGTAATTAAGAGCTTTGTAGAATGCAATAAGCAATTTGTATCCTGCACAGCTTCTGTCCTCGCAGCGCTCTTGAGGACTCTGCGAACTGGTGATGATGAGTTGTGAATTGCGAATAATGTATTCATAACTCACCATCTGATTCAATCCGGATCGCTATTCGTTTCGCAATGTATTTACCGGGTCAATCATGGCGGCCCGTATAGCTTGAAAACTTGCTGTTCCGAAAGCGATGAATAAGCACGTGCTCGCTGCCAGTATGAAGGGCCCGGCTCCCACAGTAGTGCGATAGACAAAACTGCTCAGCCATAGATTTTCAATAATATAATAAGCCATCGGCAATCCAATCAGTATAGACAGTAGTACCAGCTTGCTGTAATCTTTGGTAATCAACAATACAATGCCGGGTGCGGTGGCACCCAATACTTTGCGTATTCCAATTTCTTTGGTTTTCTGAGAAGCGGAGAACGCTACCAACCCGAATAAGCCAAGACAGGCAATAATGATGGTGAGCGTGGCAAACACGGTGCAGATTGCTCCCATCTTTTGCTCTGATGCATACAATGCCGTGTATTGCTCATCTAAAAATTTATATTCAAGCGGACGGTGAGTAATGCTCTTTTTACAAATGGCTTTAATCTCTTCCATGGTCTGCATCATGTTACCAGCCTGTAGTTTTATGAACACATGCGCAAATTGTTTTTCTTCGTTGAATAAAATAAGCGGGCCTATTTTTTCGTGAAGCGAAGAGAAATGAAAATCTTTCACCACACCAATGACTTCTCCTTTTCTTCCGCTCAGGTTTATCCTGGTGCCGATCGCCTTATCAGTCGGGATGAATAACTCCTTTACGGCCGATTCATTCAAAATGAAAGAGTACGAAGTGCCCGAAGTATCTGCGGCCATCTTCTCATTATCGCCAGGCGTAAAGTTTCTTCCTGTGAGGAGTTCCATATTCATGACAGGAACATACTCTTCATCTACGGTCACCGCAGTGGTAACAATGCCGCGTTCAGAACCGATCCCTTCTACGTTAGCTCCGTAGCCTCCCTGAATTCGTGTGGGGGCTTCCGACCCCCTGGCTACCGATTTTACCTTACTGTTTTGAAGCAGTTCTGTTTTTAATTGTGAAAAGACCTCTTCCGTTTTTGTATCTAACGGAAGGACTAAAACATTTTCTTTATCATAACCTAATCGTTTATCCTGTATGTAGTTAATCTGCTTCAGTATAATCAATGTGCCTACCATCAGAATGATAGAAATAGAGAACTGGAATACCACCAATGTTTGGCGAAGCCATATTCCGCGGGCTGAGCTACGGAAGTTGCCTTTCAGAATACTTACCGGCTTGAAGGAAGTAATGGCCAACGCAGGGTAAGCACCGGCAACCAATGCGATGACACAGGCGGCAAGTACACAGATGAAGAGAAACTGCGGATCAAGTAGATCCATAGCTTGAAATGTTTTTCCCGTGAGGGAATTGAAGCCGACAAGACTTAACTGCGCCAGCAGAAAAGCGACAATGAAAGAAATAAAGGTAATGATGAACGACTCACCAATGAACTGTATGAATAACTGTCTGCGCAAGGCGCCTACTACTTTACGGATGCCCACTTCTTTTGCCCGGTCAGCAGCACGTGCCGTGGCCAGGTTAATGTAATTGATACATGCAATAATCACGATCAGCAATGCAATGGCACTGAAGAGATACACATACTGAATGTTGCCTACCACTTCACTTTCCTCAATACCTGATTTCAGATAGATATCGGTGAGCGGAACAAAATTATATTTTACATAGTCGCCAGGATTGGTGAGCTCGGAGGCAAGTTCTTTCTTCACCAGCTCATTGGTTTTTTCCGCCAGCGCATTTACATCTGCTTCTTTTTGTAATACGATAAACGTCTGAAAATTGGCACTCCACCAGATCTGATGGTGGGAAGCTTCAAGACTGGAAAAAGATCCAATGAAATCAAACTGAATATGAGAGTTGGAAGGTACTTCTTCAATTACCCCGGTAACGGTGTACTCCTTACTGTTGTTTACCTGGATAACCTGGCCCATCGGGTTGTCGTTGCCAAAGTACTTTTTTGCCATTGCTTCCGTGAGCACCATGGAATTAGGTGCAGTAAGCGCAGTCTTCGGATTACCTTCTATCAGATGAAAAGAGAACACATCGAAGAAAGCACTGTCCGCATAGTAGAAGCGGTTTTCCTGAAATACTTTGTCGTCTTTACGAAGGATGAATGAATTCCAACCGGAAGCATTGTACATGCGCACCCCGGTTTCCACTTCAGCAAAGTTTTTCTGTATGGCTGGGAGAAGCGCAGTAGGTGAAACGGAAGTCTTCGATATCTGGCCACCAAAACCATACTCCAATGAAGCACGGTAAATTAAATCTGATTTCTCATGAAAGCGATCGAAGCTGATCTCGTGGCGTATCCAGGTGGATAGTAACAGGAACGTGGCAAAGCCCAGCCCTAATCCGAGGATGTTGATGAGTGAATACGTGAAGTGTTTGCGTAAGCTGCGCCAGGCAATGATCAGGTAGTTTTTTAACATATGCGAAGAGAATTAATCATTAGACTTAGGTAATCACCAACAGGTTGCATCTTTCAGTATATAAAATTGAAACCAACCTGAATATGGTGCGCTGAAAGTTAAAGAACAAAAGGATTTATTTGACGTAAATTGGGGTACAATCGGTTGTTGTTTAACGCCTATTTTGCAGGGTTATGAAAAGGTGGGCTTTATTTACTTTTCTTTTTGCGGCTTCTTTGCAGGTCATCGCCCAGAACTATTCATTGCGACAATACCTGGTGCAGGATGGATTGCCACAATCGCAGGTGAATATGGTGCTCGAAGATGCGAACGGCTATCTCTGGATTGCCACACATGGCGGAGGGTTGGCGTGCTTTGATGGTCGTGACTTTAAAGTCTACACCACGCGTGACGGACTGCTGAGCAACACGATTCAATATCTTAAGCTTGACTCTAAGCAGAATCTCTGGATCGTTCATCCTAAAGGCATCACCCGCTTTAATGGCAACAGCTTCAAAAAATTTCAGCAGTTAGGACTTCCTTCCGGCAGAGTACGAAGGGTTTTTGAATTCCAGGATTCAATTTACATGATCAATAGCCAGGGCATGCTGGGGAAAATAAAAGATGACTCCGTCTATTACTGGAGCAAACCTGTGAAGGAGAATAAAATAATTTTATATACACAGCTTCTTCCATCGCGCGACATTTGTCTCTATCTCAACGACAGTAGTTTTTTAATTAAATCCAAAGGTGAGGAATTTAATATTTCACATAAGCAGGAATTTTTGCGGCTTCACAATATGTGTAATGTAGGCAACGAGGTAGTGATGAAAACAGAAAAAGGTTTTTTTGTACTGGATTATGTCAACAGAAAGATTACTGCGAAGAACCTGGATATCACTAATCCTATTTTATTGTACGATGCACATACCGATGTGTATTGGACGCGCACAGGCGATGACTTGCTCAAAGAGTCTTTCAAAAACGGGAAACATGTAATTGATACTGTGCTTCACGAAACATCTATTACTCAGATATTCCCCGACAGTGAAGGCAACACCTGGTTTGGTAGTTCGGGAAAAGGGTTGTTCAAATATTTTATTCAGGATTTTAATAAGGTCCCGATCAAAAAACTGGAAACGGTAATGGCTGTGGAGCGCGATGCGGAAGCATCTTTTTGGATAGGCTCACTTAGCGAAGGCCTCATTAAAATGAAGGATGGGAAAATTTCGTCTTATAATTTTAATCCCCGAACAGAGAATAACATCACGTCTATCAAAGCCAACGCAAAGGGGGAAGTGTGGGTAGGAATGTATGGAGCATTGGGAGAGTATAACAAAGAGCAGGATAAATTCAGATGGTTCTCCCGCGAAGACGGTTTGCCCAGCTCCTACATCAATCAGCTTGACTGTGATGACAAAGGAAATGTATGGTATGCTACCAATGGGGGAGGAGCAGGATATTACAATCATCAGTCCTTCACCAATTACACCGTTGATGATGGACTGAATGGGAAAAATATCACGGCAATAAAATATTCTCCCTATTACCATAAAGTATTTGCAGGAAGTGATAATGGCTTGAATGTCATTCACGATGGTAAGATTACTTCTATACTTTTTCCTGAATTTGAAAACACTTCTATTTTATCCATTTCTTTTTACAAGAAAAAATGGTTGCTGCTTGGATCTGGAGGAGCGGGTGTCATCATTTATGATCCGGAAACACAACGTAAAGTGTACATCGATTCACGTCACGGACTTCCTTCCGATTTCATTTACTTCGTTGCTACCGATGAGGAAGATCGTATATGGCTGGGTACAGAGAAAGGTATTTCAAAGATCAGGCTCAGCGAAGGGATGGATATTGAAGAGAATCTTCATTATGGATTTGATAATGGGCTGGCGGGATTACAAACCAATCAGAATGCATTTTATTTTGGTAAGGAGAAATACTTTGGATTGATTGATGGAGTCTATCATTACAATGATCTTCGTCATGAAGGCTGGAGTTCGTTCGATCTGCACATGACTGGCATCGAGATTTTCAATGGGCAATACGACAGTCAGGACTACGCGGATAGCGTAAAAGGTTTTTTTAAGATCCCGTACGGATTACATCTTCCTTCTGATAAGAATCATATCACCTTTCATTTTAACCGGGTGGATAAGCGCTATCCCAAGTCAGTTCGCTTCCAGTATATTTTAGAGAATTATGATAAAACCTGGTCGCTTCCTTCTTCTTCCAGCCAGATGACGTATGGAAATCTGCCACCAGGACAATATGTGTTCAGAGTAAAAGCCACGGATAACAAAGGAAGCTGGGATAAGGACGCCCTGGTTTATTCTTTTGTTGTACTCACCCCTTTTTATCAGTCCGCTTTTTTCAGGATCATCATAGGATTTGCCTTAGCAGCGGGTATCGGTTTATTTTTTTATTTCAGAACACAGCGCAAGATCAGCAAAGTATTGGAAGTGCAGCGCATTCGTCAGCAGGAGCAGGACAGTCTTCGCAAAGACATCGCGCGTGATTTTCATGATGAGATGGGCAATCAGCTTACACGGATTATCAACTACATCAGCCTGATTAAACTCAACGGAAGTGTGAACGGCAATGGGCAAAACAACGGGCACAGCAGCAGCCATGAATTATATAATAAAGTGGAAGAATCCGCCAAGTACCTGTACACGGGCACACGTGATTTTATCTGGAGTATTGATCCGGTCAATGATGAGCTCTCCAAACTGTTTATTCACATCCGCGACTTCGGAGAGAAACTGTTCAACGAGAAGGACATTAATTTCCGGGCCTTTAATGAATTGAAAAACCCGGTTCATGTGTCGTATGGGTTCAGCCGCGAAGCGAACCTGATTTTTAAAGAGGCCATGACGAATTCTTTCAATCATTCGCAGGCCAAAAATGTTTCGCTTACGTTGAAGCAGGAGAGCAATGCCTTTGTGATGGAGCTGCAGGACGATGGCTGCGGATTTTCGGTTTCTACCACGGAAAGGGTAAACGGAATTAAAAACATGAGAACCCGGGCCGAACGCATACAAGCCACGGTGCGTGTAAAGAGTACTCCCGGAAGTGGCACAGTTATAAGTCTTTCATTCACCACAATAAATAATAAACACCATGACACCCTCATCTAAAAAAAGAGTACTTATTGTAGAAGATGATCCTGAAATCAGAAACAGCTTCTCGCTTATTGTAAACAGTTCACCAAAGTTCTTTGTGGTTAATGCCTATGGCAGTTGCGAAGAGGCCATCAAGCACCTCAACGCAGATAAGCCGGAGATTGTACTGATGGACATAGAACTTCCGGGAGGAATGAATGGTATACAGGGAACCAAGATCATCAAAGACAAAAGCCCTGCTTCTGAAATTATCATGGTATCCGTTTATGAAGACAGTGAGCTGGTATTCGATGCGTTGAAGTCAGGCGCATCGGGCTACATTACCAAGAGTGCTAACTACCTTGAATTACTTTCGGCCCTGGAGGAAATAGTAAAAGGCGGAGCGCCCATGAGCAGTAAAATTGCGCGTATGGTGATTGATAACTACCATGTTAATCCAAACAGTCCGCTTACCAAGCGGGAGACGGAAATACTGACGTTGATTTCGGAAGGGAAGACGTATACGCAAATCTCGGAAGAACTCTTTATTTCCAAGGAGACCTCCAAGACACATATTAAGAATATCTACTCCAAGCTGCAGGTGAAGAGCAAGAGTGAAGCATTGGCGAAGGCCAACCTCGAAAAATTAATCTGATCAACCCCACTGATCATCATATATAGAAAGCCCTGGAGAAAATCCATGGCTTTCTCGTTTAAAGACAGACGGATTACACTCGTGTTCGGCACGTTTTTATTCCGTTCTTCCTGTACCCGTTGCTTTCCCCTTCGGGAATAATTAGTTTCATGGCTCCTAACCATGATGCTCATGAAATATATATTGCCCCTTGTACTCCTGATCTCTTCGCTCACTTTTGCGCAGCGAAAAAAACAATCGGATACTACGCCACCTGCAACACCATCAGCTACTGGTACTTCAGGTATTGAAGGCAAGGTAGCGGGTATGAAAAAATATCCCGGCTATTTTGAGTTTTATTATGATGAGAAGACCGACAAGGTTTTTCTGGTTATCGACAAACTGGATACCGAATTCCTTTACATCGAATCACTTACCGCTGGTGTAGGCTCGAATGATATCGGTCTGGATCGTAACCAACTGGGCCGCGAACGTGTAGTGAAGTTTGAACGCAGAGGTCCAAAGGTGCTTTTAATAGAACCCAATTATAACTATCGTGCGATCAGTAATAATGCCGCTGAACGCAGAGCCGTACAGGAAGCTTTTGCCCAGTCTGTTCTTTGGGGTTTCACCGTTACTTCTGAGGAAGGTGGTAAACTATTGGTAGACGCTACCGATTTTCTTTTGCAGGATGTACATGACGTAGCGGGTACATTGCGAAATTCACAGCAAGGAAATTATTCATTAGATAAATCACGTTCTGCGTTTTATCTGCCACGCACGAAAAATTTCCCTCAGAATACAGAGTTTGAAACCACACTTACTTTCACCGGGCAACCATCAGGTCAGTACATTCGTTCGGTAACGCCTACTGCCTCCGTTGTATCCGTAAGGGAACACATTTCATTTGTACAGCTTCCCGACAGCGACTACAAGCCGCGTAAGTTTGATCCCCGGGCAGGTTTTTCAAGCGCATTATCGTATTACGATTACGCTACGCCAATCAGTGAACCGATTGAGAAAAGATACATTGCCCGTCATCGCCTGAAGAAGAAAGACCCGACTGCTGCGGTAAGCGAAGTGGTTGAGCCGATTATTTATTATATGGATCCGGGAGCACCAGAACCGATTCGCTCTGCTTTGATGGATGGTGCACGTTGGTGGAACCAGGCTTTTGAGGCTGCGGGTTTTAAAAATGCTTTCCAGGTAGAGTTACTTCCGGAAGATGCTGACCCGATGGATGTACGTTACAATATGATTAACTGGGTGCATCGTTCTACCCGCGGGTGGTCGTATGGAGGAAGTGTTACCGATCCGCGCACAGGTGAAATTATCAAAGGTCATGTTACCTTGGGCTCACTGCGTGTACGTCAGGATTTTTTGATTGCAGAAGGATTGCTTGCTCCGTATGAGGAGGGTAAGCCGGTGTCGAAAGAGATGGAGCAAATGGCGTTGAGCAGGTTGCGACAGTTGGCAGCACATGAAGTGGGTCATACCTTGGGTATAGCTCATGCCTATTCAAGTAGTTCAGAAAACCTGGCATCGGTGATGGACTATCCACATCCTTACGCCAAACTGGTAAATGGTAAAGTGGATTTGAGCGAAGCGTATGATGCGAAGATCGGCGCTTTTGATAAAGTTATTGTCACCTATGGCTACCAGGATTTCCCTGCAGGCACAGATGAAGATAAAGCTTTGAATGACATCATCCAGAAATCACTAAAAGATGGCTTCACCTTTTTATCCGATCAGGATGCCCGCCCTTTTGGAAGTGCACATCCTTATGCTCACTTGTGGGATAACGGCAAAGATGCTGCAGATGAATTGAACCGCATGCTGGAGATACGCACGGTGGTGCTGAAGAACTTTGGTGAACGTAATATTAAAGTGGGAGCACCGATGGCTACGCTGGAAGAAGTGCTGGTGCCCATGTATTTCTTTCATCGCTACCAGACAGAAGCAACATCTAAAGTGTTGGGTGGTGTGAACTACCACTATGCATTGCGTGGAGATGGGCAGCCGGTTGCTGATCTGCTCACCCCTCAGCAGGAGATCAAGGCATTGGAAGCATTGATGAAGACAGTTGAAGTTTCTTCTTTAGCCTTACCGGAATCTTTGTTGAAAATTATTCCACCACGTCCATTAGGTTATTCGCGTCATCGTGAACTGATCAAGGGCAAAACAGATTTGACATTCGATCCGTTGTCTGCTGCCGAAACAGCTGCGGACCTGACGTTCAGTTTGATTTTCAATACGGCACGTGCCAATCGTTTATTCGAACATCATTCGCGCGATGCACGGTTGATGAGCCTGGAGAGTGTCATCGACAGGGTGATGAATGTGACAATCAAAGCGACACCTAAAAATGGCTATGAAGGTGCGGTGCAGATGTCGGTTGACAATGCGTTGTTTGCCAACTTAGCGAAGCTGGCATTGAGTAAAGATGCAGCGGTTCCTGTAAAGGCAATTGCTTCTTTAAAACTGGAGCAACTGAAAGCATGGATGACACAGCGTGGAGGTGTCACTGCCGATGAAGAATGGAAAGCGTTTTATGTGTATCTCGCGAAGCAGGTTGCTCACTTAGGTGAGAATCCGGAAGAGTTCAAGCAAGAGAACTTGTTGCCGGCACCTCCGGGGCAGCCGATAGGGGATTATGATATGGATTATTGTAATCATTAGTAATAATTACTTTGATGAAAACCATGCACTTTGCAGTGCATGGTATTTTTTTGCTTTAGTATCTGCTGTTTATCGTTCATCTGTATTAGATGGTGTGCTGTGTTATTAAATATGTTGTAGCACAGGTGCGCTGGATGGATTGCTTCTTTCTGTTAGTCCGCAGTCGCACCTTTTGTAAATTCTGTATCAATCTCACGGCCTGGAGCCGTGAGATTGATACAGAATTGTGAAGATGTTAAATCCGCTTGCGGATTTAATTGCCTCTTCAAAGCCTTTTTTGTTGGCCTGTTCGTCGCGAACAGGCCAACAAAAAAGGCTTTCCTCACCTGCGCCACTACAAGTTGAATAGAAAGCACACTGTCTTTGGCGCGGAAGAGCACCAGCTTCAAAGAACAAGATAAGTGTGATGAACTATCTGATTAACGCAGATTAGCCACACTAGCTATAACTAAAATAAAAAACGCAGCACGTTAATTCATGCTGCGTTTTTATGCTTAATAAAATAGTTGTTTAATAATAACTGTACTCAATAGTATCTGTGAACAGATGCTGTTTGCTGGTATAGCCTCTGTAGCTTCTGATGAGCATCTCCGGATAGCCTTGTGCATCGTAACTGTATTCTGATTTGTATAGTTCTAAAGAAGGAATAATTCCTCCGTAGGATTTCTCTTCGTTCAGCCGGTTGTTTTTAGATGTGTTGCTGAAGAGCAGATCACTATAATTCATAAAATAAAAAGGATTGATCTGATCATCATATACATATTTTCCTGACTCCGACCCTGTACCATAAGCCACATCTTCTATCTTATTCAATTCGGAATACGTCATCTGATAGGTCATGGTGTTTCCGTTATCGAAGGTATAGTGGCCTTCCGTCTTTCCTGACAAAGGATAAGTGAATGTTCCCGTAATGTGAGTGTCGTATTTTTTGTCATCGATGTATGCGATACGCCCTTGTGGATCGTAGGAGAAAGTGCTAAAGCCGATGTTTTCATTTTTACCATTGCTTCGTTTAATCAAAACCAGTGTTCCATTGGAATAGTTGAATTCATGTATCGTCTGCAATTCCAGTTCATCTGAGCTTACCTTTTTTTGATAGTAGAAGATCTTATTTAATTGCCCACTTTCAAGATAAGTGTAGTGTGTTTTTGAACTGACCACAGAGCCGCCCGCTGCAGCAGGTGAATACACTAACTGTTCTTTCAATAACTTAGCTACAGAAGAAGCTTCCAGCACTACGCGTGAGTTTGTTTTTAATTCTGTCAGTGTTACTGTTTTGGCAGAATGCAATGTCCATACGTTGGATTCAAAGTGAAAGGTTTCCAGCTTCCTGGGAAGTAACACCTCGCTGTTGTTCTGGACTTCTTTCGTCCAGCTGCCTGAAGTGATTTTAATGGTGGTGGCAGGACGGTATTCTACTCCGCGTATGTACACGATTGATTTCAGTTTTATTTTTATATAAGGAGTTTCACCAAAGGCATTGGCTTCGTAACCGTATTCTTCCGGTAAGTCGGTTTCGTTTACACTCGCACTTTCTATTACCAGCGGAGCTTCCGTAAAGGCAAGTGGCAATGCTTTTACTGTGCCCGTAGCTTTCGCTGAATTGACCAGCGGTGAAGCAATGACTACGTTTTTCTTTTCATCTTTGATCAGCAGTTTTGTGAGTTTGTAATGGCCGGCAGGCAACTCTATTTTATTTGATACCAATACGCCATCCGTTAATGTGAAAGCCAGATTGGCATCGGTGTACAACGGTGTTCCATCTTCTTTTACAGCACTGATAACCGCTGTAAAAACAGAAGCAACTGGCAGTGTAGCAGGCTTTACGGATAAGGTAAAAAGCTGAACAGGAGTTTTTCCACCATCGGCGGGTGGTGCTGGTATTGGTTGAATCTCTTCGGTCTCTTTGCAACTGACGGCAACTAAAAGCATCAGGCAGGCTACGAATTTATACATCGTCTTCATCTTCATGGGGATTTTAACTGACGATGAAAAACGAAGCTCCTGTACCGAGGGTTTCCCCATTTATTCAATCACAATGAAATAATCCGTTTAGCGTAGTGGATGGGGGAGTGGCAAGTTGCTGGTTCCAAGTTTCCAGTACCGGTCACTGGAAACCGGTAACCAGAAACTGGCAACCAGTAACTTTCAATGCACTCCGTCAAACCATTCTTTGAACTCGCTCACCTTTTCGCGGCTCACGATGATCTCGTCTTCCCATTTGATGTTGGAAGTGATTTTCAGGCGACTGTTAGAATATACGATGACATCCTGAATGGCACTGATGTTTAGGATGTAGGAGCGATTCACCCGATAGAAGATTTTAGGATCTAATACTTCGTCCAGGTTTTCTAATGTATAGTCGATGATGAACTTGCGTTGCTGGTTGGTGATGAGGTATACGTCGCGCCCATCAGCAAAGAAGAAACTGATCTGATCGGAAGTAATAGACCGAATGTGATCGCCCAGCTTTACCATGAAGCGGTTCTTATAACTTACTGCCGGGGTTTCTGTAAAGGTAGCCACTACTTTTTCTGCTTTGGCATCGCTCCATCGCAGCTGCTCGCTCAGCGACTCCAGTTTTTTGAGGCTGGCAGAGAGATCGGTAAATGTTACCGGCTTCAATAAATAATCGATACCATTTACTTTGAAGGCATCCAGCGCAAATTCATTGTACGCGGTAATGAAGATTACTGGCTTCACTACTTTCACTTCCTGGAAGATCTGGAAGCTTAGCCCGTCTTTCAACTGGATATCCATGAAGATGAGATCTACTTCTGCCTGGTGTGCTTTGAGCCAGCTGGATGTTTCCTGAATAGAACCCGTCTTCTCTACTATGGTAATGCCCGGACTGTATTTCTGAAGATAGCGCTCCAGCTTTTCGGCTGCCGGAGTTTCATCTTCAACGATGAGCACTTTCATGTTCAGGGTGGTGCTCATGAGATATCGGATAAAGAGGAATCGTTAGTCATTCTTACCAACGGAAATTTAATGTAATTCTCTCGCCCGGCCTTCACCTGTATGAAAGGTTTTTCACTAAAGAACGAATACGAGCGTTGCAGTCTCATGAATGCATTAAGACTTTCGCTGTGATATTGCAGCTTGTCGTTCATGGTATGCTGCAGCACGAGGTAATCATCGTCTTCTTCCAGGTACAGACGAATGATCAACGGCGATTTTGCTGAGATCAGCGTATTGCGGATAACCGAATCGATGGTGACCAGCAATGAACCGGGTATTAAATGAATCTCTTCTGCCTGCGGTATGTCTTTGATGATGCTGAGTTGCTTTTGGTAACGGAAGTTTAATAATGAAAGAAGATTCTCTGCGGCATGCAGCTCTTCATCCAGACTGATCAACTCCTTATTCCGGTTCACTAAACTATAGCGATAAATCCCCGCGAGGTAATCGATCTGCTCTTCGGCCTGGTCTGCATTGTAATGAAGAGTGAGAATGAGGTTCTCCAGGCTTTCGTAAAGCAGATCGGGATTGATTTCGTTTTTGAAAGAAAGAAAATCAGCTTCTACTTTTTCCTGCATCTTTTTTTCCTGCTCTATGCGCAACCTGTTTTCGCGTAGCAGATACGTCTGGCTGAAGTAAAGCAGGTTATAAAGCAGACTGGTAGCAGCGAATATGCCGAGGAAAATATTCAACTGGTGTGTGGATATACTAAAGCCTACTCCCCAGCGGAAGTAAGAGGAGATCGCCAGAGCCACCAACCCAAGCCCACCTGCTAAAGTGAGTATGAGCTGTAGAATGATTCTGCGTTGAAAGGTAAAGCGTGATTGATATTTATCGATGATGCGTATAATGAATCGCATCGATTCAAGCAGAATATAGCTGAGCGCGATACATACATACAACTCCTGGTTGCTGAACAATTTATTGATATCGCCCAGCGTGTTGTTGATTAACAATATCAATAAATAAACAAGCACACCAAACACGGGTGCTGAACAAATTCGGAATACTACGCTGTTGATGAAGATGCGGTTCATTTGTATTCGTTGATTAATGAACCCCGCTCACTATTATTATTGACCGCTGCCTGATTTTTAAGAATAGGAAGCTCTACACTAAACTTAGCCCCGTCTTTTACGGTGATCTTCTCATCAGTAAAAAACTGGTAACGGTTCTTAATGTTATCCAAACCAATCTTAAAGCTCGTTGATGGATTGACTGCTATGGTTTTGGTGCTGGTGATGATCAGGTGCGTGTTGTCTTTGGCAGAGATATAAACCAGTAATGGATTTTCTTTGGAGATCTGGTTGTGCTTCACGGCATTTTCTACCAACAATTGTAATGTTAACGGTGGCAGTGAAGTGTCGAGTATGCTTTTGGGTAGATTGATTTCCATGCGCAGATGGTCTTCATAGCGTACCTGCAGCAGATAGTAATACGCTTTTACAAACTCTACTTCTTCCCGTAAGGTGACCAGTTTTCTTTTTTGATGCGAGAGCACATAACGGAAGGTATCGGCCATTCTGCGAATGAACTCTTCGGCCACATGACTGTCTTTGTACAGCAGTGATGAAATGGTGTTGAGGCAATTGAACAGGTAATGCGGACTGATCTGGTTCTTGAGTGACTCAAACTGTAGCTCCAGCTGCCAGCGCTCCGAACGGATTTGTTCCACCTGTGTGTGTGCATAATAGCGATAGGAGTAAAACCATCCATAAAAGATCTCATAGATGAATACCGATATCACGAAGAGTATGCCGAGCTTTAGTTCTTCTTCACTGTTGATGGAAGCAAAGAGTTGAATTGCCCCAATCATCAGGCCGATAGAGATCACGGTGTTGACGATGAATCCCGTAAGGAAACGCAACAGGAAATAATTGCGCCAGTGAATGAACTTGTCGAGCAGTGCATCAATATTTAAAATCACCAGCCCGATTACATTGGTGAGTGCGATGGCGAGCAGGTATTTTTCCAGTTTTAGCTTCAGCGAGGGCAGCTGCCCTACCGAACTGTAATGAATATAGACGTAAAAGGAAATGCCCAGTAGGGTACAAACCACAACCAGCAATACATATTTGCGCATGGTTTCTTTAGATGGCATGTTGAATGAGGGCATAAAGGCCCAAGCTAAGTAATTTTCGCTTTACGATAAATTATAAATGAGCCTCTTCCCTGAATAAAGAGAAGAGGCTTTGTTGGGATGGGTTATTCAATCGCTCTTAAAGCACGGCCGTAGTACGTTTCAGAACTGATGCGCTTGGCAGTAGCGCGATAGGTATCCTTCAATACACTGCTACCTGATTTTACTTTTGGCGCTGCAGTAACCAGTACATCAGCAATATAGTGGTCGGATTCAATATTGCCTGCGGCATTCAGCACGGTGATCATCTTGCTGTCGTTGATATTCGGTAAACCCATAGCAGCTTTCAGGATGGTAGATGCATAGTGATCGCTGTCTACATGACTGGCACGTTCCATCAGTGCTTTGAATGATTCATCACTCAGGTCCTGGTTTTTCATAACGGTAGTGTACACCACCGTCAGGTAATGATCCGAGTCAATGTTGTTCGATAAATCCACGAGGCTAAAGATCTGATCGGCCGGTAGTTTGTTCCTGAGCAAGCTGGTTAATACTTCCGTTTTATAATGATCCGAGTCAATGTCTTTTACCGATTCCAGCACACGCTGGTAAGAAGTAGCTGACAATCCCTGCTTGGCCAGTGCTTTGGTAAGCACCACGGTTCTGTAGTGATCGGATTCGATGGATTTCGATGCGTTGATCATTTCTGATATGGTTGCATCGGTGAGATTGGGTTGTTTCATCAACGCTACCAATACTTCCGTTTTATAATGATCCGATTCCATTTCGCTGGAGGCAGCAAGTATCGACCTGACAGCATCCGGTGAAGCCGCCTGGCTGCGCAGTGCTTCCTTGATCACTTCGGTTTTATAGTGATCGGATTCCATCTTTTTGGTAGAAGCAAATACAGCATCCGTTGCTTCAGGCGAAGTAAGAAATTTGCCCAGGTTGTTTTTAAGGAACTCCGCCAGGTAATAGTCCGATTCAATGTTGTCGGAGATACGGCTTACAATGGAGGGATATTCCTTTGCATTGCTGGTAAGCCCCATGAGCAAAGTAGCATAGTGATGTTTTACATAATCACTTTCCATGCCGGTGATCTGGTTGAGCACATTGTTGGTGCCGCCTTGTTTATAGAAGCGGTTCACCCTACTCTCCGCACCGATAGTTGTGGTGCGCACCAGCTCCGGCATGATCTCCGCCAGCCACTTGCGTCCGTCCGGCTCGAAAGGCAATGAAGTTCTGCCTTCATAGTATTCGCGCTTCAGGCCGCTGGCAGTTTGTGAGATCACCACGGTGCGCTTGCTGCCAAACACTACCTTGGTCACTTCCAGGTATCCGTCAGACGACATGCTTTTGATATCTTTATCATCATCGGTGAGTTCGATCTTCCCGCGCATCTCCACGTTGAAGGAAGACATGCCGTTGGAAGTTTTATAGGTGATTTTACTGTTCTCGCTTTTGTTGGAAGAGTACACCGTGGTCTGGGCATGGGCTCCACAGGCAAAGGCAAGGGCGGAGATGAATAGCAATCGGATCTTCAGCGCGTTCATAAAATTTGAATTTTACTTCTAATACGGCTCAAAGGTGCACCGCGGATGCCCTCCCTACAAGTAAGGTGTAATGAGTTGTAGAACGGGTGTAGTGAAAAGCAGGGTTAATTTGAAAAGGAGGGATTTGATCCCGATAGCTATCGGGAAGGGGATGGGATAGGGAGGTTTCCTCATTTTCAATTATTTTCTGATCCCTATTGCGCAACCAGATAATTGCACATATATTTGCAACCAGATAATTGCAAGTAGAACCCATGAAAACGAGGCGAGATGTTTTTCAGGCGATAGCCGACCCTACGCGAAGAGCCATTCTGTTATTGATAGCTGCACAAGCCATGACACCCAATGCCATTGCAGAAGAGTTTCATAGCAGCAGGCAGGCCGTTTCAAAACACATTCAGATTCTTACCGAATGTGAGCTGGTAAAGCAGGAGCAAAAGGGAAGAGAAATCTATTATCACATTAACGCCAGCAAGATGAACGAAATCGATAAATGGATGGAGCAATTCAAAAAGATTTTGCAGACTCAATTCAGTCAATTAGACGAACTATTATTAACCATGAAAAAACAGAAAAAATGACAAACAATCTGCTATTCGATTTTACCGTTGACAAAGAAGCGAAAACGGTTTACATAACAAGAGAATTTGATGCTGATCTTTCGCTGGTATGGGATGCATTTACCAAAGCAGAACTCCTTGACCAATGGGTTGCGCCTAAACCCTATGTAGCAAAAACAAAATTTATGGATTTCAAAGTTGGCGGAAGGAGATTTTATGCCATGGTAAGCCCGGAAGGACATGAGGGTTGGTTACTTCAGAAATACACTTCCATAACTCCGAAAACCAATTTCAAAATATTTAATGCTTTTGCAGACAAAGATGAAAATCCTCAATTGCCAGGTTCTGATTGGGATTACACTTTTAGTGAACAAGACGGAAAGACAAAAGTGAATATTACTATTTATAATGAATCCCTTGCTCGCATGGAGAAGATGATTGAAATGGGCTTCACGGAAGGATATAAAGCATCAATGAAAAATCTGGAAAATCTGCTGGCAACTTTATCACCATCCCGATAGTTATCCGGATCGTTTTCAATAGGACAGTCAGAACAAATAAGAAAGTAACGATTTTAATAAACTAAAAATTATGGCACGTATCAATCCTCACATTAATTTCAACGGAAATGCCGAAGATGCATTTACCTTTTACAAATCAGTATTTGGCGGAGAGTTTGCCAAGATTATTCGTTTCAAAGACCTAGCAAGTCCTGAATTCCTAGTTGCGAAAAAGGAAGAAAACAAAATTATGCATATCGCTTTGCCTATTGGTAAAAGTAATGTGTTGATGGCAAATGATGTTCCGGAAATTATGGGGAAAACAAACGAAAATGAGAACAGAAGTAAAATTGTAATAAGTGCAGAAAGTAAAGAAGAAGCTGACAAATTATTTAATGGACTTTCCGTGGGAGGACAAATAGAGGGGCCTATTGGTGATAGTGCCTGGGGTACCTATTTTGGATGCTTTAGAGACAAATACGGTATTGAATGGATTGTGGAATTTGACTCTAACTATAAATGACAATTCTAATGGCCTGCTTCACAGCCATGCAACTGACTTTGACTTAATCTGGGTAATTGTTGAAAACCGCGCGCGATTTCTGCCCATGATTTCCTGGTGAGACAGAAATAGGTAAACAACGTTTGTGCATTTGAAGCGGCTATTCGATATGGATTTAAGGCTCAGGAATGAAAGGTGAGTTGATAGAATAATTTTAAATAACGATGGTACTTATTAATGCTTTTATTCATTTCAATGACTATGCCCGCGGTTGAAGTCTTTAAAACAAATGTTCAGAAAAAGACGGAAAGCAAAATGCTGCTTTCCGTTTTGTCTGAAGTATATCCATCCCTTAAAATGAATTTTGATTTATCCGACTGCGACAAAGTACTCCGCATTGAAGGCGACAACATGGAGGCATGCGAAATAAGGTTACTTGTAAAGAAGTATGGATTTATGTGCGAGGTGTTGGATGCATAACAAAACGTTCCTCTCCATTTTTTTGGCTGTCAGCCAACCAGAAGTATTTACGAAGCAATAAGCCATTTCTGAAATAATCATTATTTTTCCTGTTAAGTAGATGCTTTAATAGCATCACCAGATTAACAGTTGAAATCATTTAAGTCCATTATGAATATACGATTGATAGCTCCATCCGATAATGTATCGATGGCGGCTATTCTTAGAAGAAGCCTGGAAGAGTTTGGATTGAATATACCGGGAACAGCCTACTTTGATGAAAGCACAGATCGGTTGTTTGAATCTTTTCAAAAAGATAAAGCTGCCTATTTTATTGCAGAGGAAAACGGGGAGATTTTAGCCGGTGCAGGAATCTATCCTACCGAAGGTTTGCCTGAAGATACGGTGGAGTTGGTAAAGATGTATGTATCATTGGCACACCGGGGCAAGGGAGTTGGTAAAATACTTTTGCTTCAATGTATTGAATTCGCAAAATCGTGCGGCTACCGTAATATCTACCTGGAAACAATGCCAGAGTTAAGTGCGGCTGTTTCTGCCTATATAAAATTAGGGTTTGCGTCATTGGATCAGCCATTGGGGAATACCGGGCACTTTTCGTGTACTATTTGGATGCTGAAGGAATTGAAGTAGAAGGGAAAAGTAGTTGAATTAACAGGATAGTGAATTTATATCAGGTGATAAAACCATAGTGTATCTATAATAGTTTATGAGTTCCAGAGGAACGTAATATATTGTAACCCAGGAATTCATTCCTGGGTGAAAAGGACTAACAAATCGAAAGAGTTCCGGAGGAACGGCAATATGGATTGCTATAATAGGACTAATCTGAAATGTATTGAAACTATGGCTCTTTAATTTTGATGGACATAGTGATAGAACACCTGACACGACTGGGAAATGTTGAAAGGGCAAAAATGAAATAACCTGAGCAACGGAGCAAATTTGTAGAACTGTGGAACATAAGCAGGCACAGATTTCAAAATCATTTAATCATGGCAGATGAAATAAAAAAGGAGAAAAAGACTGGACTTAAAGTGTACCTGGGGAGCTTTACCAAAGAGCAGTTAATTCAGCAGATTATTGAACTGAATAAGAAATACAAAGAGGTTAAGACTTACTATGATTTTTTCCTCAATCCTGACTCATCCAAAAAAGCGGATGAAGTTAAGGTGACTGACTATTTCTCATTGCTTTTATCCTACACGAGGTGGTTTCAAATTACGATTAAAAGATGCCCGTAAAGCAGTTACCGATTTTAAAAAGTTATCGCCCGATGAAGCATCACTTCTGGATGTTATGCTCTACTACGTTGAATGCGGTGTAAATTTCACTAACGAATTTGGCACTATTGACGAACCCTTTTATAATAAGCGGGTATGTTCAGGCAGGCAGGTGCCTTATATGTACACATGGCAAAGGATAAAGGTCTTCACGACCGCGCTGAAAAAATAATGGACGACACAAGTGATCTCAGTTTGGGCTTTTATGATGAAGTGGCGGATATTTATTACAATTATTTCAAATAACCAGCATTAATGAAATTACATTTCGGTCAGAAGTTGGGAATATCAGTTAGGGGCCATCATGTATGTTATCCGAAACAGTTTTTTGCCGTGTCAGCAACCGTTATGAATAGACTCTTGATTTTGTGTTTAGTGACAGTCCTTCTGTCGTGCGAAAAACGATTGACGTCCGATGATGAGGTTTATGAATTAATGCAATTTGTCATTGCAGATCAAGAACTAAATAAGACTTATGGACTGCAACTGGCTTCCGAAGAGAATTGTAATTCAGATATAAGTGACAAAGAATTCCTGACTGATTTAATCAAGGATGAAATAATAAACGATACCCCAATCGATTCTGGCAAGTTTGGACTCTTCATCCCCATAAAATTTGAGATTAAACTGAAAAAATGCTTAACTCAGGATGATGTCGATTTCATGTTGAATCAAAAGATTGAAAACACGAATTTCCAATGGAACAATACAAGACTAGAATTTGATTCCAATAATACTAAAGACTGGTATGTGTTTTCAGTTCCATTGTTTTCGAAGGATAAAATGAAGGCTGTGATGATGGTACAACATTTATGTGAAGGACTATGTGGACAAGGGTGGACTTTGCTATTGACAAAGGAAGACGATAAATGGACTAGTCAAAAAGGAAGTAGTTGGATACACTAAGAAGGAAATGCATCTACCGAAGATGATCAGCTTATATAAAATTGGGGTTTATCCATTGGATCAACTCCATAGTAATACCGCGCGTTTTTCGTGTACTATTTGTATGCTGAAAGAGTTGAAGGGCATTGAAGGATGATTTTTTGTAACAATACATGGATTTAGCAACAGGATTTACGTACGGCTTTTATCTCACTGGACTTTTTATTTGGAGTTTATTTGCAGGTTCTCTGCAAATTTACTGGTATGTATCTTATCATGACTTTTCTTGGAAGATGCTATTTTTATTTTCGTTTCTTTTGAGTTGCTTGATAGCTATGCTCTGGAAGTTTCGATATGTAATTCAGGATCCTGACAACTCACGAAATTTTATCTATGGAAATTTTATTAATGGTTATAGAATACCAAAGGATGGCTTGTTGTTAAAAAAGATGTCGATAGCACGTGGTATTTATAAAGTAAGTGTAGGTTCTGCTACTTTTTATATTTTGTCGGATGAAGAGACTGTCAATGAATACATCAAGTCGAATGAATGAAAGAAGGTATAGTAAGTATACCTTGTAGCCACAATTGATTCTTAATATAAAATGAACATTCTGATCATCTGCAACCAACAAAAACGTATAATGTTTTAGCTTTAATCTCAAGCAGCTTATTAAAACAAAAAATGACATCACGTGATCGAAAGCAAAAGTCTGAAGAATTACTGTTATCGCTGGGTATCACTCTTGCCGATGATCTGCCGCCTCTTGAAGAAGAAAACAAGGTTACGTTGAGGGAAGCCCATGAAGTAGCGGAACGTATTCTCATTCTTTCTTATTTAAATAGTGCGGCTTCTGATCCGAGCCTGCGACAGCAGATGATGATCTTTCTTATCCATGAAAAACTTTGGGACAAAACATCGGCCGAGGAAAAAGCACTCTTTCATAAAACACAACTTACCGAAGAAGACCTCACGGTTATGTTGTGGCGCACCGAATCGATTTGGTTGTTGCTTTGGGTGATCCGCAAAATTGATTCACTTGATCTGCCGGTAAAGGAAGCAAGCCCTCAAGACATCTTTCCGCATCTCCCCGGTTTCCTTGAACCTACAGCAGACTTTATTCACACAACTACAATACGCACCGTTTCTGAAATTCTTGATCAGAGCGATTTCATCTTCCGGCTCAACTGGGCCTTTCGGGAGAATCAAGCACCGGGTTCGGATACTTTACTGTTGAATCCCCATATTGCCTACGAAAGATATTTTGCTCTCAACTGGGTAACGTGCACGAGGGAGACGTGGGATGATAGTTTGTAGTTATTCGCTCTGAGATTGAATCCTTACTGTTTCAAATGAACATATTAATAATTTACGGCCACCCAAGTAAAAAATCATACACGTTCCAGGTTTTGGAACAACTTCTTCATGCATTGGAGAGAGAAAACCACTCCGTTGCGCTTTCGGATTTGTATGCGATGAATTTCCTGTCGGATATGACAGAGCGTGAATATGATCGTGAAGGCTTTGCCAATCTGGAGCTACCGGTTTCGGATGATGTGAAAGCAGAGCACGAAAAGATAGAGAAGGCGGACTGTATTATTTTTCTTTATCCGGTTTGGTGGAGTGATTGTCCGGCAAAGTTGAAAGGATGGTTTGATCGGGTGTATTCGGTAGGCTATGCGTATGGTGATGATGCCAGCGGTCAGCGAATACAAAAGATGAAGACGATTAAATCAGGGCACGTGATCTGCACGGCAGGCCATCCTAATGAGTTCTTAAATGAAACTGGTATAGCCGAAAGCATGAAGACCATTATGATCAACGATCGTCTGGGTAAACGATTTGAGCACAGCGAAATGACTATACTCGGTGGCACGCTGGATATTGAAAGTGTGAGAAAAAGGCACTCTAATACAATTGTTGAGTTAGTGAAGGGCATAAGCCTGCGCTTCTAATCTGTAAACAATGAAATGAATAGAATATGAAGCGATTATTGACCTCTTTACTTTTGTGTTTGTTGTTTATAAGAATAGCAACAGCATCTCCTTGTGAGAAATACAAATTCGACATGGAGGTACATGTAGCATTGCGGGGAGAGGTAGCTGTTATGTGGTCGATCAACACGCAGTGTTCATTTAGTAAAGAGGAATTACAGAAGAATAAATTTATCGTAACCATTCTGAATTTATTCGATGAAGTTATTATTAAGGATACTACTGCGGTTAATTTTTATAGTATCGATTCCGAATTTTTAAAGGAGTATAATGCGGCAGTGGTTAGCGTAAAGGAGTATGCTAACCCTCATCATTCTATTCAAACCTTTTTTCAGTTGCATCACCGGCAATTGCCTGAAATGAAAACGCAATTGGATTCTTTGAACTACTATTTAGTCAATGGGTATTTCCCTAATGCGCTGTCTATATTATATTCTATCAACGACAGGGAGCCGGTGAAAAAAGTGATTGCTGAGTATAACATTCTCTTTCCTAAGTATTATCCTTACTCAAAATCGAGGGCGTATTTTAATTCTTATTTTGATGAGCAGTGGAGTTTGAAGAAGATGCCTTATGTAACTGGATTAAACTCTTTTGTTAAGGCAATGAATAAATTGAGTAAAGATGATGCAAAGCGATCGGATGGTTTAAGAGTGTATATTAAAATTGATGCCGATAATAAGATAGTTTCCACCTTCACAACTCCTGAATCAGACAAAAGCCGATTTGATCAACTTTCTTATTTGCTGAGTTTCGATAACCCTCATAGGAATGAGTCTGAGGTCTTATTAATATTTGATAGATCCCGAAACGGCAAATCATTTACTATTGTGAACGAACGAGCACTAATGGATCAGAAGAGTAAAAGTTTTAAAAAGGAATATGTTCCTCGTGGATTTTTACTTTATTGAGAATAAAGTAAACGCTTATAAATGCGGATAAAGGAATTTGAAGAATATGATCGCGAAGAATTGAGGAAGCTATATCTCGAAGTTCGAAGAACTAATTTTGTGTGGTTGAGCAATGAGGCTAGAACGGCTGTGTCATTTGATGTGGATACAGAAGGGGAGTATATTTTAGTAGCCTGGGTGGACGATCATATTGCTGGCTTTACTTCAATTTGGCTGCCGGATAATTTTATTCATCATTTGTATGTAGCAGATAACTATCAGAGACAGGGGGTAGGAGCGCAGCTATTGAGTGAAGCCGTTTCGAGGATAAATCGGCCTGTCACTTTAAAATGCATGAAGAATAACTTCAATGCAATGCAGTTTTACTTAAAACACGGATGGACAATTCAGCACGAGGGACATACAGAAGAAGGGCCGTATGTACTTTTTGAGTTGATAAAAAATAATCCTAAGTGAATTTTTGCAGTACAAATATAAAGGGCGAAGTGGACCATAATTTAGAAGCGATATCCTAACCCACCATTCACGATTCAACCTGCTTCTTCCCGCCTTCAAAATAAGGAACAACCGTTTTCGATATATCACTTTAATTTGTTTGCCACAGATCAGTTAGGTTGCATTGTTAAATTTTTCTAAATCCATGTAGACAGACTTGTCTGGATGAGGTTTTGTACATTCATTTGCACCCGTTATGGAAACAACCGACATCTCCGTGAAGGAGCACATCATCCAAACGGCCACTCGCTTGTTTCACGAACAGGGCTATAACCGAACAGGTATCAACCAGGTGATTGAAGAAGCCGGTGTGGCCAAAGCCAGTTTATATTATCACTTCCCCTCTAAGGAAGATTTGTGTGTAGCCTACATGCAAAGGCGTGCCGACAATTGGGTGAATGGAGTAGAAGAATATCTTAAACAGGTAGAAGACCCCCGCGACCGTTTGGTAAAAACATTTGACTACCGTGCTATCCATTTAAAGAACAATCAGTTTGGCGGATGCAGTTACATCAAAATCATTTCAGAGCTGCCTCAGCGTAGTGAAAAAATAGATGAGAAGGTCATCAGCATCAAAGAGAAGCAACGTAAGTTCTTTCATGATCTCACCAGGAAGCTATCCGGTATCGATAGAAAATCGGCTACTGTTCTTGCCGATAAAATATTCCTGTTGTTTGACGGTGGCACCGTGCAGTGCCAGGTATATCGGGATACCCAGCCGTTGAAAATAGCAAAGAAAGCCGTGGTGGATTTGCTGGATGAATATTGGTAGGAAATAAATAATAACGTGTGACTTATTGAATGCAAAGCAATCCATATAAGCTGGCACAAGTTGAAGATAAAAAATAGTTGAATAAAAAACAGACCGAGTATTTATGTGGATTGTATACTTAGCCCTGCGCAGACCTTACACGATTGCCGTAGGCGCTTTCTTTATATTGATTATGGGTATCTTATCCATCCGCTCTATGCTGATCGATATTTTTCCGGTGATTGATATTCCAGTTGTTTCCATGGTGTGGTCATACCCCGGTTTATCTGCCGAGGAAATGGAGAAACGCGTGGTGCTCATCAGCGAGCGTGGTGTATCTACAACAGTGAATGGTGTGGAGCGCATCGAGTCGCAGTCATTACCTGGTATCGGATATCTTAAAGTGTACTTTCAGCCGGGAACGGATATCGGCTCCGCTATTGCACAGATGGCTGCTGTGTCCAATACTTCAGTACGAAACCTGCCTCCGGGTATTCAGCCGCCAAGCATTCTTCAATTCAATGCTTCCAATCTTCCCGTAGCACAGATGACGGTGAGCAGTAAAACACTCACCGAAGAAAAGATGTATGACTATGCGCTGAACTTCATGCGCCTCCGTCTCTTTACTATCCCAGGATTGTCTACACCGTGGCCTTTCGGGGGAAAGACAAGACAGATCATGGTCGATGTAAATCCTCAGGCACTTGCTGCCAAAGGATTGTCGCCTGCTGATATTGTTACGGCACTGCAAACGTCAAACGTAATCATACCTGCCGGTACAGCACGTATCGGTACTGCAGAATATAACATCGCACTGAATTCAAGTCCCGATGATATCAAACAGTTTGCCGACATACCGGTGAAGATTGTGAATGGTATACCGGTGAAGATGGGTGATGTAGCCAAAATCTCCGACAGCTTTGCTGATCAGACAAGTATAGTGCGTGTGAACCGTAACCGTGCTACCTACCTCACGATATTAAAGAAGGCGAACGCTTCTACACTTGCCGTAGTGGAAGCATCGCGTGACATACTTCCTTCCATCAAGGAAGTGGCTCCCGAAGGACTGGAGATGAGTATTGACTTTGATCAGTCGGTGTTTGTAAAAAGCTCTATTGAAAATGTATTGCATGAAGCCGTTATCGCTTCTATCCTGGTATCGTTAATGATTTTATTCTTTCTTGGAAGTTGGCGAAGTGTGGTTATTGTGTGTACTTCCATACCCCTGGCCGTATTGGTTTCCATCATTGGGTTAAAGCTCACGGGTAATTCGCTCAACATCATGACGCTGGGCGGATTATCACTTGCTATTGGTATGCTGGTAGATGATGCCACCGTAACCGTTGAGAACATTCATCGTCATCGTTTATTAGGTAAGCCATTAACAATTTCCATCCTGGATGGAGCAAATGAAATTTCCATCCCTGCATTGATGGCAACACTGGCCATTTGTATTGTGTTCTTTCCTGTGGTGTTACTAACAGGGCCTTCACGATTCTTATTCACCCCCATGGCCTTATCGGTGGTACTTGCCATGCTGGCTTCATATGTATTGTCGCGAACATTGGTGCCGACACTTTCACGCATGCTGATGGAGAAAGAAAAACTGCATCATGAAGATGAAGCAGGAGATCCGCACGAGCATCAGAGTTTTGGTGAACGCTTTAACCGCTGGCGCGATCGGGGTTTTGCACGATTCAGGGAATCGTATGGAAGATTGCTGAACGTGCTGTTAATCAATAAAAAATTCACACTCTCCATAGCTGGATTGGTGTTAGTGATTTCTTCTTTCTTGCTGGTTGTGGTAGGTCTTGACTTTTTCCCGACTACCGATACGGGTTTGATGAAACTTCACTTCCGCGCTCCATCGGGCACACGGCTGGAAGAAACGGAGAAGCTGGTAGATGAAGCCGAAGCGCGTATTCAAAAAATGATTCCTGCCAGCGAACTAGATGCCATCAATGATATGATCGGTGCGCCTTCTTATGTCAACGTAGCGTTTGCCAGTACGGACAACTCCAGCGGTATGGATGCGGATATTCTCATTTCATTGAAGCCGGGTCATCGGCCCACCAATGAATACATGAATATGATCCGAAAAGATTTTAGCGAAAACTTTCCCGGATGTGTTGTCTATTTTCAGTCCGCTGATATTGTCAACCAGGTGTTAAACTTTGGGTTGTCATCGCCCATTAATATCCAGGTACAGTTTCCTAATTACCAGGTGGCTTATCAGTATGCGCGTGAACTGCGTGATGAGATCAGAAAAATTCCGGGCACCGAAGATGTCAACATCAAGCAGATACTGGATTATCCAACGCTTAAATTAAACATTGATCGTGTACGTGCGGCACAGCTTGGCCTTACCCAGCGTGATGTAGCGAATGATATGCTGGTAACACTGTCGTCCAGCATGCTGGTGTCGCCTTCGTGGTACATCAATCCGGCTAATAATGTGAACTATCCGGTGGCTGTAAAAGTACCGATGAACAAAATAAGTTCGGTACAGCAACTGATGGCTTCACCACTAAATTCTACTTCGGGTCTTATTCGTAACACGCCCCGTTCATTGACTGACTTACCCATGGCACAGTCACAATCATTAGGCAACATATCAAGCATGACTACGGAAAGTCGTTTCAACATGATCAGCCACTATACGGTAGCAAGAGTATTGGACATCAATGCGAATGTGGAAGGCCGTGATCTGGGATCGGTAGCTTCAGAGATTCAAAAGAAAATTGATGGAATGAAAGATTTGCCTGCAGGTATGAAGATCACATTGCGCGGACAAAGCCAGGAGATGAACAACTCATTTCAGACATTGGGTGTGGGCATGGTGCTTGCCATTGCATTGGTATACCTGTTGATGGTGATCTTATTCCAATCGTGGCTCGATCCGTTTATCATTATGATTGCCGTGCCCGGAGCCTTCATCGGTATTGTATGGATGCTGGCACTGACGGGAACAACCATCAACGTAATTTCATTGATGGGTTCTATCGTGGCAATTGGTATTGCGGTATCGAACTCTATCTTATTGGTGAGTTATGCCAACGATGTGCGTGTAGCGAAGAAACTTAACGCCTTTGATGCTGCACTTGAAGCAGGTAAAACACGACTTCGTCCGGTGCTGATGACTGCCATTGCCATGGTGTTGGGTATGTTACCTATGGCGATCGGATCAGGAACAGGAGGAGAGCAAAATGCTCCGTTGGGTCGTGCCGTGATTGGAGGATTAATCATTGCCACGATCGTTACCTTATTTATTGTGCCGGTCGTGTACTCGATCCTTCGCAAAGAAGAACCAGCATTGCATTCGCTGGATGCAAAATTTGAGGCAGAAGCGAATCAGGTATATTAAGAATTGATAACCGAAGATATAAGAGAACAATAGTTATGGAAGAACAAGCTGTAAAGAAATCATCGCGCAAGATCTTTGCCGGAGGAATTATTATTCTGGTAGCAGTGGTAGCAGGAGTTGTTATTCTGCTGCTGCGCCAGAAAGAAAGTGTGGCAGCAGACAGGGAAGATCGTGAACAGAAATCACTGGCTGGACCTGTGGTAAAAGTGGCGAAGGTAGAATTGAAAAAAGGCGGGCGTGAGTTTACGCTTATCGGTGAAGTGAGGCCTTTTCAATCCGTGACTCTCTATGCAAAAACCAGTGGCTACCTGGAGCAGATACTGGTAGACAAAGGTGATCAGGTAACGAAGGGACAGTTACTTGCTACCATTACAGCACCTGAAATTGACCAGGACTATACGGCAGCCAAAGCAGATCTTGAAAACAAGAAAAAAATATTAGTGCGTGATCAATCGTTGCTGGAGAAAAACTATATCTCTTTTCAGGATAAGGAACAATCGGAAACTTCGGTGAAAGTAGCGGAAGCAAAACTGAGTTCCATTGAATCACAACAACAGTATCGTTCATTGCGTGCCCCTTTTTCAGGAACGATCACTGCCCGTTATGCCGATGCAGGCGCATTGATGCAAAATGCTACCAATGCATCTACCGGAGCTTTGCCCGTAGTAATGATTTCGCAACTGGACAAAGTCAGAATATATGTGTATGTGGAGCAGAAGGATGCTGCATACCTGAAAGATGGATATCCGGTGAAGATCTCTTCATTTGAAAATCCGGAAAATAAAATAGAGGCAAAAGTAACGCGCATCTCCGGAGAGCTTGATCCGAAAACGCGTATGATGCTGACTGAGATTGACCTGGATAATTCAAAACACATCCTGATTCCGGGTAGCTTTATACAAACGACTATTGAATCGCCCGGTGCTGCCACGTTACAAATACCGCGTGAAGCATTGGTGATCAGGGAAGGAAAGTTTTTTGTAACCAGTGTTACTGCCGATAGCACCATTCACTTTCAGCCGGTAAAGATTGGCGACAACAATGGCGACCGCATTGTGGTGCTGGAAGGTGTAGCGGAAGGTGATATGCTGGCGCTGAACGTGGGAGAGAGCCTGCAGGAAGGACAGAAAATAACGATCAAACCATAAGAACTGCGTTGATGAATTTTTTATTAAGTAAAAGCGTGCGTGCATTTGTTTTTTTTCTGCTGCTGTTCAGTAGTGTAATTTTAAATGCGCAGGAAGTTAAAAATATCACACTGGAAGAATCCATTCAGGTTGCGCTTACCAATTCTACCGCCATCATTAAAGGGAAGAATGCCATTGAAATAAACGGGGCGCAGGTGCTTGGCGCATATGGTCAGTTCTTACCGGATGTAAATTTCGGTGGAGCGTATTCCTATACCGGTGGTGATAACCTGCTTACCGTAACGGCTCCAACTTTTGTTTCTTCGCAGCGCACCAACATTACTTACCAGGTGGTGAGCAGCATTAATATCTATAATGGTATGGCTAACCGCTCTGCACTGAAAGCTTCCTTACTGAATAAAGAAGTGGCAGAACTATCGCTGGAAAGAGCAAAGCAACAGATCACACTGGACATTACTCAATCGTATCTGCAAATTGTGCTTGACAAACAGATCGTAGAGTTTGCCAGGCAAAATGTGCAGGCATCACTGAACCGTGAAAATCAATTGAAGGAATTAGTTACCGTGGGAAGAAGAGCACAGTCTGATTTGTTTCAGCAGCAATCTCAAACCAGCCTGGATCAACAGTATTTAATCAATACGGAAAATAAATTATTGAACGATAAAATTATACTTCTGCAGAAGCTGCGCATCAATGCTGCGGATAATTATGAGTTTGCTGATGTGGTGCCAGATGAAAGTCCTTTGGGTACGGAGTATCTGGATGAAGCAGCCTTAATTGATAAAGCCACCGCACAGCGTTTCGATCTGAAAGCATCTCAGCGTAACCAGGATGCGATGTTGCTTTATGTACAACGCTCGCGCAGTGGTTATCTTCCACGGGTATCACTGGCCGGAGGAGCGTATGGCGTAGGTGCACATTTCAGTAAGTTGTATATCAATGGAGCAAACAGCCTTCCGGCCGAGCAGCGTTCGTGGGGTACTCAACTCAGCGATCAGATTTACGGACTGGTTGCACTCAATGTAGGCTGGACTATCTTTGATAAAAATGTAACACGTTCCAACGTAGCCATTGCCCGTATCAATGCTTCCAATGCAAAAGTGGATTATGAAAATGTAAACCTGCAGATAGCTGCAGAAGTGAAACAGGCATTAATAAACTATCGTACTGCATTACAACAAATAGTTACCTCACAAAAAGGATTGGATGCTTCACAACAAGCGTACGAAACATTGAACGGAAAGTACTCCGTGGGTTCTGCTAACTTCATCGAACTATCCAATGCGCAAAACAATCTTTTACTAGCCAAACAAAACAGGGCACAGGCATCCATCAACTTATTCCTGCAGAAGGAAGTAATTGATTATTACCTGGGCAATTAGGAAATAGAATGCGTCATTATCCCATTTGGCTCAACAAATGACATAATTCTTTCAATTGCTTGTTAACCTTCCAGAATACGTATTAGATCATCATTGAGATAGTATATCTCTTTGCCATCCTTTTTAGGGCTTAAAATTTTGGCCTCAACAAGTTCATCCATGTATTTTGAAATTGTAGTGCGTGATTTTTTTCCGACTACTTCACTTACCGTCTTTGTACGACTATAGGGCTGACTGAATAACGCCTCATTCATTTCTTTACTGTACCATTTAACATGTTTTCTTCCGTGATCGAGTGTTGCTTCCATCTGGGTTACTGTTTCATTGATTAGACGGTTGGTTAGAATAGATGTTTTCTCCATTGCATCAAGCATATACAGTATCCAGTTTTTCCAAGACCCTCTTTGCGTTACTGCACTGAGATTAAAATAGTAATCATCTTTGTTGGCAATGATATATTTTGACAAGTATAGTACTGGCTTTGACAGCAATCCTTTATTTACAAGATATAACAAGTTAAGAATTCGTCCGGTCCTGCCGTTGCCATCGGAGAATGGATGAATGGCTTCAAACTGGTAGTGAGCTACACACATTTTTAACAATGGATCTGCCGGATATTTTACATCATCGTTTAGGTATTCAAGCAGGTTATCCATCAACTCTTCAATGATACCTTCACCGCGTGGTGGCGTATAAACAATCTCACCTGTTCTAAACTCGCTTTGACCTTGCTTAATCACGATTTGCGCTTGAGGTGAACGTAAGCTTGCTTGTGTGGATTTGATCTGCTGGAATATCTTAACAATCAGATTTAAACTTATTGTTTTTTCGGTTTCTAATTGACGGTTGCCTTCCCATAATGCTTCCCTGTATTTCAGTACTTCTTTCGTAGCGGGGTTTGCCTTTGCTTCATTGATGACATCTGAAATGGCTTTGTAAAGTTCATCCTCCGTTGTAAAAATATTTTCAATCGCTGTTGAAGTCTTTGCTTCCTGAAGACTAATGGTGTTCACCAGCATATACGGATTAGGCAATCTTAATACATTACTATCAACAGAAGCTAGCGCCCGGGAAGCCGATACGAGTTTTTTTAATATTTCAGGGTCATTATCAAATTCTGAAGAAGGTTGTAATGCTGGCAGATCATTATAAGGCATACTCCTATCGTATTTAGCCATTTGGAATGGTCATTTTTGAGCGAAAGCTTGACATATCGGAAATTTAGGTAAGAAAAATGGACAAAAATTACAACGTGTCCATTTTTTAATCAATAACTGGACATGTATCTGTATCTGCCCCGTTCTTAAAGCTTTTTAATCTTAATGGCCAGATTTGAATGTATTAACGGGTACGCCTGCGCTAAAAAGGAGGTGTTTTGACTTTACCAGAACAATCGTAAAATAGAATCTGATAGTGTGGCTCCTGAAAGAGCTGATTCTATCTTCTCACTTGATTTTCTTAGTATAATGGGCAATCTATTCCTGGAAACTTCAAGAAATCGATGGAAAAATAATTCAAGAGAACGACAAGGTACTCTTTACGGATCAGAAAGTTGATCTTCAAAACAATTTCATTGTACCCTCCCTTACACAATATGTGCTCTCGGAGGCTACTAACAGAGATGACCTGCTTCATGTAATCCTGCAACTAATATTTTCTTCAGTAAAGAATCCAGTAAACTTCAACGTGAAATTATGTTTTCAGAAATTTTGCGCTTGGGAATATGTTGGACTCTATTGAGAGAAAGCCGATGATCTGATCAGGTTTTTAGCAAAGCAGGATCGAGTACTCACACGATTTTACTCTTTTACTTCACCCAAGATTAAAAACGGATTAGGGATCGATTAAGCATCCATTAAAATTTGATTTTATCAGGGTAGAGTTACCGATTTTCGCAACAAATAGGCGTGCTTCCGGTTATAGTAGTAATACTATCATCATCAGAAGCATGACTATTTTATCATTTCAGCTGTCACCTAATCTTTATCTGAAAGATCCACAGGAAACGGAACTGGGAAAAAATATTATTCAGCAAAGTATTGTGCTCTTTGATGAACTGGGCTCCGAAGATTTTACTTTTAAAAAACTCGCCCTCGAAATTAATTCTACCGAAGCTTCGGTATACCGGTATTTTGAGAACAAACATAAATTATTGATTTACCTCATTGACTGGTACTGGACGTGGCTGGAGTATAAAATCGATTATCATATGGCGAACATAAAAGATCCCTCTGAGCGATTGAAAATATGCCTGCTGCGACTTTCTGAAGAGAAACTTTTTGATTCTACCATTGCTTATGTGGATGAACAGGCACTGGAAAGAATTGTAAGTGCCGAATTTGAAAAAACATTTCTCACCAAGCAGGTAGACGCCGATAATAAAGAAGGATTGTTTCTTCCCTATAAATCGCTATGCAATAAGATTGCTTCCGTGATTAAGCAGGTAAGTCCTCATTATGAATTTTCACATTCACTAGCCAGTACCGTATTGCTCACCATCCGGCACCAGCTTTATTATGCGCAACATTTGCCGGCACTGTCGGATATCAAATACGATCCTAAAAAACAGTATAAGCGGTTATACCTGTTGCTGGAAAATCTTGTTTTTAAAACCATTGAACGTAAGTGACTATGACCAACGAGCACATCATTCAGATACTTCGTGAAGCGGCCCTCGCCATGAAGCATGACTTTGATCCGGCAGGGCTGCATTTAATTGATGCCAACAAACGCAGTTATACTTCGGCAGAAATAGAAGAATTGAAACGTGACCTGGTAGAAGCAGGCCGGAAAATGGGTTTACTTCTGTTGGAATATAAGCTGCCGCTGAACCTGTTGAATGAATTTTTAAAAGAATCAAAAGAACCCATTCTTTTATTTAAACAACAGGATGATGTTCTGGCTCCTGTACTGTTGCATAACAAGAGAGGTAAAATAAACTCACTGCTTAAAAACGAGGCGATCAGCTCCAGTGTGGACGAAGCTGCTCCATGGCTGGCGAACGATGAGGGAGAAGTAATTACCTTAATTATTATTCCTTATAAAAGTATTGTCAGCAAGAATACAGATGAAAGCAGTGGTAAGCCTTTGACACCGTTTAAGCGCTTGCTCCATTTATTGTCTACCGAAAAGAAGGACATTGTTTACATCCTCATCTATGCGGTGATCATTKGGTTGGTCAGCCTGGTTTTGCCCCTCGGATTGCAAACCACGGTGGAGCTGATTTCGGGAGGTGTTTTTTTTAGCTCCATTTATATACTGATCGGCTTGGTGATTCTTGGTGTTGCCTTTTCCGGTGTGTTACAAATTGTTCAGCTCTCACT
>NNBV01000298.1_pt1 | contig 44869 bp, 40 predicted proteins | sample 1173771 | NCBI WGS metagenome assembly NNBV01 (sample SAMN07173938, study PRJNA388173) | plant metagenome | isolation source: symbiotic tissue sample KVS11 | place: Norway: Troms, Kvaloya island | reverse complement strand
CGCGCCATGTGCACGGCCGAATGGATGGTGAAGCCGGCCGCGTTCACGCGGTTGGTGGTCTCGGGGTCGCCGGGGTCGACGGGCTTGCCGTCGGTGTCGATCTTCACCAGGTCCTGCGGGCGCATCTCGTGAAAGAGCACGCCGTAGCGGTTGATGAGAAAGTGATTCTCGGGCCCGGGCACGCGCGCGCTGATGTGCGTGTCGATCAGGTCGGTCATCTTGAAATGCGCGATGAGGCGGTAAAGCGCGGCAAGGTCCTCGCGCACCTGGGCTTCGGTGGGCTCGGCAAGGGCTGGCGCGGCTGTATCAGTGGCGCCCTGAAGGGGAATGTCGGCAAGGTTCATGAAGTGCTTTCCATCGAGGGGGCTGCCAGGGCCTCGCGCATGTCGTGCTGCGCGCGAAGCAGGCCGGCCATTTGCAGGCTTTGCGCGTCGCCCTGCGCCTGCAGCGCGGCAATGATGCCCAGCCGGTCTTCGACCGTCTTGTCCTGGCTGAGCTTCATTTTCCCGGTGAGCGAGGTGATGGGAATTTCCAGCGTGGCAATGACCCGCAGCCGCGAGCCGGTATGCGACATCGGAATTTCCTCGAAGTCCCAGCTGCCGCCCAGCGGCGTGTCGTAGTGGGCCACGGTGCGGCGCAGCACCTGCATGACCTTGTCTTCGTCCTCGCTCACCGTGGGCTTGCCGCGTGCCTGCACCAGCGTGTAGTTCCACGTAGGAAAGGTCATCTGGTTGCGATACCAGCTCGGCGAGACGAAGGCGTGCGGGCCCTGGAAGATCACCAGCACCTCTTCGGCCACCAGCAGGTCGGCATACAGCGGGTCGTGCCGCGGCAGGTGCGTGACCAGGGTGCCGAAGGGCGCCGCCTCGCTCACCTGCGCATCGAGCAGAAACGGCAGCAGCGACGACTGAATGCCGCCCTGCCCCTGCGTGACCAGCGTGGCAAAGCTCCAGGCGCGCATACCGGCGTGCAGCGCGGCAATGTCTTTTTCGGCGTAGGCCGGTTGTACGAACATGGCGCGGCCTCAGTTCGCGGGAGCCGAGCGCTCGCGCAGCCAGCGCGCGGTGTCCTCGAAGGCCTCCACGGCCAGGTCGGAGATGGACACCGCTTCCAGAAAGCTGTGCGCCGCACCGGCGTAGACCTTCATGCGCACGTCGTTGCCGGCGTCGCGCAGCATCTGCTCGAGCTCGATCATGTCGTCGTGCACCGGGTCGCATTCGGCCACCACCAGCCAGGCCGGCGGCAGGCCGTGCAGCTTGGCGCGCAGGATGTCCACGCGCGGGTCGGTCAGGTCGGCGCCGCTGGCCACGTGCATGGCGCGAAACCACATCATGCTGAGCAGCGACAGGCCATAGTCCCCGCCGCCGTACTGGATCACTGAGTTGCGGTACAGGTTGCTGCTGACGCTGCCGTAGTTCAGCACGATGCCCTTCAAGATCTGCTCGCCGCTGTCGCGCAGCTCCAGGCTCGCGCCCATCGAGAAGTTGGCGCCGGCCGAGTCGCCGCCCACGAAGAGCTGCGCCGCGTCCACGTCGAGCAGCGCGCCGTTGGCCGCCACCCAGCGCAGCACGTCGGCGCACTCCTGCATGGGGCGCGGAAACTTGGCGTCTGGCGCGCGGGTGTAGTGCACGCCAATGACCACGATGCCCGCGCGCTGCGCGTACTCGCGCATCACGCGGTCGTGCGTGTCCAGGCTGCCCAGCACGAAGCCGCCGCCGTGCAGGTACACGAACACGCCGGCCAAGGCGCGCTGCGCCGGGTAGTGGGCGCGCACGCGCACGTCGCCGTGGCGCGTGGGCACGCTGTGCTCCACGCTGCGGGCCATCTCGGGGCCGCCGACGACCCAGCGCTTGCGCACGGTCTCGGCAATGTCGCGCGCCTCCGCGATCGACACCGTCTCGCGGCGGCCGAACTTGCCGGCGTCGGCGTCCATGGCGCGCACGAACTGCTCGACCTGCGGGTCGAGCGCGGAGCGGGCGGGAATGGGAACGGAAATGGCGGGGTCTTCGAAACTCATGGGTTCTCCAGCGGAATCAGGGGGACAGATAAAAAAGGGGTCAGTAGCCGCGGTGCATGTCGACCACGTTCAGCAGGGGCTGGCCGGCGTCGAGCCGGCGCACGTTGTCGGCCACCTGTTGCGCCACCACGGCGGACGAGGCCATGGTGGCCATGTGCGGCGTGACGATCACGCCGGGGGCCTGCCACAGGGGGTCGTTTTGCGGCAGCGGCTCGCTCGCGAACACGTCGAGCACCGCGCCGCGCAGCTGGCCGCTGTCCAGCGCGGCCAGCAGGTCGGGTGCCACCAGGTGCTCGCCGCGCCCGCAGTTGACGACGGCCGCGCCGCGCGGCAACGCATCGAAGGTGCGCTGGCCCAGAATGCCGCGCGTGGCGTCGGTCAGCGGCAGCACGCAGACCAGCACGTCGGTGCGGCTCAGAAAATCGTCGAACGCCGCGGGGCCGCTGAACACGGTGAGCCCTTCGATGTCGGGCGCGCTGCGCGACCAGCCGTTCACCGCATAGCCCAGGCCGAGCAGGCTGCGCGCAATGGCGCCGCCCAGCTTGCCGAGCCCCATGAGGCCAACGCGACACTCGCTGGCCGGTGTCTGCAGCGGCCGCTGCCAGACGCGCTGGCGCTGGTTGGCCAGCGCCACGTCGAACTTGCGGTGAAAGTGCAGCACCGACCACAGCACGTACTGCACCATGCCGTCGGCCAGCTTGGGGTCGACCACGCGGCATACCGGCAGGCCGCGCAGCGCCTGCCCGGCCACCACGTTGTCGACACCGGCCGCAATGCTGTGCACCAGCCGCAGCCGGGGCATCTGCGCGTACACGCCGGGCGGTGCGTTCCAGCACATGGCCACGTCGGCGTCTTCAAAGGCAGGGTCGGGCCACACCACCACATCGAGCTCCGGCGCGGCGGCCCGCAGCAGCGGCACAAAGTAGTCGAGCCTGGCCGACTGGCTGATCAAGGCGATGCGCGTCATGCCACGGCCTCTTCTGCCAACCGGGACTTTTGCCCCGGAATGGCCGACAGCAGTTCGCGCGTGTAGTCGGCCGAGGGCTGCTCGAACACCTGGCGCGCGGTGCCCAGCTCCACCACCTTGCCGCGCTGCATCACCGCGATGCGGTGGCACAGCCGCGCGGCCACACGCAGGTCGTGCGTGATGAAGACGATGCTCAGGCCCAGCCGCGCGCGAATCTCTTCCAGCAGGTCGAGAATCTGCGCCTGCACCGACACGTCGAGCGCGGACACGGCCTCGTCGGCAATCAGCACTTCGGGCTCCATCATCAGCGCGCGCGCAATCGACAGGCGCTGGCGCTGGCCGCCCGAGAACTCGTGCGGAAAGCGCTGCAGCGCGCTTGCGTCCAGCTGCACCAGCGCAAGCATGCGCAGCATGCGGGCATCGACCTCGGCGCGTGTTTCGCCGTAGTTCATCGGGCCTTCGGCCAGCGCGCTGCCGATCTTCATGCGCGGGTTGAACGAGCGGAACGGGTCCTGAAAGATCATCTGCACGCGCTTGCAGTGGGCACGCCACTGCGAGCGCGAAAGGTGCGTCACGTCGATGCCGTCGAGCAGCACCTGCCCGCCGGTGGGCGCGGCCATGTGCGCCAGGCAGCGGCCCAGCGTGGTCTTGCCCGAGCCCGACTCGCCCACCACGCCCAGCGTTTCGCCGCGCGCGAGCGACAGCGACACGCCGTCCAGCGCATTCACCACGCGACGGCGCGAGGCAAAGAAGCTCGCGGTTTCGTAGCGCAGGGCAAGGTTCTTCACCTCCAGCACGGTCTGTGCGCCGGTCTCGTGCGCGCCGGCACCGAACTCGCCGCGCGGCACGGCCGCCAACAGCTTGCGCGTGTACGGTTGCTGCGGGTTGCGCAGCACCTCGTCGGCGGTGCCGCTTTCGATGATGCGGCCATGCTGCATCACGATGACGCGGTCGGCAATTTCAGCGACCACGTCGAAGTCGTGCGTGATGAAGAGCACACCGTTGTCGTGCTTGTCGCGCAGCTCGTTCAACAGGCGCAGCACCTGCGCCTGAGAGGTGACGTCCAGCGCGGTGGTGGGCTCGTCGGCAATGATCAGCGCCGGCTTCATGGCCAGCGCCATGGCAATCATCACGCGCTGGCGCTGCCCGCCCGACAGCTGGTGCGGGAAGGCGCTGCGCAGGGTTTCGGGCGCGGGCAGCTTCACGTCGACCAGCAGCGCGAGCACGCGCTTGGCGACCTCTGCCGCGCCGAGCGAGGCGTCGTGGAACTCGAAGACCTCGGCAATCTGGTCGCCCACGCGCATCAGCGGGTTCAGCGCGGTCATGGGCTCCTGAAAGATCATGGCCATGCGGTCGCCGCGCAGCGCGCGCAACCCGGCGCGCGAGGTGTGCGTGATGTCCCTGCCCTCGAGCAGGATCTGCCCGCGCTCCAGCGTGAGCACGTCCTTGGGCAGCAGGCCCATCACGGCGCCGGCGGTCACCGACTTGCCGGAGCCGGACTCGCCGACGATGCAGACGATTTCCTTGCGCGCCACCGTGAGGCTGATGTCCTGCGCCGCGTACACGCGATCGCTGGTGCCGGGCAGGCGCACATGCAGGTTGCGCACTTCGAGAATGGGCGCCGCTTTGATAGCGCCCGTGTCGGGTGTGTGGTTTGGCATCAGTTTCTGCCTTTGCGCGCAAGGCGCGGGTCGAGGCGGTCGCGCAGGGCGTCGCCGAACATGTTGATGGCCAGGATCAGCAGCGCGAGAAACGTGCCGGGGAAAAGAATGATCCACGGCGCGCGCTGAAAGTACGGCCGGCCCTCCGCAATGATGCTGCCCAGGCTGGGCACCTCGGGCGGAAAGCCCAGGCCCAGAAAGCCCAGCACCGCCTCGGTGAGGATGGCCGCGGCGCACACGAAGGTGGCCTGCACCACCAGCGGGTTGATGGTGCTCGGCAAGATGTGCCAGGTGAGCACGCGCAACGTGGACGAGCCCATGCCGAACGAGGCCTCGACGTACGGCTCCTCGCGCACCGACAGCACCACGCTGCGCACCAGCCGCGCGATGCGCGGCACCTCGGGGATGGCGATGGCCAGCACCATGGTCGATATTTGCGCGCCGCCCAGCGCCACCATGGCAATGGCCAGCAGCAGGCCGGGAATGGCCATGACGCCGTCCATCAGCCGCATGATGACCGCGTCGGCGCGGCGAAAGTAACCCGCCACGATGCCGAACAGCAGGCCCACCACCACCGAGCTCACGCTGACCAGCAAGGCCAGCGAGATCGACAGCCGCCCGCCGTACAGGATGCGCGAGAACAGGTCGCGCCCGAGCGAATCGGTGCCCAGCCAGTGCGCGGCCGACGCGCCCTGCAGCCGCTCGCGCGGCGCAATGGCCGCCGGGTCTTGCGAGGCGAGCAGCGGCGCGAACACCGACACCGCAATGAGCAGCAGCAGCAAGAGCAGCGACACCAGCATGACGCGGTCGTGCAGCAGCACGCGGGCCGCGGCGCGCAGCCGGGACGGCGCGGGCGTTGGCGGAGACGAAGGAGAAGGAGAAGAAGGCGGAGGGGTGGTCACAGCGGCTGGCATGGTCGTTCCGTGTCAGTAGCGGATGCGGGGGTCGAGCAGCACATAGATCAGGTCGATGGCAAGGTTCACGAACACATAGATGAAGGAGAAGAACAGGATCGTTCCCTGCACCACCGGGTAGTCGCGCGCCAGCACGGCGTCCACGATGAGGCTGCCGACACCGGGAATGTTGAAGATGGTTTCGGTCACCACCACGCCGCTGATGAGCGTGGTGACGGCCACGCCGACCACGGTGACGATGGGCGCGGCCGCGTTGCGCAGCGCATGGCGAAACAGCACATAGCGCTCGGGTGCGCCCTTGGCGCGCGCGGTGCGCACGAAGTCTTCCCCCAGCACGTCGAGCATGCTGGCGCGCGTGATGCGCGTGATGAGCGCGACGAACACGGTGGCCAGCGTGAGGCTCGGCAGCACCAGCCGGTACAGGAAGCCACCCACGCCGTTGGCCAGCGGCGCATAGCCCTGCACCGGAAACCAGTTCAGCGTGACCGAGAACACCAAGATCAGCACGTAGCCCACCACGAAGGCGGGCACCGAGAAGGCGAGCACGGTCAGCGCCATGGTGACGCGGTCGAACGCGCGGCGGTGCCACCACGCCGACAGCACGCCCAGCGGAATGGCCAGCAGCACGGTGAGCAGCAGCGAGCTGACCGCCAACGCGGCCGTGGGGCCGATGCGCGAGCCGATCAGCGCGGACACCGGCTGCTTCGACACGATGGACGTGCCCAGGTCACCCTTGGCCAGGGCGCCCATGGCCAGTGCGTACTGCGTGGGCAGCGGCTGGTCGAGGCCGAGGTTGGCGCGAATCTGCGCAATGGTGTCCTCGCTGGCCATGTCGCCGGCAATGACCCGAGCCGGGTCGCCGGGCGCCATGCGCAACAGCAGGAACACCACGGTGGCCACGATCAGCACCACCGGCACGGCGGCGAGCAGGCGTTTGAAGACGAGGCTCAGCACGTCACTTGCTCGACCAGAACAGGGGCAGCTGCGCGTCGACCAGCTTGCCCATCTTGGCGTCGAAGGCCTTGTACTCGATGACCTCGCCCAGCGGCACGTAGAACACCTGCTCGTAGGCGCGCTTCTGAATGGCTTGCGCAATCTGCGCGCGCTTGGCGGCGTCGGGCTCGCTGGCGAACTGGTCGCGCAGGCCTTCCATGGTGTCGTCCTTGGTCCAGCCCGGGTAGCCGACCTCGCCACGGCCGTCCAGGTTGGGGTTGACCACAGGGTTGATCAGGTCGAGTACCACGATGCTCGACTGGAAGATGCTCCAGCCGCCCTTGTCCACCGGGTCCTTCTTGGTGCGGCGTGCCAGCAGCGTGGTGAAGTCCATGGCCTGCATGTCGACGTTCATGCCAATGCTGCGCAGCGCCTGCGCGGTGATGGGCGCAATATTGACCAGGCTGCGCACGTCGGTGGAGTGCAGCACCACCACCTTCTCGCCCTTGTAGCCGCTGTCCTTGAGCATCTGCCGGGCCTTGGCCAGGTCGGGCTTGTGGATTTGCGTGGCGCCTTCTTCGGACTTGTAGGGCGAGGAGCAGGTGAGCACCGCGCCGCACACGCGGTAGCGCTTGGGGTCGCCGATGGAGGCGTCCAGGTAGTCGAGCTGGTAAAGCGCGGCCATGGCGGCGCGGCGCACCTTCACGTTGTCGAACGGCGGCTGCATCCAGTTCATGCGCAGCGTGTACATGTTGGTTTCGCGGCTCTTGGGCGCGGTGCTCACGCCCTTGGCGCCGTCGAGCTGCGAGAGCAGGTCGGGCGCGACGTTTTCGATGAAGTCGATCTCGCCGTTGCGCATCGCGTTCACGGCCGTCTGGCCGTCGGCGATGTTGACCACCTCGAGCCGGTCGAAGTTGACCACCTTGCCGCCGGCAAAGTTGCTGGCCGGCTCGCTGCGCGGCACGTAGTCGGCAAATTTCACATAGGTGGCCTTCACGCCCGGCTGAAAGTCGGCCTGCACGAACTTGTAGGGGCCGGAGCCGACCATCTCGGTGATGGCCTCGTTGGGCGAGGTGGCGGCCAGCCGCTTGGGCATGATGAAAGGCACCGGCGAGCCGGGCTTGGCGAGCGAGTCGAGCACCAGGCCGTAGGGCTTCTTCAGCTGCAGCGTGAAGGTGTTGGCGTCGACCGCGGCCAGCTTCTCGGTGACGGCCATCAGGCGCGTGCCCAGGGCATCGCGCGCGGCCCAGCGCTGCAGCGACGCCACCACGTCGTCAGAGGTAACGGGCGCGCCGTCATGAAACTTCAGGCCGGGGCGCAACGTGAAGGTGTAGGTGAGCTTGTCGGGCGACAGCTTGAAGGCGCTGACCATCTGCGGCTGCGGCTTGCCTTCGCTGTCCAGCGAGAACAGCGTGTCGAACACCAGGTAGCCGTGGTTGCGCGTGATGTAGGCGTTGGTGAAGATGGGGTCGAGCACGCGCAGCGGCGCGTGCATGACGACCTTGACGGTGACGTCGTCCTTGGCCTCTTTGGCGAAGGCAGGCGCGGCGGGCAAGGCCATGGCCGCGCACAGGGCAACGGCGGCGAGGAGCAGGTTCTTCTTCATGCGGGTCCTTGAATGAACGGAGAGCTTGGAGGGGAGCTTGGAAAGGAAGTGAATCGAAAGGGTCAGCCCGGTGCCGGGCGAACGTGCGCCCAGGGCGCGGCGCGTTCGAGCTGCGCCGACAGCGCCAGCACCTGGTCTTCCCGGCCGAAGTGGCCGATGAGCTGGGTGCCGACGGGCACGCCCTGCGCGGTGCGGTTCATCGGCAGCGTTGCCGCGGGCTGGCCCGAGGCGTTGATCACCGCCAGGAAGGTGGCGTAGCGCGACACCTTGGCGCGAAAGTTCCAGAAGCCGCCGGTGAGCGCGAGCTCGCCGAGCTTCACAGGCAATTGTGTGAGCGTGGTGCTGATGACGATGTCGCATCCGCTCATCGCGGCCTCGAAGGCGCGGCCGATGGCATGGAAGCGCTGGATGGCTTCCACGTACTGCGTGGCGGCCAGGCGCTTGCCGACCGCGTAGCCGTCTTCGATGACTTCTTCGATGTCGCCGGCCGCAAGCGCGCGGCCCCGCAGCTTCACGCGCGTGTCGACCGCCATGGCAATGTTCGCGGCCAGCACGGTGCCGTGCGCGCGCACGAAGGCTTGGTAGTCGATGTCGGGCAGCGGCACTTCGACGATCTCGTGGCCCATGTCGCGGCACAGCGCCTCGGTGCGGTCCACCGCGGCGAGGCATTCGGGCGCAATGGCGATGTCGTTCCACGCATGGCGCCACACGCCGATGCGCAGGGGCCGTTCGTTTCCGGTGGCGATCAGCGCGAGGTAGCTGCCGGCCTTGGGCGGCGATGCGTAAGGCGCGCCCGTTTCGTAGCCGCTGATGGCGTCCATGGCCGCGGCCGTGTCGCGCACGGTGCGCGTGAGCACGCCGTCGACCGCCATGCCGCCCCAGCCTTCACCGCGAAACGGGCCCATCGGCACACGGCCGCGCGAGGGCTTCAGGCCGTACACGCCGCAGCAGGCGGCGGGCAGGCGAATGGAGCCGCCACCGTCGCTGCCATGCGCCACCGGCACGATGCCCGCCGCAATGGCCGCCGCCGCGCCGCCGCTGGAGCCGCCCACCGAGCGGGTGCGGTCCCAGGGGTTGAGGGTGGCGCCGCCGTTGCGCACCGCCTCGGTCGACGGGCCCATGCACAGCTCGGACACGGTGGAGCGTGCAAAGGCGATCAGGCCGGCCTGCTCGAAGCGCCCGGTGAGGGTGGCGTCCACCGTGTAGCTGGTGTCGTCGAGCAGCCGCGAACCGATGCTCGACGGAAAGCGCGTGGACGCGAGCCCCGAGTCCTTCAGCAGAAAGGGAATGCCGCCGAACACGCCGCGCGGCTGCCAGTCGCGCGCCAGCGCCAGCGATTCGTCGAAGCGCTCGTAGGTCAGCGCGTTCAGGTCGGCATGGCGGCGCGCGGCCTCGGTGGCGCTTTGCATCAGCGCCTGGGAACTGACTTCGCGCTCGGCCAGCATCTGGGCCATGGCCAGGCCGTCGAGGGCGTCGTAATCGGTGGGCATGAGCGCACTCATGCGCGGATCTCGTTCGTTAAGTATTGCATTGCGATCTTTGAATATTGCATTTAGATATATTCCCATGTTTGCCGGTTGTCGGCAACGTGAACCTCATGGGTACAAACCCCGCCTTCGAATGGCCTCGAACTGGTGCACCATTGCCATAAAGTATTTTTTAGCAATACATATAAATTGCTATACGATTTATTAAGCAAGCTTCGTGCACACATCGACGTGAAGCGCTTTCCTTTTTCAGGACGACTGCCTTGACCTCCCCCGCATCTCTTTCATCCCGCATTCCCGGCATCCCTTTTCTTCACGCGCCCGGCCCCACGCGGCTGCCGCCCCAGGTGGTGAACGCCATGGGCACGCAGCCGCTGGAGCTCGGCGACCCGGCGCTCGACACCCTCATTGCCGCTTGCGAAAGCGGCCTGCGGCGCGTGTTCGGCACCGCGCAGTCCGACGTGTTCATGTATGCGGCGAACGGCCACGGTGCATGGGAGGCGGCCATCAGCAACCTCGCGGCACCGGGGCAGTGCGTGGTGGTGGCGGGCAGCGGCACCTTTTCGGAGGCGTGGGCGTTGCATGCCGAAGGCATGGGCGTGCGCGTGCAGCGCACCGCCTGCGAAGAAGGGCATGCGGCCGACGCGGGCGCGGTGGCGCAACTGCTGCGCGCCGACAGCGCGCGCGAAATCGTCGCGGTGTTCGTGGTGCACACCGACACCGGCAGCGGCGTGACCAGCAACCTGCAGGCCTTTCGCGATGCGATCGATGCCGCCGCGCACCCCGCGCTGTTGGTGGCCGACGTGGTGGCATCGCTGGGCGCCGCGCACTTCGACATGGACGCGCTGCGCGTGGACGTGGCCATTGGCGCGTCGCAAAAGGCGCTGATGGTGCCGCCGGGCCTGAGCTTCGTGGCCGTGAACGAGAAGGCACTGAACGTCGCGCGCAACAACCCGACGCCACGCGTCTACTGGGACTGGCTGCGCCGCAAGAGCGAGCTGAGCTACCGCAAGTTCTGCGGCACGCCGCCGCAGAACCTGCTGATGGGGCTGCACGCCGCGCTGGGCCTGGTGTTCGAGGAAGGGCTGGCGCAGGTCATTGCGCGCCACCGCCTGCTGGCCGATGCGGTGCAGGCGGCGGTACAGGGCTGGAGCGAGCGCGGCGACGTGGGCTTTCATGTGCGCGAGCCGAAGTCGCGCTCTGTGTCAGTCACCACCATCGCGGTGCGCGAGGGCATCGACCCCGAGGCGCTGCGCACGCTGGCGCGCGAGCGCTTTCAGGTCGGCATTGCGGGCGGACTGGGCAGCCTGGCGGGGCGGATCTTTCGCATCGGCCACCTGGGCGACCTGAACGCGCCGATGGTGCTGGGCTGCCTGGCCGGAGTGGAAACGGCCATGCAGGCGAGCGGTATCGCCTACGGGCCGGGCGTGGCGCACGCGGTGCGGGTGCTGGCGGGTCCGCTTGAAGCAACCCGCGGTGAAGCGGCCCTTGTCGAAGCGGCCCTTGTCGAAACGGCCGCGCCATGAGCGGCCCGCTGCACGGCGTGCGCGTGATCGACCTCACCTCGGTCGCGATGGGCCCCTACGCCACGCAGATCATGGGCGACATGGGCGCCGACGTGATCAAGATCGAATCGAAAGACGGCGACGTGTTTCGCCATGTCGCGCCGGCCCGGCACGCCGGCATGGGCGCTCCCTTCTTGAACCTCAACCGCAACAAGCGCAGCGTGGTGCTCGACCTGAAGTCGGCGCCCGACGCGCAGCGGCTGCGCGAGCTGGTGCGCCATGCCGACGTGTTCGTGTCCAACGTGCGGCCCAAGTCGATGGCCCGCCTGGGCCTGGACGACGCCACGCTGCGCGCGCTGAACCCGCGGCTGGTGTATTGCGCGGCGGTCGGCTTCTCGGAAAAGGGGCGCTATGCGGGGCGCCCGGCGTTCGACGACATCATCCAGGCCATGAGCGGGCTTGCCGCCGTGCAGGCCAACCCACAGACCGGGCACCCGGCCTACGTGAACACCATCGTCGCGGACAAGACCGCCGGCCTTACCGTGGCCTATGCGGTGGCCATGGCGCTGTACGAGCGCGAGCGCTCCGGGCTGGGGCAGGCCATCGAGGTGCCGATGTTCGAGACGCTGGCCGCCTTCACCATGGTGGAGCACCTGGCGGGCCACACCTTCACGCCGCCCGAAGGGCCGATGGGCTACGAGCGCCTGCTGTCGAGCGCGCGCCGCCCCTACGCGACGCAGGACGGCTTCATCGCGTTGCTGCCCTACACCACGGCGCAATGGCAACGCTTCTTCCGCCTCGCGGGCCGGCCCGAGGTGGCCGAAGACCCGCGCTACATGGAACCCGCGCAGCGCAGCCGCAACATCCACGCGCTGTACGGCATGCTCGCCGACCTGGTGGCGCAGCGCAGCACCGCGCAATGGCTGACCCTGCTGGCCGACGCGGACATTCCGCATTCACAGGTGCTGTCGATGGAAGGCGTGATGGCCGATGCGCATCTGCGCGAGAGCGGCCTGGTGCAGTCGCACGCGCACCCGAGCGAAGGCGCGCTGCAGATGCTGGGCATACCGACCGGCTTCTCGCGCACGCCGGGCAGCATTCGCGCGAGCGCGCCGGCGCTGGGGCAGCACAGCCTGGAAGACATCGCGAAGGAATGGCGATGCGAGGCGCCGCGCGGCTCACCTGGGGCAGCCCCTCCCGGCTAGACCTCCCGCAAGACCCAACTGCTCAGCAGCGCGAAGTACTCCCGCAGCCAGATGTTGTAGCGCAGGTAGAGCGGCGTGTCCGCACCGATGGCCGTGGCCGCCGTGTACCCGGCGCGCCTGGCGATCAAGCCGGTTCGCAGCGTATGAAAGTCGCTCGTCACGATGTGCACGGGCGCGTCGGCGGGCACGCCAGCGGCCGCCAGCAGCGGGCGGCTGAAGACCAGGTTTTCTTCGGTGCTGGTGCTGCGTTCTTCCTTCACGATGCGCTCGGCCGGCAGCCCGCGTTGCTGCAGGTACTCGGCCATCACCTCGCCTTCGCTGCGCGCCCTGAAGCTGATGCCGCCGCTCACCAGCACCACGGCCTGCGGGTGGCGCGTGGCATCGCGCAGGGCAAGCTCCAGCCGCGCAACGAGCGTGGGCGACGCCGTGGAGCCGGGCGACCCCGAACCGAGCACCACGATGGCCGCGGGCGGTGTGACCGGAACATCCGCCAGCTTCTTGGTGGCCAGCAGGCCCCAGAACGCGGCCAGGGTCACCAGCCAGCCCAGCACCGCCCACCAGAACCAGCGCCACAGCGTCGCGCGGCGGGGGGTGGCGCCGACCCAGCGCGCCGTCTGCTCCCAGCGAAGGCCCAGGGCGCAAAGCCCGAGCCCCAGACCCAAGGGCAGCACCACGCCGAGGTTGAAATACCCGAGGGCGATCAACACCAGTCCATCGCCCGCCAGCACAAGGCCGATGGACCAGGCCAGCGCGCGTTTCACAAGCGCTGCACGGCCCGCATGTTTGGCGCGGCCGGCGCGTTCATTCACAAGAAGATTCATGGGGGCGGACTCTAATGTCCGCCGCCGGGCGACGTGTGAAGTGCGAATGAAGTCCGGCTTGCTTTTTCCTTACTGCGCCGCGCCCGCACGCACCGGCAGCGTCCACTCGGGCCGCAGGAAGTGGCAGGTGTAGCCGTTGGGAATGCGCTCCAGGTAGTCCTGATGCTCCGGCTCGGCCTGCCAGAACGGGCCGGCCGCGGCCAGCTCGGTGCTCACCTTGCCGGGCCACAGGCCCGAGGCGTTCACGTCGGCGATGGTGTCCAGCGCCACGCGCTTCTGCTCTTCGCTGGTGTAGTAAATCGCCGAACGGTAGCTCAGGCCCACGTCGTTGCCCTGGCGGTTGAGCGTGCTCGGGTCGTGAATCTGGAAGAAGATTTCGAGCAGTTTGCGGTAGCTGATGATTGCCGGGTCGAACACGATCTCGATGGCCTCGGCATGCGTGCCGTGGTGGCGGTAGGTGGCGTTGGGCACGTCGCCGCCCGAGTAGCCCACGCGCGTTGAAACAACGCCGTCGTACTTGCGAATGAGGTCCTGCATGCCCCAGAAGCAGCCGCCGGCCAGGATTGCGGTTTCTTGACTCACTTGATGTCCTCCACTTGGTCGATGTAAGCGCCATAGCCTTCAGCGGCCATGTCGTCGCGATGAATGAAACGCAGCGATGCGGAATTGATGCAATAGCGCAGCCCGCCCCGGTCCGCCGGACCGTCGGGGAACACATGGCCCAGGTGGCTGTCGCCGTGGGTGGAGCGTACCTCCGTGCGCACCACGCCGAGCGAGGCGTCGCGCAGCTCGCTCACGTGCGCGGGCTCGATGGGCTTGGTGAAGCTGGGCCAGCCGCAGCCCGACTCGTACTTGTCGGACGAGGCGAACAAGGGCTCGCCCGAGACGATGTCGACATAGATGCCGGGCTCCTCGTTCGCCAGGTACTGGCCGGTGCCGGGCCGCTCGGTGGCGTTTTGTTGGGTCACGCGAAACTGCTCGGGTGACAGTGCGGCAATGGCTTCGGGCGTCTTGCGGTAGTCGGGCATGCGGTTGTCTCCAGTGATTCCCAGGGGAAATGGTCGGGGGCCAAGGGCGGATGGCCGCCACGGCGGCGCGAACCGACCAATTGGGGATCTTCGAGAAAAAGGCAAGCCCGCGGCGGCTTGGCGGTCTTTGCCGCAGCGGCCTGCGTGGCTCAGGCGGCCGGGGCCGCGCGCACCGCCGTGCCGATGGCCTGGTCCAGCAGCTCCAGCCCCAGGTCGATCTCGCTGTCGCTGATCGTCAGCGGCGGCGCGATGCGAAAGACGCCGCCCATGGCCGGCAACTTCACGATGTTCATGCTCAGCCCCAGCTTCATGCATTCGCGCGTGATCGCCTCGCCGAGCGCGGAGGCCGGCTCGCGGGTCTCGCGGTCGGTGACCAGCTCCAGCCCCAGCAGCAAGCCCCGCCCGCGCACGTCGCCGATGCACGCGTGGCGCGACTGCAGGCGGTGCAGGCCCTGCGCCAGGCGCTCGCCGGCGACGCGTGCGCGCTCGACCAGCCCGTCGCGCTCCACCACCTCCAGCACCTTGAGGCCGACCGCGGCGGGCAGCGGGTCGGACACGTGCGTGGTGTAGAACAAAAACCCGCGCGCATGCGCCTCGTCCTCGATGGCCGCCGTGGTGACCATCGCCGCCAGCGGCAGGCCCGCGCCCAGCGTCTTGGACAGCGTGAGCATGTCGGGCGCCACGCCGTCGCGCTCGCACGCGAACATGAGACCGGTGCGCCCGACACCAGTCTGCGCCTCGTCGACGATCAGCAGCATGCCGCGCTCGCTGCACTTCTTCTTCAGCGCTGCCATGTAGCCCGGCGGCAGCTCCAGGATGCCGCCGCTGCTGAGGATGGGCTCCGCAATGAAGGCGGCCAGCGCGCCGGTCGATTGCCGGTCGACCTGCTCGAAGCCGTCGTCCAGCTCGCGGCGCCAGTCGAGCTGGCCGTCGGGCGTGGTGAAGCGCGGGCGGTAGGCATTGGGCGCGGAAATGGCCATGGAGCCGGCCGCCACCGGGCCGTAGCCCTTGCGGCCCGCGCTGTAGGTTGCGGCGGCCGCGCTGCCGGTCATGCCGTGCCACGACTGCGTGAAGGCCACCACCTCGTGCCCGCCCGTGACCAGCTTGGCCATGCGCAGCGCCGCCTCGTTCGACTCCGCGCCGGTGCTCAGCAGCAGGCAGCGCTCCAGCCCGGGCGGCGCATGCCGCGCGATCTGCTCGGCCAGCGCCACCACCGGGCGCGACAGCATGCCGCTGAAGAGGTGGTCCAGCGTGCGCACGTGCGTCGACACGACCTCCACGATGTCGGGGTGCGCGTGGCCCAGCAAGGCGCTCATCTGGCCCGAGGTGAAGTCCAGAATGGCGCGGCCATCGGCGTCGTACACGAAGCTGCCCTGCGCGCGCTCGATGATCAGCGGCTCGAAGCTGCCGCCATAGCGCACCATGTGGCGCTGAACACGCTGCCAGAACTGGGGGTCGTTGTTCCTGCTCATTGCGATGCTTCCTGATCAAAATGACGCACGTTACGCAGCATGGTTCGCTTGGAGAAGCGAATTGTTTTGAACTCAGGTATCAGGAGAATTCATTTCGTGAGCCAATCGCTCGACATCGACCTGCTGCGCAGCTTCGTCGCCATTGCGGAGACGGGCGTGTTGGGCAAGGCCGCGGCCCGCGTGGGGCGCACGCAGTCGGCGCTCAGCATGCAGATGCGCAAGCTCGAAGCCATCGTCGGGCAGCCGCTGCTGTACCGCACCGGGCGCGGCGTGACGCTCACGGCCACCGGCGAGCGGCTGCTGCTGCGCGCCGCGGAGCTGCTGCGCAAGCACGACGAAGCCCTGGCCGACGTGCGCGGCGCGCAGCTGTCGGGCGTGCTGCGCTTCAGCTGCCCCGACGACTACGCGGTCGTGTTTCTGCCGTACCTGCTGCAAGGCTTCGCGAGCCTGCACCCCGGCGTGCAGCTGGAGGTGATCTGCGCGCCCACGCCGCGGCTGCACGAGCTGCTGGCGCGGCATGCGGTGGACCTGGCGCTGGTGTCGGTGGCGGGGGGTGCTGGTGGAGCTGGAGGTGATGCAGCGGGCAGTGAGGTGATCCGCCACGAGCCGCTGGTGTGGGTCGGCCAGCGCGGCGGTGCGTCCGCGGCGCTGAACCCGCTGCCGCTGGCGCTGGCCTCGCCCGATGCGCTGGACCACGTGCTGCCCAGGCAGGCGCTGGACGCCGCGGGCCGCGCCTATCGGCTGGCCTATGCGAGCAGCAGCCTCACCGGGCTGGTGGGCATGGCGCGCTCCGGCCAGGCCGTGATCGTGCTCACGCGCACCGCCGTGCCCGACGACCTGCAGATCCTCACGGCGGAGCACGGGCTGCCCGAGCTGCCGAGCGTGGGCGTCACGCTGGCCTTCGACCGCCAGGCACCGACCGCGCTGACGGCGGCTTTTGCGGCGCATGTACGGAAGTTTCTTCCGCTGGCTTGAGCACCTGCGCGCTCGAACCGCGCGCCCGCGTGAGCCCGTGCGCCCGTGCGCCACGCCGCGCCGCGCCCTACCTCGCAGGCCTCTTTGAACTCTTAGCACCCCCACCGGCATCCCCGCGCCGCGGAATCCAGTAAGCCAGCGTGCCCGCCGCCGCAAACGCGATCAGCCCCGTCACCACGATGCCCGCCGCCAGCGACAGGCTGCCCGCCAGCAACGAAAGCAACGCCGGCCCGCTGGAGGCGCCGATGTCCGACATCAGCCGCCACACGCCCAGAAAGTGCGCGCGGCCGTGGCGCGGCGAATGGTCGGCGCCCAGCGTCATGATCATTCCCGAGCCGATGCCGTTGCCGAAGCCGATCGCCAGCGCCGCCAGCAGCAGCGTGAAGACGCCGGAGGTCAGCGGCATCAGCAGCATCGCGAGCCCCATGATGAGCATCGACGGCACCGCCACCCAGCGCCGGCCCTTCTGGTCCATCACCTTGCCCGCAGGGTAGAACACCAGCATGTCGACCGCGCCGGCCAGGCCGTACACCAGCGAGGCCACCGAGGGCGCCAGCGCCAGGTGGTCGGCCCACAGCGGAATGACGGCCTGGCGCGACGCGCGCACCGCGCTCACCAGCACCACGCCGATGCCCAGCGTGAGAAACACATGCCGGTGGTCGCGCAGGGTCGAGGCGATGGTCGGCGGGGCGGGCGGCTGCTGGCCGTGCGGCAACGGCGGCAGTTGCAGATCGGGAATGCGCGCGCCCAGCGCGGCCGCCCCCAGCACCGCCACGATGCCCAGCACATACGCCGCCGGCAGCCCGAACACATGCACCGCCCCCGCCGCCAGAAACGGCCCGGCGAACATGCCGATGCGCATGACACCGCCCAGCGTGGACAGCGCCCGCGCGCGGTATTCCACCGGCACCGCCTCGGTCATGTAGCTCTGCCGCGCCAGGTTGTAGACCGACTGCGACATGCCCACCATGAAGCAGCCCAGCGCAAACAGGCCCAGGTGCGTGGTGGCCAGGCACAGCGCCATGCCCAGGCCGCTCCACACGCCCGCCGCCACGATGGCCCAGCGCTCGCCCCAGCGCATGGTGATCAGCGAGGCCGGAATGTTGTTGACCAGCGAGCCGATGCCGATCAGCGCAACCATCAATGCCGCAATGGGCACCGAGGCCCCCAGCTCGCGCGCCGTGAGCGGCACGATCGGCAGGATGGCGCCTTCGCCGATGCCGAACAGCAGCGAGGGGCCGAAGGCCGGCACGGCGATGCGCCAAAGAGAGAACGCGGGCGGGGAGGGCTGGCTCGGAGCGGTGGGCGGGGAAGACATGCGCGAAGGGAGATTCGGTAGGGCTGCCGCTGCCCGCCAAGGGCGCAGCGGCGGCCATTGTCCCGCCGATGCCGGATGTCTGCACGGGCACGGTCGGTGGGCGGGGCAAAATTCGCCCTGCCTCCAGGCCCGGCCCGTTCGCCGATTTCCCCTTCATGCCGCCCCTTTCTCCCGCCACCACCGCACAGCCGTCCACGCCCGCGCCAGCGCCCACCACGCCGCGCCGCCGCACCCGCACGGCCGTCGCCTGGCTGGCCGCGCTCGCCCTCGCGCTGCTGCTGATCGGCCTGGCCGCCCAGTGGGCCGGCACGCGCGAAGCGAACTTTCAGGCCGACTCCATTCACCGCGCCATGGAAGTGCACGTGCTCGGCCTGCGCGACTCGGCCGGCAAGTACAGCTACCTGCCGTTCACCGCCGGCGTGCACCCGGCGGTGCGGGCCGCGCTGGCCCAGCCGCAAGACCCCGGTGTGACTCAGCGCGCCAACCTCTACATCGAGGAGGTGAACCGCCAGGCGGGCTCCGACGCGCTGTACCTCAGCGACCTGCGCGGCGTCACGCTGGCGGCCAGCAACTGGGCCACGCCGCAGAGCTTTGTGGGCGAGTCGTATGCCAACCGGCCCTACTTCATCGATGCGCGCGCGGGCCGGGGCGGCCTGTTCTACGGCGTGGGCCAGACCACCGGGGAGCCGGGCCTGTTCATCTCGGCGCCGGTGCGGGCCGAAGACGGCGCGGTGCTGGGCGTGGTCACCGTCAAGGTCAGCCTGCGCCAGTTGCAGGAGGCCTGGACCTTCGTGCGCGAACCGATTCTGCTGAGCGACGCGCGCGGCGTGGTGTTTCTGAGCTCGGTGCCGTCGTGGCTGTATCAAACGCGCCGCGGGCTGGCCCCGGCCGAGCTAGAGCGCGTGCGGCAAGACCAGCAGTACGGCGCGCGCGCCAGCTTTGCGGCGCTGCCGTGGAAGGTGGAGCGCATCGACGACCAACCCGGCTACCTGGTGCGCACCGACATCGGCGGCAAGCCGCGCCGCTTCCTGGCGGTCGACGAGCCCCTGCCCGACCTGGGCTGGACGCTCACCGTGATGGCCGACCACGCCGAGGTGACCCGCGCGCGCGAGCGCACCTGGATGCTGGGCCTGCTGGGCGCGGGCGTGCTGCTGCTGGGTGGCCTGTACTGGCAACTGCGTGAGCGCCGCTTTGCCGAACAGCGCGACGCGCGGCGCGACCTGGAGCTGCGCGTGCGCGAACGCACCCACGCACTGGACGAGGCCCACGCCTTTCGCAAGGCCATGGAAGATTCGCTGCTGGTGGGCATGCGTGCACGCGACCGCCAGGGCCGCATCACCTACGTCAACCCGGCCTTCTGCGACATGACCGGCTACGGCGCCGACGAGCTGCTCGGCAAGCTGCCGCCCTACCCCTACTGGCACCCCGACGACGTCAATCAGCACTGGCAGCACTACGACGCCATGATGAGCGGGCAGCCCGCGCGCTCGGGCTTCGAGTCGCGCCTGCGGCACCGCGACGGGCACGAGGTGATCACCATGGTCTACACCGCGCCGCTGATCGACGCCGACGGCGCTCACAGCGGCTGGATGAGCTCGGTGGTCGACATCACCGAGCAGAAGCGCGCCGAGCTGCGGCAGCGCCAGAACGACGAGCAGTTGCAGCATGCGCAACGCCTGGCCAGCCTGGGCGAGATGGCCTCCACGCTGGCCCATGAACTCAACCAGCCGCTGATGGCGCTGAGCAACTTCGCGAGCGCGGCCAAGGCCTTTGCCGAGCAGGGCAACCAGCCGCTGCTGGTGAGCAGCCTGGACGAGACCATGGCGCAGGCCCAGCGCAGCGCCGAGATCGTGCGGCGCATTCGCGGCTTCGTGCGACAGCGCACCGTGGGCACCGAAGACTGCGCCGTGAGCGCGCTGGTGGCCAATGCGCTCGCGCTGTTGCAGGGCGAAATGCGCCAGCGCCAGGCGCGCGCCGAGGTGCGCGTGCCCGCCGGCCTGCCCCCGGTGCGCGGCGACCGCGTGCTGCTGGAGCAGGTGCTGCTGAACCTGGTGTCCAACAGCCTGCAGGCGATGCAGGCCACGCCCGCGGAGCAGCGCGTGGTCGACATCGAGGCCGAGCTGCTGTGCGGGCGCATGCACATCCGCGTGGCCGACCGCGGCGCGGGCATCGACGACGCGCTGGCCGAGCAGGTGTTCGCGCCCTTCTTCACCACCAAGGCCGGTGGCCTGGGGCTGGGGCTGAACATCTGCCGCACCATCGTGGAAGCCCATCGCGGGCGCCTCTCGTTCGCCCACCGGGCGGGCGGCGGCACCGTGTTCACCCTTGCGCTGGAAACCTCACCCCCATGAACGCCCTTGCCAACAACCTGTGCGTGGTCGACGACGACGAGGCCGTACGCCGCTCGCTCGGCCTGCTGCTGCTGTCGCGCGGCTACGCGGTGCAGACCTTTGCGTCGGGCGAGGCCTTTCTGGCCGGCGCCGACCTGCAGCGCGCGGGCTGCGTCATTCTCGACCTGCGCATGGACGGCGTGAGCGGGCTGCAGGTGTTCGACGCGCTGCGCGCGCAGGACAGCCCGCTGGTCGTGGTGTTCCTGTCCGGCCACGGCGACATTCCGATGGCGGTGGAGGCGGTGCAGAACGGCGCCTTCGGCTGGCTCGAAAAGCCTTGCAACGACGAGCGCCTGCTCGACAGCATCGCCCGCGCGCTGGAGCGGGCCGGCGAAATCGCCGTGCGCCGCCAGGCCCGCCAGGCCGCGCAGGCGCTGTGGGACAAACTCACCCCGCGCGAGATGCAGGTCGCCCGGCTGGTGGCCGAAGGCAAGCCCAACAAACAGATCGCCCAGGCGCTGGCGCCGCTGGAGCAACGCACCGTGGAAACCCACCGCGCCCATGTGTTCGCCAAGCTGGGGCTGTCGAACAGCCACCAGCTGGACCGGTTCCTGCGGGAACACGGGCTTTAGGGGTTGGGTGATTCAGTGAGGTGCGCGTGGCGAACGTTGACCAAGGCCAGAACCACGAAAAGACCGGCTCACGAAAGGCCGGTCGACTCGCTCGGCCACAACTGCGCACTGTGAAGAATTCGGAGGAGGCGAACACGCTGCGTCTCCACTTGGTAGACCACGATATACGGCGTCCGGCGAACCACCAGTTCGCGCGTCCCTTCGATGCGGCCGGGGCGCCCACCCTCCGGAAATTGCAACAGCACCTGCACTTGCGCGGCAATGCGCTCATCAACTGCAATTGCCGCGCGCGGGTCCTCTTGCTCGATGAAATCGAAAATGCGCTCCCGATCGTCCATCGCCAACGGCGACCAGTCGAGTCTCACGCGCTGCTCACACCTTGCGCCGCGCAGCCGCACGACGCTTGGCGAAATGCGCGTCGACCTCCTCATGCGACAGGGCCGGCCGCGGATCGACCAAGGCTTCCTGGACCTTGGCTCGGAACCAGGCGTCATGAGCCTCCTCGCTGACGGTAAAACCCGGCGGCAGCGCCCCCTCCCTGGCTACGCGGGTCAGCACGATCCTCACCACATCCGAGACGGTGAGGCCGATGTGGCCAAGCACCTCGGTGGCGCGGTCCTTCACGTCGGCGTCGATGCGGGCCTGTATCAATGCGCTTGCAGCCATGGCAAAACTCCGGTCAGTGGCGGGGGCGCCAGTGTAATTCAACTGAATGACAAATTCAGACCTGGGCGGGCTTGGGTCAGGGGCGGCAAGTCTTTCTAAGTATTTACCCTTGCGTACCGATACGTAGCCGTGCAACGGCCGGCTACGGACGACAGCCGCGCGTGCGCCGACCAGACTCGGCGGCAAGACGACAAGGACTCTCAAGAATGACCACCCTCGCCAATGCCCGCGGCGCCACCACGGCCGCCTCCGACGACGACAGCAACCACACCCCCTACACCTTCGAAGAAAAGCGCAAACGCATCTTCGCCATCTTTGCCGCCTCCTCCGGCAACCTGGTGGAGTGGTTCGACTTCTACGTGTACGCCTTCTGCGCCATCTACTTCGCGCCGGCGTTCTTCCCCAAGTCGGATCCGACGGTGCAGCTGCTCAACACCGCCGGCGTGTTCGCCGCCGGCTTCCTGATGCGCCCGGTGGGCGGCTGGCTGTTCGGCCGGCTGGCCGACCGCAAGGGGCGCAAGACCTCGATGGTGGTCTCGGTCACCATGATGTGCGTGGGCTCGCTGATCATTGCCTGCCTGCCCACCTACGCGCAGATCGGCGCCGCGGCGCCCGCGCTGCTGCTGGCCGCGCGCCTGCTGCAGGGCCTGTCGGTCGGCGGCGAGTACGGCACCACCGCCACCTACATGAGCGAAGTGGCCATGCGCGGACAGCGCGGCTTCTTCTCGTCGTTCCAGTACGTCACGCTGATCGGCGGCCAGTTGCTGGCCGTGGTGGTGGTCGTGGTGCTGCAGCAGCTGCTCGACGAGCCCGAGCTCAAGAGCTGGGGCTGGCGCATTCCCTTCGTGCTGGGCGCGCTGGCCGCGGTGGTGGCGCTCATGCTGCGCCGCACGCTGACCGAAACCGCCAGCAACCAGACCCGCGCCGCCAAGGGCGCCGGCACCATGCGCGAGCTGTTCACCCACCACAAGCGCGCGTTTCTGGTGGTGCTGGGCTACACGGCCGGCGGCTCGCTGATCTTCTACACCTTCACCACCTACATGCAGAAGTACCTGGTGAACTCGGCCGGCATGTCGATCAAGACCGCCAGCAACATCATGACGGCCTGCCTGTTCATCTACATGTGCATGCAGCCGGTGTTCGGTGCGCTGTCCGACCGCATCGGCCGCCGCACCAACATGCTGCTGTTCGGCGCGCTGGGCGCGCTGATGACGGTGCCGGTGCTGAGCAACCTGCAGAACGTGGGCAGCCCGCTGATGGCCGGCGTGCTGATCACCGTGGCGCTGGCGGTGGTGAGCTTCTACACCTCGATCAGCGGCATCGTGAAGGCCGAGATGTTTCCGCCCGAAGTGCGCGCGCTGGGCGTGGGCCTGTCGTACGCGGTGGGCAACGCCATCTTCGGCGGCAGCGCCGAATACGTGGCGCTGGGGCTGAAGTCGATCGGCCACGAGTCGTACTTCTACTGGTACGTGACCGCCATGATGGGCGTGGCCTTTCTGGTGAGCCTGCTGCTGCCCAAGCAGGCCAGCTACCTGCACCACGACAAGTAAGGCGTTTCAGGGCGCGGGCGGCTGGCCTTGGTTGCGCCGGCGCCCGATCAGCGTGGACACCACCCAGGCCACCACGGCGCCAGGCATGGCGCCGACAGGGCCAGTGCCGCCCACAAGAACCGCAACGGCCGCGCCGGCACAGCCACCGGCCAGCGCCCAGGCCCAGGCCCTGCGCCAGCGCGCATGCAGGACCGACCGCTTCTGCGCCCACAGGCCGTTGGCCACCAGCCAACCGATGGCGATCACCCACAAGATCACTGTCGTGAACACGCTGCACTCCCTGGTCGATGAAGGCCGCCGTCATGCGGGCATGGCGGCGGTGTCGTTGACAGGGTAACCGGGCCGCCTTTCAAAACGCGTTCAATGGCGGGGCCGAGGAACGGGATGGGCGCGCGGCCTACGCGCGGCTGCGCCAATGACTGCCGGAGAGGCTCGCGCGGGCATGGAAACTCGGGGTGTTCTTCCACGCAACCCACCACACCACGCCCTCCCACCCATGGCCGACTCCCCCTCCGCTCCGCAGCCCCTGACCGTGCTGGAAGGCACCTCGCATCCCCTCGGGTCGACCTTCACCGGCGACGGCGTCAACTTTGCCGTGTTCTCGGCCCATGCCACGCAGGTGCAGGTGTGCATCTTCGACGAGGCCGGCACCACGCAGATCGGCTGCGTCACGCTGCCGGAATACACCGACGAGGTGTGGCACGGCTTCGTGCCCGGCCTGCAGCCCGGGGCGCGCTACGGCCTGCGCGTGCACGGCCCGTACGAGCCCGAAAAAGGCCACCGCTTCAACCACCACAAACTGCTGCTCGACCCCTATGCCAAGGCCCACATGGGCGAATTGAAATGGGGCCCCGAGGTGTTCGGCTACACCGTGGGCCACGAAGACGGCGACCTGAGCTTCGACGAGCGCGACAGCGCCCCCTTCGTGCCCAAGTGCGTGGTGGTCGACTCGCGCTTCGAGTGGACGCAGACCGACGCGCTGCGCGTGCCATGGAAGGACACCGTCTTCTACGAAACCCATGTGCGCGGCTTCACCATGCAGCACCCCGCGGTGCCCGAGCACTTCCGCGGCACCTTCGCCGGCATGGCGCGCGACGAGGTGCTGGCGCCCATTCGCGCGCTGGGCGTGACCAGCGTGGAGCTGCTGCCGGTGCAGATGTTTCTGAACCAGTCGTCGCTGCTGGAGAAGGACCTCACCAACTTCTGGGGCTACGACACCATCGGCTTCTTCGCGCTCGACCCGCGCTACATGGACGGCCCGCACATCGACGAGTTCAAGCACATGGTCGACCGCTTCCATGCGCACGGGCTGGAGGTGATTCTGGACGTGGTCTACAACCACACGCCCGAGGGCAACGAACTGGGCCCGACCATCTCTTTCAAGGGCATCGACAACGCCAGCTACTACCGCCTGCTGCCCGACACCCCGCGCTACTACATCAACGACACCGGCACCGGCAACACCGTCAACCTGAGCCACCCGCGCGTGCTGCAGATGGTGATGGACAGCCTGCGCTACTGGGTGACCGAAATGCGCGTGGACGGCTTTCGCTTCGACCTGGCCACCATCCTCGCGCGCGAGCCGCACGGCTTCGACGAAGGTGGCGGTTTCCTCAAGAGTTGCCGGCAGGACCCGGTGCTCTCCAGCGTCAAACTCGTCGCCGAGCCGTGGGACATCGGCCCCGGCGGCTACCAGGTCGGCGGGTTTCCACCCGGTTGGGCCGAGTGGAACGACCAGTTCCGCGACACCGTGCGCGCCTACTGGAAGGGCGACGAAGGCATGGCCGGCAAGCTGGCGCAATGCCTCACCGCGAGCGGCGACCGCTTCAACCAGCGCGGGCGCAGGCCCTGGGCCAGCGTCAACTTCATCAGCGCGCACGACGGCTTCACGCTGGCCGACACGGTGAGCTACAACGAAAAGCACAACGAAGCCAACGGCGAGGACAACCGCGACGGCCACTCCGACAACCGCTCGTGGAACTGCGGCGTCGAAGGCCCCACCGACGACGAAGCCGTGCTCGCGCTGCGCGCGCGCCAGCAGCGCAACCAGCTCGCCACGCTGATGCTGTCGCAGGGCACGCCCATGCTGCTGGCCGGCGACGAGTTCGGCCGCACGCAGCAGGGCAACAACAACGCCTACTGCCAGGACAGCCCGATCTCGTGGGTCGACTGGGCGGCGGCGCAAGACGAGCCGTCGCGTGCGCTGGCCGACTTCACCGCCCGCCTGCTCGCCTTGCGCAAGGAGCAGCCGGTGCTGCGGCGCAACCGCTTCCTGGCAGGCGCCTGGTTCGAGGACATCGGCGCGAAGGACTCGACCTGGTTCACGCCCGCTGGCGAAGAAATGCAGGCGCCGCATTGGGAAGACCCGCAGACGCGTTCGTTCGCGCTGCTGCTGGACGGCCGCGCACCGGCCTCGGCCCTTCCGCTGGAAGCGCGCGACCCGAGCGTGCTGTTGGTGTTCAACGCATGGCAGGACGCGGTGCCCTTCACGCTGCCCCCGCCGCCGGCGGGTGCGTGGAGTTTGAAGATCGACACGGCCGACCCGGCATTGGGAACAGACGCTGCAGCCAGCTGGACGGAATACCTGGTGACGGGGCGATCGGTGCTGGTGTTCACGAGCGCGTAGGCCTTGGCGGCAGGGCCGCAAAGACTTACAAACCATCCTATAGCCATCCTATCACCATCCATATGGATGGTGATAGGATGGCGCATGCCTTCCAAGACACCTCCCCCACCCGTCGCCCTGAAGACGCCCGAGTCCGAGAAGATCACCATCAACATGGGCTTCGTCGACCTGGGTCACATCGATCTGCTGGTGGCCGAGGGCTTCTACTCGAACCGCACCGACTTCATTCGCACCGCCATTCGCACGCACCTCGCCTCGCATGGCGACGCGCTGCGCCAGGCGGTGTCGCGCAAGATGCTGGTACTGGGGCTGCAGACCTTTTCCGCAGCCGACCTGCAGGCCGTGCAGGCCGCGGGCGAACAGCTGCAGGTGCGCGTGCTCGGCCTGGCGGTCATTGCGCCCGAAGTGAGCCCCGAGCTGGCGCGCGCGGCCATCGAATCGCTCACCGTGCTGGGCGCGCTGCACGCGTCGCCGGCCGTCAAGGCCGCGCTGGCCGGTCGCATCCGCTAGCCATCTCCACACACTCACCGCCTTCTGGGCCACGCCATGCATCCACTTTTCTCGGGCCTGATGAACGAGGCCGCCCACCTCACGCGCAACGGCCGGCTGGCCGAAGCCACCGAAGCAATCCAGCGGGCGCTGCGCGGCGGAGCCGAATCGCAGCCCGCCTCGACGACCACGCCCCCCATGGCCGATGCCGACGTGATCGAGGCCGAGGCACGCGAGATCGGGCGCGAGCAACCCGTGCCGCCGCCACCTTCGCCAACGCCCTCATCAACCGACAGCGCCGAGCAATGGACCCAAGGCACGTTCACGCACCAGGGCCGCACCATCGACTACAGGCTCTTCGTGCCGGCGCGCGATGGCGCCCAGCCTGCAATGCCCAGGCCGCTGGTCGTGATGCTGCACGGCTGCACGCAGGACGCAGCGGACTTCGCCACCGGCACAGGCATGAACGCCCACGCCAGGGCGCACGGCGCGATCGTGCTCTACCCCGAACAGGCGCAGCGCTCGCACGGCCAGAAATGCTGGAACTGGTTCAAGACCCAGCACCAACAGCGCGGCCGCGGCGAGCCGGCCTTGCTGGCCGCGCTCACGCAGCACATCGTGGTGCAGCAACAGGCCGACGCCTCACGGGTCTATGTGGCGGGCCTGTCGGCGGGCGGCGCCATGGCCGACGTGCTGGGCCATTGCTATCCGGACCTCTACGCGGCAGTCGGTGTGCACTCGGGCCTGGCGCATGGCGCGGCGAGCGACATGATGTCGGCATTGACGGCCATGCGAACCGGCGCATCAACCGCACACGCGGGCACCGGCGACACCCGCGCTGCGGCGCCACCCACCATCGTGTTCCATGGCGACGCGGACACCACCGTGCACACGAACAACGGTCTGGCCGTGCTGGCCGGCGCCACGCCGGGAACCGCCAGCGAAGGCAGCTCCGCGGCGGGGCGGCGTTTCACTCGAACGCTGTACCCGGCATCGGCAGGGCATGCGACAGCAGAGCATTGGCGGTTGCACGGCGCGGGGCACGCATGGTCGGGCGGTGACGCGAAGGGCAGCTACACGCAGCCGGACGGCATCGACGCCAGCCGCGAAATGCTGCGCTTCTTTCTGGCGCATCGCTTGAACGCCGTCGCCAGGTAAGCACCGCCCCAAAAGCAAAAACGCAGACGAAAAAAAGGCGCCGATGGCGCCTTCTTTATTGCACGAGGGCTGCTCAGCCCTTCATGGCCTTCATGTCGGCCTTGGCCTTGTCGTGATCGGCCTTGGCCTGGTTCACGCAGGCGCTCTTGGCGTCGCCCGACTGGTCGTCGCACTTTTCCTTGGCCACTTCATAGTTCATGGTGGCGGTTTCTTCAGCGACCTTCTTGGCGTGGCTGGCGGACGGCTTGTAGTCTTGTTCGAGCTGGGCCTTGGCCACGTTTTCGGTGCCCTTGGCTTCCTTCTCGCACACGTCCTTGGCGTTGTCCTTCAGCGTGTCGCACTTGGCCTTGGCGACCTTGTAGTCGGCCGAGATCTTTTCCTTGGCGACGTTGTACTGGTCCTTGGTCATGGTGCCGGCAGCGTTGGCGGCGGTCATGGCGAAGCAGCTGGAAGCGATGGCCAGAACGAGAAGATGTTTTTTCATGGGGAGTCCCTCAAGAGTTGGTTGATCTGCGGAGCCGCACTGTGCTGCCCCGATGAATCCAATGTATGAAGACCTCGGTGCGTACCGGGTAGGACGGCACCCACCGAGGGCCTAGGCGGGAGGCATGCGCACATGGCGCCGACGGTCCGACATGCGTCGGAGGGCGCGCCGGCTGCCGCCCTTCATGCATCAGGCCTTGGCAGCCCGTGCCGCGTTGCGCAGGTCGCGAATCTGGTCGTGGTTGCGCTGCGCCGCCTGCGCCTGCGATTGCACCACCTGGCGCACGCCCTGCGGCAGTTGCGCCTTCAGCGCCTTGCGGTAGCGAGCCACGGCGGCGTCTTCGCCACGCTCGCATTCCTCCAGCATCGACAGCTCGCTGTTGGCGCCCACGGCCGCCTTCAGTTGCACCCAGCCGCGATGCAGCGCACCCGAAGCGGTGCCGCCTTCGGCCGGCTTGCCGCCGTAGGACACGATCAACTGCGACAGCTGCGCGGCGGCCTCGCGGCACTGCGCGGCGCGCGTCGCGAACACCTCTTTCAGGCGTGCCGACTCGACTTCTTCCGCGCAGGTGCGAAAGCCCGCTTCGCCGTCGCGCGTGTTCTCCAGCACGTCGTTCAGCACATCGACCACGTCGTCGTTCGACAGCGGGTCGCCTTCGGGGAACGCCATGTCTTCTTCACGCATGTAGAGCCGGTCGGCGCGCTCCCACGCTGCGTGCGAGGCCGGTCGCGCCTGCGCCCAGCTCAGCGACGAGGCGCCGCGGCGCGCTTCCCACTCTTGCGCGAGCGAGGGCTCAACGGCGGCAAAGTCGTCGTCCACGGCCGTGCGGCGGGTCCAGCCGAGTTCGTAGGCCGGCGCGTAGTGGTCGTAGCTCAGGCCCGGCTCGTAGTAGGGTTCGCGCGTGAACGTGCCTTGCCAATGGCTGTGCTCGGCCGTCGGGTTGACGCGTTCAGCGACGGCCTTGCCGCCCAGGCCACCGACCACGGCGCCCACCAGCATGCCGGCCACCGCGCCGGCCGGACCGCCGATGGCGCCCACCGCCGCTCCGGCGACCGCACCGCCGGTGGCGCCAGCGCCCGTACCGACGGGGTGCGCACCCGGCTCGCCGGTGATGGGGTCGAGGTTCAGGTCATCTCGGTCGTCGAGTTGGCGTGCGTCGGCTGGGTTGTGGGTTGGGTTCATGTTCATGGCGTGGCTCCTTTGGAATGCGGTTGAACGAAAGATGCAATGGAGTTCATCGTTCGCTGCACTCGGACGCCGCAAGGTCGGTGGTCGGCGCGGGCTGGTGTAGTCCATTCCGTGGCGTTCGCCCACATAACGCCTGCCCATGCGGAACAAACGGGTGGACCAGAAGACACACAGTTCGTTGATCCGCTGTGACTGAAGACGTGATCAGCAACGCAATGTCATGGACCGGACCCTCCCGGCCAAGCCCCCAGCAGCAACTGCGCAAGCAATAGCGTCATGGACGGGAGCAGCTGCCACGCTCGACCTTTCATCGCGCACTCATGGCCGGCACTCGTCCGATGAATCTGTGTCGGGAAGATGCGTCGGGAAGAGTCTGGATGATAATAAGAACAATTCTTATTGTTCTGTTTGACTTGGCTCCTCGCTGCGTTGCAACCGCCGTTGCACAGCTGGTCCAGCCGCCATGGGGTGTGCCTTGCTGGAGCGCTACTACCGAGAACTGCTCAACTTTCTACACCGCCAGTTGAACGACCGCGACTCCGCGGCCGATCTGGCGCAGGAGAGCTATGTCCGCGTGCTGGCCGTCCAGCATGCCGGACGGAACATCCTCGATGTCCGGGCCCTGCTGTATCGCACCGCTCGCAACTTGCTGGTCGATCAGCATCGGCGCTCGCAGGTCCGGCGTCATGACAGCCTGAATGCGATCCCTGAGGACGAGCAACCGGCTGCACCCGCCTCCCTGCAGCCCGAGGGGGCGCTGGCGTCGCAGCAGACCTTGCGCGCCTATGTCGGCGCGATCGAGGGCTTGCCGCCACGCTGTCGCGAGGCCTTCGTCCTGCACATCTTCGACGAGCTCACCCATGCGCAGGTGGCTCAGCGCATGGGCATCTCGGTCAGCTCGGTCGAGAAGCACGTCGTGCGCGGCATGCTGGCCTGCAAGCACTGCGAACGCCGCCTCCAAGGCCTGGACGACCCCGGCGCAGAGCGGGCGCCGGCGCAGCGAAGCTTCTCGCGCGACAGCGCAAGCTGAGGAACAGGGCCACCTCGTGCGTCTACAGTCTCGAGCGCTGATGTTTTCTCCATCCCCATGATTTCGCCGCCCCCCTCCGATCACGATGCCGCTGCCCCTGGGGCCGATGCGCACGCGTGCGCGCCTGACGCGCTCGATCTGGAGGCCGCAACCTGGGCTGCAAGGCGGCGCAACGGGCTAGACGCCGACGGCCAGGCCGCGTTGCAAGCCTGGCTCGCGGCCCACCCGAGACATGCCACGGCCCTCGAGGACATGGCCACCACGGTGGCACAGGTCCGGCAGCTGTCCGGTGACGACGTGGCCGCGCTGCGCCGTGGCCTGCCGCGCGCGCATGGCGCTGCAGCCCGGAACACTGCACCGCAGCCGCGGCCCGATCAACGCGAGCAACACAAGCAACGCGGCTGGCGGCTCAGGCTCGGCCCGCTGCTCGCCCCGGCAGCCGTCGCGGTGCTGGCGGTGGCCGTCGGTGGCGGTGGCTGGATGGGTTGGGCGCGTTGGCAGAGACTGCCGACCTTCGAGCAAGCCTTCGTCACCGAGCGCGGACAGCAGATCGTGGTGACGTTGCCCGACGACCCGACACAAGGCAGCACACTGCAACTGGACACCGCCACGCGACTCGACGCGCAGCTGTTCCAGGATCGGCGCGAGATCCGCCTGCAGGACGGCCAGGCCCTGTTCTCGGTCCACGCCGACACGGCGCGCCCCTTTCACGTGTGGGCCGGCCAGTTGCACATCGTGGTGGTCGGCACCCGCTTCTCGGTGCGACATACGACCTCGGGCCTGGACGCCGGCCGGACCGTGGTCGCGGTGCAGGAGGGGCATGTGCGCGTGAGCCGCGCGGCACCCCGCGGCGACCCACGCCCGGACGATGCAAGGAGCGCCGCAACGAACAGTGCACCGGTCGAACTCGTGGCCGGCGAGATGCTGGTGGGCGACGACGACGGCCGGCTCGGGCCTGTGACGCGCGTCGCGCCCGCAGCCATCGCCTCGTGGCGCGCCGGGCGCATCAGCTTCGACCACACGCCGCTGGGCCAGGCCCTGGCCGAGTTCGAGCGCTACCGCAGCACCGGCCTGGTCATCAGGGACCCGGCCGTCGCCAGTCTCCCGGTCGGAGGCAGCTACAGCCTCCAGCAATTCGGCAGCTTCGCCGAGTCCCTTCCGCTGGTGCTGCCCGTTCGGCTGGTGCCGCGGGGAGAGGTCTCGGAGATCGTGCTGCGCAAGCCCTGAAAAAAATTCGAATGCCCGGTTTTCGACCTGAGGTTTCGTCGGGGCTGATGCGTCTACAGCGGTAGGACCAGGCAAGCGCTCCCGTGGCGGCTGGTCCACACGACCAACCATCAACGACCGAGGAGTTCCCGATCTATGCGCACCGCGCGTTTCAACCCTGCCCCGCTGACCCTTGCAGCCGCCATCGCTGCGGTTTTTGTCGCAGGTTTCGCACCTTGCGCGCATGCCCAGAGCGGCGCGACCACGGCCAGCGCCATGGCGCTTTCGATTCCCGCGCAGCCGCTCGCACAGGCACTCAACGAACTGGCCCGCCTCGCCAACCTGCAGATGAGCTTTCCGGCGGCCCTGGTCGGAGGCAAGTCGGCACCGGCGGTGTCGGGGCGCTGGACGACGCAGCAGGCGCTCGACCGAATGCTCGCCGGCAGCGGCCTCGAGGCGATCGTGGACGGCGCCTCGGTGCTGGTCAGGCCGGCATCCCTTGCGGGCCACCCGGGGGCGCAGACCCTGCCGGTGGTGGAGGTGAGCGAGTCCGCCACCCGCTCGTCGGCGCCCTATGCGGGCGGTCAGGTGGCACGCGGCGGGCGCATCGGCCTGCTGGGCGAGCGCGACATGCTCGACACACCGTTCAGCGCCACGCAATACACCGCGCAACTGATCGAAGACCAGCAGGCACAGAACCTCGGCGACGTGCTGGTCAATGACCCCTCGGTGCGCAACACCTACTCGCGCGGCGCCGGGCGCGACGAGTTCAACATCCGCGGCTTCACGCTGTTCAACTACGACGTGTCCTTCAACGGCCTCTACGGCATCTCGCCGCGCAACGCCAGCTCGCTGATCGGCATCGAGCGCGTCGAGGTCCTGCGGGGACCGAATGCCTTGCTCAACGGCATGGCGCCCGCCGGTTCGGTCGGTGGCTCGATCAATCTCGTGCCGAAGCGCGCCGAGATGGAGCCGCTCAACCGCGTGACGCTGTCGTACATGGACGACGGCCAGTTCGGCACGCAGGTCGACGTTGCACGTCGGTTCGCCGAGGACAAGCGATGGGGCGTGCGTGCCAACGCCCTCAAGCGCTCGGGCGACACGCCGGTCGATCACTCCAAGGAAGACCTCGACGCCTTCACCCTGGGCGTCGACTACCAGGGCGACAGCGTGCGGCTGGAGGCCGACCTGAGCTACCAGAACCGGCTCACGCACGCGCGCAGCGGCCTGTTGTTCCCGCCGGAGGCCGGCACGCCCATCGGCCCGGCGCCAGATGCCAGAACCAACTTTCTGCCGGCGTGGACCTACTGGAAATCGAAGGAACTCTCGGGCATGGTGCGCGCCGAGGTGGACCTGGCACCGAACCTGACCGCCTTCGGCGCCGTCGGCGCCATGCGCTACGACTTCAGGAGCCTGCAGACCAGCTGGCTGATGCAGGACAGCTTGGGCGAAATCGCCGGACGTCCGGCGCGGCTCAACGAAGAGGTTGAGACCCAGACCGCGGAGGCCGGTCTGCGTGGCAAGTTCGCGACCGGGTCGTTTCGCCATGAAGCAGTGGTGAGCGTGAGTACGCTGAACTCCGAGCAAGGCACGCGCCGCCAGAACGCAGCCTTCATCTTCTCCAATCTCTACAGGCCGGCCGACATTGCGCAGCCCAACATCACGGTCGACGCGTACATCCCGAAGGTCGCCGAGACAAAGCTGCGCAGCATCGCGGTGGCTGACACCATCTTCTCCAGCGACCGACGCATCCAGCTGACGCTTGGCGCACGCCACCAGCAGGTCGAGACCTCGGGGTTCGATACCGTGAATGGCAACCGGTCCGCGCACTACGACAGGTCTGCCGTCACGCCGGTGGCCGCGCTGGTGGTGAAGGCGAGCGATGCGTTTTCGATCTACGGCAACTACATCGAAGGTCTGAGCCAGGGCCCGACGGCGCCGGCGGGGGCCTCCAACGCCGGTGAGGTGTTCCCGCCGACGAAGGCCAAGCAGATCGAGCTCGGCGCCAAGTACGACTTCGGCCGCTTCGCCACGACGCTGAGCGTCTTCCAGATCGAACGCGCCAGCAGCTTCCTCGATCCGGCGACGCTGCGCTTCAGCGCGAACGGCAGACAGCGCAACCGGGGGGTGGAGCTCATCACCCAGGGCGAGGCCGCCACCGGCGTGCGCCTGCTGGCCGGTGCCGCATACACCGAGGGCGTGCTGACGCGCACGGAGGGTGGTGAAAACAATGGCCGCACCGCGCCCGCGACGCCGAGGTTGCAGCTGAACGTTGCCGGCGAATGGGACGCCGCCTTTCTGCCCGGCCTGACCTTCACCGCCCGCGCACTGCGCACGAGCAGGCAGTACGTGGACGTCGGCAACACGCAGCAGATTCCGGGCTGGACGCGCTACGACATCGGGGCGCGCTATCGCTTCGTCAGTGGCAACGTACCGATCACGGTGCGCGCCACCATCGAGAACGTGCTGGACAAGAACTACTGGCAGTCCGCGGCGCGCGAAGGCCTGACGATCGGCGCACCGCGCACGTTCCTGGTGTCCGTGTCCGCGGATTTCTGAAACGCCGACGGTGAGGTCCGCGCGCTGGGGTGTTCTCTCGCGATGCGTGGCCGCAGCGCTCGGCGGCTACGCGCTCGCGACCACGCTGTCCACGGCCGTCGCATCCGTCGTGGCTGCCGGCCTCGGCACCATGGCGCGTGCCGATGCCGTGCTGGTCGCGATGCAGCTGAACTTCGTCGTCCATGTGGGCGCGGTGATGTGGGCCTTTGCAGCCCGCAGTGCAGCCTGGGCATGGCTCGGGCTCGGGCTGCCGGCCTTGCTGAGCGCGCTGGTTGCGTGGGCGCTGCTGTGAGGCGGGGGCCGGCCCAGGCGCTCCGCGGCGCACCGGTCATGAAGCAACAATTCCGCCAGTCCATGGCGTGGCTGCACTCCTGGCTGGGCCTGCTGTTCGGCTGGGTGCTGTACTTCATCTTCGTCACCGGCACCGCCGGCTATCTGGACACCGAGATCGATCGCTGGATGCGGCCCGAACTGCCGGTTGCCCAGCATCCCTCGTCACAGGCGCCAGCGATCCAGCAGGCGCAGCGCTACCTGCAGGCCCACGCAGCCCACGCGCGGCGCTGGACCCTCACGCTGCCCATCGATCGCAACGAACCGCACCTGCGCGTGTCATGGCAGGCGGCGCGCGGTGCGCCGCCCGATGCATCCGGCACGGCCTACCTGGACCCTGACTCGGGTCGACATATCGCGACGCGCGACACCGCCGGCGGGCAAACGCTCTATCAGATGCATTGGCGGCTGCACTACCTGCCGCCGCTGGCCAGCGAATGGATCGTGGGCATCGCCACGCTGATGATGCTGGTCGCACTGGTCACCGGCATCGTCGTGCACAAGAAGATATTTGCGGACTTCTTCACCTTCCGCCGCGGCAAAGGGCAACGATCGTGGCTCGACGCGCACAACCTGGCGAGCGTCGTCACGCTGCCTTTCCAGCTGATGATCACCTACTCGGGATTGGTCTTTCTGATGTTCTCTTTCATGCCGTTGGTCGTGGCCCCGTGGTACGGGCCGGGTGAAGCCCAGCAGGAAGCCTTCCTGAACGAGGTGTTCCCGCCACTGGCACCGAGCCGCAGTGCCGGCCAGCCCGCCCCGCTCGTGTCGCTCGAACGGCTTCTGCACGACGCGCAAGAGCGGTGGGGCGCGAAGCAAGTCGCCACGCTGACCTTCGAGAACCCGAACGATGCCAACGCCCGTATCCACGTCGTCGGCAACTTTGCCGCCGGCCCGCTGCGTGCGGCGGACATCCTGGTGTACGACGGCGTGAGCGGAGAGCTGCTCACGCAACGAGAAGCCTGGCAATCGGGGCCCAAGGCATTCCGCGACCTGATGCTGGGCCTGCATGAAGGGATCTTTGCAGCGGCCACCCTGCGCGCGCTGTATGTGCTGTCCGGGCTGCTGGGCGCGGTCATGATCGCCACCGGATTGGTGCTCTGGTCCGTCAAGCGCCGACAGCGCGTCGAACGGCATCGGGGAGCGCCGCACATCGGATTGCGTCTGGTGGAGCGGCTGAACGTCGCCGTGGTCATTGGTTTGCCGGTGGCCATCGGCGTCTACTTCTGGGCCAACCGGCTGCTGCCTGTGGACTTGGCTCATCGCGCCCAATGGGAAGTGCACACCTTGTTCGGGGCGTGGCTGCTGATGTTCCTGTTTGCCGGCGTGCGCCCGCTGCAGTGCGCGTGGAAGGAGCAGGCCATTCTTGCCGCCATTGTCTTCGGGTTGCTGCCTGTGCTGAACGCCATGACCAGCTCTCGCGGCCTGGTGCACTCCCTGGCCGATCGCGACATGGTCATGGCAGGGTTCGACCTTGCGATGCTTGCCATCGGCGCCACGTTCGCCGGCATCGCAAGGGCGACCGCCTACGCGTCTGCTGCGGTCGACGGATACGGCGGCACGTAGCCACCCAACGCAAGGAAGCTGGCCACGTTCAGCATCAGTTCAATGTTCACCTGCGCCGGGTCGCGCGGCACCAGGTCGTAGTGACACAGCGTGCCCAGGATCTTTCCAAAGCTGTCCATCACCGGAACGCCGCAATAGGTCAGCACCTGCTCGCGGGCAGGATGCGCCGCCAACCGGGCGTCTACCAACGCATTCGGCGTGAGAAACGGCTGCCCCGATTCGCGGACATAGCAGCAGTACGTGGCCGTGTCGGGCACCTCGGTTGCGGTCAGCACTTCGGGGTTTTCCCTGTCGTAGTGAACCACCGCATTCGCCTTGCCGTTTTCGAAGCGCCAGATTCCGATGAAGCGGTAGTCGGTGCGCTTGAGCAGCAACTCCAGCCCTTCGCGCACGCCCTCTGCTCTGACCTTGACGGCGAAATCGGCAAAAGTACGACTGAGTTCGGAATCCATGGCTTCTCGTTGAAGTTCGGTCAAGCAGGCGCGTGAACGGCGTGAGATTTTGACATGCGGCCTGGCGGGCTTTGCCGCTTGCAGTGCGCCTGCAGCGCAATGCCCACGCTCGCCATCGAGCCAATTGACGGCTGGTTCTCGCAGGCAACGAGCAAGCCGGGAATACCCTCTGCCGCCTCCGAAGTCTTCTTGCCTACATTTCTTGTATGCAAGACAAGGCATTGCTTGCATACATGCAAACCCAGCCCAAGTCAGACAGGAGCCTCCCCATGCCTCGTTTCGCCAAATCGCTTTTCGGTCAGGTGGTCATCGCGCTGGTGCTCGGCGTGCTCGCGGGGCTGTTCGCCCCCGAGTACGCCGTCAAGCTCAAGCCGCTGGGTGACGCGTTCATCAAGCTGATCAAGATGATCATTCCGGTGCTGGTGTTCTGCGTGGTGGTGCACGGCATTGCCGGCGCGGGCGACCTCAAGCGCGTGGGCCGCGTGGGGGTGAAGGCGCTCATCTATTTCGAGGTGCTGACCACCATCGCGCTGGCCATGGGCCTGGCGCTGGCCTTCGTGTTTCAGCCCGGCGCGGGCATGAACGTCGACCCCGCCAAGCTCGACCCGGCCGCCATGAGCGCCTACGCCTCGAACGCCGACAAGCTCACCAACGGCGGCACGGTCGACTTTCTGATGAAGCTCATTCCCACCACGGTGGTGAACGCCTTTGCCACCGGCGACGTGCTGCAGGTGCTGCTGTTCGCAGTGCTGTTCGGCTGCGCGCTCACGCTGCTGGGCGAGCGTGGCAAGCCGGTGGCGGTGGTGGTGGACGCGCTCTCGCTGGTGCTGTTCAAGATCATGGGCATCATCATCAAACTGGCCCCGCTGGGCGTGCTGGGTGCCATCGCCTTCACGGTGGGGCAGTACGGCATCGGCTCGCTCAAGCAACTGGGCATGCTGGTGGCGCTGTTCTACGGCGCGGTGGCGATCTTCGTGTTCGGCGTGCTCGGGCTGGTGATGCGCCTGTCGGGCTTCAGCCTGATCAAGCTGCTGCGCTACCTGCGCGAAGAGCTGACCATCGTGTTCGCCACCACCTCGTCGGACAGCGTGTTGCCACAGATCATGGCCAAGCTGCGCCGCATGGGCATTCGCGACTCCACGGTGGGCCTGGTGATTCCCAAGGGCTATTCGTTCAACCTCGATGCCTTCTCGATTTACATCACGCTGGCGGCGGTGTTCATTGCGCAGGCCACCAACACGCCCATTTCCATGGCCGACCTGCTGACGATCCTGGCGATTGCGCTGGTCACCTCCAAGGGCGCGCACGGCGTGCCGGGCTCGGCCATCGTGGTGCTGGCGGCCACGCTGCACGCCATTCCGGCGATTCCCGCCATCGGCCTGGTGCTGGTGCTGTCGGTCGACTGGTTCATGGGCATCGCCCGCGCGCTGGGCAACCTGATCGGCAACTGCGTGGCCACGGTGGCCATCGCGGCGTGGGAAGGCGACATCGACCGCGAGCGCGCGCACGCGGTGCTCGACGGCACCTACACGCCCGACGACGAGCCGCTGGCCGACTTGCCCGTGGTCAACACCGCCACCTCCACCGCTCACTGATCCCCATGCCCACCGATGTCAGCCCCACCGCCATCGCCGAGCGCGTCGTCGAGGCCATCCTTGCGCAGAAGCTCGCGCCGGGCGAGCGGCTCGGCGAGCAGGCGCTGGCAGAGAACTTTTCGGTGAGCCGCACCATGGTGCGCGAGGCGCTCATGCAACTGCAGGCGCGCGGCTTCGTGGAGGTGCAGTCGCGCCGCGGCTGGTATGTGGTGCAGCCGTCGGCCGAAGAGGCACGCGATGCCTTCTCGGCGCGGCGCATCGTGGAGGCCGGCATTCTGGCGGCCAGCGAGGGCCGGCCGCTGGCCAAGGTGATCCGCAAGCTGCGCGACCACATCGCCGACGAGCAGCGCGCCGTCGACGCCGCCGACGCGGCCACGCGCGCGTTTCTGCTGGCCGACTTTCATGTGTGCCTGGCCGAGCAGATGGGGCACCAGCTGCTGGTCGACGTGCTGCGCGACCTCACGGCGCGCACCACGCTGGCGGCCACGCTCTATCAGTCCAAGCACGAGGCCGGGCAGTCGTGCGCGGAGCACCGCGCCATCGTGGGCGCGCTGGAGGACGGCGACACCGATGAGGCGCGCCGGCTGATGCTGGAGCACATCGGCAACGTGGAGCGCGCGCTGGAGGTCGATGCCGCCGCCGAGCCCGACGCGCCGAGCCGGCTGCGCGCCACGCTGGCGCCGGTTGCCTTGCCAGGCAGCACCAGCGGCATGCGCAGCACGCCTTGAGGGCGCCACGGCTGACACCGCCACCGCGGGTGGCTCGGCTACAGTGCTGACACTTATGAACTCACCCCAACTCCAGCGCGGCGTGTTCCTCGCCCTCCTCGCCGCGGTGACCGGCGCCTTCATCTGGGTGCTGCTGCCGTTCTTCGGCGCAGTGCTCTGGGGCGTGGCGCTGGCGATCCTGTTCACGCCGCTCTACAAGTGGCTGTTGCGCAAGATGCGCGGCAAGCCCAACGCTGCGGCGCTCTCCACGCTGGCCATCTGCCTGTTCATCGTGATCCTGCCGCTGGCCATGGTGGGCGTGTCGCTGGTGCAAGAGGTGGCGCTGGTCACGCAGAGCATCCGGTCGGGCGAAATCAACTTCGCGGCCTACTTCCAGCAGATTCTGGACGCCGCGCCGAAGTGGCTGCTGAGCCTGGTGGAGCGCTTCAACCTGGGCGACATGGCCGCATGGCAGGCGCGCATTTCGGCCGCCGCGGGCCAGGCCAGCCAGATCATTGCAAGCCAGGCGCTCACCATCGGGCAGAACACCTTCGACTTCGTGGTCAGCTTTTTCGTGATGCTGTACCTGCTGTACTTCCTGGTGCGCGACGGCGCGGGTCTTTCCAAGAAAGTGCGCGACGCGCTGCCGCTGGCCAAGCCGCATACGCACTACCTGCTGAACAAGTTCACCACCGTGATCCGCGCCACCGTCAAGGGCAACGTGGCCGTGGCCATTGCGCAGGGCACCATCGGCGGGCTGGCCTTCTGGTTTCTGGGCGTGCAGGGCGCGCTGCTGTGGGCCGTGCTGATGGCCTTTCTGTCGCTTCTGCCGGCCGTGGGCGCGGCGCTGATCTGGGGCCCCGTGGCTATCTACTTCCTGGCCACCGGGCACTTCTGGCAGGGCGGCGTGCTGATCTTCGTAGGCGTGTTCGTCATCGGCCTGGTCGACAACATCCTGCGCCCGCTGCTGGTGGGCAAGGACACGCAGATGCCCGACTACATCGTGCTCATGTCCACCATCGGCGGCATGGCGATCTTCGGCATCAACGGCTTTGTCATCGGGCCGGTGATTGCGGCGCTGTTCATGGCGGCCTGGAGCCTGTTCGCGGACTCGGGCCATGTGGGCACCGGGCATGACCTGCTCGAAGGCTCGGCAGCCATCGAGCACGACAAGGTCGCCGAGCGCGCCGAGGAACACAAGCCGAGGGGCTGAAACCGACCCTGCCGCGGTCTGTCGTCTTTGCCGAGCGCCGTCGTTCTGGGCGCTGTTGTTCTGGGCGACGCTCACGCCGACGGGGTACCTTGCTCCGCGAATGTCCCCCGGGGCTGCGCCCCTCCTCCTTTGTTTCGCTGCGCAAGGCACCCCATCGGCGTGAGCGTTTTCAGAGCCGTCGTTGATCGTGCGATCACCGGCAGCGTGCCCTGGTGCACAGGGCGTCGGGTGCTCCCCGCAGCGAAATAAAGGAGGAGCGAAGCGGGGGACATTCGCGGAGGGGAGCACCCGGCGGCCTGTGCACACGCCCTGAACAACAGCGCCAAAACCAACGGCGACAAAAAAACAGCCCTAAGCCGCCCACCATCCTTCATCAAACCGCCCCTGCAGAAACGCGACGAACGAAGACACCTTCCCCGGCACCAGCTTGGGTGACGGAAACACAGCGTGAATCTCCTGCTCCGGCAACGCATGGTCACCCAGCACCTCGCGCAACTTTCCTGCGGCCAAAGACTCGCTCGCCACATAGCGCGGCATCAACGCAATACCCAGCCCGTCGCGCGCGGCCGCCAACACCCCCGACAGATTGTTGGAACGGAACCGCCCAGACACCGGCACCGTCACCGGCTCACCCTTGGGCGTGTGCATGCGCCAGAACTCGTCGCCCACCACGCTGCTGTAGATCAACGCCACATGCGCGCTCAAGTCCTGCGCCCGCTTGGGCGTGCCCTGCTTCTTCAGGTACGCGGGCGACGCCACCATGACCCATGGGTTCACACCCAGGTAGCGCGCACCCAATGACGAATCGGCCAGCTTGCCCATGCGAATGGCCACGTCGATGCCCTGCGCAACCAGGTCGACATAACGGTCCTCGAAACTCAGGTCGAGTTGAACCTGCGGATGCCTGCGCATGTACTCCAACGCCAACGGCACCACCGCCCGCCGCCCGAACGCTACCGACGTGCCCACGCGCAGCAAGCCCTGCGCCTGGTTCTGCCGAAGTTGCACGATGCTCTCGGCCTCCTTGGCGTCGCGCACGATCGTCTTGCACTTCTCGTAGTACAGCGCGCCCGGCTCCGTGAGGCTCACGCCGCGCGTGTTGCGGTTGAGCAAACGCACCTTCAGCCGCGCCTCCGTGGCCGCGACCTGCTTGGTCACGGTGGGTTGCGTGGTGTTGAACTCGCGCGCCGCCTTCGAGAAGCTGCCGGTCTCGACCACGCGCACGAACATTTCCATTGCCAAGAGTCTGTCCATGGCCCGCATGGTAGTCACTTATTCCACTATGGAATAGGTTTTATGGCGCCCAGCCGTCTTCTTCGAACGCGCCCCGCTTCCTACAGTGAGGACACCTCAAGGAGACATTCAATGGCAAAGATGACAGCGATCCAGGCCGCCGTGCTGGTGATGGAAAAAGAAGGCGTGACGCAGGCCTTCGGCGTGCCGGGCGCGGCAATCAACCCGCTGTATTCCGCGCTGCGCCAGCGCGGCAGCATCGCGCACATCCTCGCGCGCCACGTGGAGGGCGCCTCGCACATGGCCGAGGGCTACACCCGCGCCGTGGCCGGCAACATCGGCGTGTGCATCGGCACCTCGGGCCCGGCGGGCACCGACATGATCACCGGGCTTTACTCCGCCTGGGCCGACTCCATTCCCATCCTGTGCATCACCGGCCAGGCGCCGCGCGCGCGGCTCTACAAGGAAGACTTTCAGGCGGTGGACATCGAGTCGATCTCCAAGCCCGTCACCAAATGGTCGGTCACGGTGCGCGAGCCCGGCCAGGTGCCGCAGGTGTTCCAGCAGGCCTTTCACCTGATGCGCTCGGGCCGTCCGGGCCCGGTGCTCATCGACCTGCCGTTCGACGTGCAGATGGCGCAGATCGAGTTCGACATCGACAGCTACGAACCCCTCACGCCCTACAAGCCGGCCGCCACGCGCGCCCAGATCGAAAAGGCCATCGGCATGCTGAACGCGGCCGAGCGCCCGCTCATCGTGGCGGGCGGCGGCGTCATCAACGCCGACGCGGCCGACCTGCTGGTGCGCTTTGCCGAAGCCACCGGCGTGCCGGTGATTCCCACGCTGATGGCCTGGGGCGCTATTCCCGATGACCACCCCTTGATGGCCGGCATGTGCGGCCTGCAGACCAGCCACCGCTACGGCAACGCAACCATGCTGGCCAGCGACTTCGTGCTGGGCATCGGCAACCGCTGGGCCAACCGCCACACCGGCTCGGTCGAGGTCTACACCAAGGGCCGCACCTTCGTGCACGTGGACATCGAGCCCACGCAGATCGGGCGCGTGTTCACGCCCGATTTCGGCATCGTGTCGGACGCCAAGGCCGCGCTCCAACTCTTCGTGGAGGTGGCCGAGGAGATGAGGGCCGCGGGCACGCTGCCCAGCCGCGCGCAGTGGGCCGGCGAATGCCGCGACCGCAAGAAGACCCTGCTGCGCAAGACCCACTTCGCCGATGTGCCGATGAAGCCGCAGCGCGTGTACCAGTGCATGAACAACCACCTGGACCGCGACACCTGCTACGTGAGCACCATCGGCCTGTCGCAGATTGCGGCGGCGCAGTTTCTGCACGTGTACAACCCGCGCCACTGGATCAACTGCGGCCAGGCCGGCCCGCTGGGCTGGACCATTCCCGCCGCGCTGGGCGTGCGCGCGGCCGACCCCACGCGCAAGATCGTCGCGCTCTCGGGCGACTACGACTTCCAGTTCATGATCGAAGAGCTGGCCGTGGGTGCGCAGTTCAAGCTGCCGTACCTGCACATCGTGGTCAACAACTCCTACCTCGGGTTGATCCGCCAGGCGCAGCGCGGCTTCGAGATGGACTACTGCGTGCAGCTCGCGTTCGACAACATCAACGCGGCGCCCGGCAGCGGCATCGAGCGCAGCTACGGCGTGGACCACATGAAGGTGGTCGAGGGCCTGGGCTGCAAGGCGATTCGCGTGCACACGCAGGAAGAAATGGCGCCCGCCATTGCACGCGCCGAAGCGCTGATGGCCGAGTTCAGCGTGCCCGTGGTCATCGAGGTGATGCTGGAGCGGGTGACCAACATCGCGATGGGCACCGAGATCGACGCCATCAACGAATTCGAGCCGCTGGCCGAAAGCATGGCCGACGCACCCACCGCGCTGGCCGTGGCCATGCTCGATTGAGCCCCCGAAAGAAAGACATGCCCAAGTTCGCAGCCAACCTCACGATGCTCTTCACCGAGCTGCCCTTCATGCAACGCTTCGAAGCCGCCGCCAAGGCGGGCTTCAAGGGCGTGGAGTACCTCTTCCCCTACGCCTTCGACAAGAAGGAGCTGGCCGCCGCCCTGCGCGCCAACGGCCTGCAGCAGGTGCTGCACAACCTGCCGGCCGGCGACTGGGACCAGGGCGAGCGCGGCATCGCCTGCCACCCTGACCGCACGGGCGAGTTCGCCGAAGGCATCGGCATGGCCATCGACTACGCCACGGCGCTGGGCTGCCCGCAGGTCAACTGCCTGGTCGGCAAGGTGCCCGAAGGCGCCGATGCGCAGGCGGTGAAACGCACCGTCACCGGCAACCTGCGGCTGGCCGCGCGCGAGCTGGAGGCGGCGGGCCTGCGCCTGTTGATAGAGCCCATCAACACCTTCGACATTCCGGGCTTCTTTCTCACGCGCACCGACCAGGCGCTGGCGCTCATCGAAGAGGTGGACTCGCCCAACCTGCGCGTGCAGTACGACATCTACCACGCACAGCGCATGGAGGGCGAGCTGGGCAACACGCTCAGCAAGCACATGGCGCGCATCGGCCACATCCAGCTGGCCGACAACCCGGGGCGCGGCGAGCCGGGCACGGGCGAAATCAATTACCCGTGGCTGTTGCAGCACATCGATGCACTGGGCTACGACGGCTGGATCGGCTGCGAATACAAGCCCCGCGCCGGCACCGTGCAAGGCCTGGGCTGGCGCGAAGCCGTCACGCAAAAACAATGAACGTTGAAGAAGGAAACAGAGACATGGCAACCCAGCAAAAAATCGGATTCATCGGCCTCGGCATCATGGGTGCGCCCATGGCGGAACACTTGCTGAATGCGGGCCACACGCTCTTCGTGAACACGCACGGGAACACGCCGGAGCCTTTCGTGTCGAGGGCCACCATCTGCGCTTCGGCGGCCGAGGTGGCGCGCCAGGCGGACATCATCTTCATCATGGTGCCCGACACGCCGGACGTGGAGAAGGTGCTGTTCGGCGAGCCGGGCAAAGAGGGCGTGGCGGTGGGCCTGAAGGACGCGCGCGGCAAGATCGTGGTCGACTGCAGTTCCATCGACCCGATAGCCACCAAGGACTTTGCGCGCCGCATCGCCGCCACGGGCGCGGGCTACATCGACGCACCGGTTTCGGGTGGCGAGGTGGGTGCCAAGGCGGCGAGCCTGACGATCATGTGCGGTGGTGACGAGGGCACGTTCAAGCGTGTGAAGCCGTTGCTGGACACGATGGGCAAGAACGTGACGTTGGTCGGTGGCGTGGGTGACGGCCAGGTTTGCAAGGTGGCCAATCAGATCATCGTGGCGTTGAACATTGCGGCGGTGAGCGAGGCGTTGGTGTTCGCGTCGAAGGCGGGGGCGGATCCGGCGCGTGTACGGCAGGCGTTAATGGGTGGCTTTGCGAGTTCGCGCATTCTGGAGGTGCATGGCGAGCGCATGATCAAGCGCACTTTTGCGCCGGGCTTTCGCATATCGCTGCACCAGAAGGACCTGAACCTGGCGTTGCAGAGTGCGCGCACGCTCGGTGTGTCTCTGCCGCAGACGGCCAATGCAGCACAACTGATGAACGCCTGTGCTGCGATGGGCTACGGGCAGTTGGACCACTCTGCGTTGGTCAAGGCGCTTGAGGCGCTGGCACAGCACACTGTCTCGCCGGACTGAGTTACGTCCTTCGCGGTTTGGCGTCGTGGCTTGTTCAGGGCGCCTGATGCGGGGACTGTTCAGGGCGCGTGCACAGGCCGCCGGGTACTCCCCTCCGCGAATGTCCCCCGGCCTGCGGCCTCCTCCTTTATTTCGCTGCGGGGAGTACCCGACGCCCTGTGCACCTGGGCACGCTGCTGGTGATCGCACGATCAACGACTGCTCTGAAAACGCTCACGCCGATGGGGTGCCTTGCGCAGCGAAATAAAGGAGGAGGGGCGAAGCCCCTGGGGACAGTCGCGGAGT
>NNBV01000656.1_pt1 | contig 44903 bp, 47 predicted proteins | sample 1173771 | NCBI WGS metagenome assembly NNBV01 (sample SAMN07173938, study PRJNA388173) | plant metagenome | isolation source: symbiotic tissue sample KVS11 | place: Norway: Troms, Kvaloya island | reverse complement strand
GATGTGTATAAGAGGCAGGCCCGCGAGGGCGCTGTTCGAGGCGGCGCCCCATGTCAAAGCCTGGCTCGACGCCTGCCAGGCGCGTACGGCCTTCAAGGCGATGTGGCAGGAGCGCGAAGCGGAAGCCGCATGAGCGGAAAACGGGTGGCGCCGGGCGGCGCCCCCGCCTAATCCGTCTCGGCAGACGGCGGAGCCTCCGCCGTCACGCGCTTCTTGAGTCTTTGGCATGGCCCCGATCCCCGTCTCCCCCGCCCCTGCCATGGGTCTGCGCGAGTGGCTGCTCCTGCTGCTGCTCTCGCTTCTCTGGGGCGGGTCGTTCTTCTTCGGCAAGGTCGCGGTCGGCGAATGGCCGCCGCTGATGGTGGTGCTGTCGCGCTGCGCGCTGGCGGCCGGCGCGCTTTATGTCGTGTTGCGCGCGCGTGGCCTCGACATGGCCGTCGGCGGCGCGATGTGGCGCTCCTTCTTCGGGATGGGGCTGCTCAACAACCTGATCCCGTTCTGCCTGATCTTCTGGAGCCAGACCCAGCTCCCCACAGGGCTGTCGGCGATCCTGAACGCGACCACGCCGTTCTTCGGCGTCCTCGTCGCGCATCTCTTCGGCAGAAACGAGCGGGCAACGCCGCTGAAACTGGCCGGCGTGCTCGCCGGAATCTGCGGCGTCGCCATCCTGATGGGCCCCGAGGCGCGCTCGGGCTTCGATGGCTCGCTGCTCGCCCAACTCGCAGGCCTGGGCGCGGCGCTCTCCTATGGTTTCGCGGGGCTGTATGGCCGTCGCTTTCGGGAGCTGCCGCCGCTGGTCACCGCGACAGGCCAGCTCACCGCCACCAGCGTGATGATGGTGCCGATCGTGCTGGTCTTCGCGCCGCCCTGGGCACTGACCTTGCCGTCATGGCCGGTGGCCGGCGCGCTGATCGGGCTGGCGCTCGTCTCGACGGCGCTGGCCTATGTGATCTTCTTCGAGATCATGCGGCGGGCCGGCGCGACGAATGTGATGCTGGTGACCTTTCTGATCCCGGTCAGCGCCATCCTGCTCGGCGTCGGACTACTCGGCGAGAGCCTGCTGCCGCGCCATGTCGCCGGCATGGCCGCGATCTTCGCCGGGCTCGCCCTGATCGACGGGCGGGCTTTCCGGCGGCTTCGGCGGAGCGCCACGACCTGACCCGCCCATCGCCGGATCGCACCGAGCTTTATTGCCAAAAAATTATGAATTGTTCTAGGGTCGCATTCGCGGCCTGAGCCGCTATCGGCATCAAGGCAACGACTGGAAGATATCGGGTCAACGATACGCCAGAGGGGATCAGAGGGACGCCATGGATGTTCGGCAGCTGCGATGTTTCATCGCGGTGGCGGAGGAGCTTCACTTCGGCAGGGCCGCAGAGCGGCTCGGCCTCGCGCCCCCCGCCCTTTCCCGTCAGATCAGCTCCCTCGAGGAGGAACTCGGCGCCGTCCTGCTGACGCGCACGACGCGGCAGGTCGCGCTGACGCGCGCGGGCCTGACCATGCTGGACGAGGCCAAGGGCATCCTCGCCCGCATGGAGCACGCGTCGCGGGCCGTGCGCGAAGCGTCGCTGGCCTCCGGCAAGTTGCTGCGGATCGGGGCGATCGACGCGGCGTCATCGAGCTTCGTGCCCGAGGCGCTCGTGGCCTTCCGCGCGCGCTATCCCGGCGTCGAGATCAAATTCGTCGAGGCGATGACGGCGCCGCTGATCCAAATGCTGGAGGCCGGCAAGCTCGACCTCGCTCTGGTCCGGCCGCCGCGCAAGCCGACCGACTGCGCCTTCGAGATCCTGCGCGTCGAGCGGCCGATCGTGGTGCTGAACGAGAAGCATCCGCTCGCGGCCCGCGACCATCTCACCATGCAGGACCTGGTCGGCCAGCCCTTCATCGTGCCCTCGAAGCGCATCCGCCCCTTCGCCTATGATCTCGTGATGGCCTATTTCGAAAGCGTCGCCACGGTGCCCAATGTCAGCATCGAGGCGACCGAGAAGCCCGCCATGATGTCGGCCGTCGCCGCCGGTCTCGGCATGGCGCTGGCGCCGGACTGGGTCTCGCGGCTGAGCTTTCCGGGTGTGACGATGCGGCGCCTGCGCGGCGCCATGCTCGACCCGCCCCCGCCGGGCGCGCTGGTCGGCATCGCCTGGCGGCCCCAGCAGAAGCTGAGCGCCCGCGATGATTTCCTGGCCATCCTGCGCGAGAGCGTGACCCTGATCGACGAGCGGCATGTGTTGCCGTTCGCCATTCCCGCAACGAAACTAAAGCGTCCGGCCCGCCTCGTCGGGTCGGCCGTCGGAGGAGCCTAGATGAGTTTGAACAAGATCGAAAAGGCGCAAGGCATGCGCGTCCGTTCTTCGCAGGACTTGGCGGCCGGGCTGTTCATGATCCTGCTCGCAGGGCTCGCCTTCGTGCTCTCCAGCGACCTGCCGCTCGGCACGCTGCGCCAGATCGGGCCCGGCATGCTGCCCAAGTCGTTCGCGGTGATCTGTGCCGCGCTCGGGCTGATGCTGTGCCTGTCCTCGCTGCGCTTCAATGGCGAGAAGCTCTCCGGCTGGTCCTGGCGCGGCGTGATCTTCGTGCTGGGCGGGGCGATCGTGTTCGGCCTGACCATCCGCGGCTTCGACCTCGGCCCGATCAAGGTCCCGCAGCTCGGCCTCGTCGTCTCCGGCCCGCTCGTCGTGCTGATCGCGGGCTGCGCCGCGGAAGACGTCAAGTGGAAGGAACTGATCATCTTCGCCGTGGCGATGACGACGTTCTGCGCCCTCCTGTTCAAATACGCGCTGAGCCTGCCGATCCCGCTCGCGCCCTGGCTGCTTGGAATCTGAGGTCATCATGGACGTTTTCGCCAATCTCGGCCTCGGTTTCCAGACCGTCTGGAAGATCGTCTGGTGGTCGCCGGCCTTCCTGCAGGGCGCGGTCTCCGTCCCGCTGCCGCTGAACATCCTGCTCTGCTTCGTCGGCTGTCTCGTCGGGACCCTGATCGGCGTGCTGCCGGGCGTGGGGCCGATCGCGACGATCGCGATGCTGCTGCCGATCACCTTCGGGCTCGACCCCGTCGGCGCGCTGATCATGCTCGCCGGCATCTACTACGGCGCGCAATATGGCGGCTCGACGACCGCGATCCTGGTCAACATCCCCGGCGAGGCGACCTCGGTCGTGACCACGCTGGACGGCCACCAGATGGCCAAGCAGGGTCGCGCCGGCGTGGCGCTCGGCACGGCAGCGCTGGGCTCCTTCTTCGCCGGCTGCGTCGCCACCGTCGTCATCGCCGCGCTGGGCGCGCCCTTGACCAAGCTCGCGCTGCTGTTCGGGCCGGCCGAGTATTTCTCGCTGATGGTGATGGGCCTGTGCTTTGCGGTCGTGCTGGCGCGCGGCTCGATCCTCAAGGCCTTCTGCATGATCATGCTGGGCCTGCTGCTCTCCACCGTCGGGACCGACCTGGAGACCGGCCAGGAACGCATGACCTTCGGCTTCGCGCCGCTCGCCGACGGAATCGACTTCGCCGTGCTGGCGATGGGCGTGTTCGGCTTCGCCGAGGTCCTGCGTAACCTGGAGAATCCCGAGGCGCGCGACGTCGTCCGCACCAAGATCGGCCGCCTCCTGCCGGGCTGGAGCGACATCAAGCAGTCGATCAACCCCGTGCTGCGCGGCACGACGATCGGCGCGATCCTCGGCATCCTGCCCGGCAACGGCGCCGTGCTCGGCCCCTTCGCCAGCTACACGGTCGAGAAGAAGATCGCCAAGGATCCGTCCCGCTTCGGCAAGGGCGCGATCGAGGGCGTGGCGGGGCCTGAATCGGCCAACAACGCCGGGGCGCAGACCGCGTTCATCCCGCTGCTGACGCTCGGCATCCCGCCCAACGCCGTCATGGCGCTGATGGTCGGTGCGATGACGATCCACGGCATCATTCCCGGCCCGCAGGTCATGACCAAGAACCCGGACCTGTTCTGGGGGCTGATCGTCTCGATGTGGATCGGCAACCTGATGCTGCTCGTCATCAACCTGCCCCTGATCGGGTTGTGGGTGAAGCTGCTGCAGGTGCCCTACCGCCTGATGTTCCCGGCGATCCTGATCTTCTGCTGCATCGGCATCTACTCGGTGAACAACCAGCCGGTCGACGTGGCGTTCACCGCGATGTTCGGCCTGTTCGGCTATATCCTGATCAAGCTCGGCTTCGAGCCGGCGCCGATGCTGCTGGGCTTCGTGCTCGGCAAGCTGATGGAGGAGAAGCTGCGGCAGGCGCTGATCATCTCGCGCGGCTCGTTCATGACCTTCATCGAACGGCCGATCTCGGCGGGGCTTCTGCTCGTCGCCGTGGCCGTGCTCGTGATTGCGCTGCTGCCGTCGATCAACAAGAAGCGCGACGAGGTCTTCACCGAATGACGGGGTTGCCGCGCCTCCGGCGCGGCCCCACCTTGGTGACAAGCAATAATGAGGAAGGAACCGCCATGAAGAAACTCGCACTCGGCCTCGCGGCCGCCGTGTCCCTGGCTTTCGCCGGTAACGCTACTGCCCAGACCTACCCGACGAAACCCGTCACGATGATCGTTCCGTTCGCCGCCGGCGGGCCGACCGACATCATCGCGCGCATCGTCGGCGACCACATGTCCAAGACGCTCGGCCAGCAGATCGTGATCGAGAATGTCGCCGGTGCGGGCGGCACCACCGGCATCACCCGTGCGCTGACGGCGGCTCCCGACGGCTACACCATCGCGATGGGCCATCTGGGCACCTTCTCGGCGGCGCCGGCGACCTATCCCGGCCTGAAATACGACCCGATCAACGGCATGCAGGCGATCGGTCTGGCCGGCGGCACGCCGATCCTGATCGTCGCCCGCAAGAACCTCGAGGCGACCGACCTGAAGTCCTTCGTGGCGGCGGTGAAGGCCAACCCGGACAAGTTCAACGAAGCCCATGCCGGCCTCGGCTCGGTCTCCTGGACGACCTGCACCCTGCTGAAGGGCCAGCTCGGCGTGCCCAAGCTCAACGCCGTGGCCTATCGCGGCACGGGCCCGGCGCTGAACGATCTCGTCTCCGGCCAGATCGACTTCATGTGCGACCAGATCGTCAGCGTGGCCGAGCAGATCAAGGCCGGTACGATCAAGGCCTTCGCCGTGGCGTCGCCGCAGCGCTCGGCGGCCCTGCCCGATGTCCCGACGACGACCGAAGCCGGCCTGCCCGAATACCAGATCGAGGCCTGGAACGGCATCGCCGGCCCCAAGGGCATGCCGAAGGAGGCGGTCGACAAGCTCGTCGACGCGCTGAACAAGGCGCTGAACGACGAGGGCACCAAGAAGCGCCTGCTCGATCTCGGTGCGGTGATCCCGACGGCGACCGACCGCACGCCCGACGGCTTCGCTGCCCTGATCAAGCGCGACGCCATCAAGCTCGACCCTGCACTGAAGAACGCGCCGCGCTGAGCCTCCCGGCCTGAGACGTCACGACGGCGGGCCCAAGGCCCGCCGTTTTTGTTTGGCGAACCCGCGATTGCAGCGCCGTCGCCGACGCCGCGTTACGTTCCGACACATGTCGTGACCGGTCGTCACGGAACCCGCAGGCCCTGCCGGTGTTGTCTCCCCCGAACTGTCTCTCGGAAGGAGAACCATCATGTTCAAGAAACTTGCTCTTGTCGCCGCCATCGTCGCCATCCCGGCCACGGCCTTCGCCCAGACCCAGGTCCAGACCCAGCAGCAGCCCTCGGGCGGCGCTGCGGGCGGTGCCGTCAGCGGCGCCACCTCGGGCGCCATCGGCGGCGCGATCGTCGGCGGCCCGATCGGCGCGGCTGTCGGCGGTGTCGGCGGCGCGGTCGTCGGCGCCATCATCGGCGATGCCGCCTCGCCCAAGTTCCGCACCTATGTCGTCCAGCAGAGCGTGCCGTCCTACACCTATCAGGAGCAGGTCGTCGTCGGGACCGTGCTGCCTGAGCAGGGCGTGACCTATCGCGAGGTCCCGGCCGAATACGGCGCGCAGGGCTATCGCTACACGGTGGTCAACGACCGCACGGTCGTGGTCGATCCGCGCACCCGCCGCATCGTCCAGATCATCAACTGATCCAACGGGTCCGCGCCCTCGGGCGCGGTTCCACGGCCCGCCCCGGATACGGGGCGGGCTTTTCCGTGCCTGCTTTGTCATCGCTGCTTTGGCGATTTCGAGGGGAACATCGGCGGGGCGGGTTCGTTGATTCGGCAACGTCACCATCACAGGGACATCAACGATGATGAAGAGAATCGCACTCGTCGCGGCGCTGGCCGTGCTTCCCGTCACCGTGTTCGCGCAGGCCAGCGGCCCCGCTGTCCGTGACCCGGCAGGCGGCGCCACCCGCGATCCAGCGCTCGGCGTCGTGGCCCCCGGCCCCGCGCTGACGCGCGATCCCGCCGGCGGCAGCATGATCGACGACACGCCGCGCTTCCGCACCTATGTGATGGAGCAGCGCGTTCCGTCCTACGCTTACGAGCAGCCGGTCGTGGTCGGCACCGTGCTGCCCGAGCAGGGCGTCGTCTATCGCGAAGTGCCGGCCGGGTATGGTGGGCAGGGCTATCGCTACACGGTCGTCAACGAACGCCCCGTGCTGGTGGAGCCGCGCACGCGCCGCATCGTCCAGATCATCAACTGATCGACGACGATCACCCGCGCGGTCGCGTCATCGCGACCTGACCGCGCGGCGGGATCACAGGCCCGCTTCCGCAAGGGAGCGGGCTTTTTGTGATCAAGGCTCAGCGCGTGCCGAACATGCGGTCGCCGGCATCGCCCAGGCCCGGCACGATATAGCCGTGATCGTTGAGCTTCTCGTCGATCGCCGCCGTCCAGATCCGGACATCCGGATGGGCGCCGCGCAGGCGCTGGATGCCTTCGGGCGCTGCCAGAAGGCAGACGAAGCGCAGATCCTTGGCGCCGCGCTCCTTCAGCCGGTCGATCGCGGCGACAGCTGAATTGGCGGTCGCCAGCATCGGGTCCATCACCACGATCATGCGCTCGGCGACGTCGGAGGGCGCCTTGAAATAGTATTCCACGGCCTGCAGCGTGTCGGGGTCTCGGTAAAGGCCGATATGGGCCACGCGGGCGGCAGGCACCAGTTCGAGCATGCCGTCGAGGAAGCCGACGCCGGCGCGCAGGATCGGCGCGAAGACCATCTTCTTTCCGGCGATGACCGGTTGCATCGACTTTTGCAGCGGCGTCTCGACCTCGACCAGTTCGGTCGGCAGGTCGCGCGTCACCTCGTAGCAGAGCAGCATGCCGATCTCGTTGAGGAGCTGGCGGAAGCTCTTGGTCGAGCGATCCTTCTCGCGCATCAGCGTCAGCTTGTGCTGGACGAGCGGGTGATCGACGACGGTGACCCCGTCCTGTTGCTTGGTCATTCCGTGTGCCCCTGTTGTCTCGTCTCAAGCCGTTGCCATGCCGTCATTGCGAGCGCAGCGAAGCAATCCAGAAAGGCTCGCTGGACGTCCCCTGGATTGCTTCGCTGCGCTCGCAATGACGATTCACCCAATCAAAACACCGTGCCGTCGCTGATGATCGTCAAGGGCGGGCCGCCGCCCTGCCGCTTCTGCGCCGCGATGCGCCGGCCGGCCGCCCAGGTGCCGCCCTCCAGCACCTTGGCGAGCGGCAGCTCCTCGCGGGTGCGGCCGAGCCGCTGGCGGATCAGGTTGCCGATCTCGTCGAGCAGCGCCACGGTCAGCCCCCGCCATTCGACGACGAGCGTCGAGCCCGCCTCATGCGCGCGGGCGGCCTCGGCCTCGTCCTTCAGCGCGATCACGCCCATGTCGAGGAAGAGCCCGCCATTGCGGTATTCGGGCAGGCCCGTCAGTTCGTCGATGTCGATGACCGCGATGCCCGCCCATTGCAGCGGCTCGATCAGCGAATAGGTCAGCCATTGCGAGAGCTTGTGAAACGGCACGAGCCCGGCTGTCGTACTGCCCGGCGCGATCAGCGGGTGGCGCCAGGTGTCGCCGAGCGCAACGCCCCCCAGCGTCAGTCGCGACGGCCAGATGCCGCCGAAACAGGCGAGAACCTCGCTCAGCATGTGGCTGGCGCGCAGGGTGCCGGTTTCGGCCGCGGCCACGAAGCGATCGAACAGGTCGCCGGGCCGGCTCATGCCCCGGCGCTCCAGTTCCTCGCCGAGCCGGTTGAGCAGGGCGGCGCGGCCCTCGACCGCCAGCAGCGGATTGGCCGGGCCGGCCTGGAAACCGGCGGCGAGCGCCGCAGGGTCGAGCCGCTTCAGCGCGGTGGCATCGACCCGCAGCGGCTGCGCCGGATCGCTGGAAAACAGGCCGGCCGCGAACATGTCGAGCGAGGCGAGCGCGAGCCCCTCGGAGCGGGCGACCTGCCCACCGCTGACTGCGTCGCGATAGGACCAGTCGGGCCCGGCGCCGGCATCAAGCAGCACGCTGACGATGGCAAGATCATAGGCAGCACGCCCGCGCTCGGCCGTATCGCGAAAGTTCGCGGCGAGATCGAGCACGCTCCAGCGATCGATGCCGGCGACGACGAAATGGCGCCAGCGGGCGTGAAAGGGGATTTCCAGCGTCGGATATTTCGCCTTGATCGTCTCGAGGACGTAGTCGGCGCAGGCCTCCAGCCGCTCTGGATGAACGCTGAAATGCAGCAGCGCGCCGGCGCGGCCGAGCGCGAGCATCTCCTGCGCGCGGGCGCGGATGGCGGCGGGTTTCAGGAGGAGACGAAGCGCCTCGGGATCGCGATCGGGCATGGCTCAGAACTTGTCGAGGTCGCGGCCGACGGTTGCCTTCAGGGCGTTGTCGCCCGGCGCGCCATCGGGGGAGTAGTAGCCGGCTGCCTTCTTGGCCTCGATCTCGACCGAGGCATCGAGCGGGACCAGCTCCGGCGGAATCGCGACGCGCTCGCCGATCTCGATGCCGGACTGGACCATGGCGTCGTATTTCATGTTCGACATCGACATCAGCCGGTCGATCCGGGTGACGCCGAGCCAGTGCAGCACGTCGGGCATCAATTGCTGGAAGCGCGCGTCCTGCACGCCGGCGACGCATTCGGTGCGCTCGAAATAGGTCGCGGCGGAATCGCCGCCCTCCTGGCGCTTGCGGGCGTTGTAGACGAGGAACTTGGTGACCTCGCCGAGCGCCCGGCCCTCCTTGCGGTTGTAGACGATCAGCCCGACGCCGCCGCCTTGCGCCTCCTTCACGGCTTCCTCGATGCCGTGCACGAGATAGGGCCGGCAGGTGCAGATGTCGGAGCCGAAGACGTCCGAGCCGTTGCATTCGTCATGGACGCGGCAGGCGACGCGGCTTTTGCCGTCCGACAGCGCCGAGACCTCGCCGATGACATAGGCCGTGATCGAGCCGATCGGCGGCAGGAAGACGTGCAGGTCCGGCCGCGTCACCAATTCGGGATACATGCCGCCGGTCTGCTCGAACAGCGTGCGGCGCAGTTCGTTCTCGCTGGTGCCGAAGCGCTCGGCGATACCCGGCAGATGCCAGACCGGGTCGATCGCGATCTTGGTGACGCTGACGTCGCCGGAGGCGTGCAGGATGTGGTCATCGGGCGCGAGCCTGTGGGCCGCCATCGCCGCCAGGATCTCGGGCAGGTTGAGCCGCGCCTTGGTGACCGCGATGGTCGGGCGGATGTCGATGCCCTCGCCGATCCACTGGCCGAAATCCTGCGCGACGCGATGGCCGAAGGGGTCCATCGAGACGATTTTTGCCGGTGCGAACCATTGCGGCTGCTCGGGGATCTCGGCGGTTGGATGGGTGTTGTGCAGGTCGGGACGCTGCGAGGGGTTCATCGCGCGGGCCGAGATCGCGAGCGCGCGATAGATCGAATAGGAGCCGCCATGGGCGCCGATGACGTTGCGGTCTCCCGGCGTCGTGGTCGAGGCGATGATCGGGCCGCGCTCGGCGACCGTCCCGGCGCCCCAGCGGATTGGAAAGCGCGTCGCGGCGCTGCCGGGCTCGGGGTGGGAGGTCAGCCGGATATGGGTCGTGCGGTTGGGAGAGCTCATCGCCGGGTCCGAAGCCATCAGAACGATAAAGGCCCCAGACATGCGCGCCCGGGGCCTTCAACCGAAGACTGTATCGTGACCGGCTCAGGGAGCGCCGTCAACCGCCCAATGCAGGGCGAGAGCCGTCAAAGTCGCGATTACCTTAGGGCATCGACATCGCCGCGGTTTGTGCAAGAGTAGATGTCGAGCGACCGTCAACACGAGCGAAAGCGAGCGCCGCATGGCCACCCAAGCCAAGGTCTACAGGGCTACGCCGACTCTCGAGCAGTGGAAGAAGGACAGCAGCGTCTCCCTTGCAAGGCGCAGCGATGACAAGATCCTGACCCGTATCGACACGTTGATCGACGAATACGGGAAATGCCAGGATGGTTACGTCAAGATTCAGCTCAAGGCCGATCTGTTCTTCACGCTCGACTACTGGCTGAAGGACGTCAAGCGCAATACATCAATGAGCAAAAATCGCACGCCGGCGATCTACGGACTCTATCAATTTACCGCCGAAACGCTGGCCCAGTCGCTGGGCACGACAGTCAATGTCCTGCCGGAGTATCTCGAGCGGCATTTCGGCCGCCGGTTGTCCTATCACGGCGAGCATCTCGACGTGCTGGGCCAAGCCGCGATCTATCTCAGTCGCGCCGAGGTCGACAAATACCGCCTGACCTTCCGCAAGGGGAAGGCCTACATGTTCACCTGGCCCGGCAAGGGGATCGAGGGCGCCGAAAAGAACGCCGGCGCGCTCAGCCTCGTGCTCGCCGATTCATCGACCGCGACCAGCCCCGTCTTCAACAAGTCGGCAAACTGGGGCGGGTTCGCCATGAGCATGGGCCGCGAGCTCTACATGGCCCGCCATCATTGCCGGAGAGGGTTCGGCGACGAGGGCAATTTCTATCACTCGTCCTATCTCGCCGGAGAGCCGGTGCTCTGCGCCGGCACCATCAAGATGAAGAACGGGATCATTGCCGAGATCTGCAACGACAGCGGCCATTACCGACCGGACGCGCGCAACTTCATCGGTTTCCTGCAGACGCTGCAGATGCACGGCGTCAACATCGCTTCGGTGGTGGTTGGCGATTATTCAGGCGCATTGCGCGCCAACGGGCATCATTTTCTGGCGGCGCAGGGCAACTGGGCGCGGGCGGCGCTGACGGGACAGGCCAGCGTCTTCGCCGCCAACGAAAACGCCAAGGCAAACTATGGCGGCGAAAAGCGCCACGAGCAGCAGATCATCGCGCGCATGTATCGTGAGGCCGTGGCCGCGGGTCTGGCGGGAGAATCGCGCGAGGAGCGGCAGTATTTCTGCGAGCGGCTGCAGGGCTTCATCAAGGTGGGGGCCAATGGGGCGACGAACCAGCCCTTCGCGCCATTCGTCAACACAACCTGGATGATGCAGGCGATCGACCGGTTCTACCGGCCAGCCCCCGCGCCGGTTCATCAGAAGCTCCCCCCACCGCCGGTTCCGGCGCGGCCCGGCTTCAACACTCCGGTTGCGGCGCGACAGCCGCTGAATCCCGGACGCAACCCGCCGCCTCCGCCCAAGCCCGGCCCGCGGCTCCCGCCGCGACCCTGAGGCCGCGGAGGGGGCCGCGCTTGCTCAGAACACGGCGAGATAGCGCAGCAGCGAGATGATGCCGATGACGATGACGATGATCTGGACGACGTTCTTGATCTGGCTGTCGAGCGGCAGCATCCGCACGAGATAGAGCACGAGGCCGATGACGAGAACCGTGATCAGCAGAGAAATGAGAATCGACATGAAATGAACCTTTGTATCGGCCGTGAGCCGGCCCCCCGGAGCCGATGCCGCGACGCATTCGCGGCACCCCAATCCGCTGACAGAACGTCGCAGGGTGGGAATTGGTTCCGTTGGGGTGGATTCTGAAGGCGAAGGGAGGGGGCGAGGCCAGGAGCCGCGACGGAGAACCCCTCTCCTGTAAGGAGAGGAGCAGGGGCGAGGTGTCGGCCCCTGGACCAGTGGATCGCACACCTATCAGCGCGCCCGCGGTGAGGTGACGGCAGCGGCGTCCAACGGCCGACCCCTCACCCTGCCCTCTCCCTACGGGAGAGGGTTCCCCGCGCTTTGCTCGTCAGGGGCTCAGCCCGCAATCCGCCCGAAATCAGCCACCGCGCGCGTCGCCTCGCGGAGCTGGTTGAGCAGCTTGAGGCGGTTGGCGCGCAGCGCCGGGTCGGGGTCGTTGACCGTGACCTTGTCGAAGAAGGCATCGACCGCGGGCCGCAGCTCGGCCAGCGCCGACATCGCGCCCTCGTAATCTTCGGCGGCGACGGCGCTTTCAGCCTTCGGCGTGGCCTGCGCGAGTGCCACGGCGAGCGCCTTCTCCTCGATCAGCCCGGCATTGGCGATGAGCTGGAGGTCGGCTGCGCCCGCGAAAGCGCCCTCGCCGTCCTTCTTCTCCTCGGCCTTGAGGATGTTGGCGGCGCGCTTGTAGCCGGCGAGCAGGCTCTTGCCGTCCTCGGTTTCGAGGAAGCGGGAGAGAGCATCAGCAGTCCGAATGATGATCGAAATCACTCTGACATTTGCCATGCCAGGCATCATAGTTTCGCGCCGAATACCTTGCCGCGAGACTGCATCGACCACGTCATGAGAGATGCCGCGATCGCGAAGCATGACCTTTAAGCGCTCGACGATGAAGTCGATTAGGTCAAAAGCGGCAACAGGCCCATCGACGGACGGCCATTTGTCGAACAACCGCATCAACAGCAGTTCGAGCTGAAGGCCATTCAGATTGTTCTCGTCGGCAATTCGACAGCCCCCCAGCGCCGCACGCCGCAGCGCGTAAGGGTCCTTGCTCCCCGTCGGCTTCTCGTCGATGGCCCAGAAGCCGACCAGCGTGTCGAGCTTGTCGGCGAGCGCGACCGCCACCGAGACCGGGTCGGTCGGGACGCGGTCGGAGGGGCCGAGCGGCTTGTAGTGCTCCTCGATCGCGGCGCAGACGGACGGGTGCTCGCCCTGAAGCTCCGCGTATTTGCGACCCATCAGGCCCTGCAGCTCGGGGAATTCGCCGACCATTTCGGTCGGCAGATCGGCCTTGGCGAGCTTGGCGGCGCGCTCGGCCAGAGCAGGATCGGCGCCGACGATGGGGGCGAGTTCGCGCGCCAGTGCCGCGATGCGCTGCACGCGCTCGCCCTGCGTTCCCAGCTTGGCATGGAAGACGACGCCGAGCCTGTCGAGCTTGGCCATGCGCTGGTCGAGCGGCTTGGCGAGGTCGAGGCCGAGCTTCTCGGCGCTGTCCTTGAGCGTATCGAGGTCGGGCAGGTTGCCCTTGTCGGTCGCGAAGAAATAGGCGGCGTCGGAGAGACGCGCCCGCACGACGCGCTCGTTGCCGGCGGTGATGGCCGCGCCGCCATCGCTGGCGATCAGGTTCGAGGTGAGGAGGAAGCGGTTGGCGAGGAGGCCGGTCGCCGGATCGCGCAGCACGAAGCATTTCTGGTTCGCCCGGATCGTGGCGCGGATGGCTTCGCCGGGGATCTCCAGGAAGCGCTCCTCGAAGGCGCCCATCAGCACGACCGGCCATTCGACCAGGCCTGCGACCTCCTCCAGCAAGCCCTCGTCCTCGACGAGTTCGAGCCCCTGCGCGAAGGCCAAAGTCTTGGCGTCGGCGAGGATGATCTCCTTGCGGCGGTCGGCATCGAGCACGACCTTCGCCTTCTCCAGCGAGGACACGTAGTCGTCGAAACGGCGCACGGGAATCGCGCCCGGCGCATGGAAGCGGTGGCCATAGGTGGTGTTGCCGGAGACGATGCCATCGACCTCGAAGGACACCACCTCGGGTTCCTCCGTCTCCGCGCCGAAGGTGCAGAGGATGGAATGCAGCGGGCGGACCCAGCGCAGGCTGGCACCGGCGCTCGATGCCTGGCCCCAGCGCATCGACTTCGGCCAGGGGAAGGACCGGATCACCGCCGGCACGATTTCGGCGATGGCGGCGAGGGTTTCCTGACCGGGCTTCTCGATGACGGCGATATAGCTGTCGCCCTTCTTGGGATCGCTGACGATCGTCGCCTGGTCGAGCGAGGTCAGGCCGGCCGCCTTGAGGAAGCCCTGCACGGCGGCATCCGGCGCGCCGACGCGCGGCCCTTTTCGTTCCTCGCGGACGGCCGAGCCGCGCACGGGCAGGCCCGCGACATGCAGCGTCAGCCGGCGCGGCGTGGCGAAGGCTTTTGCGCCCTCATAGACGAGTCCGCGTTCGACCAGCGCATCGGTGACGAGCTTGCGCAGATCGTCGGCCGCCTTGCGCTGCATGCGGGCGGGAATTTCTTCGGAGAAGAGTTCGAGCAGGAGATCGGGCATCAGTTGGCTCCCCCGCCCGCCGTCTTCAGCCAAGCGGCGCCGCAGGCCTTGGCGAGTTCGCGGACGCGCAGGATGTAGCTCTGGCGCTCGGTGACCGAGATCACGCCGCGCGCGTCGAGCAGGTTGAACATGTGGCTGGCCTTGATGCACTGGTCATAGGCCGGCAGGGAGAGCCTGTGGCGGCTGTCATTGGCGCCCTCGCCCGCTTCGCCAGCCGCCAGGAGCGCCTTGCACTCGGCTTCCGCATCCGAGAAATGACGGAACAGCATCTCGGTGTTGGCGTGTTCGAAATTATGCCGCGAGAACTCCTGCTCGGCCTGCAGGAAGACATCGCCATAGGAGATGCGGTCCTCGCCATCGCCGCCATTGAAGTTGAGGTCGTAGACGTTCTCGACGCCCTGGACATACATCGCCAGGCGCTCGAGCCCGTAGGTCAGCTCGCCGGCCACAGGCGCGCATTCGACACCGGCGACCTGCTGGAAGTAAGTGAACTGGCTGACCTCCATGCCGTCGCACCAGCACTCCCAGCCCAGCCCCCAGGCGCCCAGCGTCGGACTCTCCCAGTCGTCCTCGACGAAGCGGACATCATGCAAGGCAAGATCGACGCCGATGGCGCGCAGCGAGTCGAGATAGAGCTGCTGCAAATCCGGCGGCGACGGCTTCAGGATGACCTGGAACTGATAATAATGCTGCAGGCGGTTCGGGTTCTCGCCATAGCGGCCGTCCTTGGGGCGGCGCGAGGGCTGGACATAGGCCGCCCTCCAGGGCTTGGGACCCAAGGCGCGCAAAGTCGTCGCGGGATGGAAGGTGCCGGCGCCGACCTCCATGTCATAGGGCTGGAGCACGACGCAGCCGCGCTCGGCCCAGAAGCGCTGCAATGTCAGCAGCAGGCCCTGGAAGGAGCGGGTCGGGTCCATCGCGGGCGAGGCCGCGGCGGCGGATTGCGAAGCGAGGGCGGACACGATGTCGAAGCCTTCCAAAGGACGGGAATGGCCGCGTGCTTAGGGGTTGGCGGGGCTTTCGGTCAAGCGCGGGCGGCAACCGGAGCCGGACAGCTTCTGTTCATCCAAGGCGCGATAGCCTCCACTCCTCCGCTGGATTCGCGGCGTTCGGGGCGAGCGCTTGAGCCGAATCGGCGGTCCGACACGAGTAGGGAGTCCATCATGTCGTCATCCCCTATCCTGGCCGCCGCTTTTGGCGCGCTGGCCCTGGCCGCCTCGGCTTTCGCCGCGGCGCCTGCGACCGCCGCTCCGGTTTCGGCCGGCACGGTCCAGACCGTTGCGTCCGAAGGCGACCTCGTCCAGCAGGCGCAGTATTACGGCGCGCGCCGGTATGGCCCGCGCCGTTACTACGGCCGGCCGCGCTATTATGGCCGCCCGGTCTATCGCCCGCGCTGCTTCGTCACCCAGCGCCGCGTCTGGACCGGCTATGGCTGGGTCGTGCGCCCGGTGCGCGTCTGCCGCTGAGGCAGGGCGCAAGCCTGAACCTGGCCGCCCGGAGTTGGCCGCCGAGATGCGGCCGCAATCTGAAGACAAGCTGAACGGCGCGACATTGTGCCGTTCAGGTTCGGGAGCCTAAACCTGCCGCTCAGGACGGCGGTCGACCGCATAGCGGGAGCTGGCGGCGCCCCATCGAGGAGGATCAGATCCATGTTCCGCAAGACGCTTCTCGCCATCGCGACGGCTGCGAGCCTTGGTGGCCTGTCGCTCGCCGCGACACCCGCCAGCGCCGCGCCCGTCGCAGCCGGCCCGGCCGTCGCGGCCGAGGCCGGGCTGCTGCAGCAGGCGCAGTATTACGGCCCGCCGCGCTATTACGGGCCGCGGCGCTATGGCCCGCCGCGCTACTACGGTCGGCCCGGCTATTATGGCCCGCGCCGCTATTACGGGCCGCCGCGCTATTACGGGCCGCCGCCGCCGCTGTTCGTGCCGCCGGTGCCGTTCTATGGGCCGCGCTACCTCTACTGATCGGGCGCTGTCGCTGGCGACAGTCTGCCCCGGCCCCGGTGCAGCGCCTCGCTTTCGGGCGTGAAGCCGCCATCCGGCCCGTTGAGAACGAAAGCCGGCAGCAGCGCTGCCGGCTTTCTGCTGTTCAGGACGGCGCTCACGACGATGCGGATCGCCGGGCGGTCGGCCAGCGCATGGATCGGCCTGACCGCGACATCGCCGAAGCCGGTGGCCAGACAGCCGAGCACCTCGGCCAGCGCCTCGGCCCGGTGGATCAGCACGATGCGCCCGCCCGGCCGCAGCAGCCGGCGCGCCGCCCGCAACCACGGGTCGAGCCCGCCCTCGGTGACATGGGCGGCGCGACGGTTCGGCACGGGCGAGGCCTTGGTCTCGCGTGGCGGATAGAAGGGTGGGTTCATCGCGACGCAGGCGAAGCTCGCCGGGGCCAGGCCGAGGCTTGCCGCCGGGCCTGCGATGTCGCCGGTCACGACGCGGACGCGCTCGTCGAGGCCGTTCAAGCCGATGTTGCCGGCCGCCAGCGCCGCGAGGTCTGGGTCGCGTTCGAGCAGCACGACCGCCAAGGCCGGCTGCGCCAGCGCCACGGCCAGCCCGATCGTGCCGACACCGGCGCCGATGTCGAGCAGCGGGCCCTCGCCAAGATCCGGCACGGCGGCGGCGAGCAGGATCGCGTCGCTTCCGGCGCGATGGCCGCGCCGGGGCTGGCGCAGGACGAGCCGGCCGTCGAGCAGCCTGTCCTCGACGATCTCGCCCAGCCCCGGAGCTGGATCACTCATCGCGGAGCTCGGGCCCGAAGCCCGCCTCGGTCAACAAGGCGCGAGCGCGCCTGCGGTCGGCCTCGCGCACGAGCAGCCGGCGCGGGAAGGCGCCGATCATGCCCTCCAGCGCGCTGATGTGCTGGTCGGCGATCAGGCAATCCAGATTGGCCGAAGCCAGGAGCGCCTCGATGGCGCCGAGCAGGACGATGTCGTTGGTGCGGACGAGTTCATGCATCGCGCGATGGAGCCCATCCGGAGCCCGGCGCGCAAGCCCCTGCTTGCACGTTGCCGATCTCCCTGCGGCGTCATTGCCGGTTTGCGGGGGCTGGTCACGCATGCGACGGTTGTGGCAAGGCTTCATCGCGCTGCAAGCTGCGCTAAGCCGCCGGAGTGGATGATTATGGGCGTCGTCGTCGCGTTCGAAGACAAGGAAGCGGGCCAGGGCGCCGGCCAAGGGGCCGGTCCTGCCAGCATCGAGGCCCTGGTCGATCTGGTGCGCGCCGACATGGAGCGCGTCAACGCGATGATCCTGTCGCGGACCGGCTCCGACGTGACGATGATTCCCGAGGTCGCCAACCATCTGATCTCGTCGGGCGGCAAGCGCCTGCGGCCGATGCTGACGCTGGCGACGGCGGGTCTCTGCGGCTATCGCGGCGAGGGCCATGTCAAGCTCGCGGCCTCGGTCGAGTTCATGCACACGGCGACGCTGCTGCATGACGACGTCGTCGACCAGAGCGACATGCGCCGCGGCAAGCTCGCCGCCCGCATGCTCTGGGGCAACGAGGCCAGCGTCCTCGTTGGCGATTTCCTGCTCGGCCAGGCCTTCAAGATGATGGTCGAGGTCGGCTCGCTGCGGGCGCTCGACATCCTCTCGACGGCGGCCGCCGTGATCGCCGAGGGCGAGGTGCTGCAGCTCTCGGTCGCCAAGAACACGCAGACGACCGAGGACGAATATCTCGCCGTGATCCGGGGCAAGACGGCCGAGCTCTTCGCGGCTGCCTGCGAGGTCGGCCCCGTCATCGCCAACGGCTCCAAGGCCGATGCCGCCGCCTGCCGCAGCTACGGCCTCAATCTCGGCATCGCCTTCCAGCTGATCGACGACGCGCTCGACTATGGCGGCGTTTCGACCAAGCTCGGCAAGAACACCGGCGACGATTTCCGAGAGGGCAAGATCACGCTGCCCGTCGTGCTCTCCTTCCGGCGCGGCAACGATGCCGAGCGCGCCTTCTGGACGCGCACCTTGCAGGATGGCGAGATCCGCGACGGCGATCTCGAGGAAGCGCGCGCGATCATGAAGCGCCACCGCGCGCTGGACGACACGATCGAACGCGCCGAGCACTACGCCAAGATGGCCAAGGACGCGCTCGGCCTGTTCCCGGCATCGCCGATGAAGCAGGCGCTGAACGAGACCGTCGATTTCTGCGTCGCAAGGGCGCATTGAGGCGGGGTCACATTGAGCGGGGCGGCGCGGATGACCGTTTCGCTTCGGCCAACGCACTTCCATTCTCGCGAACCAACCGCGCCGTCATCCCGGACAAGCGGCGCAGCTCCGAGATCCATCCTCGGGCTCGGCGGCGCTCTATGATGGATCCCGGGGCAAGCCCGGGATGACGGTGGTGGTTCCCCAGCTTGCATCCCTGGCCGAACGCCGCAGACGCCAATAGCCCCGTCCGGCCAAACGCCGCGGGGTTCTCACACGAACGCTCCCGAAAGGGGATGCGCGGAGCCGGGTGGCGCGCGGGCTTTGCCGCGTGCCGATGTCGAGTGTCGATGTCGAGGTGTCGATGTCGAGGTGTCGATGCGACGCTGATCTCGCGCCGCCCGGCTCCGCGCGCGGGGATTTTGGGCGGCGACGGCTCCACGTCCCTGACGATGGGACGCAACGGCCGCTCCACCTCCGCAAGCCCCGCCCGCAACGGCAGAACCTCGCGAAACCCGCAACTCCACCCGGCCGCACGATGCCTCGCGACAGCCCCCTTGGTCGGGTGCAGCGCAGGGAGCATAGGCATGAGGTGGAGGCGCGGGGACAAGGGGGCGGGGTTATGCCCGCGAGAGCCGTTCAGGTTTCGGACCGAAGCCCCACGCTCATCTTGCCGTCACTTTCCAGGATGAAGAAGCTGGCATCCTCGACGGCCCTTCCTCCGGCCGCGCGGATTGCACCGGCAGCCTCATCGCGCGTGACACGCTCGGACCGCAGCGCGGCATCACAAAAGTCGCCATTGCGGATCAGCAGGCTCTGCTCGGACCGAACGAGCTTGGCGAAGCCCTTCCAGCGGACCGAAATGAACGCGACGGAATACTGCATCGCAATCAGCAACGCCAAAGCGGCCGCGCCCTCGGCGAGCGCGATCGATTCCAGAAGAAGGACGGCCGACAGGGTCGATCCGAGCGCGACTGTCACGACCAGATCGAAGGCGTTCAGCTTGGCCAGCGTTCGCTTGCCGGACAGCCGCAGGAACGCCACGAGCACGACATAAGCCAGCACACCGACGAAGAGCGTCCTGACGACGGCCTCCCCGTTCTGAAACAGCATGCCTTGCCAGTTCATGCGTCAGGCCCCCGCCAAGGGCGTTCACGACTCCTTGACGCCGTCGCGCGGCAGCCTCTGAGCCTCGCGATCGTCCTTGGCGTCCGTGCCCAGACCGAGACCGCGACCGGCGCTGTCCTTGCCCTTGGCGCCGCCGAGGTCGAAGCCAGGACGGTTGGTCTCCGCGTCCTGCTTTGCCTTGTCGGCCTCGATGAGGGGCTGCGGCTTGATCTTGTCCGTGCTCATGAGGATTGCTCCTCGCTGTCTGGCCTGGGTCGCCGGTTCGCCGGCGTGTCCTTGTATTCGTCGATTTGCACGCCCTTCCCGTCGAGGCCCTGGTCGGGTGGTCGCTGGGCCTTGTCGCGATTGCTGAGGATGTCGTTCTTGCGGACGTCCTCGTCCTGCAATTCGGTCATGGCGCCGGTTCCGCTGGACTGTCCTGCTGGCATGGTAGCCTCCCTTTTCGGCTCCGCCGGAGCGGAGCGACATAGGAGCAACCCCTCAACCACCGAAAAGCTCCGTGCGCCCTCGGACGGCCGCGATCCCCAGCCCGGGATCACTCCTGCCCGACCTGCGCCGCCAGATCGCGCAGGATCGCGAGGTCATGCTCGAGGGTCAGGCCACGGCTCGCGCGTTGCAGGGCAAGCTTCGAATGGCGGGCGGCATTTTCGGCGAATTCGGCGGGCCCGAGCCGCGACAGGACCAGCATCGCCTTCTGCAGCCTGACGCCGACTTCGACGACGCCGGCGCCATCCCTTGCGATCGGGGTGAAGAGATCGTCGAAGAGATCATCCAGTCCGATCGGCGGGATATTCACGCGGGGGAACGCCATCTCCTGCTGCGGATCGGCGGGTTCGGCCGAGATCGCGAGGATGCGGACCGCCCGGCCGATGACGTCGATCGCGGTGCCGGGATCGTTGATGCCCGGCGACAAGGCGCGCGAGGCGATCTCGGACAGCACGGAGGCACCGAAGCGCGGGTCCTGATCGAAGGAACGGACATCATCGATCGTGTAGCAGGCGCGGATCTCGCTCTCCTTCTCGGCGACGTCGAGACCCTCGGCAAAGGCGATCGGATCGACCGGCGTGACGAAGGCGCCCGGCGTCGCGCAGACATGGATCCGCCCCTTGCCGCCCTCGGCGATGTCCGACAGGGCCCCGACATCGAGATGCTGAACATAGCCGATCTTGGCGGCGTAGATCGGCCGGGCCGAGGCCGGGATATCGGCAGGCGGGCACCCGCCCATATGCGGCTGCTCGCAATGCAGGCGCATCGCCTCGGTCGCCGCCTTTTCGACGCGCGCCGTCGTCTCGGTGACGCGGCCCAGACGCGAGAGATGGTCGATCCAGCGCAGCAGCGTCACCACGATCAGGATGATGACCCCGGCCGTGACGACGAAGAGGACGACGCGCCCGGTGCTGCCATAGGCGCCGGTGCTCAAGGCGATGATGCCGACCAGGCTGTAGAGGAACGAGCCGATGAACGTCGCCAGCACGTTCTGGGTGGTGGTGTCCTCCATTACCAGCTTGGTCGCGCGCGGCGTGACGTTGCTGGTCGCCGCCGCATAGGCCGCGACCATCGTGCTGAGCGAGAAGGTCGTGACCGCCAGCATGCTCGAGGCGATGATGCCGAGCACGTTGTCGACGGCGTCGGCGCCGATCTTGGTCGGCAGGTCGCTCGGGATGTAGGGCGCGAGCACGATCGCCGCCAGCGCGGTGACCACCGCCAGGATCGAGAACAGGCTGGCGCGGAACCACATCCGCCGCGTGATCTGGGAGACATGCCACAGAAAGCGGGAGGTCATGATGGGTCGCGTTTCATGCAGGGGCATCCGGGAGTGCAGAGCTGAAAGACCTTGGCGTCACTAACGCAGCGCCCGCTCGAGGGTTGCGTTGCCTGCGGGAGACATGCGGCAGCCGTCGATCGCCAACGGTCGCCGCCCGCTTCACCGCAGCAACGTCGGCTTCACCCACCAGTCGCTCTGCTCCCGCGCCAGCGCCCTCCCCGCGGCCGCGCTCTGGCCGCAGTCGTCGAAGAGCGCGAAGCAGGTCGCGCCCGAGCCGGACATGCGGGCGAGGCGGCAGCCGGGCTGGGCACGCAGTGCTGACAACACCTTGTCGATAACGGGCGCGACCTGGCGGGCCGGGGCCTCGAGGTCGTTGCCGCTTTCGGCGAGCGCCGCGATCAGGTCGGCGGCCGATCTCGGAACCGCTCCCATCGAGCCGCGCGTCATTGCGAGCGCAGCGAAGCCATCCAGGGGGGCGTCGAGCGCTGCCGCTCCTGGATGGCTTCGCTGCGCTCGCAATGACGGTTCGGCCTGGTCCTCATAGGTGGCAGGCAAGGCTGGCGGCAAACCCAGTGCCCGGAACACCGCCGCTGTCTCTACGGCTACGCCGGGATTGACCAGCAGCGCAAACAGCGGCGGCAGCGTCAAAGGCGGCCCGAGACGCTCGCCGATGCCGGCCATGATGCGGGCGCGCGAGGCCAAACAGACCGGCACATCGGCGCCGACGCTGGCCGCCGCGCGCAGCAGGGCGGGATCGTCCGGCGCCAGGTCGTTCAGCCGCGCCAGCAGGCGCAGCGCGCCGGCCGCATCGGCCGAGCCGCCGCCTATCCCTGAGGCCACCGGCAGGCGCTTGACGAGATGGAAGCGGCCGGTGCGCAGTTGACATCTCGTGCCGGCCAGTTCGGCGGCGAGCGCGCGGGCCGCGCGCAGGATCAGGTTGGTGTCGTCGACGGCCAGGCCATCTCCGCGCGGACCACTGATCGCCAGGCCGAGAGCGGGGCCGGGTTCGAGCGAGAGCGCATCGCCTGCCCCGGCGAAGGCGACCAGGCTTTCAAGCTCATGATAGCCGTCGGCGCGGCGGCCGAGCACGCGCAGGGTGAGGTTGACCTTGGCGCGAGCCCGGGTGGTCAAAAGGGCGTCAGGCTGCAACACGACAGCCATCCCCGACTGCAAAGATCATCTCGGAATACGGGGGCCCCGGATTGCCATCACCAGCGCCGTCATTCCGGGCACAGCGCAGCGAAGACCCGGAATCCATCATGGGGCGCCGTCGTGTCCTATGATGGATTCCGGATCGGCGCCGCTTCGCGGCTTGTCTGGAATGAGGGAGAGGGCGTCATGGCCGGGGTCGAGGCGACGCTCAGCCGCCGTCCTTCTTCGGTTCGGCCGGATCCTTCGGCTCGACCGCGTTGGCGTTGGGGCCGTCCTCGATGCCGCGCTCGATCTTGCGCTTGATCTTGACCAGATCGTCGGGCTCGGGGTTGAGGTCGCGGGCGTGGTTCCACTGGAAACCGGCCTCGAGCTTGCGCCCGGTCTTCCAATAGACGTCGCCGAGATGGTCGTTGATCACCGGATCGGAGGGGCGCAGTTCCATGGCGCGCTCGAGCTCGCGCACCGCTTCGGCATAGCGACCGAGGCGGTAATAGGCCCAGCCGAGCGAATCGGTGATGTAGCCGTCGCGTGGACGCAGCTCGACGGCGCGGCGCAGCATGTCGAGCGCCTCGTCGAGCTTGAGATGCTGGTCGACCAGCGAATAGCCGAGATAGTTCAAGACCAGCGCGCGCTCGCGGCCGAGCGGCTCGGGCAGGAGTTCGAGCGCCTTGCGCAGATCCGCCTCGGCCTCGGGCCAGCGCTTGATGCGCTCGCGGGCGATGCCCCGGAAATAGAACAGATCCCAGTTGGCGCGGCCCGGCGAGGCGAGCTTGGCGATCGCCTTGTCGTAGGTATCCGCGGCCTCCTGGAAGAGCTTGCGCGAGCGATAGATGTTGCCGAGCGCCGAGAGCGCGTCGATGTCGTCGGGCCGCTCGGCGATCAGGCCCGTGAGGTGCTTCACCGCCTCCTCGGACTTGCCGAGATTCTCCAGCGCGAGTCCGGCCTGGATCTCGGCATTGGCCCGCAGCGGCGAGGTCGTCGGCATCTTCTCGTAGACCGCGACCGCGTCCTCGGGCTGGCGCGCGCGCTCCAGGATGTCGCCCAGCGTCAGGATCGCGAGGTCGTGATTGGGATCGAGATAGATCGCCAGCCGCAGATAAAGCAGCGCTGCCGCCTCGTCGCCCTGGCGGTTGCCGGCGCTGGCGAGCCCATAGAGCACTTCGGCCGCGCCCTGCTGGGCGTTGCCGACCTGGCGCACCGGGGCCTGCTTGGCGGCGACCTTGGCGAGGCCGTCGCGGACGATCGGGTGATTGGGCAACAGCCGGTCGAATTCGGCATAGGTCGCGGCCGCAGCGTCGAAATCGCCGTTGCGCGCCTGCATGCGGGCCCAGAGATCGACCAACCGCAGCGTCGTCTTCTCCGAATCATAGGCGCTCTTCAGGCGCTTCTCGGCATCGGCCTTGCGGCCGGCTGCATCGAGAATGAGGCCGGCGTGATAGTCGCGGAAGAGGTTGTAGGAGGCCTCGCCCTTCAGCCGCTCCAGCGTATCGACGGCGCGGGTCGCCTGGCCCGAGCCGAGATAGGACCAGGCCGTGAGCAGGGTCGCGGTGATGTCGGCCGCACGCCCGCGACCGCCGCGCTGGAGATGGTTGCGGGCGGTCTGGTAGCTCTTCTGCTTCAACGCGCGGATGCCCACGGCGAGTTGCGCCAGGCCGTTGCTGGGATCGCGCTGGATCAGCTTGTCGGCGGCGCGAAAGGCGTCCGGCATCGCGCCATCGGCCAGAAAGGCGACGAAAGCGCGCTCCAGCAGGTCGTTGTTCTGCGGATCGCCCTTGATTGCCTCGCGCAGATAGACCGACGCCGCGCCGAGATCGCGCCCGGCTCCGGCGACGATCGCCGCGAGGTAATTGCCCTCGAGGCTTTCGGCCGTATCGAGCTGGTCGTTCGTGCGGGGAGTCGCACCTTGCGCCGCCGCGCCGACCGGCAAAGCCAGCAGCAACGCCAAGGCAGCCGCCGTGATCGGGCCACGGCTCTTCATTCCAAATACCACGACTGCCATTCTCCCTCGGTCCGCCGCCACGATCGTCGCGGGAGGCGTGGTCATTTCAGCGCGACCGTGACCGCTTCGCGTAGTGGTGCAAGATGGCCGTTTCCAGGCAGGCGGGCAAGCCGTCCGCCGCCCGAAAGGCGCCGCTTCGTAGCAGGCGCGCCACAGTGAGGCGAAACCGTGCGCCGCCGCAGCGTCGCCAAGCATTCGTTATCGATCGATCAGGGATTGCGGCGCTACTGTGCTTGTGTCGCACCTCGATCACGACGATTCGAACAGGATCATTCCAATGAAGAAGCTCGTTCTCAGCGTTGCCGCTGTTGCTCTGCTTGCCGGTTTTGCGGCCGGTTGCGCCCAGCCGGAGAAGCCGGCCCCGGCCGTGATCCGCAAGGGCTGATCCGGCCCTCGCGGCCGATCCTGCTGTTGCCATGAAAAAGGGCGTGCCGAGACCGGCACGCCCTTTTTTCGTTGGGCTTGCGGTGCAGGCCGCGATGATCGGCCGCATCACATATTCGCGTAGCCGGGACCGCCACCGCCCTCGGGCACCGTCCAGGTGATGTTCTGGGCGGGGTCCTTGATGTCGCAAGTCTTGCAGTGGACGCAGTTCTGCGCGTTGATCACGAAGCGCGGCTCGGTCTTCGCCTCGGCGTCCTTGTAGACCACCTCATAAACGCCCGCCGGGCAGTAGAGCCGCGCCGGCTCGCCATAGATCGGCAGGTTGCTGTCGATCGGGATCGAGGGATCGGTCAGCTTCAGATGCGCCGGCTGGTCCTCCTCGTGATTGGTCGAGGACAGGAAGACCGATGAGAGCTTGTCGAACGAGATCTTGCCGTCGGGCTTGGGATAGACGATCGGCTTGACCTCGCTCAGCGGCTTGAGCGTCGCGTGGTCGGGCTTGCCGTGCTTGAGCGTGCCGAAGGGCGACCAGCCGAAGAGCTGGTTCAGCCACATGTCGATGCCGCCGAGCCCGATGCCGAGCAAGGTGCCGTATTTCGACCAGAGCGGCTTGACGTTGCGCACGGGCTTCAGATCGGCACCGATGGCTGAATCGCGCCAGCTCGTCTCGATCTCGACGACCTCGTCATGCGAGCGCCCGGCCGCCAGCACAGGCACCAGCTTCTCCGCCGCCAGCATGCCGGAGACGATGGCGTTGTGGCTGCCCTTGATGCGGGGAACGTTGACGAAGCCCGCCGCGCAGCCGATCAGCGCGCCGCCCGGGAAGGTCAGCTTCGGCACCGACTGCCAGCCGCCCTCGGTGATCGCACGCGAGCCGTAGGAGAGGCGCTTGCCCCCCTCGAACAGGTCGCGGATCAGCGGATGGGTCTTGAAGCGCTGGAACTCGTCGAAGGGCGAGAGCGTCGGGTTGGTGTAGTTGAGATGGACGACGAAGCCGACCGTGACCAGGTTGTCGTCGAAATGGTAGAGGAAGGAGCCGCCGCCGGTGTCGCCGCCGAGCGGCCAGCCGAAGGAGTGCTGCACGCGTCCCTTGTGGAACTTCTCCGGCTTGACCTGCCAGATTTCCTTCAGGCCGATGCCATATTTCTGCGGCTCGCGGCCCTCGTCGAGGCCGAATTTGCGGATCGCGATCTTCGACAGCGACCCGCGCGCGCCCTCGCCCAGCAGGGTGTAGCGACCGCGCAGTTCCATGCCGCGGGTGTAGCGTTCCGAGACCGTGCCGTCCTTGGCGATCCCCATGTCGCCGGTGGCGATGCCGGCGACCGAACCATCCTCATTGTAGAGCAGTTCGGCGGCGGCAAAGCCCGGATAGATCTCGACGCCGAGCGCCTCGGCCTGGGCCGCGAGGTATTTCGTCACTAGCCCGAGAGAGCCGACGAAATTGCCGTGGTTGTTCATCAGCCTGGGCATGCCGACATTCGGCAGGCGGATGCCGTTGGGCTCGGTCAGGAAATAGAAGATGTCCTCGCTGACCTCCGTCGTCAGCGGGCGGGCCTCGTCCTGGCGCCATTCCGGCAGGAGCGCGTCGAGACCCGAGGGATCGATCACCGCGCCCGACAGGATATGCGCGCCAACCTCGGCGCCCTTCTCGACGACGACGACCGAGATGGCCTCGTCGAGCTGCTTGAGACGGATCGCCGCCGACAATCCAGCGGGACCGGCACCGACGATGACGACGTCGTAGTCCATGCTCTCGCGCGGTTCGGCCTGTGCCTGTTCGAGATCCATCCTGCCCTCCCGAAGGCCCGCGCCGGCCTGAACGTCAATTAGTTTACATATGAACTATCTTGCCTGCCCGTTCAAGACGGGCAAGACGACAGTCTGGAAACCCTCTATCCAAGCGCGCGTTCCAATTTGCAACCGCATCGGCTCGCGAAGTGCCATGCAGCCGTGGTAGACAAGCCCGGATGTCCCTGACCACAGCGCCCGACCCCGCCGAGATTGTCGCCTGGTATGCCGATATGGGCATCACCGAGGCGCTCGATGAGGCGCCGCACGACCATTTTGCTCAGTCCGCGCAGGTCGCGCCGCAACCGGCCGCGAGCGATGCGCCGCGCCCCCGCCCCATGCTGCCGCCGCGCCCCGGGCAAACAGCCGCCGCCGTGGCGCGCCCGAACGCCGCCGCCGCGACCGCGCCCGACGACGCCACGGTCACAGCCAAGGCGCTGGCGCAGGAGGCAACCACGCTCGACGCGCTGAAGGAGGCGCTGGCGCTGTTCGAGGGCTGCGCCCTGAAGGCGACTGCAAAGAACCTGGTCTTCGCCGACGGCAACCCGGCCGGGCGCGTGATGATCGTCGGCGAGGCGCCGGGCGCCGACGAGGATCGCGTCGGCCTGCCCTTCGTCGGGCGCTCGGGCCAATTGCTCGACCGGATGCTGGCCGCCATCGGGCTGAGCCGCAAGGACGACGTCTACATCGCCAATCTCCTGCCCTGGCGGCCGCCGGGCAACCGCACGCCGACGCCGCAGGAGGTGGCGATCTGCCTGCCCTTCATCCAGCGCCAGATCCAGCTCGCCGACCCCGACATCCTGGTCTGCGTCGGCGGCCCCTCGGCGCAGGGGCTGCTCGGGCTCACCGGGATACTAGCCTCGCGCGGCAAATGGCTGGAGTACGACACCGGCAAGCGGCGCATCCGCGCCATCGCGACGCTGCACCCGGCCTATCTGCTGCGCCAGCCGCTGCAGAAGCGCCTCGCCTGGCGCGACCTGCGCGCGCTGAAGGCGGCGCTCGAGACACCTCGGTGAGCTGAGTGCCTGGCTGAACCGATTCCGACGCCATGCGTTAGCAGCGCTTGAGTTCCGCCCGTCTCTCAACGAGATTGCCTGCAACGAGATAGCCTGCAACGAGATTGCACGACATCCGAGCCCAAGATTGAGCTCCAAGGATCCGACGCCATGCAGTGGGAAGACTATCGCCAGTCCGACAATCTCGAGGACCGGCGCGGCGGCGGTGGCGGCGGCGATTTTGCCGGACTGCCGGGCGGACGCGGCGGTCTGGGCATCGGCACGATGGTCGTGCTCGGCCTCGTCGGCTGGGCGCTCGGCATCGATCCGCGCCTGCTGATCGGCGGGGCGGAGCTGATCGGCGGCATCGGCGGGCGGCAGGCGCCGACGCAGGAGACGCGACGCTCGGCCGGGCCACCGGCGGACGAGATGGGCCGTTTCGTTTCGGCCGTGCTGGCGCAGAACGAGGATGTCTGGTCGAAGCTTCTGCCGCAGCAGGCCAACATGCGCTACGAGCAGCCACGCCTCGTGCTGTTCGACCGCACGACCAGTTCGGCCTGCGGGCGGGCGCAGTCGGCGATGGGTCCGTTCTATTGCCCGCCCGACAAGCGGGTCTATCTCGACACCTCCTTCTTCCAGGAGATGCAGCGCAAGCTCGGCGGCGGCGGCGATTTCGCCTATGCCTATGTCATCGGCCACGAGGTCGGCCACCACATCCAGAACCTGATCGGTATCCTGCCCAAGGCGAACCAGCTGCGCGAGCGCTCCTCGGAGCGCGACGCCAACGCGATCTCGGTGCGCATCGAGCTTCAGGCCGATTGCTTCGCCGGCGTCTGGGCGCACAACATCCAGGCGATGGGGCGGATCGACCAGGGCGACATAGAGGAAGCGATGAAGACCGCCGCCGCGATCGGTGACGACATGCTGCAAAAGGCCTCGCGCGGCCAGGTCGTGCCCGATTCCTTCACGCATGGCTCCTCGGCCCAGCGCCAGCGCTGGTTCAATACGGGCTTCAGGACGGGATCGATGCAGAGCTGTGACACGTTCAAGGCGCAGCAGCTTTAGGGATGGGCGCCCGGGTTCGCGCCGAAAGCCGGCAAACGCGCAGCTCGACAGACCTTGCGATGGCGTCCGCCGTCGAACCTTGTGGTCGTATTCCGTTCCATCACCGTGGTTCAAACGTCTGGTGGACGCGACCTCAGCGGCACCAGAAGCGCGCTCCCGACAGGGAGCGAATTTTCGCTCTTACCTTAGGGGACAGGCCCGTCGATTGGGTGTAGCCTTCGTCCAACGGACCAGACCAGAAGGGCCGGCAGGGAGCGAGCTATGCAAAAAATCATTATGGCGATCTGCCTGGTCGGCAGTTCAATGACCTTCATTCCGACAGAGGCGAGTGCCGTCGTCTGCGCTCGCGGCGTCGTCCGCGCCGGCTGCGTGTCCGCCGGTGGCGCCGTGGCAGTCCGCCGTCCGGTCGCTGTCGCGCCGAGGGCGGTGGTGGTCGCCCCGCGAGCGGTGGTTGTTACCCCCAGGCGCGCCGTAGTGAGGCGGCCGGTTCGCTACTGAAACAACTGCTCTTAAGAACCAGGAGAATTCCGATGCTGAAGCAGATGAGCATGGTCGTCGCGATCGCGCTGGCGGCGGGGGTGGCAGGCTGTGCGACCACCCCAACGGTGACCAGTCAAACCGTCATCGTCGCGGGCGTCGGCCCCGTCGAAGTCGAGCAGATGAATGTCGAGATCGTCGACGTGGAGCCCGCCGAGCGCATCGTTCGCGTCCGGCAAGGCCGCAATACATGGCAGGTCGCGGTGCCGGAGGTGTTCGGCAATCTGCAGAATATCAATGCTGGTGACCGGGTCGAGATCCGGCGCGTCGAAGGGGTGATCCTCGGGGCCAGGCGTGCGCGCAAGGGCGCCCAGCCGAGCATCGTCTACACGGAGACGGTCAGCGATCCGTCCTTCCAGAACCTGCCGGACAAGTTCGTCGTGCGGACGCTGACGCTGACGGCGCGATTCGAGAGTTTCGATCCGGCGACGCGCATCGTGAATTATGTCGGGCCGGCGGGGCCGCGGACCCATATGGTGGCCGATCCCGTCATCCAGAACGATCTCAGGCGCCTCAGGCGCGGCGACATGGTCCAGCTGACCTTCGCCGAAGCCTTCCACTTCCAGAAGTACTGAGCGGCAGCGTATCCGTCGGCGCCCTGGGAACGTTTCGACCGACGGGACCCGTTGGCGTGACGAAAGAGCGATAGAAGCAGTGGGCTGGAGCCTTTGAACGATCCATCGGGATCGAACCAGGCTCCAGCCTCGCGCTTGAACAGCCTTGGGACCCGCGCCCTCGTTCGGCCGTCCCGTGGCGGCGAGAACCCGCAACGCACGAGATCACGATGACATTGTCCGGCGGCTGCAATTGTGGACAGGTTCGCTACGAGCTCGTCGGCGAGCCCATCCGCGTCGGCATCTGCCATTGCGAGACCTGCCGGAAACATTCTGGCTCGGCCTTCTCCTTTTACGGGATCTGGCCCAAGGCCAGCGTCGCGCTGTCGGGCGAATTGCGCTGCTGGCAAAGCCGGGCGGGCGGGGACCGCTTCTGCGCGACATGCGGCTCGTCGCTGTTTTGCTGGGATGACGATTCCGACCAGATCGAAATCAAGCTCGGCACATTGGACAGCCCGCCGAGCGCGCTCGTGCCGGCCTATGAACTCTGGACGATCCGGCGCGAGCCTTGGCTGGCACACTTGGAGGGCGCGGAGCAGCACAGGCGTGACCGGCAGGATTCCAGGGCCTGACACCGGCGCCCGCGCGGGATGGACTGGAGCCGTCCTGATCCCAAAAGCCTCCGCCTCAGCCCCCGGCCCGCTCACGCCTGACCGACAGCCGGCGCGGCGCGGCGCCCAGCCGGCCGGCGAGCACATGGCCCTTGGGCACGATCAAACCCGGACGCAGGCGGCGGGGGCCGAAGGAGATGCCGGCGCGCTCGCGCAGCGAACCGGCGACGCCGCGCAGCGGGATCAGGGCCGGCGTGTCGGGCGCGAGGATCAGATGGCGCTCGACGGCCTGGGCCCAATGGGGCTGCGGCACATCGCCTGCATCGAGCAGGAACAGCCAGTCGCCGCGCGCCTGGGCCGCCCCGAGATGCCAGCCCTCGGCTCCGCCAGCACGCAGATAGCTCGCGCCCGTCGCATCGGCGAGGCGCTCGATATCGGCGTGGCCGACGGCGTCGATCACCACGGCATGGCCGAGGAAACCGTCCGCCACGGCGGGAATCAGGACAGAGAAAGTCGCGGCGAGCGCCTCAGTCGAGCCGCCGACGCGGATGACCGCTGTAAGCATGCCATCCCTTATGGCGCAGCGCAGCATGTCGCAATCCTGTCACTTGCAATTCGTTCTCTTTATGTTCACATAGATCATCACGGAAACGGCCGATTCCCGGCGATTTTCAGGGATGGTTCAGCGCCATGCGCCAGAGCAGACCCTCTTCACGAACGATTCCAGCCCAGCCGCTGAAGCGACATGGCAGCGCGCCGATGTCGATTTCCGCGCGGGTCGCGCCTGTTGAGCCCCTCGCCTATGCCGGGCACCGCATCGACCCCGAGCGGCGGCGCGGACGGGGCGCCACGATCAATCCCGGCGGGCGCTTCGAGTCCGAGCAACGCATTGCCGAAGATGACGGCTGGGGGTCGCTGGGCGAATTGCCGCCGTTCAAGACGGAGGTCGCGGTCGAGAAAGCGCGGACGATCATCACGAAGAACGATTCGCCCGACATCTCGTTTGATCGCTCGATCAACCCCTACCGCGGCTGCGAGCATGGCTGCGTCTACTGCTTCGCGCGGCCGACGCATGCCTATCTCGGCCTCTCGCCGGGGCTCGACTTCGAGAGCAAGCTGACCGCGAAGCCCGATGCCGCGCTGCTGCTTGAGAAGGAGCTGTCGGCAGCCTCCTACCAGCCGCGCACCATCGCGATCGGCACCAACACCGACGCCTATCAGCCGATCGAGCGCAAGCTCAGGATCATGCGCCAGATCCTCGAGGTGCTCGCCCGGTTCAACCACCCGGTCGGCATCGTCACCAAATCGGCTCTGGTGCAGCGGGACATCGACATTCTCGCCCCAATGGCGGCCAAGGGGCTGGCCAAGGTCGCGATCTCGGTGACGACGCTGGACCCGCAGGTCTCGCGCGGCATGGAGCCGCGCGCCGCTTCGCCCGCCAAGCGGCTGGAAACGATCAAGGCGCTGTCGGATGCGGGCATCCCGGTCACCGTGCTGGTCGCGCCGATCATCCCCGCAATCAACGAGCACGAGATCGAGCGAATCCTCGACGCGGCCAAGGCGGCCGGCGCCCGCGAGGCCGGCTATGTGCTGCTGCGGCTGCCGCTGGAAGTGAAGGACCTCGTGCAGGACTGGCTGCTCACCCATCACCCCGACAAGCTGCGCCATGTCGTCTCGCTGATCCGCTCGACCCGCGATGGCAAGGATTACGACGCGAACTGGGGGCAGCGCATGGTCGGATCGGGCCCCTATGCCTGGATGATCGGCCGGCGCTTCGAGATGGCGGCCGAGCGGCTCGGCTTCAACGGCGCGCGGACGCGGCTGCGCAGCGACCTGTTCCTCAAGCCAGAGAAGCAGAAGGCACAGCTGAGTTTGTTTTGAGGCGGCTCCTCATCGCGTTCGCGGTCAGGCGGCGACCTCCAGAGGCCTTGCCCGCTCGATGCGAGCCATCTCCTCGGGGGAATGCAATGTCTCCCAGAGATCGGTTCGGCGCTGCACATTGAGCCAGAACTCGGCGGAATTGCCGAAGACGCGGGCGAGGATGAACGCGGTCGCGGCCGTGAGGCCACGGCGATCCCGGCAAAGTTCGTTGACATGCTTTCGCGGCACGCCCATCGCCTGCGCCAGCCTGATCTGCGTCAGCCCCAGCGGCCGCATGAACTCCTCGACCAGGATTTCACCGACTGTGGCTGGTTTGCGTTTCGTCGTCAGCATGGTCCACCTATCGATAGCTGTGGTCGTCGAGATATAGGCCGCGCGCTTCGCTGAGGCCGCCGTCCCATTCAAAAATCAGTCGCCATTGCTGGTTGACCCGGATGCTGTGCAGGCCATCCAGCGCTCCCCGCAGTTTCTCGAAATGGTTGCTGGGCGGCACGCGCAAATCCGCGTCTGTGACGGCATCGTCAATCATCTGAAGCTTACGAAACAGACGCGCCTCGATATCGGGAGGAATCTGCTTCGCGTGAACATCATCGATGAAAAAGGCGCGCAGCCAGCCATCCCGAAAACTGACGATCATGTCCTTCTCCGCTCAGAAGACATGTACCATGTCATGGGTCACATTTCAAGGCTGGTTCGTTACGCCCGCTCCCCTGGTTGCACCCACCGCCTTGGCGGCATAAGCCCCGCGCATGACCGCCACCTTTCATCGCGAGACGCAGGCCATCGCCCGTGGCCTGTGGCCGCTCGCCGGGGTCGACGAGGTCGGGCGCGGGCCACTGGCCGGGCCTGTCGTCGCGGCGGCCGTCATTCTCGATCCGCAGACCGTGCCGGCGGGGCTCGACGATTCGAAGAATCTCAGCGCCGCTCGGCGCGAGGAGCTTTTCGCGATCATCGCGCAATCGGCGCTCGCCATCGGCGTCGCCAGTGCCACTGCGGCGGAAATCGACACCATCAACATCCGCCAGGCGACGCTGCTGGCGATGCGGCGTGCCGTGGCGGCATTGGCGCTGCAGCCGGCGTTTGTTCTGGTCGATGGCAACGACCCGCCCGCGTTCGGCTGTCGGTGCGAATCCATCATCGGCGGCGATGCGCAGATCGCCTCGATCGCAGCGGCCTCGATCGTCGCCAAGGTGACACGGGATGCGATGATGGCGCGGCTATGCCAGCGCTACCCGGCCTATGGCTTCTCGGCCCATGCCGGCTACGGCACGGCGCGGCATCGCGCGGCGCTTCTGGCGCATGGCCCCTGCCCCGAGCACCGGTTCTCGTTTGCGCCGGTGAAGGGCGTCTGGCGGCGGTGATACGGGCTCGTCATTCTCGGGCGCAGCGCAGCGCAGACCCGAGACGCTCTGGCAGGAGATGCTCGGGTCAGGCCCGAGCATGACGCTGCGAACGCCCTCCCGACCATTAACCCGACATTAGGAATTCGCCTTATCCGCCAAGGGGCTGGGCAAAAACTGCAGCCCCAAAACGAGACGCATTTTTTTCATCGCGGAAACCCGGCTTTTACCCTGTCCCCGCAATATCGCGACTGTTGAAGTTGCGTAACGGTCTTGGGTCGACATGGGTATTTTGCGTACCGGGACCACCAGTGCCGCCGTCCGGATTCAAGTTCCGCGTACCGGACGGCCCGCACTGGACTCCCGGATGAAGGCCAAGCGCCTTCTCGAGAAAACCGGACTTTCCGAGGTCGGCGGCCTTCCGCTGGCACTTCCGCTCGACCAGATTCTCGTCGGCGACTGCATCGCGGCGATCGATCGCCTTCCGGCCGCGAGCGTCGACCTCGTCTTCGCCGATCCGCCCTATAATCTCCAGCTCGGCGGCGATCTGCGCCGGCCCGACGACAGCCTCGTCGATGCCGTCGACGACGATTGGGACAAGTTCGCTTCCTTTTCCGAATACGACGCCTTTACCCGCGCCTGGCTCACCGCCTGCCGCCGCGTGCTGAAGCCCGACGGCGCGCTGTGGGTGATCGGCAGCTACCACAACATCTTCCGCGTCGGCTCCATCCTGCAGGATCTCGGCTTCTGGATGCTGAACGACATCGTCTGGCGCAAGGCCAACCCGATGCCGAATTTCCGTGGCCGGCGCTTCACCAACGCGCATGAGACGCTGATCTGGGCGGCGCGCGGCGAAAGCTCGAAATATACCTTCCATTACGAGGCCCTGAAGGGCGGCAATGACGACCTGCAGATGCGCTCGGACTGGTATCTGCCGCTGTGCACCGGCGAGGAACGCCTGAAGGATGGGGCGGGCGCCAAGGTGCATCCGACGCAGAAGCCCGAAGCTCTGTTGGCGCGCGTCATGCTCTCGGCCAGCAACCCGGGCGACGTGATCCTCGATCCGTTCTTCGGCACCGGCACCACGGGCGCCGTCGCCAAGGCGCTCGGCCGGCATTTCATCGGCTGCGAGCGCGACGAAACCTATGCCACTGCTGCCCGCAAGCGCATCGACGCGATCACGCCGCTGCCGCCCGAAGCCTTCGCGACCGCGCCCTCCAAGCGCAGCGAGCCGCGCGTGCCGTTCCTGTCGCTCGTCGAAGCCGGGCTGGTGAAGGCCGGCGAGATCGTCACCGACGAGAAGCGCCGCCACAAGGCGATCATCCGCGCCGACGGCACGCTGCTGCTCGACCCGGCGGTCGGCTCGATCCACAAGGTCGGGGCGCTGGCGCAGGGCCTGCCGAGCTGCAATGGCTGGACCTTCTGGCATGTCGAGCGACCGGCTGGCCTGATGCTGCTCGACACGCTGCGCGCTGAGATCAGGGTGCAGATGGCGGCGGCCTGAAAGGCCGTCCGTCCTTCGTTTGGATGATGGGAGCCCTCCCCACCTGACCTATCGTCTCCCCGTCAAGACATGGTTCTTGCTGGGAGGCGGCGATGGCGGCGATCCTGAAGGTCGGCTCGACGGGGCCCGAGGTAAAGAGCCTCCAGGAGGCCCTGAACACCAAGCAGAAACCCAAGCCCCTGCTCGTACCCGATGGCCGCTTCGGCAACCTGACGCGGACAGCGGTGAAAGCCTTCCAGAAGGCGAACTGGCTGGTCGAGGACGGCGAGGCCGGCCCCGCCACCAAGGCCTGTCTCTACGACATGGAAGGCTTCACGCCGATCCTGCACAAGGTCCCGTTCATCGCCCAGCCGACGAACACGACCTGCTGGGCGACATCGACCGCGATGATGAAGAAGTCTACGGTGCCGATCGTCATCGCCAAGACGCCGCCGGACATGATCGCATCGGATGGCGGGCTTTTGAACTCGTCCGAAAGCGACCAGGCGATCGTCACCGGCACGCGCTACGGCAAGATTCACGGGCTGCGCTGCAACGCGCCGCAATCCTGGTCCGTCGAGACGCTGAAGCAGGCGCTGACGCGCGGCCCGCTGATGTTCGACATGCTCTGGAACGTGGGCGAATACACCGCCGGTCGCGGCAGCCCCGGCCATATGATCGTCGTGGTCGGCATGCGCGGCGATGGCGAGGCCGACGGGACCGGCACGACGCTGCGCATCCACGACCCCTGGCCGCCCAACCGCGGCAAGATCTACTCCAAGGGCTATGCCAAATGGGCAGCCGAGCTGCCGACGATGACCTATCGCGTCTTCGAGTTGCTGTAGCTTCAGGGCATGATGTCGTCCGAAAACCGGTCCCCACTTTTCGGCATCATGCCGTGGACGCCGGCCGTCTCCAGCACCTTCAGCATGACGCTTGAAAAAGGCTCCTCGCCAAGACGGGCGGCCGGCGTGAAGCGCATTCCGGGCGGCGCCTCCATCCCGGCCGGGGCCGCTGCCTGGAAAACCGTCAGCTCCAGTGGGAAATGCGTGAAGACATGCCGCACTGGCGGGGCGAGCTGGCGCCAGCGTGTGACGACCGGCGCATCCTGCGCCGCGCCGTCGAGTTCATAGCCGGCACGCCATTCGCTCGTCGGCACCTCGGCCATGCCGCCGAGCAGGCCCTTGGGCGGGCGGGTGCGCAGCAGGAGCGCGCCATCCGCGCGCAGCAGCACGAAGGCGGCGCCAAGGCGGGTCGCGCCCGCCTTCTTCGCCGCCTTGCGCGGAAAGCTCTCCTGCGTGCCCTCGCCACGGGCGACGCAAGGGCTGCGCCAGGGGCACAGGCCGCAGGCCGGGTTGCGCGGCGTGCAGATGGTGGCGCCGAGATCCATCAGGGCTTGAGCGAAATCGCCCGGCCGGTCCTGCGGCATCATTTCAAGGACACGGTCGCGGACCAGCGGCCGGGCGCCGGGCAGCAGGTCCTCGATCGCGAAGAGCCGTGTCATGACGCGCTCGACATTGCCGTCGACCGCCGCTGCCGGCCGCTCGAAGGCGATCGCGGCGACTGCGCCGGCCGTGTAGGCGCCGATGCCCGGAAGCGCCCGCAAGCCCTCCTCGGTGTCGGGAAAGCGGCCGCCGTGATTGGTCATCACCGCGATCGCGCAAGCATGGAGATTCCGGGCGCGGGAATAGTAGCCGAGCCCGGCCCAGGCCTGCATCACCGCCTCCGATGGGGCGGCGGCGAGCGCGGCGACCGTGGGAAAGCGCGCCATGAAGCGCTCGTAATAGGGCCTGACCGCCGTGACCGTTGTCTGCTGCAGCATGATCTCGGAGGCCCAGACCCGGTAGGGGTCAGGCGTCTCGCCGGGACCGGCGCGCCAGGGCAGGCTGCGGCGGTGGCGGTCGTACCAGGCGAGGAGATCGGCGGCGGCGGGGCTCATCGGCCGATCTGTATCGGGTTCGCCGGGCCGGGCAAGGCGATCATGCAGCGCGCGTGGGCTCCGGGGCCGATGCAGCCCGGCGGAACGCCCGAGGGTGCTAAGCGTTCGACATGGAAAAGCAGGATCAACGAGATGCCGCCATCCCTGGAGGCGTCGCATATCGGGCCGGGGAACACGCAGGGAGAAGGACAAGCCATGGCCATCGCCAAGAACACGATCTGCCTGTGGTTCGACAAGGAGGCGGAGGCTGCGGCCCGCTTCTATACCGAGACCTTTCCGAACAGCACGATGGGAGCAGTCCATCGTGCGCCTGCCGACTACCCGTCCGGCAGGGCCGGCGACGTGTTGACAGTGGAGTTCACCGTCGCCGGCATCCCCTGCATCGGGCTGAACGGCGGCCCCATCTTCAAGCACAGTGAGGCCTTCTCGTTCCAGATCGCCACGGACGATCAGCAAGAGACTGACCGCTACTGGGACGCGATCGTCGGCAATGGCGGCCAGGAAAGCGCCTGCGGCTGGTGCAGGGACCGATGGGGACTCTCCTGGCAGATCACCCCGCGCGTCCTGACCGAGGCCATGGCCGCCGGCGGAGAGGAAGCCAAGCGCGCCTTCACAGCGATGATGGAGATGCGGAAGATCGATGTCGCCGCCATCGAGGCGGCCCGGCGCGGCTGACGGCGCCCGCACCCGCAACGAAGCGTTTCAGGGTCAAGCGGCGTCCGGCCAGGCCCGCATGGCGTGACGCGCGGCCGCCTCGAGCTCGGCGCGGCTCGCGCCATCGCGGGCCATGATCGACATGCCGTTCTGAACGGCTACGATGAGGCGCGCGAGGCCAGGAACGTCGGTGTCCGCGCCTAGCTCGTTGTCTGAAACAGCCTGGCCGAGGCGCTCCTCGACCCGCGTGACGGCCAGTGCCCGGGCCGCCCGCACGCGCTCGCCGAGTTCGGCATGGCCTTCGCTGCCGACAGCCGACAGCGTCACCATGCAGCCGAGCGGATCATTCTGCCCGCAGGAGCCGGTCAGCGCCGCGGCGGAATCCATCAGCAGCGCCGCGACGGCCTCGCGTGCCGTCGCGGCAGCGCGGAAATGTCCCCAGACCAGCGCCTCATAGCGTTCGCCGTAATGACGCAGCGCCTCGGCATAGAGCCCTTCCTTGGAGCCGAAGGCGGCATAGAGGCTTGGCGAGCCGATGCCCATCGCCTCCGTCAGGTCGGAGACGGAGGTGGCCGCGTAGCCCTTGCGCCAGAACAGCCGGGTTGCCGTTTCGAGCGCGGCCTCGCGATCGAAACCGCGCGGACGGCCGCGCACCCGCGCCGTTCCATTCACCGCCGCGACATCCAGATTCTGTCCACCCGATTTCTGCATCGCTCGATATATAATTCTCTTGACCAAGCGACGCAACGTACCTAGCTATTTCTGTATCGATCGACACAGAAAGATTCCGACCATGAACGAACTGAACGGAAAGCGCGCCCTCGTCACCGGCGCGTCGCGCGGCATCGGAGCGGCGATCGCCCTGGCGCTGGCGGAGAAGGGTGCGGATGTCGCCATCACCTATGAGCGCTCGGCAGAGCGTGCCGCAGAGGTGGTGCGTGCCATCGAGGCCAAGGGGCGGCGCGGCTTCGCGATCCAGGCCGACAGCGCCGATGCGGAAGCGGTCAAGCGCTCGGTCGACGAAGCCGCGGAGAGCCTCGGCGGCCTCGACATCCTCGTGAACAATGCCGGCATTGCCCGTGGCGGCCCCGTAGCCGAGCAGAGCCTCGCCGATATCGATGCGCTGCTCGCGGTCAATATCCGGTCCGTCGTGCTCGCCTCGCAGGCGGCGATCGCACATCTGCCGGAAGGCGGACGGATCGTCTCGATCGGCTCCTGCCTCGCCGAGCGTGTGCCGTTCCCCGGCGTCACGGTCTATTCGATGACGAAATCGGCGCTGCTCGCCTTCACACGCGGTCTTGCCCGCGAGCTCGGACCGCGCGGCATCACCGTCAATCTGGTGCATCCCGGTCCGACCGATACCGACATGAACCCGGCGACCGGCGAGCAGGCAGACGGCCAGCGCGCAATGACCGCGCTCGGCCATTACGGCAAACCGGAGGATGTCGCGGCGGCCGTCGCCTTCCTGGCCGGGCCAGGTGCGCGGCAGATCACGGGCACGGGCATCGTCGTCGATGGCGGGGCGAACGCCTGAGTCGCGAATGCTGGCGGGCCGCCTCCGCCATCAAGCAGCTGCGGTCCCGGCGGCATCTACAGATCACATCGGTGTGATCGCCCGATGGGGCAGGTAACCGATCGAGGCTGGACAGCGAATAGCGGAGAGCCACATCCCGGCTCCTCGCGCAGTCCACAAGGTCGAACCCATGCTCTCACGCCGCAACTTCGTCGCGCTCGCCCTGCTGGCGAACGCATTCGCAGCCCCCGCCGCTTTCGCGGCCGATGACGTCACTCCGTTCACGAGCGCCGCATTCGCGGCCGCCCAGAAGGCCGGCAAGCCGATCCTCGTCGAAATTCATGCCGATTGGTGCCCGACCTGCAAGGCGCAGGGGCCGATCATCTCGGAATTGCGCAAGCAGCCCCGATTCAAAAACCTGATGGTCATGCGCGTCGATTTCGACGGGCAGAAGGATGCTGTGAAGCAGTTCGGCGCCCGCTCGCAGAGCACGCTGATCACCTTCAAGGGCAGCGCGGAGACGGGCCGCTCGGTGGGCGACACCGACCGGGCCTCCATCGAAGCCTTGCTCGGCAAGGCGATCTGAGATCATGGAGTTTGGCAGCGCCGGTCTGGCCTTTCTTGCAGGGCTGCTTTCGATCCTGTCGCCCTGCGTGCTGCCGCTGCTGCCGATCGTGCTCGGTACGGCGGCGGCAGAGCACCGTCTCGCGCCGGCAGCGCTGGCCGGCGGCGTCGCGCTCTCCTTCGTCGCGATCGGCCTGTTCGTGGCGACGATCGGATACGGGATCGGGCTCGACGGCGACGTGTTCAGGATCGCGGCCGCGATCCTGATGATCCTGGTCGGCACGGTGCTGGCCGTTCCAACGCTGCAGGTCAGGGTGGCGACGGCCGGCGGGCCGGTCAGCGACTGGGCGGACCGCCATCTTTCGGGCTTCTCGACGCGCGGCGTCTGGGGCCAGTTCGGGGTCGGGCTTCTGCTCGGCGCCGTCTGGGCTCCCTGCGTCGGCCCGACGTTGGGCGCGGCCTCGGTGCTGGCGGCGCGGGGCGAGAATCTGGGCCAGGTCGCGCTGACCATGGCGTTCTTCGGCGTCGGCGCCGGGGTGCCGCTGGTCCTGCTCGGCTTGATGTCACGCCAGGCGATGGCGCGGTGGCGCGGGCGGCTGATGGGCGGCGGCAAGACGGCGAAGATCGTGCTCGGCCTCGTTCTCGTCGCCGTCGGCCTGTTGATCGTCAGCGGTTACGATAAGATCGCCGAGGCCGAACTCGTCCGTCGCTCGCCCGACTGGCTGACGACCCTGACCACCCGCTTCTGACCCTTCGGGCGAGGCGGCAGCGGACCTCTCGCGGCCCGCAAACCTCTTGCAGCCGCCTCGCCCACGGCCCATCAAGGGCGCATGGCCGCAAAACCCCTCGCCGACCTGATCGACGACCTGCTGGCGCCCGCGCTGGCGGCACAGGGCTTCGCCGGGCGCGCGATCGTCTCGCTCTGGCCTGAGATCGTCGGCGAGCGGCTGAGCCTGCGCACGCGGCCGCTGAAGATCGACTGGCCACGCCGCCGCCCTGCGCCCGGCGAACAATCCGAGCCCGCGACGATGGTGGTGCGGGTCGAGAGCGCGTTTGCGCTTGAAATGCAGCAGCTCACGCCGATCGTGCTGGAGCGGGTCAACACGCATCTCGGCTGGCGGGCCGTCGGCAAGCTCGTGCTCAAGCAGGGGCCGGTCGAGGCGCCTGCGCCCAAGCGCGCGCCGCCGCCGCTCGACCCCGCCATCGCCGCGCGCGTCGAGCGACAGGTCGCGGGCGTGGCCGATCCGGCCCTGCGCGCCTCGCTGGAGCGGCTCGGGCGCCATGTCGCGCAGAGTACGAAGCATCGGGCGATCGACACGGCTTCGTGAGCAGGCGCGACAACCGGCGGTGACGATCTTGCCACAATCGTCGCGGCCTCTATGGTCCGGCGACGCAATGCCGATTTTCCAACCTCCGCACTTCTCGGGAACAGCGACGATGACGAACAGGCGACAGCTTCTGACGGCGACAGCCGGGCTCGCGGCAGCCGCGATGCTGGGTTCGTCCGCCGCGCAGGCCCAGGTCGACCTCGCAACCCCCGGCCCGCTCGGCGATGTCTGGCTCGGCCCGGCCGACGCCAAGGTCACGATCATCGAATACGCCTCGCTGACCTGCGGCCACTGCGCGACCTTCCACAAGGAGACCTGGCCGGCGCTGAAGGCGAAGTACATCGACACCGGCAAGGTGCGCTTCACCCTGCGCGAATTCCCGCTCGATCCGCTGGCGACAGCCGGCTTCATGCTGGCGCGGTGCAACGGCAACGACAAATATGTCGCCATGACCGACCTGCTGTTTGCCCAGCAGCGGGCCTGGGCCTTTACCGAGAAGCCGGTGGATGCGCTCTCGGCGATGGTCAAGCAGGCCGGTTTCACACAGGATTCGTTCGAAGCCTGCTTGAAAAGGCAGGATATCTATGACGCCGTCACAGTCGTGAAGGATCGTGGAGCCAAGGCCGGCGTGGATTCGACGCCGACCTTCTTCATCAACGGGCAGAAGCGTTCAGGTGCGCTTACGATCGCCGAATTCGACAAGATCCTGGAGCCGCTGCTGGCGGGTTGAGAAAACCTGCCCGGATCGATCCACCCTCCACGTCATCCCGGACGCAGCGAAGCGGAGATCCGGGATCCATCATAGAGCGCAGCGGCCTTCGATGGATCCCGGAGCTGCGCCGCCATGCGGCTTGTCCGGGATGACGGGCGCGGTTGTTGCAAGGGCGCGTCGATGCATCTGACGCGCCTCAAGCTGACCGGCTTCAAGACCTTCGTCGAACCGACAGAGTTCCTGATCGAGCCAGGCCTGACCGGCGTCGTCGGCCCCAATGGCTGCGGCAAGTCCAATCTCGTCGAGGCGCTGCGCTGGGTGATGGGCGAAAGCTCGTTCAAGAACATGCGCGGCTCGGGGATGGACGACGTCATCTTCGCGGGCTCCAACGAGCGCCCCGGCCGCAACATGGCCGAAGTCGCGCTGACGCTCGACAATACCGACCGCAAGGCGCCCGCCGTCTTCAACGAGACCGATGTTCTCGAGGTCACCCGCCGGATCGAGCGCGAGGAAGGCTCGACCTATCGCGTCAACGGCAAGGAGGTGCGGGCGCGGGATGTGCAGCTGCTCTTCGCCGATGCGGCGACGGGCGCGCGCTCGCCCGCGCTCGTGCGGCAGGGGCAGATCGCCGAGATCATCTCCGCCAAGCCGCAATCGCGCCGGCGCATCCTGGAGGACGCCGCCGGCATCGCCGGCTTGCACAGCCGCCGCCATGAGGCCGAGCTGCGCCTCCGGGGCGCCGAGGAAAACCTGACCCGACTGGAAGACGTGCTCGGCGAGATCGACGCGCAGATCGAGGCGCTGCAGCGCCAGTCACGGCAGGCCTCGCGCTATCGCAGCCTCGCCGCCGACATCCGCCGCGCCGAGGCGACGCTGGCGCTGATCGCCCATCACGAGGCACGGGCGCAGGAGACGCTGGCGCAGCGGGCGCAGGAAGCGGCGCTGCGCGGGGTCGCCGACCAGACCGGCATTCAGGCGGAAGCCGCCAAACGCCAGGCCATCGCCGCGCATGACTTGCCGGCACTGCGCGAACACGAGGCCGGCGCGGCCGCCGCCCTCGTGCGCCTCAAGCGCGGGCTGGACGAGCTGGAGGCCGAGAACCGGCGCGCCAAGCAGCGGGCCGAGGAACTCGGCCGGCGACTGGCGGAATTGCAGGGCGACCTTGCGCGGCAGGAGAGCGTCGCGCGCGACGCCACCGATAGCCTGACCCGCCTCGCGGACGAGGACGCGGCGCTGGCGCGCGATGGCGAAGGTGCGACCGGGACCGCCGAGGCCGCCGCCACCGCACTGGCGCAGGCGGAAGCCGCGCTCGCTGCGGCGGAAGCCGATCACACCACCGCGCAGGCGGCGCTATCGGAACTCGGCGCGCGCCGCGGGGCCCTGGAACGGGCGCTGCGCGAGACGAAGGAGCGCGAGACCCGCGCGGCCTCGGAGCGCGAGCGCCTGCTACGCGACCAGGCGGTGCTGGACGCCAGCAGCGCCGCCGTGCCGCTGGACGGCCTGCGCGGCGCCGTCGCCACGGCCGAGACCGCCATGCGCGAGAGCGATGCAACCGCCGCCACAGCCCGTTCAGCCCTGGCGGCAGCCCGCGAGCGCGAGACTCAGATGCGCGCGCCGCTGACTGATGCCGACCGCAAGGCGCAGCGGCTCGAAACCGAAATCCGGACGCTGCAGAAGCTGCTGGCCCCGGCGAGCGGCGGGCGCTGGCCGGCAATCCTCGATTCGATCACGGTTGCCAAGGGCTACGAGATCGCGTTGGGGGCAGCGCTCGGGGACGATCTCGATGCGGCCATCGATGTCGCCGCGCCCAGCCATTGGCGCGACACCGGCCCCGGCGACGACGATCCAGCCCTGCCGGAAGGCGCTGAGGCGCTGGCCGTGCATGTGCGCGGCCCGGCGGCGCTGAAGCGGCGGCTTGCACAGATCGGCGTCGTCGCGCGGGGCGACGGCCCGCGCCTGCGCGATGCGCTGAAACCCGGCCAGCGGCTGGTCTCGCGCGAGGGCGACATCTGGCGCTGGGACGGGTTCACCGGCGCAGCCGAAGCGCCCTCCCCCGCCGCCCGCCGGCTGGCCGAGAAGAACCGGCTCGGCGATCTCGAACGCGAGGCGCAAGGCGCTCAGGAAGCAGCGGAAGCGGCGCGCGAAGCGCTTGATCTCGCGATGCGGGATGCCAAAACCGCCGCACAAAGCGAAGTGACGGCCCTCGAAGCCGCCCGCCTGGCGCGGCGAATGCTTGATCAGGCGCGCGAGCAATTCGCAGCGGCGGAACGCAAGGCGGGCGAGGTCGCAGCAAAGCGCTCGGCGCTGACGGAGGCCATCATCCGGCTTGGCCAGACCATTGCGGAGGCTGCCGCTCAGGCCGCAACGCAGGAGCAGTCGGTCGCCGCGCTGCCGCCCTCGGTCGAGCTGGAGAGCACGCTGCTGAAGGCACGCGTCGCGCTCGGCGAGCAGCGCATCGCGGCGTCGGATGCGCGCGCGCGGGTGCAGACGCTGTCACGCGAGGCGGAGCTGCGGGCAAGCCGGCGCGCCGCCATCGCCGCCGACGTGACCGCCTGGCGCGAGCGCGCCGCGAGCAGCGGGCAGACCGCCCAGGAGACCAGGCGGCGAATCGAGGCCGTCGCGGCCGAGCAGACCGCACTGCTGGAAGCGCCCGACACCTTCCTGACCGAGCGGCGCCGGCTCGTCGCCGAGATCGAAAGCGCGGAGACGCTGCGGCGCGAAGCCGCCGACCGGCTGGCGCTGGGCGAGGCGGCGCTGGGCGAGGCCGACCGGCAGGCGCGCCTCGCGCTCGAAGGGCTGGCCAGCGCGCGCGAGATCAGGGCCGCGGCCGAGGCCAAGCTCGAGGCGGCGCGCCAGCGCGTCGCGGATGTGACCCGACAGATCGAGGACGGGCTGGAAACCGGCCTCGAAGGCTTGGCCGCTATCGCTGGACTCAAGGCCGGCGAGGCCCCTCCGGAGCAGGACGGTGTCGAGCGGCGCCTGTCGGGKCTGAAGGCGGAGCGCGAGCGGCTCGGCGCCGTCAACCTGCGGGCCGAGGACGAACTCGGCGAGGTGAAGGCCTAGAGCGAGGGGGCGCGGGCAGAGCGGCGCGGTGCTGGCCACGGC